>Ga0233380_1001491_pt1 | contig 10418 bp, 10 predicted proteins | sample ElkDunMinimDraft_9_FD_191541 | JGI IMG/M metagenome (GOLD analysis project Ga0233380, IMG submission 191541) | Fecal eukaryotic communites from dung pellets of Tule Elk in California, USA - Elk Dung F36 | ecosystem: Host-associated > Mammals > Digestive system > Large intestine > Fecal | place... | reverse complement strand
TCGGCATCAGGGGGTTCTCCTCCACACGGTTTCGGCCGAGGGTGAAGGCCGGGCGAGCGTCAGCATGAAACCGGCGAGCCCGGGCAGCGACGAGCCGTCGACCAGATCGTCGAGGTGGGGAAGGATCGCCTTCAGCGCCGCCGTCCTGGGCGAGAAGCGGGGATCGCCGGCAAGCGGCGTGGCGAGCGACAGGCGAAACGCGCGCGCGTGGAGGCGACGGATCGCCGTCTCCATCTCGGCATGGTCGCCGCGCTCCAGCCCGTCCGACAGCAGAACGATCGCGGCGCCGCGCGCGAAGGCGGCGAAGCGCGGCACGGAAAGGAAGGCGGAGAGCGTCGGGCCGATGCGCGTGCCGCCGTCCCAGTCGTCGACCAGTGCTGCGGTGCGTTCGAGCGAGGCATCGAGATCCCGGATTCGCAGCGCCCGCGTGATGCGGGTGAGCCTTGTGCCGAGCGTGAAGACCTCGACGCGGTCGGCCGCCTGCACGGCGCTGTGTGCGAGTTTGAGGTAGTCGCCGGTATGCAGCTTCATCGAGCCGGAAATGTCGATCAGGATCAACAGCCGCCGCGAAACGGTTGGGCGGCGGCGGAACGGCGGTGCGGGCACGTCGCCGTCGGCGCGCACGATGGCGCGCAGCGCGCGGCGCAGGTCGAGCGAGCCGCGCGACTTTGCGCGGACGGGCCGGAAGGACCGGCGCTGCGGCAGTGCGGAGGGCAGCGCCCGGCGAAACGCGTGAAGCGCCTCGCCATCGTCGCGAAAGCCCCGGCGGCCAAGCTGCTCCAGCGCGGAAGCGGATTCGCCGCTTTCCTCCCGGCTGAGCTCCGGCTGCTCGCCTTCCCGCTCGACGCCGCCGTCGTCCTTGACCTCGGTATCCTCGTCGCCCTCGGCATCGACCGTCACCGTCGTCTCGCCGTAGAAGAAGCTGCGGAAGAGCGCGTCGAACTCGGCGATGCGGTCGTGCGGGGGGCCCAGCGTGGCGAGCGCGGCCTGCCTTATGTCCTCCATCGAGCGCGGCCCGAGCAGCGTGACGCCCTGCATGAAGGCGATCGCCTGCTCGCCGGCGACGGGGAAGCCGAAGCGCCTGATATGTCTTGCAAAACCGGCGAAGAGACGCGCCCCACGCGGCAGTTCCCGTGCCGGGGTCACGCCATCGACCTTTCGAGGATGGCGTCGAGGTCGGGATTGAGGAAGCTCGTGTCCTCCTCGTCCTTGATCAGCACGCCGAGCGCGCGGCGGAAGGCTTCCGGCCAGGGGCTGCCGCCCTTTTCGAGCACGGTCGCCGCGTTCGCCCATTCCACCGCCTCGGCGATGCCCGGCGGCTTGGCCAGCGGTTTCTGGCGGATTTCGCCGACCGCCTTCGCCACCGCGCGGGCGGTGGCTTCGGCGACGTCGCCGGCGCGCAGCATGATGATCGCGGCCTCGCGGGCCGCGTCGGGATAGGCGATCCAATGGTAGACGCAGCGACGGCGCAGCGCCTCGGCAAGCTCGCGCGTGCGGTTCGACGTCAGTACCACGAGCGGCTGGGAGCGTGAATGAATTGTGCCCCGTTCCGGAATGGTGACCTGGAAATCCGAAAGGAATTCAAGCAGTAGCGCCTCGAACTCGTGATCGGACCTGTCGATTTCGTCCACAAGCAGCATTCTGCGCTCAGGATCCTGCAAAACCTGCAGCAAAGGACGCGCAATCAGGAAACGGTCGTCGTAAATGTCGACCTCGCGCTCGCCCGCCTGGCGGATGGCGAGAAGCTGGCGCTGATAGTTCCATTCATAGAGCGCGTGCGCGGCGTCGATTCCCTCGTAGCATTGCAGCCGGACGAGATCGCGCGACAGCAGCTTTGCGATGGCCTTCGCGGCTTCCGTCTTGCCGACACCCGGCGCGCCTTCGAGCAGCAGCGGCTTGCCGAGCCGGATGGCGAGGAAGATGGCTGTCGCGAGACCGTCATCCGCGAGGTAGCGAATTGCGGCGAGGCCCTCGGCGAGGGATTCGGGGGAGGTGGTGGGGTGAACCGCAGCTGGGGTCATGATGGCACATGGCAGTGCGAGGCGCGCCCCTCTGGCCTGCCGGCCATCTCCCCCACAAGGGGGGAGATCAGACTGCGCCGCGACCTTCGCCAATCTGCAAGCTTGGTAATCAGGCGGTGAGGCCGCAACTGCCAATCTCCCCCCTTGTGGGGGAGATGGCCGGCAGGCCAGAGGGGGGTGTTCAAGCGAACAGGCATCTCGTGATGCGCCTAAGCCGCCCGCTGTTCCTTCAGCGCCCGGAGGATGCGTTCGGGCGTGATGGGCATGGTGTCGATTCGCACGCCCACCGCGTCGAAGACCGCGTTGGCGAGCGCGGGGATCTGCGGGTTGGCGCACATCTCGCCGGGGCCTTTGGCGCCGTAGGGACCGTCGGCGGCCGGACGTTCCAGCACCACGATTTCGGTCGGCGCGATGTCGCCGGGACCCGGCATCAGATATTCGTTGAAGTCGGTGCCGGCATGGTCGCGGCTCGGATAGTAGGGCTCGGTCGTTTCGTAGAGCGCATGCGACATGCCCATCCAAGAGCCGCCGACCAGTTGCTGCTCGACCATCCTGGGGTTCAGCGCGCGGCCGATCTCGAAGACGTTCTTCACCGAGACGACCGTCACCTCGCCCGTCTCGTCGTCCACATCGACCTCGGCCACCGTGCAGGCGTGCGCGTAGCAGGTCGAGGGCTTCATCGCGCCGGTCTCGACCTCGGGATAGGAGCGCGGCACCAGGAACATCCCGCGGCCGGAGATCGAGCGGCCGAGCTTGAAATGGGCCATCAATGCGGTGTCGAAGATCGAGATCGCCTTCTGCGGCGCACCCTTGACGTGGATGTTGCCCTCGCCGTCGGTGTCGAGGTCGCCGGCGTCGACCTCGAGCGCTTCGGCGGCGACTTCGAGCATCACCTGCCGCGCTTCCTTCGCCGCCTGGATGACGGCGTTGCCGATGCGGTGCGTACCCCGCGAGGCAAAAGTGCCCATGCAGTGCGGGCCGGTGTCGGTGTCGGCGGTGTCGATGATGACCTGGTCCGTCTTCACGCCGATCGTCTCGGCGCAGATCTGCGCCATCACCTGCCTGAGCCCCTGCCCCAGGTCGACCGAGGACAGCGTGACCATGAAGTTGCCGGTCGGCGTCGAATGGACAAGCGCCTGGCTGGGGTCGCCGCCGAGGTTCATGCCGGTCGGGTAGTTGATCGCCGCAACGCCGCGGCCGCGCCGGATCGCCATCTGTCAGCTCTCCTTGTAGGACGACATCTTCAGGTATTTCTCCGCCACCGGCCAGTTGGCGACGCGCGACGCTTCCTGCATGCATTCGATGAGTGCCGCGCCTGTCGTCTCCTGGCGGTGTGCTTTCATGTCGCCGTCGCGATAGGCGTTGACGAAGCGGAATTCGAGCGGGTCCATGCCGATCAGCCGCGCCAGCTTGTCCATCTGCACTTCCAGCGCGAAGTCGGCGATGGTGACGCCGAAGCCGCGCATGGCCGATGACGGGGTGCGGTTCGTGTAGACGCAGAAGGTATCCACCCAGACGTTGGGGATCGTGTAGGGGCCGGGGTAGTGCGCGGCGCCCTTCTGCGCGCCATAGGGCGAATGGCGCGAATAGGCGCCGGCGTCGGTGTAGCCCCAGACTTGGCGCGCGACGATGCGGCCGTCCTTCATGACGCCGTCCTTGAGCACGATCTTCTCGGCCGCGCGGGGTGAAGAGATCTGCATTTCCTCGTGGCGCGAATAGATAAAGCTGACCGGCCGCCCGGTCAGCTTGGCAGCGAGGATGGCGATCGGCTCGACGGTGACGTCGACCTTGCCGCCGAAACCGCCGCCGACGGTGCCGCCGACCATGTGCAGCTTGTGGCCGGGCATCTGCAGGATGATCGAGGTGTTGTCGAGCGTGAAGAACATCGCCTGCGTGTTGGTGTAGCAGGTGAAGCGGTCGTTGCCCTCGGGCGCGACGATGCAGCCGGTCGTCTCCATCGGCGCCTGCTCGATGGGCGAGGACCAGTAGGTCTGTTCGAGGATGTGGTCGGCCTCGGCAAAGCCTTTTTCCACATCACCGAAGCGCACCTTTCGCGAGGCGCCGCTGTCGTACATGTAGAAATTCTGGCCGTGATGCTCGTTGACAACAGGCGCGCCCGGAGCAAGTGCCGACTCGATGTCGAGGACGGAGGGCAGCACCTCGTAGTCGATCTTCACCTTGGCGGCGGCCTCGTTGGCGGCGCGCTCGCTGTCGGCGAGAACGGCGACCACCGCCTCGCCCTTCCAGCGCACCTTGTCCTCGGCCAGCACATGCTCGTCCTCCGGCCCGACCTGGATCAGGATGAGGATGGTGTAGAGGTTGTGCGGGATGTCCTTGTGGGTGAGGATCCGGTGCACGCCCGGATGCTTCTCCGCCTCCGAAAGGTCGACGCTCCTGATGCGGGCGTGGTCGTGCGGGCTGCGCACCATCTTGAGGTAGAGCATGCCTGGGAACGTGCGGTCGGCGAAGTAGCTCGTCTTGCCGGTGACGTGGCCCGGCACGTCAGAGCGCTGAAGGCCCTTGCCGAGTTCCTTGAGGTCGTCCTTGCGCTCGTCGGCGAAATAGCTCTTGGCGAGTTTCATTGGGCTACCTCACGCCGCGTTCTGCGAATTCGACCGCGCGGCCGTCAGCACCGCGCGGATGATGGGCTCGTAGCCGGTGCAGCGGCAGATATTGCCTGACAGCGCATCGACCACATCCTCGCGCGAGGGGTTCGGGTTGCGATCGAGCAGCGCCTTGGCGGCCATGATCATGCCTGACGTGCAGAAGCCGCACTGTGCCGCGAACTCGTCGATGAAGGAGCGCTGTAGCGGGTGAAGCACGCCGTCTTTGGCGAGCCCGCCGTTGGTGAGGATTTCGACGCCGTTGCAGGTTTCGGCAAGCGTCAGGCAGGAGAGCTTCAACTCGCCGTCGATGATGACCGAGCAGGAGCCGCATGTACCCTGGTTGCAGCCGCCCTTGGGCGAGGTGTCGCCGAGCTTGTCGCGCAGCACCTTGATCAGCGTCGCGCCGCTGTCGACGAACTCCGCCTTCTCCTCGCCGTTCAGCGTAAACTGGACCGGAACCTTTGCCATCTTTCCTCCTTCGACGGCTACTCCAGCGAATATCTTGCCGCGCGCGCTACTCCAGCAGCAGGCGGCGGAAATGCACGGGAAGCACCTCGGCGCGATACCAGGCGCTGGCGATGGCATCGGTGATCGGCTGCACGCCCTCCCCGACGGCGGCCACCGCCGGCGCAACGTCCTCCTCCCTGAGCGTTGCGCCGGCGAGCGCCTTCTCGGCGGCCCTGGCGCGGATCGGACGATCGGCCATGCAGCCGAGCGCGATCCTCGCGCTCTTCACCTTGCCGTTCGCATCCGGCTCGAGCACCGCGCCGATGCTGAGCACCGAGACGCCCTTCGGCTTGGTGCGCGATATTTTTGCGAAGCGGAATTTCTCGGCAGACGGCACGTCGAAGCTGACGGATGCCACGACCTTGCCGTCGCGGCCCGCGAGAAAGTCTTCGATGCCGAAATCGCCCGTCGTCGTGTGGACGGTCGCGTCGAGCGCCAGCAGCGCCACGGCGAAATCGCCATAGGGCGCGGGCGCGAAAAGATTGCCGCCGACGGTCGCCATGTTGCGGATGGCCGGTCCCCCGACCGCCTTCGCCGCCCCGGCGATGGCTGAGAGGTCGGGATGGCGGGCTATCGACGACATGGTGACCGAGGCGCCCAAAGTGGCTCGGCCCGCCTCTACCTTGATCGCGGACAGGACAGGATCGGTCGAGCGCACGTAAGTCGAGAGAGAGACGTCGCCTTCATTCGCTGCGCGGACGACAAGCGTGCCGCCGCCGATGTAGCGCGCGCCGCCATCTTTCAGAGCGGCGCCGGCCTCGGCAATTGTCGAACAGGTCTTCAGGGCAAGCGGCATTCCGGCCTCCTTGCTTGATCAGCTCTGGCTCGCAAAGTGGCTCTTCAGCGCGTTGAAGCCGCCCTGGAAGACGTTCTCGCCCATGCCCTTGGCGAGTTCTTCGCCCTTGTCGGCCGGCGCGTCGAACTCCGACGTCCAGACGGCATAGGTCCGGTCGCCGTCGGTGACGCGCTCGAGCTTCAGCGTGGCGGTGTGGTTCGAGATCGGCGCCGGGTGCTCGATGATCGAATAGGTGGTCAGGAAATCGCCGTCCGAGAAGGCCACGAGCTTTTCGCGAATGGTCGCGCCCGTGGCGACCTTGAACTTGCGCACGGCGCCGATGTCGGTCGCCTTCCTGCCGCCTTCGATCTCGCTCTCGACCATGCGCGGATGCCAGCCCGGCAGCCCGTTGAAGTCGCGTATGCGCGCCCAGACCTTCTCGACGGGCGCGTCGATGACGCTCGAAATCCTGACTGTCGGCACGCAATCCTCCCTCGATGCTGGATGAGGAGATTAGCGCGGGCTCGAAAAGCGCGCTTATCAACGCGTCTCGATCGCTTATCCGAGAGTCTGAAAAATGGTCGTTTGCCGCATGTCGTTATCCCAAAACCGGGTCCCACTTTTGGGCGACATGCGTTAGGCCGCGCTATGCATCGCCTCGCGGTAGAGCGTCGGCGGCACGCCGGCATGGTCGCGGAAGAAGCGCGTGAAATTGCCCTGGGTGGTGAAGCCGAGATTCCAGGCGACCGAGGTCAGCGGCTCACGCGACCACTGCAGCTGCCTGAGTGCTTCCTGCATGCGCAGGGTGTTCCAGTAGACGTTGGGCGTCAGGCTGGTCTGCTCCTTGAACAGCGCGAAGAAATGCGGCCTGGACAGGCCGACGCTTCTCGCCACCTCGTCGAAGCAGATGCGCTCGCAGACATTTGCCTTCATCAGCTCGACGGCCTTGAGCACGCGATGGTCCATGCCTTCCTGCCCGGATCTACGGGCACGACGTGGACGTACGGAATCGGCCGCGTCAGCGAGGCTGTCGATCAGCCGCTCGATCTCGTAGAGGGCCAATTCGTCGAGCTCGCCATCGCCGAGCCCGTCATAGAGCATGACGGCGGCACGATGCAGCCACGGGTCGATGGGAATAGGGGCCGTGGTGAAAATCGGCTGACCGCGAGAGATGCCGCGGCGGCGGCAGAGCCACTCCGGATCGATGTAGAAGGCAAGGAATTGTCCGGCACGCCCATCGGCCGAAAGCGCATGGCTGTGCGGCTGGAAGGAGTTGATGCCGGCGGCGACGTCAGGGCCGAGGCGCACCTTCTCGCTGCCCACGGTCATTTCGCCGGCCGCGCCCTCCAGCCAGAGTATTATGTGGGCTTCGGCGTGGGCATGGGTGACGAAGTCGCTCGCGACATTCAGCACCGAGACGTGCCCGAATGCTCCGCGAAAGAGGCGGATCGAGGTGGCCATCTGCTTCCTCCCCAGGGCTGCGTGCGTCTTTCGAGTGGTCGCAATTCAGGACGGAAACCGGTTTCCACTTTTCCTGGAATTGCTCCTCTGCGTGGCCCCGTTCGGCAAAAATAGTGCTGCGCGGACAGGCGCTCGTCAATACGGCCGTGCTCCCCCTCGCCTCGACGGCATGGTGCAACGCAGCACATTTTCTCCCTTGCGTGTTTAGTAATTTGGAGTTCAACTAAACAAATTACTCAACATCGCCCGGACAGAACCACGGGCGGGTCGAGGCCCGGGAGGAGAACCGGGGAAGAGTTTCGAGACCGTCATCCGGACCGTCTCGCCAATGGGAGGTAGGCATGAAATCGACATTGAAAGTGTCGTTCGGCCTGGCTGCGGGGCTTGCCGCCTCGACGGCCATGACGGGCGCTTCGCAGGCCGAAGACCTGACGCTCTGCTGGGCCGCATGGGACCCGGCGAACGCGCTGGTCGAACTATCGAAGGACTTCACCGCCGAGACCGGCATCGGCATGAAATTCGAGTTCGTCCCGTGGACGAACTATGCCGACCGCTTCCTCAACGAGCTGAACTCCAAGGGCAAGCTCTGCGACCTGATCATCGGCGACAGCCAGTGGATCGGCGGCTCGGCCGAGAACGGCCACTACGTCAAGCTCAACGATTTCTTCGACAAGGAAGGGATCAAGATGAGCGACTTCGTCGACGCGACGGTGGTCGGCTATTCGCAGTGGCCGAAGAATACGCCCAACTACTGGGCGCTGCCGGCGATGGGCGACGTGGTCGGCTGGACCTACCGCAAGGACTGGTTCTCGAACCCTGACCTGCAGAAGGAATTCAAGGAGAAGTACGGCTGGGACCTCGACGCGCCGAAGACCTTCGACCAATTGAAGCAGGTCGCCGAGTTCTTCCAGAACCGCGAGATCGACGGCAAGAAGGTCTACGGCGCCTCGATCTACACCGAGCGCGGCTCCGAAGGCGTCACCATGGGCGTCATGGACGTGCTCTATTCCTACGGCTTCAAGTACGAGAACCCCGACAAGCCCTATGAGATGGAAGGCTTCGTCAACTCCGACAAGTCGGTGAAGGGGCTGGAATTCTACAAGGCGCTCTACGACTGCTGCACGCCTCCGGGCGCCTCCAACAGCTACATGGGCGAAGGCGTCGACGCCTTCAAATCCGGCCAGGTGGCGATGCACATGAACTTCGCCTTCACCTGGCCCGGCCTGCAGAAGGACGAGGCGGTGGGCGGCGAGAAGGTCGGGTTCTTCGCCAATCCGGCTGGCCCGGACGGCGAGCAGTTCGCCCAGCTCGGCGGCCAGGGCATCTCGGTCGTCTCCTACTCCGACAAGCAGGACGCCGCGCTGAAATACATCAAGTGGTTCGCCAATCCCGAAGTGCAGAAGAAGTGGTGGTCGCTCGGCGGCTTCTCCTGCCTGAAGTCGGTCGTCGAGGACCCCGGCTTCGCGGCGACCCAGCCCTATGCGCAGACCTTCCTCGACTCGATGGCGATCGTGAAGGACTTCTGGGCGGAGCCGAGCTACGCCTCGCTGCTGCAGGCCTCGCAGAAGCGCTTCCACGACTATGTGGTGGCCGGCCAGGGCACCCCGAAGGAAGCGCTGGACGGCCTGGTGGCCGACTGGACGGAAGTCTTCGAGGACGACGGCAAGATGTAAGCCTCCCAGGCCCGCCCCGCGCCGTGTAGATTGGCGCGGGGCGGAGACATCCGAGACATGCAAGAACTGTTGCCCAGCGGAAAGTCTGTCGTGACCGACACCACCTCGTCGATACTGGATCGGGCGGCGGAAGCTGCCGCGCGGGCGACGCCCGACAGCCTGGCCAAGCGGGTGCGCGGGCTTTCCGACCGCATGGTGGCGTGGATCTTCATCGCGCCGACGATCGTCCTGCTCCTGGCGATCAACATCTTTCCGCTGATCTGGGCGATCCAGCTTTCCTTCACCAACTACCGCGCCAACCGGCCGAACGAGCCGATCAAGAATATCGGCCTGTCCAATTACTCGCGCATCCTCACCGACACCGACACATGGATCGCCATGCAGGCGACCGCGCATTTCGTGTTCTGGACGATCCTGCTGCAGACGCTGATCGGCTTTTCGCTCGCCTATCTGATCGACCGCAAGTTCCGCGGACACGCTCTGTGGACGACCATCATCCTGGTGCCGATGATGCTGTCGCCGGCGGTGGTGGGCAATTTCTGGCGCTTCCTCTACGAGCCGCAGATCGGGCTCTTCTCCTATGTCGTCTCGTTCTTCACCGGCATCCCGACGACCGACATCCAGATGCTCTCCAGCGTGACGCTGGCGCCTTGGGCGATCATCATCGTCGATACCTGGATGTGGACGCCCTACGTGATGCTGATCTGCCTCGCGGGGCTGCGCTCCATCCCCGACTACATCTACGAAGCCGCCGAGGTCGACCGCGCCTCCAACTGGCGGCAGTTCTGGTCGATCACGCTGCCAATGGCGCTGCCCTTCATCATGCTGGCGGTGCTCTTCCGCGGCATCGAGAACTTCAAGATGTTCGACATGGTGAACCTGTTGACCGGCGGCGGGCCGGGCTCGACCACCGAAGTCGCCTCGATCACGCTGAAGCGCGAAGCCTTCGAGAAATGGCGCACCGGCTTCTCGTCGGCTTTCGCCATCATCCTGTTCGTCGCCGTCTTCGGGCTGGCCAACATCTACGTCAAAGTGCTGAACAGGGTGAAAAGCCGATGAGCGCCGCCGCCCATTCGGTCGTCGAGCCGAGCACGACCTCGAAGCGCGTCGCCGCGGCGCTGGTCATCGTCTATGCGCTGATCTCGATGATCCCGCTGTTCTGGATCTTTGCGACCAGCTTCAAGACGCCGCCGGATTCGATCGCCTATCCGCCGAAGCTGGTCTTCACGCCGTCGGTCGAGGGCTATTGCAACCTGTTCACGACGCGCACAAGGCAGACGCCGGAATACATCAGCTCGCTGCCGCCGGCGACGAACTTCTGCGACGAGGTGACCCGCAAGCGCAACATGGTGATCGCCGGCCCTTCGAACTTCCT
>Ga0233380_1001490_pt1 | contig 10422 bp, 12 predicted proteins | sample ElkDunMinimDraft_9_FD_191541 | JGI IMG/M metagenome (GOLD analysis project Ga0233380, IMG submission 191541) | Fecal eukaryotic communites from dung pellets of Tule Elk in California, USA - Elk Dung F36 | ecosystem: Host-associated > Mammals > Digestive system > Large intestine > Fecal | place... | reverse complement strand
AAAACTTGTTGTAACAGAGGGTGCAGTATCTATAAACGACCGAGGTTCGTAAAGACTGAATTGCGAATAGGGGAAAAATTTTAGACTGGAATCCTTAACTGGGTTTAGTTTGCAGGAAAGCTAAATAAAAAAGAAAATTTATTAAGAAATTACGAGTGAAAATTAATGAAATTAGGAAATTAGGTGTCGCATACCTTTTCGACAAATGACGTCTAAAAGATATACGACACTGATTTATTTGAAACTAGTGAGATGTGTTACAAAATTCTTGATACTGCTCAGGTGATAATAAGTTATTTAATTCCCCCAAATCTTTAACCTTGACTTTGATCAACCATGATCCGTACGCATCTTCGTTGATTTTCTCAGGAGAGCCTTCGAGGTCAGAGTTTTTAGCAACAACTTCACCTGTAATAGGTGAGTACAAGTCACTTACAGATTTGATTGATTCAACCACACCAAATGTAGATCCATTATTTAAATGAGTCCCAACTTCTGGAACTTCTAAAAATACGATATCTCCAAGTGCTGATTGCGCGAAGTCAGTGATACCAACAGTTACAACATCACCTTCAATCAAGGTCCATTCATGTTCTTTGGTGTATTTCAAATTAGCAGGGATATTAGTAGCCATTATTTATGTCCTCCGGTTACAAACGGTTTTTTTGTTAATTGAGCTGGATAAGCCTTCTGTCTTATATCCACTAAGAATAAGTCGTCAGTAGGCGCCTTATCAATCTGAATACGTGCCAGTGCTATTCCTTTATTAAGAACGACAGACATAGTTCCACTTGTTATCTGTCCAATAACTTCATTTTGCGAGTTCAGAACGTTATATCCTTCGCGAGGTATCCCTTTATCAAGAATGAGCTTAACGAGCTTATATTTAGCTGGTTTGCTGGCGAGGGCATCTTTCCCAATAAATTTTGTTTTCTGACCTTTCACTGTCCAGCCGAGGCCAGCATCGTAAGGAGTTAGCTCATCACCTAACTCATGGCCATAAAGGGGATAGCAAACTTCCAGTCTTAAAACATCACGAGCTGCAAGTCCGCACGGCATAACTTTAAGACTCATAAGTTTTTGCCAGAACGCGAGAATCGTTTCATGACCACCAAAGATTTCGAAGCCATCTTCACCGGTATAACCAGTGCGGGCAATAATCACTGGTAGTCCTTCATAAGAAGTTTCTGTCACTGAATAGTATTCCAGGTCGGGAAGGTCTCCTACCAATGGTTTAAGAGTCTCTAAGGCTTTCGGTCCTTGGAGAGCAATTAAGGAGAATTCTTCCGAACGATTTGTAAGCTGGCATTTGAACCCTTCATGTTTTGCTTTAATCCATGAAAAATCTTTTTCAATGTTTGAAGCATTGACACAAATGAGCACACGGTTTGGTGAAAGTTTATAGATGATTAGGTCGTCAATGACAGTCCCGTTTTCCCGGCAGAGTGGAGAATAGATTGCTTTTCCATAAGGTGCGCTTGAGATTTCATTTGTCACTAAATATTCAGCAAACTCCTCAGCATCATCACCCTCAATGAAAAATTCACCCATGTGACTAACATCAAAGACACCAACATTTTGTCTTACAGCTAAAACTTCGTCTTTAACTGAAGAGTATTGAACCGGCATATCCCATCCCGCAAAAGGAACGATTTTAGCACCAAGTTTAACATGCTCATCATAAAGATGAGTTTTTAGAGTCGTCATGATTATCCTTTAAATTGTTTTTCTGTAGCTGTGATGAGATTTTCAATCAAGCTAATGACTGTCATGGGGCCAACACCACCTGGAACAGGTGTTATAGCATTTATGGTATTTAAAACATCTGCCTGATTAATGTCGCCAGTGAGTTTTCCATCCAGAGTATTCATGCCCACATCAATGACAACGGTGTTTTTTGAAGCATCAAAAAAAGAGTGATCAAAAAAATGAGCTTTTCCAATGGCCGAGATAACGATATCAGCGGTTCTGGTAAGAGACTTTAAATCTTTGGTTTTGGAATGAGTTAGTGTCACTGTCGCATCAAAATTTGATAACAGCATAGAAAGAGGTTTTCCTACAATTAAACTTCTTCCCACTACAACGATATGTTTACCTGGAATACTTACTCCGTAGAACTTTAAAAGATTGATAATACCCTTGGGAGTACACGGTAGTAGAAGAGACAGGTCAACCGAACCAGAATAAAGATTCTGAGTGTTTAATCCATGGAAGCCATCAATATCTTTGGCAGGATTAACCAGATTAGGAATATTCAAATTTTTCAAATTCTCTGGTACCGGAAGCTGAATGATTATTCCATGAATTGCGGGATCCTGGTTCAATCGATCTATTTCATTTAAAAATGATTTTTCATCAATTGAGTCCGGCAAGTGAAGAAGTGTGAATTTGGCGCCGATCTCCTCACACAGTTTCTTTTTATTTCGAATATAACTTAAGCTAGCAGGATCATTTCCCACTAATACGACACACATTGCAGGAGTGATGCCTCGTTGAATGAGATTTTCACACCTTACTAGTAAGTCTCTTTTAATTTGCGCTACCACTGGGGCAGCAGATAGAATTTTTGCAGTCATAAATATTCCATAACTATAAATGTTCAGAGGTAAAAAGTCCTTTCTTATTTAGCTCAGGCGCTGTATCTGTATTTGTCATGAAAGCTTTATTTTACATCGGTTTAGGAATGCAAATTTTCGGACTTACAGCAGTAGGTCTGTGTTTTTTTAGTGGTATCCGCAATGGCGATTATGGCCAATTAGAGCTCGTACAATTAGTTGGGGGCTCACTTGTCTTTTATGTCGGTAATTTTCTTAAAGGCAGATCTGCCAACTAGACTTGACCCTCTGTTCATGTGTACAATTTCCGTAACACTATCTTAGGAAATTTTTTGATCGTTTTGGCCATAGACCCAGGATCAGTTACAGCTGGTTACGCCCTTCTACAAAAAGATGGACGTAAGATAAGTTATATTGATTCTGGAATATTGAAATTTGATAAGTCCGTTGAGTTTTTGCATAGAGTAAAAGATATTTACGAGCAAACTCTGGCGCTTGTAGAAAAACATCGCCCAGATGAAATTGCACTCGAGTCTCTAATTTTTGTCAAAAGTCCTCAAGCCTTGATCAAACTTGCTCAATCCCGCGGAACTATGCTTGCGGCTTTCGCCCAGGATTTTCATGAAAAAATTTTTGAATATTCACCTAATTTAGTTAAATCCACCGTCACAGGACATGGTCACGCTGATAAAGAAGGTGTGCAAAAAGTATTGTTGCAATACCTGGGATTAAGTAATTTCAAAACTCACGATGAAAGTGATGCTGTGGCAATTGCTCTCTGCCATTTACTTAATCGTGGATCTCTTGCCATCCAAGTTGAAAAAACTAAAAAAACAAAAAAAATGGGCAATGGTCTCGCTTCAGCTCTTGCTCATAAAATTAAGGAACCATCTCTATGATTGGATATATATCCGGTACTGTGGTTTATTCAGACTCACAAAAATCAATCATACAAACTGCTTCGGGTGTCGGGTATGAAGTAAGTACTTCAACGCCAATGGTACCGAATCGTGATGTTGCATTATTTATTTCTCATATTATTAGAGAGCAGTCTCAGGATCTTTATGGCTTCGAAACGGCCGACGAAAAAAAATTCTTTGAATTACTTTTAGATGTGAATGGTATTGGTCCCAAATCAGCATATGCTCTGATTTCTCACCTGGGCATCAGCCAAATTATCTCAGCCGTGACATTTGAAAATGTTGATGTTTTAAAGTCGGCACCTGGAGTTGGGAAGAAAAGTGCAGAACAGATAGTTCTCTCATTGAAAGATAAAATCACCAAACTTGAATTAGGTTTAGCGGTTAAAGAAAATCCTGTGAAGGCCGGTGCGAAATCTAAGTCTGAAAATAAAGTTGATGCCCACTTGGTTAAAGAAACTCTGGCGGCTTGTCAGGGGCTTGGATTCAAAGATCAAGACGTTTTACCTATGATTCAGCGTCACTTACAAGAAGGCTTAGTTACAAAACCTGAAGAACTGGTCAAAGTTATTTTAAAGGAACTTAGGTAATAATCATGGCCGATCGTATCGTGGACAGAGAGTTATCCAGAAGTGAGCGGGAACAGGAAACACAGCTTCGTCCTCAGAACTTTTCTGAATTCATCGGCCAAACCAAGGTCGTAGATAATATTGATTTGATGGTTAAATCTGCAATCGTCCGTAAAACGGCGATGGATCATGTTCTCCTCTCGGGTCCTCCGGGGTTAGGTAAAACATCTCTCGCCATGCTTATTGCTAAAGGTCTCGATTCAGAATTACATGTGGTTTCAGGGCCCGCCATTGAAAAGAAAGGTGACCTCGCGGCTGTTCTAACCAATCTAAAACCCAGAGATGTTCTATTCATAGATGAAATTCATCGCATGCACATTACGGTGGAAGAAATACTTTATTCAGCGATGGAAGATTTCAGGCTGGATATCTTAATTGGTCAGGGAGCTTCGGCTCGAACAATGCAAATTGATTTATCTCAATTTACTTTGATTGGTGCCACTACCCGTTCTGGTTTACTTTCAAATCCGCTAAGGGATCGTTTTACAGCTCATTTAAATTTTGATTATTACGAGCCGGAAATGCTCGCAGTGATCATCCTTAATAATGCTTCCAAGATGGGAATCTCATTATCTTCAGAAGCCAAAATGCAAATTGCACGACGCTCTCGTGGAACTCCCAGAATTGCTAACCGTATTCTTCGCCGGGTAAGGGATTTCGCTCTGGTTAATAACTCTAAGAAAGTTGAAACCCACGAGGTTGAATCTGCTCTAAATTTATTAGACATCGATCATCTTGGACTTGATTCTATGGACCGTAAAATTTTGACCGTCATGAAAAATTACTATCAAGGTGGCCCCGTTGGTATCGACGCTTTGTCAGCAACCTTAGGTGAAGATAAGCAAACCATCGAAGAAGTTTATGAGCCATATCTGTTAAAACAAGGTTTGATACTCAGAACTCCTCGTGGAAGAGTTCTCTCTGAACAAGCGCTTAATCACATCTAAAATAAAGTGAGTAAATTTATGAAGATTAGCTTGATTGTTTTTTTATGTCTTTTCTCTAGTTTGCTGTTAGCCAAAACTTCCAGAGAAGAAAGAGCGTTAAAAGATATCGAGCTAACATTACAGTTCGGATTTGATTATCGTATGGCAACGACTCAGACTGGGGTCATGTATTATCTGGATGCGGATAATCTGATAGGTTTCAAAGTCGGAGATACGACAGTCGACAGTAAGAAACAAACCAATCTGACCTTTCAATACAAGCACTTTGCTGGCAACTCCTTCTATGTTGCCGGGGAAATTTTTTACCTTAATACCTTAGATGACGAAAACTGGGTTGCTAATCTTTTCCTGCAAGAAGAGCGGTATGCACACTATTCCTCCATGGGAGCAGGGGTCCGCATTGGGAATCAGTGGACCTGGAATCACTTCACACTTGGCTGTGACTGGGTAGGGATCGGGCAGAGAGTTGGGGTCTTTCGTCGAGATTACAACGACTCCGATAAGATCACTTTCACCTTGTTGAATGTCATCGCTGGATTTAGCTTTTAATTACGGTCTCTTACCAATTCTACGAAAAACATGGTAAAAATATAGAGCTCTTGAGGAATTCTTGATATTCCACGTCAAGTTATGTACATAGAGCACAATTTTCTCTCGTACAAAGATATAAATTTCGTTTATAATTGAACGACTGAGTATGACTTATTATAAGGTTAGACATGATATATCAACGGACCCTAGCTAAAGATGTGAATGTGACAGGGATTGGACTTCATTCTGGTAAGAAAGTTACCATGAAGCTCATTCCAGTTGAGGCAGACTTTGGGATCCAATTTATTCGAACTGATATTCCTAATTCCAAACCAATGAAGGCCAATGCCCTTACGGTTGGAACTACAGAGAATGCTACGACACTTGGTGAAGGCGCAGGAGCAGTTCATACGGTTGAGCATTTACTGGGAACTCTTTACGGTCTTGGAATCAACAACTGTTTAATTGAAATCGATGGTCCGGAAGTTCCTATTATGGATGGCTCTGGTGCTTCTTTTGTGTTTCTTCTGAAAGAAACAGGAATCAAAAATCTAAATAAATCAAAAAAGTTTCTAGTTATTCTAGATACTGTTCGTGTTGAAAAAGACGGGAAGTGGGCACAATTTGAGCCGTCACAGAATCTTGTGATTGATTCTACGATTGTTTTTGCTCACCCGATCATCAAAACTCAGCGTTTTGATTTTGAATTCTCTTGCGAAACCTTCATTCAGGATATCGCCCGTGCTCGTACATTTGGTTTTGCTCGCGACGTAGATATGCTTAAGCGTAAAGGTCTTATTAAGGGCGGATCTCTGGATAATGCCATTGTTCTTGATGATTACAAGGTGATGAATCCTGAGGGGCTTCGTTTTAACAATGAATTTGTCCGTCATAAAATCTTAGATACTATCGGTGACGTAAGTCTTCTGGGCTATGAGATTGCTGGTAAAATAACGACTTTCAAATCAGGTCACAATCTTCATAACCTTCTTTGTCGCAAGCTTCTTGAAACACCTTCTGCTTACGAAATTGTTTCTGCAAATGCTCTTAAAGCAGAAGTTCGCGAAGCCCACAAGCTTCCTCAGTTCATTTCAGTTTCTCACTAAAATTTCTTAATAAATTCTTCAAAAATAAGGCCCTTGGTTTTTGGTAAACCAAACCGAGGGTCATGTTCTGGAAATGGAGCAGTCCTTCCTGTTCTCTGATAACCACGTCTCTCGTAAAAAGCAATTAGCTCACTTCTAATACTAATCACCTCTAAAACGATTTGCTGGAGACCGAGTTCCAGAGCAATTTCCTCAGATCTCTGTAATAGCTCTTTTCCTAAGCCTTTACTTTGTAAATGAGGATTAACCGTGAGCATTCCCAGATAAAGTGAATCTTCTTTGTGTTCCAAATAAACACACCCCAGGATTCTATGATCAGCGGCTAAACCAAGCTCAATTCTTGCGCTTGGTTTTAAAATCATCTCCTGAATTCCCTCTGAATCAATTCTTTGACCGCCCAAAATATCGGCTTCTGTCGTCCAACCGACTTTTGCCGATTCTCCCCGGTAAGCTGAGTTAACCAGCTTCACAATGTTGGGGATATCTGAAATTTGAGCTTTTTTAAACGTAATCATTTTTGAATTTTAACGATGAAGCGCTGCTTCTGTCGCGTTGTAATTTCACAAACACAAGTATTGCGCTAACATATTAGAACTTCCAAGGAGGGGGCATGCGTTTATTTTTATTACTATCTCTTATTTCATTTAATGTTTTTGCCATCGACTGGAACGATTTAGAAGACGGCTCAAATTATAAATTAATCCAGGGTTTTTCTCTCCCTCAACTTGAGCGAAGTGGATCGATCCTTGAAGTCATGCCTGGTGATCAGGTAGTCCTGGCAGAAACTGTCCCGCTCGATATGATTAACGTTGTTCTTTATATCTTTGATTATAAGAATTGTCCGGGTCCTCAAATGCTAACGGATATGGAAATCATTCCTGTTAATGGAACATCCCCCGTGGTAGAAATCGGCGCGCAACTTGAAAAAAATTGCAAACTTCACGTTTACATTGAGACCAGAGATCTCATGTCTAATAGCTTTTTCGAATAATAAAGGAACTCAATGCGACTGTCTCAAGGTTACTGGCAAACACTTAAAGAAACTCCTTCTGATGCGGAAGTTGTATCTCAACAACTAATGATTCGTGCCGGACTCATTCATAAAACAGGTGCTGGTCTGTATACAATTCAGCCCATGTTATTTAAGGCCTATAAAAAATTTGAAAATATTGTTCGAGAAGAATTAGATAAAATAAACTGCTTTGAAAATCTCATGCCAGTGATTACCCCGGCAGAGCTTTGGCAGGAATCTGGTCGCTGGGATGCCATGGGAGGACAGATGTTGAAGATGAAAGATCGTGCTGAGCGCGAACTTTGTGTCTCACCTACCAATGAAGAAACAGTTACAGATGTCTTTCGCAGAACTGTAAATTCTTACCGTCAGTTGCCGGTTTGTTTATATCACATCAATACAAAATTCAGAGATGAGATCCGCCCGCGTTTTGGTTTAATGCGTGCCCGTGAATTCATTATGAAAGACGGTTATTCGTTTCATATTGATAAAGCTTCGTTAGATAAATTCTACGATGAGATCTATACCGCTTATGAAAATATTTTCCGCCGTGCGGGATTGGAATTTATTGCGGTAGAAGCCGACGGTGGAGCCATGGCCGGTGGTGGAGCAAAAACTCACGAGTTCCAGGTTGTGGCAGACAATGGCGAAGATTACGTTGTAACTATTCCGCGTACTAAGTTTGCTGCCAATATTGAAAAAGCTGTAACCGTTCGTAAAAATATTGTTTCTGCTCCTCAGGGAGAGTTAACCAAATTTGCGACTCCTAATCAGAAGACTTGTGAGGAAGTTTGTGAAGCTCATGGTTTCCCAATTACTCAATCTTTAAAATCAATCGTTATGAATGCGGTTATCAATGGCAAAGATCAATTTTTTATGGTCATGCTTCTTGGTGACGATACTTTGAATGAAGTTAAATTCAAAAATAAAGTAAATGCTGAACATATTCGACCTGCTCAACAAAATGAACTGGATACTCTTGGTGTAGTAAAAGGATTCATGGGGCCAACGACAACAGCTCCACTAAAAATCATTTTTGATGAAGCTATCGATATGAATGCTTCCTACGTGGTGGGCGCTAATGAGCCCGAGTTCCACTTGAAAGGCTTTGTACCATCTCGAGATACTACAGCTAAACACTTTCGTGCTGACATGAGACTTGCTAAAGAAGGTGACTACATTGGTGACGATCAAATCGTATTGAAAAAAGGTATTGAAGTAGGACATATCTTCCAACTAGGTGACAAATACACCAAGAGCATGAAAGTCACTGTGCTTAATGAGCAAGGTAAAGCCGTCACTCCACTTATGGGATGTTACGGAATCGGCATGACTCGTGTACTGGCCTCGGCCATTGAACAATACAACGATAAAGACGGTATCATCTGGCCAGCTTCAATCGCTCCCTACGACGTCTATATGTGTTTTATTGGAAAAACTCCTGAGATTAAAGCAGTAGCAGAAGAAGTAAACGCAGAGATTAAAAAAGCTGGGCTTGATACGTTATTTGACGACCGATTGCTTGGTCCTGGTCAAATGTTTAAGGATGCAGATTTGATTGGTTTACCGATCAGAGTTGTGATTGGAGAAAAAGACTTCAATGCAACTGGAGATATCGAAATCAAAATCAGAAAAACTGGTGAAGTTATAAAAGTTAAAAAGAATGAAGTAGTTTCAACACTTAAAGCGAAACTAGAAGAGATGGGTAAATGGCTGTAGATTTTGAATTAATTTTTGGCATGCATAGTATTGCTGCTGCTTTAAAAAATCCCCGTCGTTCTCACGCTAAACTAGTAGCTACAGACGAAGGGTTGGTTGAATTAGGTCGCAAGCACCAGATTAATCCCAAAAATTTAAAAGTTAATATCCAAATTCTTTCTTCTCATCAACTACAGGAAGAAGCGAAGAAGCTTTGTAGTTATATGGATGTAGAGTTCAGTCGTGTTCCTTCGGGGATCTTTTTAGAGACTTCTCCGCTGGAAACCTATGAATTGCAGGATTTCCTGAAAGCACCAACGGGTCGTCTATTGGCCCTGGATCAGATCACGGATGTACATAATGGTGCTGCCATTCTTAGATCAGCCTGTTTTTACGGAGCAACCGGAGTTTTGATTCCTTCTTCAAAATCTTTTGGGCTAACTCCATCATTCTATCGTATTGCCTCTGGGGCCACGGAATACGTTAACCTTATCAGGGTTAATTCTTTAAGCCGGGCAGTAGGGCAATTAAACGATGCTGGCTATATGACGGTTGGATTATCAGAACATTCTTCAGAAAATTTGACCCAAACTGAGCTTCGGGCCCAAAAGAAAATCTGTTTGCTGCTAGGTGCCGAAGAAACTGGTCTTTCTCATGCCGTTTCAAGATTAGTGCAGAAAAACCTCAGTCTTCCCTCTCAAGGAGAGATCAAATCCTTGAACGTGGCCTCGGCCGCCGCCATCGCGATGGAAAAATGTTTTGGTATCTGATCAAAAAAGCTTGAAAATGTTCGGAGTTGCCATTATAAATTTCAGACTCATCGATTTATCGAGAAGTATCGGGCTGCTCTAGCTCAGTTGGTAGAGCAACGGTTTTGTAAACCGTAGGTCGCAGGTTCGATTCCTGTGAGCAGCTCCATTTTAAAATTGATGGCGTGGTTCCCGAGTGGTCAAAGGGAGCAGACTGTAAATCTGCCGGCGTTAGCCTTCGAATGTTCAAATCATTCCCACGCCACCATTTTTTT
>Ga0233380_1001488_pt1 | contig 10431 bp, 9 predicted proteins | sample ElkDunMinimDraft_9_FD_191541 | JGI IMG/M metagenome (GOLD analysis project Ga0233380, IMG submission 191541) | Fecal eukaryotic communites from dung pellets of Tule Elk in California, USA - Elk Dung F36 | ecosystem: Host-associated > Mammals > Digestive system > Large intestine > Fecal | place... | reverse complement strand
TTTATGTCGCCAATACCGATGCGCTGATGGCCTTTCCCTACAAGAGCGGCGACACGAAGATTACCGGTGCCGGTCGCAAGGTCATGAACCTGCCGGCGCAGGCGCCCAATATCCATTGGACACGAAGCTTGGCCGCTAGCCCGGAAGGCCTGCTCTATGTGGGTGTCGGCTCTAACAGCAATATCGGCGAAAACGGACTGGACAATGAAGCCAATCGCGCCGCCGTGCTGGAGGTCGATCCTAAAAAGGGCAGCTATCGCATCTACGCGTCGGGCCTGCGCAATCCGGTCGGCCTGGCATTCGAGCCCGTGTCGGGCGCGCTGTGGGGCGTCGTCAATGAGCGCGACATGCTGGGCGCCGATCTCGTCCCCGACTATCTGGCGCGGATCGAATTTGCCGGCTTCTACGGCTGGCCCTGGAATTATTGGGGTGGCTATGAAGACCGCCGGGTCCAGCCGCAGCGCCCCGAAGTGCGCGAATATACCAAGCGTCCCGACTATGCGCTTGGCAATCATGTCGCACCACTAGGCCTGACCTTCGCCGCCCAGGCGAAACTGGGGCCCCGCTTTGCCAATGGCGCGATCGTCGGCCTGCATGGGAGCTGGAACCGCAAGCCGGCGTCCGGCTACAAGGTCGTCTTCGTTCCCTTCACCGCCGATGGCGAGGCTGGGAAGGGCAAGCCCATCGATATTCTGGGCGGCTTCCTGAACGAATCCGGCGATGCACGCGGCCGGCCGGTCGATGTCGCCATCGATAGCAGCGGCGCGCTGCTGGTCAGCGATGATGTCGGCGGCATCATATGGCGTGTCACCGCCAAGAACTGACGGGCGGCAGGGATCGGCCTAAAGCGCGAGGCCGGTCCGCCCAGCCAGTTCGACGACATATTGCCAGGCGACGCGGCCCGAGCGACTGCCCCGCTGCGTCGCCCACTGGATCGCCTCCAGCGGATCGACGGACAGGCCGAGCCGCGCGGCATAGCCCTCCACGATCGCGACATAGGCGTCCTGATCGATCGCATGGAAACCAAGGCTGAGGCCGAAGCGATCCGACAGCGCCATCTTGTCATCGATCACGTCGCGCGGATTGACGGGGTCATCCTGCTCGGAGAGATGGCGTGGCACGATGTGACGGCGGTTCGAGGTGACGTAGAGCCGCACATTGGCAGGACGCGCCACCGCGCCGCCCTGAAGCAGGGAGCGCAGCGCGCGGGCGTCCCCTCCCCCCTCATCAAATCCAAGGTCGTCCAGGAAGAGTATGAACGGTCGGGCACTCCCGCGCAGGACTGTGAACAGGCGGGGCAGGCTGGCAAGATCGTCAATTGCGCATTGGACAAGCGCGATGTCCAGTCCCTCTGCCTGAAGCGCGCCAACTGCGGAGGCGACCAGCGCAGACTTCCCAGTGCCCCGCGCGCCCCATAGCAGGATATCGTGCGCAGCCCGCGCATGCGCATGACGACGACTGTTTTCGAGTAGTGCGGCCTTCTGCGCATCGATACCGGTCAGCAGGTCGATCGCAACCGGCGCGAAGGCTTCGGCCGCGACAATCGTCCCGCCGTTCCAGATGTAGGCGGCTGCCGAATCAAGGTCGGCGGGCATCGGCGGTGGCGGGGCGAGCCGCTCAAGCGCCTGTGCAATACGGGTAAGAAGGGCCTCGCTCATCCTTGGCGCTTAGCGGCCGGAGATGGAGGGGGCAAGCATCGGCACCAGCGCCCGCCTCTATGTCATGGCCGTGACGCAATGTCCTTTTACGCGCGAGCATGGCGCTTTATACCGGGAGTGTGACTATCACCCATTCCAGCTATTCGACCCAGATTTTGCCTTATGGTGCAGAAGCGCTGCGTCAGGCAGCCTTGCTGATCCGCGCCGGCGAACTGGTCGCCGTGCCAACCGAGACCGTATACGGGCTCGCCGCCGACGCTACCGACGATCGGGCCGTGGGCGCCATCTATGCGGCAAAGGGGCGCCCGAGCTTCAACCCCCTTATCGTCCACGTCGCGGATGTGGCCATGGCGCGGAGTCTGGCAAGTTTTTCGCCGCTGGCCGAACGCCTTGCCGAACATTTCTGGCCCGGCCCGCTGACGCTGGTGCTGCCCTTGCTCAGCATGAGCGGCCTGTCGGCGGCGGTAACAGCGGGCCTGCCCACCGTTGCTGTGCGCTTGCCCGCGCACCCCGCCATGCGCGCCCTTATTCGCGAAAGCGGTCGCCCGCTCGCGGCGCCGTCGGCCAATCGCAGTGGCTTAATCAGTCCGACGCGCGCCGAGCATGTGCTGGCCAGTCTTGATGGCCGCTTGCGGATGATCTTGGACGAAGGCCCGACCAGTGAAGGACTGGAGTCGACCATCGCTGCGCCAGAAGCGGATCATGTCCGTTTGCTTCGGCCCGGCCCCATCACGGCGGCGATGATCGAGGAAGCGGCCGGCGTGCCCGTCATCATCCGCAAGGAAGCCGGCGCGATCGAAGCGCCCGGCCAACTCGCCAGCCATTATGCCCCGTCCAAACCAGTCAGGCTGAATGCATTAACCGCAGACAAGGATGAATTTCTGATTGGGTTCGGGCTGATGCCCTGCAACTTCAATCTTAGCCCCGAAGCCGATGTGCGCGAGGCGGCTGCCAATCTCTTTACCGCCCTGCACCTGGCTGATGCCAGCGCAGCGGCACGGATTGCCGTAGCGCCCATCCCTGAAGAAGGCATTGGCGCGGCGATTCAGGATCGGCTCGGACGCGCTGCGGCGTGAACTAAAGTCCGCCGCCGGTCGATCAACGACCTAACGGCAATCCAGATATCCCGCCCGTTTGCATTCGCGCCGGCGCTGCTCGTCCGCCTTCTTGCGCTCTTTTGCGTCACGCGCTTCCTGCTTGCGCATCTTGCGGCCGTAATTTCGGTCGGCCTCGTCCTGGCTGGTCGTCGCCCAGTCAGCTGCCTGCGCTCCGGCCCGCACCGGCATCGTCGCGACGTCGAGAGCGGTCTTGGCGATGCAGCCGCCAAGGCCCAGCAGGAGCAAAGGGGCCGCCAACACATAAAATCTGCTCATTGGTCTACGCCTTCGCCGGCGATCGCGCGCGCCGCACCCCAGCCTAGGCCGGGCAGCGCGCGGCGCGCAAGCTCGGATCGATTACGCCTCAATCCTGTCGGCAAAACCCTTGCGCAACTTCGCCAGCTTGGGCGGGATGACAGCCATGCAGTAGGGATTACGATCGCCGACGCGTTCCCAATATTTCTGATGATAATCCTCGGCCGGATACCAGGGCGCGTCGGGCTCGATCGTCGTGACGATGGGTGCACGATGATCAGCCTGGGCCCGGTCGATCCCTGCCCGGGCGGCCGCTTCCTGTTCCGCATCATGCGGGAAGATCGCTGACCGATATTGGGTGCCGACGTCATTGCCCTGACGATTCAGCGTCGTCGGATCATGGGTCGCGAAGAAGATGTCGAGCAGGTCGGCATAGGAAATGAGGTCGGCGTCATAGGTGATACGGATCGCCTCGGCATGTCCGGTCGCCCCGGAACAGACCTGCTCATAGGTGGGGTTCGCCATGGGGCCGCCAATATAGCCGCTTTCGACCGCCTTCACGCCTTTGAGATTCTGGTACACCGCTTCCGTGCACCAAAAGCATCCGCCTGCCAGCGTCGCGACTTCCTCGGCCATCTTACCTGATCCTTCCTAAACACCTTGTCGCGGTCGATCCGATCGCGCCGCTGTGAAGGCCGTAGATAAGGGTGATCAGGTCACGCTTCCAGACGCAGCGGTCGCCTTGGCTTTTTCCTCCGCCACTAATTCCTTGCGCGAAAGCTTGCCGACCAATGTCTTGGGCAGGCTGAGGCGCACCTCCACCTCGCGCACGCGCTCATGCTTGCCCAGTTGCGGGTTAAGCCATTCGAGCAGGGCTTCACCATCGATCTTCTCGCCATCCTGCAGGGTGACGAACGCCTTGGGACTTTCGCCCCGATAAGCATCGGGAATGCCGATCACCAAGGCTTCCTTGATGGCGGGGTGATGATAGAGAACGGCTTCGATCTGGCTGGGAAACACTTTGAAGCCGCCAACCGAGATCATGTCCTTCATGCGATCGACGATGCGGACATAACCGTCCTCGTCGATCAGGCCGACGTCGCCGGTGCGGGCGCAGCCATCAATGAAGGCGTCGGCGTCAGCATCCGGCCGCCCCCAATAGCCCTTCATCACCTGTGGACCGCAAAAGATGATCTCGCCCGGCTCACCCTCCGGCGGGGGGCGCGTGGGGTCTTCCTTATCGACAAGGAAGATCTCCGTGCCCGGCACCGGCTGGCCAATAGTGCCATTCTTATTGAGCCCCTCATAGGGGTTGCAGGACACAACACCGCTCGACTCGGTCAGGCCATAGCCTTCCACTACGCGGGCACCGGTTACGGCCTCAAACTTCTGCTTGACCTCGGCGGGCAGCGGCGCGCCACCTGAAATGCAGATGCGCAGCGACGACAGATCGACATTGGGCAGCGCTGGATGATCCAGCAGCGCCTGATACATGGTCGGCACCCCCGGCAGCGCGGTCGCCTTGGTACGTTGGATCGCGCCTAGAACTTGGGCGGCATCGAACCGTGGCAGCATAACGATCTCGCCACCCACCAGCACCGTGCGATTAAGCACGCATGTGTTGGCGAACACATGAAACATGGGGAGAACGCCCAAAATCCGTTCAGGCTGCTTGCCACTTTGCGGATCGATGGCCGTAACCTGCCGCGCGTTGGCGGTCAGATTCTGGTGTGAGAGCATCGCCCCTTTAGGCCTGCCCGTGGTGCCACCGGTATATTGCAGCAAGGCGATGTCTTTGTCGGGATCAATCGCCACGCGTCTTGGTTGGTCGCTTTGTCCGGTCAGGTGCGCGAAGCTGACGACCGCTGGATCGTCTGGGATCGCGGTCGTCTCGCTGCGTTTGAACAGCCTGTATAGCAGCGATTTTGCCGGGGGTAGCATCTCCGCCACGCTGCCGACTACCAGCCGCTCAAGGCTGCTGTCTCGCAGCACTTCCAATGCCGTGGGCAACAGCGCCGTGGCAGACAGGGTAAAAAGCAGCTTGGTGCCGCTGTCCTCGACCTGGTGCTCGAGCTCGGCAGCAGTGTAGAGCGGGGAGAAGTTGACGACCGTCGCGCCGGCCATCATCGCGCCATAATAGGCGGCGGGGTAATGCGGCGTGTTGGGCAGGAACAGGCCGACGCGATCGCCCTTCCCTATGCCCATCTGCTGTAGCCCGGCCGCTACCTTGCGGATCAGCCGGAGCATCTCGCCATAGCTGGCCTTGCGCCCCATGAAATCCAGCATCACGCCGTCAGGGTGCGCATTTACACTATTCACCACCATGTCCACCACGGAAAGCGGCGGATACTCCTGATCCCAGGAAACCGGGTGGTTGTAATGCTCTCTCCAGATATTTTTTACGTTGTCCATCCACAAGAATGTATGGACGGGGAGCAGTTGACGCAAGCGTAAAGCTCGCGACCTAACGTTATCCAGACCGCTCCTGCGTTGATGAGCAGCATCATCCGGCCGGGGCCGGAATGACGCTACGGTATCAGACGCGGCCCTTATTATCGCTGAAAGGGTCGAGGATGGTGGCAGCCTGCGAGATCAGCTGCGCCTCGCTCTCCGACGCCTCTTCTGCCCGGCGGGCTGCCTGCTCGCGTTCGCGACGCAGTTCCTCGATAAGCGCGGCGCGGTCGCCATCGAGACGAGAGTCGCCGACAATCTCGATACCCGCCTTCTTGGCGGCCTTAGCGACGAGCGCGTCCAGTTCGCGCTGCGAACATAGGCCAAGAGTCACCGGGTCCTTGGGCACAATGTTCGAGATGTTCCAGTGGCTGCGCTCACGGATCGCCTGAATGGTCGTGCGCGTGGTGCCGATGAGCTTGCCGATGGCGCCATCAGAAACTTCGGGGTGATTGCGCAGGATCCAGGCGATGCCATCGGGCTTGTCCTGCCGCTTGCTGACCGGCGTGTAACGCGGCCCCTTGGTACGGCGAACAGGCTCAGGACCTTTAAGCATCTTGAGCTTATAGTCCGGGTTCGCTTCGCCCTTGTGGATTTCTTCCATCGTGATTTCATGTGCGCGCACAGGATCGCGGCCGGTATATTTCGTGCCAGCCGTATCATCTGCGATCGCCTGCACTTCCAGAATATGCAGCCCGCAAAATTCGGCGATCTGGTCGAAACTGAGCGCGCTATTGTCGACGAGCCAGCTGGCGGTCGCATGAGGCATGAGAGGCTGAGACACGACAATTCTCCGGCACAAAAACAACAAGGGCCGCCCCTTACAGGGCGGCCACCTGCCGGTAGAGATAGTCGATCATACCGTGCGCGGCAAGGAAAAGCGTCAAGCGGCGCTGTCTATCCTGTCGGCGCCGATGGCGTGAAGGGCAGCCAGAAATTCCTGCGTGCTCCTCTCCCACGTAAAACTCCGCCCATGGGATGCGCATGCCGCGCGGTCACGCGTCAGTGCCTGGACAATGGCTTCCTCCAGAGTGTCGGCCAATGCTCCGGTTTCAGGCGTCACAACGTCGATTGGGCCGCTCACGGGATAGGCAGCGACGGGAGTGCCGCAGGCAAGCGCCTCTATCATTACCAAGCCGAAAGTGTCGGTTTTGCTGGGAAAGACGAACACATCAGCGCCGGCATAAGCGCCCGCCAGATCGCGCCCGAACATTGATCCGGCAAAGATTGCGTCAGGATAGGCGCGCCGCAGCGCCTCCAGCGCCGGGCCGGTTCCGATCACAAGCTTCGTACCCGGATGGTCGTTTGCGAGGAAGGCGTCGAGATTTTTCTCTACTGCGACGCGCCCGACATAAAGCTGGATCGGCCTTGGCAGGTCGGCAAAAAAGGCAGGCGATGTCGCACCCGGCGAAAACGCCGACACGTCGACTCCGCGTCCCCATGGCCTAACATTGGCGACGCCATGGGCGCGCAATTGCGCTCGGACCGATGGGGTCGACACGAGCACTGCTTGCGCGGCCCCGTGAAACCAACGGATGTAACGCCAAAACCAAGCCGGCGGCAGTCCTGTACGCTGCGCCACATAATCCGGGAAGTGCGTATGATAGGCCGTGGTGAAGGGGAGCCCTCGCCGCAAGCACCAGCGCCGCGCAGCAAGACATAGCGGACCCTCGGTCGCGAGATGAATGGCGTCCGGCCGAAAGGCGGCGATTGCCCTGCCAACACGTGTCGGCCGGGCCAGTGCCAGGCGAATTTCAGGATAGGTTGGACAGGGGATGGATGGATAAAGGTCAGGCGAAATGATCTTTACCACATGCCCCATCGCCTCAAGCTGCGCCTGAATGGTCTGGAGCGTGCGCACGACGCCATTGACCTGCGGCGTCCAGGCGTCAGTGACGATCACGATCCGCATGGCCGACCTCATGCAGCGATGCGTGCGCTATCGGCCGGGGCGCTGCGCCGGGCGATTTCGTCGGCCCAGTGAAGAACCTCCATCCGGCCGTCGAGATGCTCGACCAAAGCCGTGCAGCCTTCCACCCAGTCGCCATCATTATAATAAGCCATGCCGCCTATTTCGCGCATTTCGGCATTATGGATATGGCCGCACACGACCCCATCCACACCGCGCGCGCCAGCCTCATGGGCAACCACCTCCTCAAACTTGGAAATGAAGGCCACGGCATTTTTGACCTTATGCTTGGCCATTTTCGACAATGACCAATAGGGCAAGTTCAGCTTGCGCCGCACGGCGTTCACCGCAACGTTGAGGCGCATCATCGCGTGATAGGCAGCGTCGCCGACAAAGGCGAGCCAGCGATGGGCGAGCATGATCGTGTCGAACTCGTCGCCGTGAAGCACCAGCAAGCGCCGACCATCCGCAGTCTCATGGATCGCCTTGCGCCTGATCTGGACACCGCCGAAATTCATGCCGCTGAACTGGCGGAACATTTCGTCATGATTGCCGGGGATATAAACGACCCGCGTACCCCGCTTGGCGCGTTTCATGATCCGCCACACCACGTCATTATGCGCAGCGGGCCAGTAAAAACGTTTTTTCAGGCGCCACCCATCAATGATGTCGCCGACGAGGTAGAGGGTGTCGCTGTCGACGCTGTCGAGGAAGTCGATCAGCATCGTCGCATTACAGCCCCGCGTGCCCAGATGAATGTCGGATATCCAGATTGTGCGATAGCGGCGCCGGTGCTCCTCCCGCTCGGGGTGATGGAACTGCGCCCCGGCACTATCGTCGAGTTCGCTGAGAAACGGCAGTCGCGTGATCGTGGTCATCTTCATGATCCCCCAGGGCGATTGGCCATGGGGTGAATTCATACGCTTGCTCTGTTACAACTCCGCAGCGAATGTGACGGTCGCGTTACCGCTCAGGCGATGAGCACGATCTTGCCGAAATGATCGCCCGCTTCCAGTCTGGCGTGCGCCTGCGCAGCTTCCATAAGCGGGAAATGCTGGTCCATCGCTGGCCGCAGCTTTCCCTCTTCGACGAAGGGCCAAACCACGCGTTTGAGTTCCTCCGCCACCAGACTCTTAAACGCTACCGATCGCGGCCGGAGCGTCGAGCCTGTCAGCGTCAACCGCTTCGACATAATGGCTGGAACGAAGACGCTCGCCTTCGCGCCGCCCTGCACGGCAATCGACACATGGCGACCATCGTCGGCCAGACATTGAATGTTGCGCGCGATATAGTCGCCGCCCACCATGTCGAGCACAGCATCGACGCCGCGGCCGCCGGTGATCCGCGCCACTTCCGCCACATAATCCTGCGTGTGATAATTGATCGCATGGCCCGCGCCCCATTGTAGCGCGGCGGCGCATTTTTCATCGCTCCCGCATGTAACGATGATATCGATGTCGAACAGGCGGCACAGCGTTATTGCCATCGTCCCGATGCCACTGGTCCCCCCATGTACGAGCACCACGTCGCCCTCGACGGCATAGGCACGCTCAAATAAATTCGTCCAAACGGTAAAGAGCGTCTCCGGAAGCGCGGCAGCCTCGGCCATGTCATAGCCGTCGGGCACGGGCAGGCACTGACCTACCGGCGCAAGCGCATATTCCGCATAGCCGCCCCCGGCCAGCAAGGCGCAGACGCGCTGCCCGACCGCAATGTCGGCGCCCGGCCCTACCGCGACGATGGTGCCAGAAATCTCGAGACCGGGAATATCCGAGACACCGGCCGGTGGCGGATATTTGCCTTGTCGCTGCATCGCGTCGGGCCTGTTAACCCCAGCTGCAGCGACGCGGATCAGAACTTCGCCTTGTCCGGGTCGCGGTACCGGCCGTCGGCTGGGGACCAGAGCCTCAGGTCCGCCCGGATCGGCGATACCAATGACCGTCATCTCCGCAGGAAATGCTTCGTCGTCCGCCATAATCCGCCGCCCCCAGCAGCTTAAATAGTTGGCCTGAAGCCGAAATCGGCAAGCCGTTCGGCTGCCCTTATTGACAGACTAATGTCCAGGGTCAACATTAGCTTACATGACCATTGAAGATGATCTGCCGGGCAAAGCCGATACTGTTTTGGCTCAATTGGTCGGCCAAGATCTGGACCCGCTGTCTCTGGACGAGTTGGAGGCGCGTATCGGCGCTCTTGAGCAGGAGATCGCGCGAGTTCGCCTAAAGATTGAAAGCTCTGTTAAGCATAAGGCAACCGCCGAAGCGCTATTTAGAAAATGAACCCGATCCCCGCTCCGATGGTTTGGCACATTGCCGTATCGTGTGCGGCCAGTCTGGCAATTCCGGCGACGGGCGTTCGCGCCTTGATCCGCCGTTGAGCAATGCCGACATAGGGTTCAAGGTCGCCCCTCATGCAGGGCAAGGAGTATAAAGCACATGCCATCTTTCGCAGCCGCTCTCGAAACCACCCTGCACAATGCGCTCACGCACGCATCTGAACGTCGCCACGAATATGCCACGCTGGAACATCTGCTGCTCGCCCTCATCGACGATGAACATGCGTCGAAGGTGATGCAGGCTTGCGGCGTTGAGGTGGGGGAGCTGGCCGATGCGGTCACGACCTATCTCGACAAGGAGCTGGACAGTTTGAAGGTCGAAGGCGCTAGCGATCCCTCGCCCACCAGCGGATTCCAGCGGGTCGTCCAGCGCGCCATCCTCCACGTCCAGTCTTCCGGGAAGGAAGAAGTCACCGGCGCCAACGTGCTCGTGGCGCTGTTCTCGGAACGGGAAAGCTACGCCGTCTACTTCCTGCAGCAGCAGGATATGAGCCGTCTCGATGCTGTCAGCTTCATCAGCCATGGCGTCGGCAAGGGCACCCCTGCGTCCGATCGCCAGGAGGCGAAGGGCGCGACCGAGGAGGAAAAAAAGGTGCAGGACGGCAAGGCCAAGAAGGACAGCGCCCTCGACCAGTTCACCGTAAACCTCAATGAAAAGGCAGGCAGGGGCAAGGTGGATCCGCTCATCGGCCGTACCGCCGAGGTCGATCGCACCATCCAGATCTT
>Ga0233380_1001486_pt1 | contig 10434 bp, 8 predicted proteins | sample ElkDunMinimDraft_9_FD_191541 | JGI IMG/M metagenome (GOLD analysis project Ga0233380, IMG submission 191541) | Fecal eukaryotic communites from dung pellets of Tule Elk in California, USA - Elk Dung F36 | ecosystem: Host-associated > Mammals > Digestive system > Large intestine > Fecal | place... | reverse complement strand
CGTCAGCCTGGAGTGGTTCCCGATAGTGCCGGAGGACAAGCCCTTCCGCGCGCCAGGTCACATGCAGACGGCCTATCCCGACTTCCGGCACTACACCGCGCGCGAATACGGCACCCGGATTGGCTTCTACCGCATGCTGGACGCGTTCAAGGCGCGCAACATCGCGGTCAGCGTCGCCACCAACGCCGCCATCGCCGAACGCTATCCGCAGATCGTCGCCGACATCCGGGCCGAGGGGCACGAGATCATCGCGCACGGCACCGACATGAACGGCACGATCGCGTCGGGCATGGACCAGGCACGGCATGAGGCGATCATCGCCAACAGCCTGGACGGGCTGGCCAAGGCCACCGGCACCCGGCCCAAGGGGTGGCTTTCCATAGCCCGTTCGCAGGCGATGAACACGCCGGACCTGCTCGCCGCTAACGGGGTCGAGTACATGCTCGACTGGGTGAACGACGAGCTGCCTTACCGTTTCGAGACCGCCAACGGCCCCGTGCTCAACGTGCCGCTCAACCACGAGCTCTCGGACCGCCAGGTCATCACCGTCCAGCAGCAGTCGATGGACAGCTATGCCCGGCAGCTGGAAGATGCTTTCGACTGGCTCTTAGGTGAGACGCTCCGGTTCGGCGGCCGGATGCTGCCGATACACCTCACCCCTTACATCTCCGGCCTGCCTTACCGCATCGACGCGCTGGAGGGGCTGCTCGATCGCCTTTCCGCTCGCGAGGGTGCCTGGTTCGCCACCACCGGCCAGATCGCCGCCGCGGCCGCCCCGCAGCTCGGCATAACGAAAGCCTGACATGACCCGCACCCCGCTTCCGCGTACCCCCAACCGGCTGGACCTGATCGAAGGCAGCCGTGCGCTCGACGAGCAGCTCATGGCGATGATCATCGCCCTTACCTCCGAGGTTACGGTGCTGCGCGCCCGGCTGGACGCCGCCGAGCGGCTCCTGGTGGCGGGCGGCGCCCTGCAGGCCGGCGCCATCGATGCCTACGTGCCCGACGATGCCGCCAGCAAGGAGCGCGAGGCGCTGCGCCACGCCACCATGAAGAAGGTGTTCCGCCCACTGCGCGAAGCGGCGGAAAAGGAACTGGAAGCCGCCCAGAACGCCAAGGAAGAGGAGACCAGCCGATGATCGAGATCCCGGAACAGCGCGCCGCGCTCGACCACCCGCTGATTGCGCTGCCCGATCACGACGAGCTTGTGGAGCAGTTGTTCGTGCGCGACCTCAAGGTCTTCGTCGGCAGCCAGCTGGAACCCACGGTCGCCAAGCTGGCACGTCACGAGGACGCCGCCATCCCGGCGGCGGTGACCAACAACCGCCCGTCCGCGCTGCAGGAGCGCATGAACGAGCACGAGAGCTTCCGCACCTGGCAAGTCATGAAGCGTGAGGCGCAGCGTCACTTGTGGGCGACCGTGGCCGACAGCGTGGAGCGTCAGGGCGACGAGCTGGAGCGTCTGGCACAGATCGAGAAGCCGCTGGGCTCTGTGCGCACCAACCCGGACTTCCAGGTGCCGGCATACATCCTGAGCGGCGACATCCACCTCATGCCCGGCGGTAACGCCCATGACGATGGCTCGCTGCTGCAGGGCGCGCTGATGGATCGCGGCGGCGCGGTTTACATGCTGGGCCGCAATGGCGGCATGCTGAACGACCTGCGCGGCCAGACCGCGATCGCGCATGCGCTGACCCGGTTCCCCGATTTCGCCCCGCAGCGGATCCTCGATCTGGGATGCGGCATCGGCACCAGCACGGTGCCGGCGGCGAAAGCCTTCCCCGAGGCCGAAGTTCACGGCGTCGACGTTGGCGCCTCGATCCTGCGCTATGCCCATGCCCGCGCCGAGCACCTGGGCGCTGCCATTCACTTCTCGCAGCAGAGCGCGGAGAAGACCGACTTCGAGGATGGCAGCTTCGACCTCGTCTACAGCTGCGTGCTGTTCCACGAGACCAGCCAGGCCGCGGTGATGAACATCATGGCCGAGTGCAAGCGCCTGCTGCGTCCGGGCGGCCTGATGGTCCACCTGGAAGTGCCGCTGCTGCATGACAACACCGACACCTGGACCGAACTGAACGGCGCGCTTGAGGCGCAGTACAACAACGAGCCGAACTGGCGCGGTGCGCTGACCGCCGACTATCGCGGCCTGATAGAAGCCGCCGGCTTCCGCGACCTGATGGTGGGCTACCAGCCGACCAGCCAGTCCGCGCGCCAGGGCCCGTTCCGCTTCGGCGAGGAAAGCGAAGGCGTGTTCCGGTCCTGGTTCATCGCCTCGGGTGTGGCATGAGAGCACTCGCGCTCCTCGCGGCCGCCACGTTCCTCGTACCCGGGGCCACGGCTTTCGCCGCGGGAACCGTGGCCGAGGCGCCGGTGCAGCGCACCCCGCTGGCCGAGCTGCGCAAGCGGTTCCAGCAGCGCGGCGACAAGTACCTGACGCTCAAGGGCGTCGAGCTGCGCTACCGCGACGAAGGCCCCCGCTCCGCGCCGGTCCTTCTGCTCAATCACGGCTCGCGTTCGACCCTGAACCAGTGGGACGGTGTCACCGCACACCTCAAGAGGCGCTACCGCATCGTCCGCTTCGACATGCCTGCGAACGGCCTTTCGGGCACGCTCACGAACGAGAGCAAGGCCGCGATCGGATCACCCGAGGCGCTGGTCGCCGGCTTCCTCGACGCCCTGGGCATCGACAAGGTCAACATTGCGGGTGTTTCGAGCGGCGGCACGCTGTCCTACTATTTTGCCGCGGCCTATCCGGACCGCGTCGAAAACCTGATGCTCTCGAACACGCCTTCGAACCCGGTTCCGGGCCTGAAGGTGGACACCCCGGCCGACCTTGCCGCCGCCACGGCGCGCGCGAAGGCGACGGGCATCGAGGGCAAGGACTTCTGGTCCGCCTATCTTGGCTCGCTTTACGGCGACAAGGCGCGGATGGAACCGGGTCTGTCCGACAAGTACTACGAGCTGAACCTGCGCGAGCTCGAACCCAACGTCACCGGGCTCCATGCCCTTACGGCCAATGCCGAGAAGACGATGGAGCAGCTCGCCAAGGTTCGTGCGCCGGTGCTGCTGGTCTGGGGTATGCGCGACTACGTGCTGCCGCCGATCCAGGGCTACGATCTCCAGAAGTACCTCGCGAACGCCCAGAGCCGCTCGTTCGTGGCGCTCGACACCGTCGGCCACTACCCGCCGATGGAGTCTCCCGAGGCCGTCGCCGACGTGATGGACGCCTTCATCCGCCGCAATCGCTGAGGGCCGGCCGGCCCGATCAAGGGGATCAACATTGATCAAGACGCTTGTGCGCGCGGTGGGCCTCGTCCTGCTGCTGGCTGTCCTCGCATTCCTGGGCTGGTTCATCCCTGCCCGGATGGGCTGGCTGGCCAGCGACCGCGAAGAGATGATCGCCCGCTACGCCGACGCCCCATCCCGCTTCATCGAGGTGGACGGCGTGCCGATGCACGTGCGGATCGAGGGCAAGGGCTTCCCGGTGGTGATGTTCCACGGAACCACCGGCGTGAACTTGCGCGAGTGGGACCCTTTGGCGGACCGGCTGAAGAACGAATACATGGTCGTGCGGATGGACTGGCCGCCGTACGGACTGACCGGCGAGAACCCGCGCGGGTACACGACGCCTGAGGCGGGACGCCTGGTCAACCGGCTGCTGGATCAATTAAAGCTCGATCGTGTCGCCGTCGTCGCCACGTCCAACGGATCAAACGTCGCGCTGGAAGTGAACAAGGCCAACCCGGGCCGCATTGCCGCCATGGCGTTCTCCATCATTCCGCTGGAGCGGCCGAGCCAGACCCGCGAGGTCGACTGGAAGCTGCGCTGGGCGCTGGCCTTCCACAAGGCGGCGCTGCCCGATTACCGTCCCAAGATCTTCTATGAGTGGATGTACAAGGACACCGGACACAGGGGCTGGAATCCGCCGGATTTCCTCCCGCAGATGAGCTTCGACATGATCAATCTGCCGAACGCCATTCAGAACCAGAACGCGTTCGTCGCGGATAACACCCGCCTGTTCAAGACGACTGACGTGGGGGCCATCGCGGCCGAGGTGAAGGCGCCGGTGCTGCTGCAATGGTGCTGGGAAGACACGGTGATCTCGCAAGGCCCGGGCGCCACGGTGCGCCGCTTCACCAACACCGACGTCAAGGTCGTGGAGTACCAGCATGTGGGCCATTGGCCCATGTGGGAGATTCCTGACCAGTTCGCCGACGATATCCGGACCTTCCTGAAATCGGTCGATCTCGAGGGTTCGCGGGCACCCGTAGCCGCGAACGGCCCTCAGGCCAGCGCCCAGCCGCCCGCTCAGCCCACTGCCCGCCCCGGTGTCTGAAGACGCCGTGAGCCTCAGCCACGGCCTGCTGCGGCGCCGCTCGATGCTGTCGCTGCTCGCGGCCGTTCCGGTCGCGGGGGCTGCATTCAGCGGAACTGCCCGGGCGCTGGCAGCCGGCGGCACCGCCGCGCGGATTCGCAAGGTTGGGACATCCGCAGGCCGGATGCTCGACGTATGGACCTGGAGCAGCGGCGCCCCGCGGGCAGGGACCATCGCCTTCTCGCACGGCTTCGGCTCCTCGCCCCGCCAGTACCTGCGCCTTATCCATCCCTGGCTTGCCGCCGGCTATGACGTGCTGGCTCCGCTTCACGCCGACTCCGCGGACAACCGGCCGCGGGACGGACGGGCAGGCGCCGATCTATGGGCCTCGCGCATCGAGGACATGCGGGCGGTGGCGGGACTGATCGAGGGGCCGTATATCGCCGCTGGCCACAGCTTTGGAGCGCTGGGCGCCTTGGTTCTCGGCGGAGCGGCCCCGGTGGTCCCGCAGGGCATAGCCGGCCCGACGGCGGATAACCGGGTTAGCGCCGTTCTTGCCCTCTCCCCGCCGCCTCCGACCCCTACTTTGATCACCGCCGCCGGCTATGCCACGCTGGCACGCCCGGCCCTGATCCAGACCGGCACCCGCGACCTGCTGCCGGCCTCTGTGCAGGACCCGCAGAGCTGGCGCGCGCACCTGGCCGCTTTCGCCTTCAGCTCCTGCGGCGGTGATCGCCACGCGCTGGTGCTGGACGGCGCCGATCACTACTTCGGCGGTCTCATCTGCGACCCCCGAAAAGGCGCCGCAGACCAGCGGACGCAGCTGCGCCTGACCATCGAGGCGACGCGTGCTTTCCTTGCATCTCACGAGACGGCTCAGGCGCCCGAAGGCCAGCGACGGCCAGCCTTTCCAGTCCATCCCCAGGCACGTTTCTACTGGCGCTGAAGATCGGTCCCGGGTCCCTCCGGGGCTGCCCAAGCTTTGATCGGCTGTCGGACAAATCGCTCCGACGAATTTCCCAAGTGGGCAATTGTCCTAGATCAATAGCAATTAAGGCTCGGAAGACAGCCTGACCGGAGCACGGGTCGCAAAAAGCCCGTCCCGACTGAACACCTGCTCGATATGCGCTTCAGCCCTAGGGGGGAATATGGCAAGTACATTTACCAATTATCGTAAGTCTTTGCTGCTTGGCGCAGCCGCCATTGCGGCCAGCGTTTCTTCCGCAGCGCTCGCGCAGGACGCCGGTTCGGGCGACATCGTCGTGACCGCCCGTAAGAGCAACGAGTCGATTCTGGACGTGCCGCTGGCGGTGTCCGCAGTCTCCTCCGAGGACATTGCCAAGCGCGGCATCACGTCGATCAACGACCTGGCCCGCCTCACCCCCTCGATCAACATCAACAACAACTCTGCCAGCCGCAACGACCGTTCGGCCCAGCAGCTGATCCTTCGCGGCTTCACGCCCTCGGCCTTCACCAGCCCCACCGCATCGGTGTTCATCGACGGCGTGCCGCTCAGCTCGTCGAGCGCGATCAGCATGATCAGCTCGCCCGAGCGCGTCGAAGTGCTGAAGGGCCCGCAGACCGCCTATTTCGGCCGTAACACCTTCGCCGGCGCCATCAACGTCGTGAACAAGATCCCTTCCACCGAGTTCGGCGGCTCGATCGGCGGTTCGCTGGGCACCCGCGAGTTTTACCGCCTGCACGCCGACATCGAGGGCCCGCTGCTGGGTGAATGGCTGCGCTTCCGCATCACCGGCGATCGCACCAACAAGGGCGGTTCCTACACCAACCGCTTCGACCGCTCCGAGAAGCTGGGTGATCAGCGCACTGACGCGGCAACCCTGACCCTCTACGCCGAGCCGACCTCGAACCTGTCGCTCAAGGCGTTCGGCATGGTTTCCGAAGACAACGACGGCGCTTCGGCGCAGGCGCTGGTCTCGGCTTACGAAGTGCGTGACCGCAACGGCAACATCGCCGTCGCCAACCAGAGCAACTGCAACCTGCAGGGCTTCAGCACCACCGGCGCGCCGATGAGCCACCCGTTCTTCTGCGGCCGCACGCCGAAGATCGACTGGGCGCGTCAGCCTTCCTCGAACACCGCGAACGACCTGGTCGTGCGCAACTTCCTCGCGAACCCCACTGGCCGCCTGGTCTCGCCCAAGAAGGGCGTGCAGGGTTATGGCCTGAAGCGCGGCTACCACCACCTGCACCTGAACGCAGACTGGGAAGTCGCCGAGGGCGTGACCCTTTCGTCGCTCACCGGCTACAACCGCGAATACTACAGCATGCTCGCGGACATCGACAACTACGGCTCGGACACGGTTCCGAACACCCCGGCGAACATCGCTGCCGGCGGCCGCCCCTACTTCGACTATCCGTTCTACGTGGAGCGTAACTACAAGGACTTCTCGCAGGAGTTCCGCGGCCGTTACGAGACCGACAACTTCCACGGCACGCTGGGCCTCAGCTACCTGAACGCCTGGCAGCAGGGCGGCCTCGGCGGCGGCGCCAGCGCGATGGGCACCGTTCACCTGTCGGTCCCGAGCGGCGCCACCCGCAACCGTACGTTCGGTGCCTTCTTCGGCCTGACTTACGACTTCACCGAGAGCCTCTCGATCAGCGCCGAAGGCCGCTACCAGATCGACAAGCTCTATGCCTACGCGGCGCCGGGCGGCTTCAATGCCCGTACCAACGCCGTTCTGCCGCAGGGCTTCTACCCTGAAGGCACCACGCTGCTGCAGAAGACCTACAAGAACTTCCTGCCGCGCGTCATCGTCCAGTACGACTTCGCTCCCGACCTCATGGCCTACGCTTCGTTCTCGAAGGGCGTGAACCCGGGCGTGTTCAACACGCAGTACCTCAGCTTCACTCCGGAGCAGATCGAAGCCGCGACCAACGTGGGCATCCGCATCGCGGTCGCCCCCGAGAAGGTCACGAACTACGAAGTCGGTGTGAAGGGCAAGCTGTTCGACCGCCTGCTCACCTTCACCCTGGCGGCGTACTACGCCCCGTGGCGCAACCAGATCAACGCGATCACCGCCAACTTCGTGTCGAACGGCATCCAGCAGCAGCTGCGCGGTTCGGCGAACAGTGGTTCGGTCGACATGTACGGTGCGGAATTCGAGGGTAACTTCGACCTGGGCAAGCTGAACATCAACTTCGGCGCCTCGTTGAACGACAGCTCGATCAACACCTACACCAACCCGAACATCATCTGGCTGACGGGCATCACCGACTTCAACGGCAAGCACAACCCGAACACCTCGCGCTACAACGCGAGCCTCGGCGCGCAGTACACCGACGACCTCGGCGACCTGGGCACCTGGTACGTTCGCGGCGACTGGTCGTTCAAGTCGGGCCTCTACGCCACGCAGGGCAACGAAGTCCGTACGCCTGACGCGCACTTCTTCAACGGTCGCGTGGGTATCGACACCGATACCTTCTCGATCAGCGCGTTCGTGAACAACATCTTCAACAACAAGACCCCGATCTCGGTCGACGCCCAAGGCTCGACCCAGGCTCCGGGCTTCCCGTACAGCACGTACTACTCGCGCCTGCTGCTCGGCCTGCCCGACCTCCGGACCTTCGGCCTGGAGGGCAAGTACAAGTTCTGATCGGCCTTCCGATCGTGCTTCCGGCCCGTCGCGACTTCGGTCGCGGCGGGCTTTTTCCTGCGTGCCGCCCACAGCCGCAAACGCCGCACGCGCAGCGATCCCCTTGCCCCGTGCGCCCTCCAGCCGCTAACCTCGCGGCAGGGTCGGAACGGGGAACTTTCCAAGCACATGCTGCGCACCGTCGCGAAACTTGCCTTGTGGTTCGTGGTCATCAGCGTGGGCGCCACGCTGGTGTTGCGCTTCGTCCCGCCGCCCGTCACCGTGACGATGCTGGTCGATGCGAATGGCATCACCAAGGACTGGACCCCGCTCAGCCGCATCGATCGCAACATGGTGGCCGCCGCCATCGCGGCCGAGGACTCCAAGTTCTGCTCGCACAACGGGTTCGATACCGACGCGATCGAGCAGGCCATGGAACGCAACGCCCGCGGCGGTCGGCTGCGCGGCGGATCCACCATCAGCCAGCAGACCGCGAAGAACGTGTTCCTCTGGCAAGGCGAGGGTTGGACCCGCTACTTGCGCAAGGGGCTGGAGGTCTGGTTCACCTTCCTGATCGAGACGCTGTGGGACAAGCGGCGGATCATGGAAGTGTACCTCAACGTCGCGGAGACGGGCATCGGGACATACGGCGTGGAAGCAGGTGCGCAGCGCTACTTCGGCAAGTCGGCAGCGCGCCTCACGCCGGCCGAGGCGGCGCGGATGGCGGCCGCCCTTCCCAGCCCCAAGAAGCGCAGCGTGAAGAACCCGCGCGGCTTCACGCGGCGCTACGGCAACTCGATCGCCGCCCGCATCGGCGCTGTGAAGCGCGGCGGCCTGGACGCCTGCATCTACGATTGAGGCCTGCTGAAGCGGCAGGGCGTTGTGCCGGCGGGCCGCTTGCCGTACCGGCGACCGCGATGAAGACGCTCGATCGGCATCTCCAAGCGGCCCTGGCGCGGGTCGAGCAGGCCGGGCGGCGGCGCGTGCTGCGCCCTGCCGAACTGGCGGGGGCCGGCCGCATCCTGCGCGGCGGCCGCAGCCTGGTCGATTTCTCCAGCAACGATTACCTGGGCCTTGCGCGCCATCCCCTGCTGATGGAGCGGTCGAGCGAATGGACCAGGCGCCACGGCACGGGCAGCGGGGCATCGCGCCTTGTCACCGGCACCGGCGAGGCCGTGCTCGCGCTGGAGGCCAGGATCGCCAGGTTCAAGGGCGCCGAGGCCGCGCTCGTCTTCGCATCGGGCTGGCAGGCGAACGCCGCTACCATCCCCGCTCTGGTGAGCGCCATGCCGGGCGTCGCCATCTTCGCCGACCGGCTGATCCATGCCTCGATGCACGCAGGCCTCGCGATCGCCGGCGCACGCCAGCAGCGGTTTCGCCACAACGACCTCGATCACTTGGCCGAGCTTCTTGCCCGCAGCCGCGAGGCTCCGGCGCGGCTGATCCTGACGGAAAGCGTCTTCAGCATGGACGGCGACATCGCCGATCTTGGCGCGCTCGCACGGTTGGCGAGAGAGCACGACGCCATCCTGTTCGTGGACGAAGCGCACGCCACCGGCGTTCTCGGCCCCGGCGGGCGCGGCCTCTCAGCGGAAGTGCCGGGGGGCGTGGACGTGACGATGGGTACGTTCAGCAAGGCCATGGGGGGCTTTGGCGCCTATATCGCCGGCTCGCGCGTGCTGATCGACTGGCTTGCCAACGCGGCGAGCGGCTTCGTTTTCTCCACCGCCTTGCCGCCCGGCACGCTTGGCGCGATCGATGCCGCGCTTGACTTGGTGGCAGGCATGGACGCGGAGCGGGCGCACCTTGCCAGGCTGGGTGAGCGCCTGCGCGCGGGCCTTGCCACACTGGGCCTCGATCACGGCGCTTCGGCGACCCAGATCGTGCCCGCGGTGATCGGTAGCGAAGCCGATGCCCTGGCGCTCGCGGCCGCCCTGGAGGAGCGCGGCTTCCTGGCCGCCGCAATCCGCCCGCCCACGGTGCCGCCGGGCACCAGCCGCCTGCGGCTGGCTCTGCGCGCGGGACATCAAGAGGCGGACGTGGACGCTCTTCTGGAAGGGATCGCCGCATGTCGCTGAACCTGCTTTTCTGTCACGGCTGGGGCTTCGATGCGTCCTTCTGGGACCCGCTGGCCACCTTGCTGCCCGAGTTCCCGCAACACCGCGACGATGCCGGCTACTTCGCGACCCCGCACACCCCGGAGATCGAGGGCCGATACATCGCCGTAACCCACAGCTTCGGCACGATGCGCCTGCTGGCAGCACCCCCTGCGGGCCTTGTCGGGCTGGTTGCCGTGGCCGGGTTCGACCGGTTCACCGCCGCGCCTTCGTTCCCCGGCGCCGCGCGGAGGGTGGTCGATCGCATGGTAAGTGCAGTCGAGCAGGCCCCGGCCACGGTAGTTAAGGACTTTCGCGCTCGCTGCGGCGATCACCGTCCGGTAGGCGATCCGATAGCCGCGCAGCTGCGCGACGACCTCCTGCGCCTGCGGGACGGTGACCAGCGCGACGCCGCTGCCGCGCTCGACGT
>Ga0233380_1001485_pt1 | contig 10434 bp, 7 predicted proteins | sample ElkDunMinimDraft_9_FD_191541 | JGI IMG/M metagenome (GOLD analysis project Ga0233380, IMG submission 191541) | Fecal eukaryotic communites from dung pellets of Tule Elk in California, USA - Elk Dung F36 | ecosystem: Host-associated > Mammals > Digestive system > Large intestine > Fecal | place... | reverse complement strand
TCCCACGAGCGAGAGTATCGGCACCTTCGAGGACGGGCAGAAGCTGCTCGAAGACGGCCAGCCGAGCGAGCTGGTGCAGGGCGTTCTCAAATTCTGCGAAGATTTCGAAGCCGCTGCCGCCCGCACGGGTCAGTTTATGAACGAGCTGAAGGAAATGGGCCTGCTGATGGATGGCGAGGTCGCTATCCAGATCCCTGGGAATGACCAGCCCTTCCTTTATCGCGGCTTCCAGATGATCAACGAGGAAAAGCTGCGCGAGATGCGCGGCGATCAACTGCGCAAGATCAACCAGAGCGGCATGCTCCCCCTGATCCACGCACATCTTTTCTCGCTGCAACTGATGCGCGAACTGTTCGAAAGCCAGGTTGGGCAGGGCAAAGGCCCTGTCGTTCCAGAGACGGGCGCAGCGCTGGCTTGATCGAAAAAAAGCGTCCGTTGCCGATCTTTCGGGACGGACGCTTTTTTCGTCCCTTGAAAGCTGCACCCTGTTGCATTAGATCAAGAACGTACGGCGCACCTGCCCCCCTTTCGGGTGTGTCGTATGGGCGCTTCCCCCTTTTGGAAGCGTCTCCTCCCTGAACCTAGGCCACCCCATGCGGAAGTATGGGGTGGTTTTTTTATGTGGCGATTGCGGCGCTTATCTGCCGGTTTTGCTTGACGCTGTGCGCCAACGCCCCTAATGGCGACCCCCTGCCAGCCGCCTTGTGGCGACATGGCCCCTTCGTCTAGCGGTTAGGACGCGGCCCTCTCACGGCTGAAACACGGGTTCGATTCCCGTAGGGGTCACCAGCATTCTTCTTCGACATTATATGCAGGCTGACAGATGCCAGCCTGCACAAGTCGAGCGTCAGATCACGCCCATTGCCTGCATTGCCTGCGCAACTCTGAGGAAGCCGGCCACATTGGCGCCAAGCACATAATCGCCCGGCGCATCGTAGGCGTCGGCCGTGGCCACGATGTCATCGTGAATTGTGCGCATGATCGCCGCCAGGCGCGCCTCCGCATCGTTGAAGCTCCAGCGGTCGCGCGATGCGTTTTGCTGCATTTCGAGCGCTGAGGTGGCTACGCCGCCGGCATTGACCGCCTTTGCCGGACCGAACAGGACACCGGCATCCTGGAAGCGGTGCACTGCCTCTGGCGTGCAGGGCATGTTGGCCCCTTCCCCTACAGCGATGACGCCATTGTCGATCAGCGCCTTCGCGCCTTCCCCATCCAATTCGTTTTGCGTGGCGGAGGGCACCGCGACATCGCAGGCGACATCCCAGATCGATCCTTTCTCCGAGTAGCGCGCGCCGCCGCCCTTCTCATCGGCATAGTCCGAAATGCGCGCGCGCCGCGCCAGTTTGACGTCTTTCAGCAGATCAAGATCAATGCCCTCTTCATCGACGATGAAGCCGGACGAATCCGAACAAGCGACGACGGTGCCGCCTAGCGCCCTGATCTTTTCAATGGCAAAAATCGCGACATTGCCCGAACCCGATACGACCACCCGCTTGCCGTCGAGACTCTCGCCCTTTGTCCGAAGCATCTGCTCGATAAAATAGGCGGCGCCATAGCCGGTTGCCTCGGTCCGCGCCTGCGAGCCTCCGAACAACAGTCCCTTCCCCGTCAGCACGCCCGTTTCGTACCGGTTGGTGAGGCGCTTATACTGGCCAAAAAGATAGCCGACCTCCCGCGCGCCCACGCCGATGTCACCGGCGGGAACATCGGTATATTCGCCCAGATGGCGGTAGAGTTCAGTCATGAAGGACTGACAGAAACGCATGACCTCCCCATCGGAGCGGTCGCGCGGGTTGAAGTCCGCTCCGCCCTTGCCGCCGCCGATCGCCAGGCCGGTGAGCGCATTTTTGAACGTCTGCTCAAAGCCAAGAAATTTGACGATCCCGACATTGACGGACGGATGGAAGCGCAAGCCGCCCTTATAGGGGCCCAGAGCCGAATTGAACTGGACGCGAAATCCGCGATTGACCTGCACTTGCCCCTTGTCGTCGAGCCAGGGAACGCGGAAGATGATCTGCCTTTCTGGTTCGCACATCCGCTCGATCAGGGCATTGTCCCGATATTCCGGCCGTTTGGCTACGACGGCGCTCAGGCTTTCCAGAACTTCCTCGACGGCCTGGTGAAACTCGGTTTCCCCGGCATTTCTATGGAGGACCTCTTCATAGATGGGGCGTAGTTTTTCGTCGATCCGGTTCAGGGGACTGCTCCTGCATGGTGGCAGGCCGCTCGCGTGGACGCGCGCGGCCTCGGGTGTCGCGGTGCGCTCAGTCGCGCACGCAAAATTCCGTGCCCCGATAATGACGATCCCTCCGCAATGCGACCCCTTTCCTGCGGAATTCATGCTCCGGCTCGTTGAAACGGCCCAATTTGCTATGTCCGGCCTGCGCTGACGCATCTCTGGGAAGAATGAGAGACGGAGTGGAGTGACATGCCTCGCGGATAATACTGGGCCATTTGCAACATATTATTGCGGAGGGATGGAAACTGTCTCTCGCCGCGCCTATTCAGGGATATTCCCCAAAAACTAAGCAAAATTGCAGCATTGAAGGTAATCCCATGACTGGTACGAAATTCCGCAACATCGGCGCCCTCGCCATGGGGCTGGCGGTCGCGATCATGGTCGCGACACCCGCCGACGCGCGGCGCGGCGGCAGTTTCGGTAGCCGGGGATCGCGCACGGCGGTTGCCCCTCCCCCGACGCGCACTGCGCCTAACGAAACGCCGGCGGTGCAGCGGTCGATGACCGATCGGCCAGCGCCGGGTCAGCAGGCATCTGCCAACGCACGGCCGGCGGCCAACGCGACCCCGAACAGGGCGGGGGGCTTGGCCAAGGGCCTGCTGGGCGGCTTGGTCGCAGGCGGGCTGCTCGGCCTGCTGCTCGGCAATGGTCTTGGCTCATTGGCGGGAAGCGGCATGTTGATGGCGCTGTTGCAGATCGCTTTGATCGGCGGGCTTGCCTGGTTCGCGCTGCGCATGTTCCGCCGCCGCCCTTCGCTGGCGCCGGCGGGCGGTCCCGCTGCGTCGGCCTTCACATCCAGCCCCTTCTCACCGGCGGGTCAGGGCGGCTTCACGGCGCCGACGCCCGCAGCGCCCGTCGCCGCCCCGGTTCCGACCGACATCTCGATCACCCGCAGCGACCAGGAGCGGTTCGAATCTCTGCTCGCTGAGGTGCAGGATGCCTTCGGTCATGAGGATTATGCCAGACTGCGCGCCTGCACGACGCCCGAGATCATGTCCTACCTCGCCGAAGAGCTGAGCAGCAACGCCACCAATGGCCAGCGTAATGAGGTTTCGGGCACCGAACTGCTCGACGCCGAAGTCGCGGAAGCCTGGTCGGAAGATGGCGCTGACTACGCCACCATCGCGATGCGCTATCAGAGCATCGACGTGATGCGGGATCGTAACACCGGCGCGGTGGTGAGCGGCGACGCTGAACGCCCCACCGTGGCGACCGAGCTATGGACGTTCGTGCGTACCGGCCGCGACCCCTGGCTGCTGTCGGCGATCCAGCAGGCCTGATCGACGGAGTGGGCATCCGGCCTCTCAGCCTTGGATGCCCACTCGTCCCTATAATTCTGCCGTTTAGGGCAGTGTGCTCATAAAGCCCCGCAGATCCTCAACGAACAGAGCGGGCTGTTCCATCGCTGCAAAATGCCCGCCCCGCGGCAGCTCGGTCCAGCGCACCACATTGAAACTCTTTTCCGCCGTCGATCGCGGGAAGAGTGCCAGTTCGCCGGGGAAGTTGGCGACCGAGACCGGCTTTGCGACGCGCGCGCCGGCGGGCACGGGCTCGTCATAGACGCCGCGATAGAGCCATGATGCCGTGCCGAACATGTTGTTCGCCAGATATACCATGATGTTGTCGAGGATCTGATCGCGCGTGTAGATCGACCAGAGGTCGCCATCGGGCAGCTGCGACCAGGTCTGGAATTTCTCGACGATCCAGGCCGCGACGCCCAGTGGGCTGTCCGACATGGCGTAAGAGAGGCTGAGGGGTTTGGTCGACTGGACCACCATATAGCCGCTCTCGGTACGCCAGACATCGGCCAGCCGGGTCGCGGCGGCAATCTCTTCCTCCGTTTCGGGCTGGGCCGCCGGATTGGTCCATCCCATCGTGAAATTGATATGGACCGCGCGGCAGCCGGCGCCTTCATAGCCAAGCCATCCAGCGACTGACGAACCCCAGTCGCCCCCCTGTGCGACATAATCAGTATAGCCAAGTGCCGCCATCGCCTGGTCGATCGCCTTGGCTATGGTGCGCGGACCGATCGGGCGCCGTGGCTTGGACGAAAAGCCGTAGCCGATCAGAGAGGGAATGACGATGTTGAGCGCATCCGCTGGATCGCCACCATGCGCTGCCGGATCTGCCAGCGGCCCCGCGCTTTCGAGAAACTCGACGAACGAGCCCGGCCAGCCGTGCATCAGCACGACCGTCTTGGGTGACGGGCCCTTGCCGAGAAGATGGACGAGGTGGATCGCATAGGGAACGCCATCGACCTCAACGTCCACGAGAAACTGGGGAAAGCGGTTCATCGCCGCTTCGCGCGCGCGCCAGTCATAGTCGGACCGCCAATAGCGCACGAGGTCAAGCATTGCATCGACGCTGGCGCCATAGTGCCACGGGTCGCCCTCCGGCCGGTCGGGCCACGCCGCTTCGTCCAGCCGCTGCGCGATCCAGTCCAGCCGGCTCTGCGGCACGTCAATAGTGAAGGGCCGAATTGTCATTGCGCATCTCCCTCTTCGAATGCGGCTTTCAGCGCGGCAGCGGCAGCGCCCACCGCAGCATCCGCCTCGGCCAGCATGCCGAACATACTGACGAAGCCATGAAATGTGCCGGGATACATGTGATAGTCAGAGCGCCCCCCCTCGGCCCGGAGGCGCTCGGCATAGGCTGCGCCTTCGTCGCGCAGAGGGTCGCATTCGGCGGTCAGGATTACTGCCGGCGGCAAGCCAGCGAGTGATTTAGCGCGAAGGGGCGACAGCCCGGCATTGGCGCGGTCGATGGGCTCGGGCGCATAGGCGTCCAGGCACAGGCGCGAGAAGTCGGAGTCCAGGAAATAGCCATCGGAATAGAGGCGCCGCGATTCCGTGTTCGTCACCATGTCGGTACCGGGATAGATCAGGAGCTGCGCCACCAGAGGCGGCCCTCCGGCATCGCGGGCACGCATGGCAGCGACCGTTGCCAATGTGCCGCCAGCGCTGTCGCCGCCAATGGCGATGCGCGCAGGATCGAGCCCGAGGGAGGCCGCTTCTCTCGCCAGCCACGTGAGTGCCGTCCAGCTATCTTCTACTGCGGCCGGATAGATATGCTCGGGAGCCAGCCGATATTCGACGGACAGAACCGCGCATTCCGCCAGGCGCGCAAGGCGGCTGCACAGCCGGGCATGGCTGTCGACAGAACAGGCGATATAGCCGCCGCCATGCAGGAACAGCAGCACGGGCTCTCGATCGTCACCCGCCTCCGCCCGGCGAAACAGGCGGACAGGCACGCCATCTGCATCCAGGTCGCGCGTGACGACGCGATCTTCGGCATCGGGCGGCTGCAGCATGGCGGCGGACATCGCGCGAAACTCGAGCGGGCTGATCGTCTTCCAGTCGGGCGCACGCGCCGTCATCTGGTCGAGCATCGCTTGCGCGGCGAGGCTGAGCGGCATGACTCTTCTCCCTCAGGCGGCCTTGGCCCGTTTTTCCTTTTCGCGAAAATGGGGAATGATCGTCTCCCCCAGATGGCGCAGCGTTTCCATGATCGCCTCGTGCGGCACCGTCCCCATCTGCATCAGCATCAGGCATTCATCAGCGCCCGCTGCCTCCAGCCGTTCGATGTTGGCGATGGCGTCCTGCGGCGTGCCATAGGCATGGTCGAGATTATACATGGAGGTGGCAGCGGAGGTCACGGGGATTTTCGCCTCGTTCAAATAGGCGACGGTGGCCTCCTCCGCCTGTTTGACCGCAACCGCATGTTCGTCGGCTGAAGCGTCCTCGACCTCGGGCTTGGGACCGCCGCCATACCAATAATGGATCGCCTGAGCGAAGAAGCGCTGGCCGCGAAAGCCTATCCGCCGCGCCTTCTCCCCATCGTCGCTGACGATGATGGGGCAACCGACCGCCAACCATTCATTAGGGACATAGCCCACCTGTGCGGCCGGATCCCGGTTCGCGAACGCCTGGCGATAAATGGCGTTGAGTTCGGCCGTTTCTTCAGGAGAGTTAAAGCCCAGGATCATCCCGCCCAGCCCACGCGACCCGGCCGTTCTCAATGACTCCTCGCGCGTGCAGGCCATGAACATTGGTGGATGGGGTTGCTGGTAGGGTTTGGGATGGATCGGCCGGCGCGGGATTTTGATGAACTCGCCATCATGCTCGATCTCATCTTCGACCATGATCTTGGGGATGAGGTACATGCTCTCATCGATCATCGGCTGAAGCTCGGCGAGGTCATAGCCGAACGTGCCTGCTTCCTGCTGTGTCCCGCCTTTGCCAATGCCGAAATTGACGCGGCCGCGTGAGAGGATGTCGAGCGTCGCAATCCGCTCGGCGACCTTGACCGGGTGGTTCATCTTGGGCGGCAAGCACACGACGCCATGGCCGATCCGGATCCGCTTGGTCTGGCCAGCGACGAAGGCGAGGAACGTCTCAGGCGCCGACATGTGCGAATATTGGGTGAGTGCATGATGCTCGACCGCCCAGACGCCATCCAGCCCCATCTCCTCGGCATAGATGCACTGATCGACCGCTTCGTAAAAGGTTCGCTGCTCGCTCTCGCGGGAGGTGTCGACCATCTGTGCTTCAAAGCATACAGAGAATTTCATTCACCCTCTCCTTGTCGCTCATTTCATGAGTCTGAGAGAAGATTATAACGCGCTCTAAGTTTGAGCAAGCGACGATGTGAGGCAAGAGCGAAATGACCGCGCGGGAAGTGTCAGGCCGAAGAGAAACGGGCAAGCAGGCGCGTCGGGAGGCGCTGCTCGACGTTGCGCGCGCGATCCTTGAGGAAGGTGATCTGTCGATGCGTCAACTGGCCGACAGAGCCGGGGTTGCGCATGCCACGCCCTATAATCTGTTCGGATCGAAACGGGACTTGCTTGCGGCACTTTACCTCAGTCAGCGCCAGCGGCTGGAAACCCGACTGGCGACGATGACGCTCGACCCGCTGGCTGGCCTGCTCATGGCAATCGAACTGATCGCCGATGACCTTGCCCAGCAGCCGCATTTTCACCGGGCGCTCTATCGCGCGATCTACCGCGCCGACGTCGGCGTTACTTCCGAGCCGGCGCCGACCGATCCCGGTGTCGACTTCTGGATCGCCCAGGTGGGGGCAGCGGAAGCGGCAGGCTGTTTCCGCCCGGGCGCGCGCGTCGATCTTTTCCAACGTTGCGTGGTGAACCTCATCACCGGCGCGATGCTCGATTGGACCGAACATCGCGTCGATGCCGAGGCGTGGGGCGTCGGCGTGCGCTATGGCATTGCGCTGCTGTCCCTTCCCTTGGTTGAGGCTCCTGCCCGCGCTCAGCTAGAGACGATCATCAACTCTCCGGCTCAAAAGGACCAACGCCTGCCCGTTGCAAGCTCTCCGGCGTGAGCGGAACATAGGTTCCAGCCGCCTGATCGATCACATAGAGACGGTCCTGGCCTACCCTGTCCGGCGCATAACCTTCGCGTTGGAGCACATGCTTTTCCAGCTTGAACGTCGTCGTCATGCGCGCGGCGGTGCCGACCCGCACGAAGAGCGGCACAGCATAAGCGGCAAGGTTGGACGCAGCGAAACGGTAAAAGGCGGACGGGTCGAATTGGTCGGGCGTCTCATATGTCAGTGCGACCATGCCAGCGCGGCCTTCGGTCCCGGGCACGCGCACGCCGTAGACGTTGACGACCAGCGGACCGGAGAAACCAGCAAGGACCGCCGCCACTTCTTCAGTCGAGACATTCTCGCTTTTCCAGCGATAGGTGTCGCCGATGCGGTCGACGAAGTAGAAATAATCTTCCTCGTCGAACCGGACGAGATCGCCGGACCTGACCCAGCGGTCCCCCGGTCGAAACAGGTTCCGCGCGAGCTTTCGCTCGGTTTCCGGTTCAGATGTGTAGCCTTCGAAGAAGCCCGCGACGCCGTTCCCGTCCAGCGCCTCCGCAATGAGTTCGCCGACTTCGCCTGCCCTCGCCTCCACCGGCCTTCCGTCTTCATCCCGTGCCCAATCGCCATTGTCGCCATCCCAGCGCATGACACGCAAATTGGTCTGATCCGGATAGGGCACGCGTCCTACCGAGCCGACAAGATTGTCGACGTTGGTGATGCCGTAATTGCTTTCGGTCGCGCCTAAATTTTCGAGCACGCGCTCCACGCCGAAACGCTCGACAAATGCGCGCCAGACATCCGCCCGGAGCCCGGCGCCAGTGACGACGCGCAGGCTGTGGTCCCGGTCGCCTGGAGAAGCCGGGCTCGCCAGCAGATAGCGAACGATCTCACCGATATAGTTGAACGCGGTGATGCGGTGACGACGCACATCCGGCCAGAAGCCGCTCGCGGAAAATTTGCGGCGAAGGACGAATGGGACGCCGAACGCGAGCGATACCGAGGGCACCACCATGCCCCCTGCCCCATGATATAGCGGGAGGACGCAATAAAAGACATCGTCGGGGCCAAATCCCATCAGCCCACCGACCATTTCGCCGGCGTTGATGAAGCGCAAGTGGCTCATGCGCGCTGCCTTCGGCAACCCCGTCGTGCCCGAGGTGAAGATATAATAGAGCGGATCGGCCATGACGATGCCTGCGCGTATACTACGATCGACATTGCTTCCATCGGCAGCGGCGATCCGCGCGTTGAGGTCGATGGCGCCCGCAACCGTCCCCAAGCCCCCCGTGCCCTCGCTATGCTCGAACAGCAGTTCCGGCCGGCTGCCCTCGGGAAGAGTGGCAATCGCATCGGCAAGCTCGGACCCGACGATCAGGGCACGTGCATCCACCTGACGTAGCGCGTGATCGAGCACTCGCCCCGTTGCGGAGGTGTTGATCAGCGCGGTGACAATGCCCGCTTTCGCCAGGCCGAGCCAGGTCAGCACGAAGTCCGGGCGGTTCTGCATCAGCAGGGCGATGACGTCGCCCCGACGCAGACCAGCATCCGCCATCGCGCGGGCGATGCGATTGGCGGTCGCATTGGCCTGCGCGAAGCTGATCCTTTCTTCCTCGAACAGGATGAAGGCGGTGTCGGGATGGTCGGCGGCACGCTCCTCCAGCCGATCAGCCACGCTATATTCCTGATCGCGACGGAAGCCCATGACACGGGAATAACCCGGCATGAGCCGTGCCATCGTCTCCTCACGCGACGGCACGACCCAGTCAGCGCCGCTGTCAGAAACGGAAGCGGACATCGACGCCATAGGTTCTAGGCTCCCCATAAGTATTGATCGCGAAGTTGAGCGCCCCGAAGTCCGTGCCGGACACGCGGTACACCTTGTCGGTCAGGTTCTTGCCCCACAGGCTGAAGGTCGCGAGTGTCCCGCCCAGCGGCACGTCGCCAAGCTGGATGCGACCGTCGAGCAGCCCGAAGCCCGGCGCGGAGATAGCAGCATCGAACTGTGTGAATTGCGGGACGACGTTGAAGAAGACCCGGCTGCGATAGCTATAGTCGAGCCGCGCCGACAACCACCCGCCCGCGACCCCGCCGATGCGATATTCAGCGCCGAGATTATAGGTCGTGCCCGCCGAATAGCTGAACTGGGCCTGGTCGGCGACGTCGATCAGCAGGTTGGTGTCGGGATTGCGCACTTCGAACCTGTCGAAATCGCGATCGGTATAGCCGACGGCCGCGTTGAGGCGCAGCCCCTCGACCGGGGCGGCCTCCAACTCAATCTCAAAGCCTTGCAGCGTCGCGCTGCCGGCGTTGACCGCGATGCTAGATGCGCCCCTCGATCCAGCAAGGAACTGGTTGAGCTGCTTGTCCTTGAGATCGGTGTAGAACAGCGCGCCGTTCAATCGCAGGCGGCGGTCGAAGAACTCGCTCTTGATGCCTACTTCATAAGCGGTCAGATTTTCCGGCTCATACCCGTCATTGACCGCGCGGGCATTGAAGCCGCCCGCCTTGTATCCGCTCGCAATACGGCCGTAGAGCATGAGGTTCGGGCTGGCCTGGTACTGGATCGTGCCTGAATAGTTGAAGCGGCTCCAGTCATTCTTGAGTTGGCGCACCGAGGGCTGACGCTGGATCAAGCGCTTCTCGTCGATTGTATAGCGTACGCCCGCGATCAGCGTCAGCGCGTCGCTCAGCCGATAGGTGCCCTGCGCGAAACCGGCGTAGGATTTGTTGAAATGTTCATAATCGAGGGTATTGGTGAGGTTGATACCCGTTAGGCCAAGCCCCGGAATACGCGTGACGAACGTATAATATTGCGGGTTAAGCTCCTGCGCATGTTCGGTGAAATAATAGCCGCCGAGAACATA
>Ga0233380_1001481_pt1 | contig 10457 bp, 8 predicted proteins | sample ElkDunMinimDraft_9_FD_191541 | JGI IMG/M metagenome (GOLD analysis project Ga0233380, IMG submission 191541) | Fecal eukaryotic communites from dung pellets of Tule Elk in California, USA - Elk Dung F36 | ecosystem: Host-associated > Mammals > Digestive system > Large intestine > Fecal | place... | reverse complement strand
GATCGCGCCATCCCGGATGGGCACGAGCTTTCGGTGGCTCGTGTCGTCGTCCTGGGTCAGCAACATCGGCGACGGGATCGCGCTCGCCGCCGGTCCGCTGCTCGTCGCATCCCAGACCCGGTCGGCTTTCCTCGTGGCGCTCGCCGGGCTGCTCCAGTACCTCCCGTGGCTGCTCATCGGCCTGTGGGCCGGAGCGCTCGCCGACCGGCTCGACCGGCGGCTCGTGGTCATGGTCGCCAACTCGCTCCGCGCCGTCGTGATCGCCGGCCTGTGCGTCGTGATCTGGACGGGCCACGTGAGCATCAGCGTGGTGCTCCTGGCCCTGTTCCTCTACGGCGTTGCCGAGGTCTTCGCCGACTCGGCGAGCGCGACGCTCCTGCCGATGCTCGTCGACAAGCGCGACCTCGGCATCGGCAACTCGCGGCTCCAGGCCGGGTTCCTCACGGCGAACCAGCTCGTCGGGCCGCCGGTCGGCGCGTTCCTCTTCGCGGCGGGCATGGCCTGGCCGTTCATGGTGCAGGTCGTGTGCGTGGCGTTCGCCGTCGTGCTCGTCTCGCGCATCGCGACGACGCCGGGCGGCGTGCGGGACGCCGCCTCGACGCACGTGCGGCAGGACGTCGTCGAAGGGCTGCGCTGGATCTGGCACCACTCGGCCGTGCGGACGCTCGCGCTCGTGATCCTGGTCTTCAACGTCACCTGGGCCGCGGCCTGGGCGGTCCTGGTGCTGTGGTCGACCGACCACCTCGGGATGAGCGAGGTGGGGTTCGGCCTCCTCACGACGGCGTCGGCGGTCGGCGGGCTGCTCGGCATCGGGCTCTACGGACGGCTCGAGCGGCGGTTCTCGCTGGCCACCCTCATGCGCGCGTGCCTGCTGCTCGAGGTGCTGACCCACCTCGCGATGGCGCTCACGACGACGGGGTGGGTCGCGATCGCGATCATGTTCCAGTTCGGCGCGTACGCCTTCGTCTGGGGCACCGTGTCGGCGACGGTGCGCCAGCGTGCCGTGCCCACCGTGTTCCAGGGGCGGGTGGGCTCGGTCTACATGATGTGCGTGTTCGGCGGGATGGTCGTGGGGCGTGCGCTGGGCGGCGTCATCGCCGAACGGTGGGGGCTCACCGCGCCGTTCTGGTTCGCGTTCGTCGGCGCGGGCGTGACGCTCGCGCTGGTGTGGCGGGAGCTGTCGCACATCGCGCACGCGGATGCAGACGCGCTCCCCGACACGACGCCGGACCCCGACCCAGACCCGGACCCCACGCAGCAGCCGTCCGGCTGAGGCGCTACTCGCCCCGGGCGCCGTCGGCGAGCTCGCGCGCGACGTCGAGGTGCCCGGCGTGCCGGGCGTACTCCTGCAGCACGTGGAAGCAGATCCACGCCAGGGTCGGCGGGTCTTCCTGGAACCGGCCGCCAACGGCCGCGCGCTCGGAGAGGTCCGACGCCGCGAGGATCTCGGTCGTCCGCCGTCCGCCCGCGTGCAGTGCGGTCAGCAGCTCGTCGAGCCCGACGCGGTCGGACGCGGCCCAGCGGCCGTGCGGGTCGCCGTCCACGTGGTCGCCCCACGGCTGGTCGACGTCCTCGCCGAGGAACCCCCAGACGAACCACCGGCGCTCCATGTGGACGAGGTGGGTGAGCAGCTCGAGCGGCGTCCAGCCGGACGGCAGCATGCTGGTGCGGACCTGCACCTCGGTGAGCCCGTCGAGCTTCCGCTCGACCGCACCGCGGTAGTAGTCGAGGTAGGCGCGGAACTGCGCCGACGCGTCGGCGGAGTCGAGCCGCGGCTCGACGTCGGAGAGTGGCACCCCACCCACCCTAGTAAGTGCGCCTGGGCAGACTCGAACTGCCGACACCCGCTTTAGGAGAGCGGTGCTCTATCCACTGAGCTACAGGCGCTCGCGCCGTCCACGGGGGACGACGCCCACCGCCGTCGGACCTCACGACGACGACCGCCCACAGCCTAGCGCCAGCCGGCGCCCCACTCCTTCACCGCACCGCCGCTGACGTTCATGACCCGGCGCTGGTCGTCGGGCTGACCGCTGCTCGGCATCCGGACGAACCGCGCGCGACCGGGAGCCTGCGTATGTGGACGCCCAGGTGCGGCCCGCTGGGTCGGTGCGGGCCGAGGGGATCATGTTCGCCGGGCGGCTCTGGCGTGTCGAGCGCCTGCGCGACGCCACGAGGCGGGCCGAGCCGACGGACTGACGCCCGTTCAGACCCAGGCAGCAGGGTGCGCGAGGACCTCCCGGAGCACCTCGCGTGCTCCGCCGGACAGCGCGGCGTGGTCGCCCGCGCCGGCACCTCGCACGTCCAGCTCGGCGAACGGCGCCGCGAGCACGCGCTCGGACAGCACCGCGACCACGTCGTCGCGCAGCCACGGGAGCAGGTCGGTGAACAGTCCGCCGAGGACGACGGTGTCGACGCCCACGAGGTTGACGAAGTCGGCCAGCGCCGAGCCGAGTGCGCGCCCGGCACGCCGGATGGCGGCTCTCGGCCCGTCGGCGTCGGCACCGGCGTCGGTGCCGACGGCGTCGAGACGCAGCGCGTCGAGGAGCGCCGCGACCGACGCGTCCATCGCGAGCCCTGCCGCCCGGAGCACGGCCTCCTTGCCCGCGTACTGCTCGAGACAGCCGTACGCACCGCACGAGCACCGCGGGCCTGCCGGGTCCACGACGACGTGGCCGATCTCGCCGGTCCAGCCGCGCTCGCCCAGGAACAGGCGGCGGTCGACGACGATCGCGGCGCCGATGCCGACGTCGCCCGAGACGTAGAGGAACGACGGCGGGACGTCGCCGGCGAGCTCGGCGAGGGCGGCGAGCTTGGCCTCGTTGGCGACCTCGACGGTGACCTGCGGGCGGCCGCCCGGATCGGGGCGATCCGTTCCGAGCGGATCCCGGCCGAGCGCGTCCAGGCCGAGCAGCGGGACCGGGTCGAGGGACGACCAGCCGAGGTTGGGGGCGACCTCAAGCCGACCGGTCCGGGCGTCGACCAGCCCGGGCAGCGCGAGGTGCGCGCCCGCGACGACCATGCCGTCCGCGACGACGCCGGAGACGACGTCGCGCGCGATCGCACCCAGCCGGCCGAGCACCTCGCTCGGGTCGCTGTCGTGGAAGGAGCCCTCCAGCACGCTTTGCGCGACAACCGCTCCTGTGAGGTCCATGACTCGCACGCCGAGGTAGTCGACGTTCACCTCGAGGCCCAGGCCGACGACGGAGCGTCCGGCGGGGGCAAGAGGGACGCCTGGCCTGCCCGCACGCTGCGCGGCGACCGGGGGCAGCTCCGCGACGAGGCGTGCGGCCACGAGCGCGTCTACCAGCGTCGACACGGTGGCCCGCGTCAGGCCGGTGGCACCGGCCACGTCGGCGCGGGACAGTGGTACGGGCGCATCGAAGATCGCTCTGGCGACGAGCTGCAGGTTCCGCTCGCGCAGCGTGTGCTGACGCGCGGCGGCGGGCGCCGCACGGTCGGCGCGCGTCGTCGTCTGCTCGACGGTCACGTGTTGACTCTAGCGGAGCGATTCGCAATAGTTCAGCCATACAACAAATGCCGCGCCGGAGCGGGTGCGGCTCGATGAGGAGACACCTGTGAGCGACATCAAGTACTCGTTCGGCCTGTGGACCGTCGGCTGGGCCGGCCGTGACCCGTTCGGTCTCGCCACGCGCCCGGACCTCGACCCCGCCGAGTCCATCCGCAAGCTCTCCGACCTCGGTGCGTGGGGCTTCACGTTCCACGACAACGACATCTTCCCGTTCGGCGCGGAGGAGTCGGAGCGGCTCCAGCACATCGAGAAGATCAAGAAGGCCGCCCAGGACACGGGCATGGTCTGCGAGATGGTGACCACGGACACCTTCATGCACCCGATCTTCAAGGGCGGTGCGTTCACGTCCAACAGCCGCGAGATCCGCCGCTTCGGTCTGCGCAAGGTCCTCAAGAACGTCGACCTCGCCGCCGAGATGGGCGCCTCCACGTTCGTCATGTGGGGCGGCCGTGAGGGCACGGAGTACGACAACTCCAAGGACCTCATCACCGCGCACGCCCGGTACGCCGAGGGCATCGACACCGTCGCCGCCTACATCAAGTCGCAGGGCTACGGCCTCAAGATCGGCCTCGAGCCCAAGCCGAACGAGCCTCGCGGCGACATCTTCCTGCCGACGATCGGCCACGCGATCGCGCTGATCGACACGCTCGACAACGGCGACATCGTCGGCCTGAACCCCGAGGTGGGCCACGAGCAGATGGCCGGCCTGAACTACACGCACGGCCTCGCGCTCGCGCTGTACGCGGGCAAGCTGTTCCACATCGACCTCAACGGCCAGCACGGCCCGAAGTACGACCAGGACCTGGTGTTCGGCCACGGCGACCTGCTGTCGGCGTTCTTCACGGTCGACCTGCTGGAGAACGGCTCGCCCAACGGCGGCCCGCGCTACGAGGGCCCGCGCCACTTCGACTACAAGACGTCGCGCACCGAGGGTGTCGACGGCGTCTGGGAGTCGGCCAAGGCCAACATGGAGACGTACGACATGCTCGCCGCGAAGGCTAAGGCCTACCGCGCGGACTCCGAGGTCCAGGCCGCGTTCGAGAAGGCCGGCATCTTCGAGAGCGCGCAGCCGACGCTCGCCGAGGGCGAGACGATCGACTCGTTCCTCGCCTCCGGCGAGACCTACGACGTCGACGCGCTGTCGAACCGTCACGAGGGTCTGGTCAACCTGCACCAGCTCGCGCTGAAGCACCTCATCGGCTGAAACCCGTTGTCGGTGCACCCGTGGCCCGGTTCGCTCGCCGAACTGGGCCACGGGTGCACCCGCACGTCGAACTGAAGGATCATCGATGCCCCTCGTCGCCGGCGTGGACACGTCCACGCAGTCCTGCAAGATCGTCGTCCGCGACGCCGAGACCGGAGAGCTGGTCAGAACCGGCTCCGCCAAGCACCCGGACGGCACGGAGGTGAGCCCCACCGCGTGGTGGGACGCGTTCCTCGAGGCCGCGAAGGCGGCCGACGGCCTGGACGACGTCGCGGCGGTCGCCGTCGGCGGCCAGCAGCACGGCATGGTCGCTCTCGACGCCGAAGGGCGGGTGGTCCGTGACGCCCTGCTGTGGAACGACACCCGGTCCGCGCAGGCGGCCGAGGACCTGATCCGCGAGCTCGGGGACGGCGACCGCGCCGCGGGCGCCCAGGCGTGGGCGGACGCCGTCGGCTCGGTGCTCGTCGCTTCCCTGACCGTGACCAAGCTGCGCTGGCTGCGCGACGCCGAGCCGGACAACGCGGCGCGCGTGGCCGCCGTCGCGCTCCCCCACGACTGGCTGAGCTGGCGTATCGCCGGCTACGGGCCCGAGGGCGAGTCGCCGCTCGGCCCGCAGCTCGACAAGCTCTTCACCGACCGGTCCGACGCGTCGGGCACCGGGTACTACGACGCGCAGGCCGACGGCGGCCGCGGCGAGTACCGCCGTGACCTGCTGCAGCTCGCGCTGGGCCGGGACGACGTCGTGCTCCCCCGCGTGCTGGAGCCTGCGGAGTCCGGCGGGGTCGCGCACCCCACGGTCGCGGGCCGGGACGTCGACGGCGGGGCGTTGATCGGCCCCGGCGCGGGCGACAACGCGGGCGCCTCCCTGGGGCTGGGCATGCAGCCCGGGGACATCGCGATCTCGATCGGCACCTCGGGCGTCGTCTCCGCGGTCGCGCCGACGCGCACCGCGGACGGCTCCGGTGCGATCAACGGCTTCGCCGACGCGACCGGCAACGCCCTGATGCTCGCGGTGACGCTCAACGCCGCCCGCGTGCTCGACGCCGCCCGCACCGTGCTCGACGTCGACTTCGACGGGCTCGCTCGGCTCGCCCTGGCCGCCCCTGCGGGATCCGACGGCCTCGTGCTCGTGCCGTACCTCGAGGGCGAGCGCACACCCAACCGCCCGGACGCGACGGGCACCCTGCACGGTATCCGCCTCAAGAACTCGACCCGGGAGCACTTCGCCCGCGCGTACATCGAGGGCATGCTGTGCGGTCTCGCGGACGGCATGGACGCGCTGCGTGCGCTCGACGTGCCGATCGAGCGGGTCATGCTCATCGGCGGGGCGGCGCAGTCACCGGCCGTCCAGCAGATCGCGCCGCAGGTGTTCGGCCTGCCGATCTCGGTTCCGGAGCCCGGCGAGTACGTGGCCGACGGCGCCGCCCGCCAGGCGGCGTGGGTGCTCGCGGCCGCCCGGCAGTCCGGCGCCGACGCTCCGTCGTGGGCGACGACGATCGCGACCACGCTCGACGCCGACCCGAAGCCCGAGGTGCGCCGGCAGTACGCGGCGGTGCGCGACCTGGTGTGACGGGCGTCCGGCGCCCTCGGGCGGACGAGGGCTAGCGGGGCGTCGGCCGCGTGCCCTCGGGTTCGGGCAGCGGTACGAGCCCGGCGGCCGCGGTCAGCGCGCCGTAGAGCAGCGCAGGTCCGGTGTGCGGCAGCGCCTTGCCCGCGACGGCACGCGCCTCGCCACGGCGGAAGATCCACTTCTCGATGGCCACGCTGGCCGCGGTCGCTCCCAGCACGAGCGCACCCCCGAGCAGGGCCGCGACCGCCACGCCTCGGCCGGAGACCCCGGGGCGGTCTTCGGTGGCCTCGGCCTCGGGGTTCGCCCGCACCACCTCGTCAACAGCCTCGCGGGTCGCGGGGAGCTCTGTCCGCGCCGCCGGGATCGACGCGGCGAGAGTCACCGCTGCGAGCCCCGCCTTCACCCACCCCCGTGCCCGGCGCCCGGCGATCAGGTCCGGCGTGGCGTAGTAGGCCGTTGTACCCAGGCCCGTCGCCAGGGCCGTGAAGACCTGGGTTCGGTAGGGGAAGGTGCGCGCGGCAGGCGTGGCCGGCATCGTGAGGCTCCGTTCTCGGTGTTGATCGGGGTCGTGACCGGACGGGAACATGCTCGTCCGCTCCGCCGTCGGTCATCCCGTCGAACGGCGCGCGGGGGCCAACAGTTCCGCCCTGCCTCAGGCCGGGCGAGAAGGCTGAGCCCTCTGCGGGGTCAGTCCTGCTGCCGGCGCGCACGCCCGTGATGCCGCGAGGGCGAGACCGCCGGCTCCGACGAGCACGGCCGCGAGTCCGCCGGCGGCCAGATCGTCGGCACCGGTCCCGGCGAGCCTGGAGGTCTCGCTGGCATCGGCGCGCTCCGTCCTGCCCGGCTCGGCGCTGCGTACTGCCCGCGTGACGTCAGCCGGCTCACCCGCGGGTTCGGGAGCATCGGCCCGGCCGTGGTCGACGGGTTGCACAGGATCAGCAGGGTCAGTCGGGTCCACCGGGTCGGCCGGGTCGACGAGGTCCACCGGGCCGACGGGGTCCACCGGGCCGAGGTCTCTCGGGTAGAAGGAGATGTGACTGATGGTCGGCACGTTTCCACTCGGGGTCGCCAGAATGCCGTCCAGGCTGAGGTAGACGTCGTCGCCCGCCTTGAAGCGGTTCTCGGCAGTGAACCGGACGTACCCCGGCCCGCCTTTGACCACGATCTCCCTGATGTCGGTGTCTTGGCTGAAGCTGATGACTATCGCCGTCAAGTTCTCCCTGAACTCCCAGGAGACTCCTGCGACAGCGCCGCGATCCCAGGTGTGCGAGGTCGCGCCGATCCTGTCGATCCGGATCGCGGCGCGTTCCGGGCTGTAGTCGTTGCCCGCCTGAGGTTTGCCCGGCGTGACGGGCACACACCCGCCGATTGCTGGGGCCGAGCCCGAGGCCGAGTCCGTCAGGGGCCTGGCTGCGTCCTCGCGCTCGCTCACCTTCGTGGCCCCGTCCTCGGCCTTCGGATCGGTCGCAGGGCCTTCTTCGGAGTCGTCGGCGATGGACGCCGACGCGGAGACGCCCGAACCGGCACCGCCGCTCGGCGCGTCCGCGGGTTCGGTGCCACCGGCGGACTCATCCGGCGCGTTCGACTCGACCGACTCCGCCGGACCGCTCGCCTCTGACGTCGTTGCGGACTCGTTCGCGACCTGCACCGGGTCGGGCCCTGCGTCAGCGACAGCCACGCCGCCCGAGGCGAACACCGGAACGAGTGCGACTGCCACAGTCGCACCTACTGCTGCTCCGCGACGACGCGTCATCCTCGTGTTCATGTGTTGACTCCCAGCTCGGTGCCGTAGTTCCACGTTCGCGCTCGTCGCGGCGAACCCGGCTGCACCCGAGATCGCGTGGGTGCTCTCGAGCCGTGGTGTGGGCGCTCTTCGGCGGCCCGTAGGAGGGAGCCCTGGTGGTCCGGACCTTCGCCGTGATGCCGCCGGGGCACCACTCGGCCGAGGTCATCGCCGTGCGCCGCTGACCTGCAGGGCGCCCGTGCTGGCCGTCTGCTGCAGGAACTCCAGCACGGCGGCCACCCGGTTGTTGACCCCGGCCGGCAGGTCGAGGGCCTTGTACGTGTTGGTGAGCTGCGCCTCGACGGCCTTCGGCGTGATGTCGAGCTCCTCGGCGACGGCCCCGTTGCCCTTGCCCTGGGCCACCAGCTGCAGCACGCGCAGCTGCGCCGCCGACAGGCCCGCCAGCGGCGTCGTGGGCGACACCTCTGACCGGTCCACCAGCCGTTGTTCGATCACGACTCTCCCCCTGGCGACTGCCGCAAGCGCACGGACCAGATCGCCGGGCCGGCTCAACGAGTGCTTCGCCAGGTAGCTCCACGGCGACGGCGCGTTCGCGCTGACCGAGCGCATCAGCGCCAGCATGTTGATGCTGGACATCAGCAAGATCCGTACGTCGGGGTCGCGGTCCTGCAGAGTCAGGCCGAGGGCGATGCCGTTGCCGTCGCTCAGCTCGACGTTGAGCAGAGCCACGTCGACCTCGCTGGGGCGGATGACCTCGGACGCCTCGCGCTGGCCCGCCGCGCTGGCGACGACCTCGATGCCTGGCTGCGCCTCCAGCAAGGCATGCACCAGGCCTCGCAACATGGCGTCGCCATCGACGACCGCGACGCGTAGCGCCTGACGACCGCCGTTCACGGCAGTGCCCCCGCGGCTCACGTGGTTGTCTCGGCGCGCGCTGATGTCCCGGCGAGCCAGGCGGGGCTGCGAAGGATCGGAACCAGCGAACACGGTGTGCTCCAGCGAGGTGAAGGGGGCGTACATCCGGCCGACTGGCGACGAGCTCGCCAGGCGCTTTCTGCACTTCACGCTATGCGCTTTCACACTTCACTCTGGTGAGGGTTGTGCCCGCTAAGTAATCGGGCAGCCCCAACTGAGCACGCCACGTGACCGAATGAGTGCCCCGGCGTCGAGGCGCTCGACCGGATCCTGACGCAGGCCTACGAGGTGAACCCCTTCATCAGGTAGGTCACGCCGAGCGGACCGCGTGAATCACCAGGTTCTCCGCCGCAGGGCCGGAGGTGCCGGCGCGGGGAAGGCACGTGATGACGACAAGCCGCTTGTCGCCGTCCGGGTGGTGGCCCCAGATCGCCGGGGACCGAGTGGCGTCGTCCTTGTCCAGGATCTCGGTGCCGTTCACGACGTACAGGATTCCGTCTACCCACAGCTCGTCGCCCTCACCGATCTTCACGGCGGGGTCTCCAACGCCAGGTTGGGAGAAGGCGTTGCCCGGCGCCCGGCCGTCTCGGACGGCGTGCATCGCGATGACACGAGGACGGACTCCCGCCGGCGTCCTTCGATCGGGGTCACGGAACACGAAGGCGTCCGTGAGCGTCGGCGGATTCAGGACCCCGTCAGCTGCTTGGGTCCGTCGGAGCGGCACGTCCAGGTCGTGGTCCGGCGCCTGGAACCTGCCGATGGAGTCGGGACGGACCGGCGTGATGTCGGCGGCTTCCTCGGCTTCGGCCTCGTCGATCTGTGCGTCGACCTCGGGCTCGACCGCGGACTCGTCGGGAGCCGCCTCCACCGCGACGCGCCGACCGTCCATGTCCGTCATCACAGCCTCGTGGTTCCCCTCCGGGGCGAACCACAGGATGCCGAGCGCACCGAGCATCGCCGCCACGGAAGCGACACTCAGGATCCAGCGGATCCATCGCATGACTGCCCTCCTCTACGCGTCGTGTCTTCGTCAGGCACAGCCTTCGGGTGACCCGCACACTCGAGACCGACCGGTGAGCTCCGGTCGGTCTCGAGTGGCTTCTCAACCGTTCTGGAGTCGCGAGGCTTCGCGGCGCCGAGCCAGTCCCGCTGCTGCTGCGAGGACAAGCCCACCGAGGGCTATCAGACCTGCGACGCCTTCCGACGACGCCGGCCGTTCCCCGCCGGTCTTGGCCAGCGGTCCGGCAACCATGTCAGCGTCGTCCGCGGCGTCCACCGTCTCGACGTCAACCTCGCCCGGGTCGGACGAGCCAGTCGGGCTGGTGGCTACCCGGCCGGCGTTGTCGCCGGCGTCGTTGGCGTTGTCGCCGCCGTCGTTGGCATTGTCGCCGGCGTCGTTGGCGTTGTCGCCGCCGTCGTTGGCATTGTCGCCGGCGTCGTTGGCGTCGTTGGCGTCGTTGGCGTCGTCGGCGTCGTCGGGGTGGCCGCCGTTCTC
>Ga0233380_1001480_pt1 | contig 10458 bp, 6 predicted proteins | sample ElkDunMinimDraft_9_FD_191541 | JGI IMG/M metagenome (GOLD analysis project Ga0233380, IMG submission 191541) | Fecal eukaryotic communites from dung pellets of Tule Elk in California, USA - Elk Dung F36 | ecosystem: Host-associated > Mammals > Digestive system > Large intestine > Fecal | place... | reverse complement strand
TCCGATCGCGCAGTTCCTCATCCGGCGATATCGCCTCAGCGGCGGTAACTCTCAGGCGCCAAGCGTCGGGCTTTCAGACGCTCCGGCGGACCCCCGAACGAGCGACATCAACCACATAAGCCTGCTGCGCACGCTTCTCGTCCTCAACGTGGCGATCCTCATCGGCTATTTTCTCGACGAATTCACCGAGGAATTGGGGATCAACCTGCCGCTCTTCGTGATCTGCCTGTTCGTGGCGATCATCATGACCAACACCGTGCCCCGGCTTTTCAAGCGCATGTACTGGCCTTCGCGCTCCCGTCCGCTCGCCCTCGTCTCGGACCTGTCCCTCAGCATCTTCCTTGCCATGTCGCTGATGGGCATGCGGCTCTGGGCGCTGGGCGACCTCGGGCCGTCGCTTCTGGTCGTGTTGACGATCCAGACGGTTGCGGCAGTGGCCTACATACTCTTCGTCGTCTTTCCTTTGATGGGCCGCGACTACCAGGCGGCGGTGCTGTCGGCCGGCTTCAGCGGAATCAGCCTCGGCGCGACGCCGACCGCGATCGCCAACATGACGGCGGTCACGAAGCTGCACGGTCCGGCGCCGACGGCATTCATCATATTGCCGCTGGTATCGGCCTTCTTCATCGACATTGCCAATGCCATCGCGATCGGCTTCATGGTGCGCTAGCCGCTGCTGAGATCGCGGCCAGTGCTCGCCCTGAGCTGCGCAGACGCTTGTCAGATGGAAAAGCTCGTGCCGCAGCCGCAAGACGCGACGGCATTGGGATTCCGGACCTGGAAGGACTGGCCCATCAAGTCGTCGACGAAGTCGATTACCGACCCGCCCATGTAGACCATCGACAGGTCGTCGATCAGCACGGTCGCGCCGTTCTTCTCGATGGCGACATCGTCGTCGTTCCTGGCGTCGACCAGGTCGAATTTGTAGGAAAAACCGGAACAGCCGCCACCCTCGACGGAGACGCGGAGCGCGATCTTGCCCGGTTCGCCTGCCACGATCTTGGCAACGCGGCTGGCCGCCGCCTCGGTCACCTCGACTTTCATGGCAGTCTTTGCGTCCGCACCCATCGTCACGTCACCTTGCTTTCGCCCTTGCATCATAGGTATGAACGGGCAGGGGGCAAGTCAACGGGCGGCAGTACAGGCCATGACCACGGAGCTTGGCGACATCGGCTTCGGCTATCGCCCGCGCGCGGCCTATGCCTGCGACCCCGCACAGTCGCGCGGCCGCTTCAAGGACGAGCCGGAAAGCGCGACCCGCACGCCGTTCCAGCGCGACCGCGACCGCATCATCCATTCCACCGCCTTCCGCCGTCTGAAGCACAAGACGCAGGTCTTCGTAGCGCATGAGGCCGACCATTACCGCACCCGTCTGACCCATACCATCGAGGTCGCGCAGATCGCCCGCGCGCTTGCCAGGGCGCTCCGCTGCGACGAGGACCTTGCTGAAGCCATCGCTCTCGTCCACGATTTCGGGCACACGCCCTTCGGCCACACGGGCGAGGATGCGCTGAACGAGAAGATGGCCGGATGGGGCGGCTTCGACCACAACGCGCAGTCGCTGCGCATCGTCACCCGGCTCGAGCGCCGCTATGCCGAGTTCGACGGGCTGAACCTCACCTGGGAGACGCTGGAAGGTCTGGTCAAGCACAACGGCCCGCTGACGGATGCTCAGGGAAATGGCCTCAAGGGCCCGGTCCCGCAGGCGATCCGCGATTTCTCCGAGCTCTTCGACCTCTGGCTCGACAAATATGCCGGCCTGGAGGCGCAATGCGCGGCGATCGCCGACGACATCGCCTACAACACGCATGACATAGACGACGGCCTGCGCGCCGGGCTGCTCACCCTCGACATGCTGGACGCGCCGCGGCTGCCTGCCCGCATCCTGAAGGCGGTGCGCGAAAAATACCCGCGGCTGGACGACGTGCGCACCGGCCACGAGCTGATGCGGCGCCAGATCACCATCATGGTCGAGGACGTCATCTCCACCACCACTGCCCGGCTGGCGCGGCTGAAGCCCGGCTCGGCCGACGATGTGCGCCATGCCGGCGAGACGATGGTTACCTTTTCTCCCGAACTGGCCGCGGAGGAAAAGGAGCTGAAGTCGTTCCTCTATGCCAACATATATCGTGCGCCTTCCGTGATGAGCGTGCGCGGCCAGGCCGAACGCGTCGTGGCAGAACTCTTCGATGCCTATTTCGCCGACCCGCGGCTGATGCCGGAAGGCTGGCGCGAGGGGCTGGACCGGGCCGAGGATCGCATCAAGGCGCGCGACGTCGCTGATTTCCTCGCCGGCATGACCGATACCTATGCGCTCAAGGAGCATCGCCGTCTGTTTGACCGTACGCCGGATTTGGGCTAGGGCGGCAGCGATTTCGCGGCCTACCGCCGCTGTTTCCAGAGACCGACATGAACATCTTCGCCGATTTCAACGAGCGGGTCGTCAAGGCCGTCGAGGGCCTTGGCCTGAAGGACAAGGCGCTCGATCTCTCGCGCATCGCCGTCGAGCCGCCGCGCGACGCCAGCCATGGCGACCTCGCCACCAACGCCGCAATGGTGCTGGCGAAAGCCGCCGGCCAGAACCCGCGCGCGCTGGCCGAGACGATCGCCGTGGTGCTGCGGGCCGACGCGGACATCGTCAGCGTCGATGTCGCCGGCCCGGGCTTCGTCAACATGAAGCTCGCCGACGCCTTCTGGCAGAAGCATCTGGCTGCCATCCTTGCCGCCGCCACCGACTACGGCCGCTCGCGGATCGGCGCCGGCACGAAGACCAATGTCGAATATGTCTCGGCCAACCCGACCGGCCCGATGCATGTCGGCCATTGCCGCGGCGCCGTGGTGGGCGACGCGCTCGCCAACCTGCTCGCCTTCGCCGGCTACGCCGTGACCAAGGAATATGTGATCAACGACGCCGGCGCGCAGATCGACGTGCTCGGCCGCTCGGCCTTCCTGCGCTATCGCGAGGCGCTCGGCGACGAGATCGGCGAAATCCCCTCCGGCCTCTATCCGGGCGACTACCTCGTCCCAGTCGGCCAGGCCCTTGCTGCCGAGTTCGGGCGCAGCCTGCTGCAGATGCCAGAAAGCGAGGCGCTCGCCATCGTCAAGGATCGTACGGTCGATGCGATGATGGGCATGATCAGGGAGGATCTCGCCCTCCTCAACGTCCACCACGACGTCTTCTTCTCCGAACGCACCCTCCACGCCACCGGCGCCAAGGCGATCCGGGAGGCGATCAACGACCTCACGCTCAAGGGCCACATCTACAAAGGCAAATTGCCGCCCCCCAAAGGCGAGAAGCCCGACGACTGGGAGGACCGCGAGCAGACGCTGTTCCGCTCGACCGAGGTCGGCGACGACATGGACCGGCCGCTCGTCAAGTCGGACGGATCCTTCACCTATTTCGCCGCCGACGTCGCCTATCTGAAGGACAAGGTGAACCGCGGCTTCGACGAACTGATCTACGTGCTCGGCGCGGATCACGGCGGCTACGTCAAGCGGCTTGAGGCGCTCGCCAAAGCCGTGACGGACGGCCGCGTGAAGCTCACCGTGCTACTCTGCCAGCTTGTCAGGCTTTTCCGCAATGGCGAGCCGGTTCGCATGTCGAAGCGCTCAGGCGACTTCGTCACGCTGCGCGAGGTGGTGGAGGAAGTCGGCCGCGACCCGATCCGCTTCATGATGCTCTACCGCAAGAACGACGCGCCGCTCGACTTCGACTTCGCCAAGGTCACCGAGCAGTCGAAGGATAATCCGGTCTTCTACGTGCAGTATGCCTCGGCGCGCTGCCATTCCGTTTTCCGCCAGGCGCGCGAGCAGTTCCCGGGCGAGGAGTTCGGCCGGGGGACACTCGCCGCGGCCAGCCACCTACTCACCGACGAGGGCGAGCTTTCACTCATCCGCAAGCTCGCCGAATATCCGCGCATGATCGAATCGGCAGCGCTGGCGCATGAGCCACACCGCATGGCTTTCTACCTCTACGATCTCGCCAGCGCCTTCCATGGTCACTGGAACCGCGGTACCGATAATCCGGACTTACGTTTTGTTAAGGTTAACGACCCACAATTGACCTATGCCAGACTAGGGCTGGTGCAGGCCGTTTCCGACGTGTTGACGTCTGGCCTGGCGTTGATCGGGGCCGAAGCGCCCACTGAAATGCGCTAGGTTTTGCCGTCTATTACCTGTCACCTTTTGCCCACATTGCGCTGGTAGGGACCAACCCTGCGCGACGTCCAAGGCGTCCGAATGTGTGCGAGTTCGGGAAAACATGGCCGATAAGAACCAGCTAAAAATCGCCGATCGGGTCGATCTTGCGGACGACGATCCGTTTGCGGAACTGACCAGAATCATGGGTTTCGACCCGCGCCAGCCGGTCAAGCAGTCGGCTCCGGAGCAGCAGGCGCCGGCGCCTGAACAGGCTCACGTCGAGCAGGCTGCCGACGATGACGATTTCAGCCTCGACCTCGAGAAGGAGTTGCTTGGCGACTTCGCCTTTGAAGACGACATGCCTGTCGCCGGAGCGTCGTACGAGGCTGCTGCGTCCGTCGCCGAGGCGCCCGCTGCCGAGGCCCCGATCGCCCCCGAAGCCGCGGATCCTGAGGTCGACTTCGACTTCGCCGCGGATTTCGACGCCGCCATGGCCGCTTCCGGCGAGCCGGAGTTGGTCGTTGAGCCGGAAGACGAGTTCGATCTCGGCCTGACTGAGGATGACGTGCGCGCCCTCGACGAAGAGGCTTCGCGGTCAGCCGAGGCTGCCCAGTCGGCGCCGGAAACAGAGGCGGATTTCGACTTTGGTTTCACCGAGGACGACGTTCGCGCTCTCGATAAGGCGGCGTTGACCCCGGCCGCTCCCGTCGAGGCCGCTCCGGCCGTTGCCTCGGTCGGGGAGGTTTCCGTTGGCGATCAGGGCGTCGATGCCGAGTTCGACGCTGCGATGGCCGATATCGACATGGATTTCGGTGATGCATTCGCGGCCGAGCCGGTCGAAGCCGCTCCGATAAGCGAGACCGTCGAAGCCACGCCGGACATCGCCGCTGTCGAAGCGACGGAGGACGATCTGTACCTCTTCGACGAGGACGACTTCCGGCTTGAGGATGAGCCTGCGCAAGAAGCCTCGCCGGCGATTGATTCCGAGCCGCAACCCGAGATCGACGAGAGCGCCTTCAGCTTCGGCGAGGAGGAACTCCGCCTCGACGACACGCATGCCATCGAGGATGTGCCGCCACCCGTCGAGGAAGAGGCTGTCGAGGCGACTGCCGACGAATTCTCCTTTGACGACGTCGATCTCGCCGCAGAGGATTTCTCTGCCGAGCCTGAATTCTCCGCCGAGCGCGAAGCGGCGGACCTTGAGCCGGTCGAGGCTGAAGCGGCGGGCATCGAGGCGGTCAGCGTTGAGGCCGAAGCGGTCGCTCTGCCCACAAGCCCCAGCGAGCCGCCGCATTTCGAGTTTGCGGTTCCGCGCTACGAGCCGCGCAAGCTGCCCATCTCGCCCATGGATGTGGCGGCGGAGGAGTTCCGTCAGCGCGAGGTGGATGCAGCGCCGGCCGAACCCGAATTCAACCTTGAGGACGAGCTCAACGCCCTGCTCGGCAACATCAGGTCCAACCGGGATGCGGCAGAGCCGGGGACCCTTCCTGTCAGCCCGCCGGTCGAGGCGCAACAGGAGGAGCCCGATCCATTCTATGACGCCGCACCTTCGGACGATGAGCCGGCGAGCTTCCGTCCCGATCAGTCAAGCTTCCAGCCGGTGCCGGTGAGCTTCGAGCCGCCCGAGCATCCTGCCGACATCGAAGACGATCTGAGCTGGGATTTGGACGACGCCTTCGCTTCCGAGGCTGCGCCCGATGAGGTCGAGGATGACCAGCCGGCGACCTATGCCCAAGAGGGGCAGTACGTCAGCTACTCGGATGCCGAGACCTCCGCGGACGCCGAGCAGTCCCAAGACGCCTATGCCGAGTCCGAGCAGCCGGCAGACGCCTATGCTGAGGCTCCCGAAGCCGATGACGATCTTCCCGCGTTGGACTTCGATGACCTGACCTTCGAGCCCGCGCCGGAGCAGCCTTTGCCGCTATACGGGTACGCCGCTGCAGGTGCTGCGGCCGGCGCCGTGGCCTCGCGCTTCGGCTCGGCTTTTTCGTCCCGTTCGCCCGAGCCCGCGACCGCGACGCGGCTTCCCGATCTGCCGAGCGCGCCTGTCGGCGAGCATTTCGGCGGCCGTGCGCAGGCGGCTGCGGCAGAAAATTCCTTCAGCACGCATCGCGACCCCGTCGTGCGCGGCAATCCTCTGAAGGAAGACCCGCTCGACATCATCAAGCAGCTTGCCGAGAAATATTCCAAGAAGGAACCGGTGACCCCTTATGGCCGTGCCATGGGGGTGGCGAGAGGGACCGTGCCCTTCGCCGCTGAACCGGTCGCCGACGAGGATATCGACATCTCCTCGGCCTTCGAAGAGCAGCCTGAAGTGGAGACTATCGAGGTGGCCGACCGGGCCGTCGCGCTTGCTGACGATCTCGACATTCCCGAGCTTGTCGAGGAACAGGATCCGCCACCGGTCGCCGACTACGACGATCTCGACGCCGAGTTCTCCAGCCTGCTCAATGAAATGAATGCAGAGCAGCGCGCCCCGAAGCCTGTCGCCACTGCGGGCGCCGCCTACTCATCCTTCGATGCGCGGCCTTATGAGAGCCAGATGGCGGCTCAGACAGGTTCTGGGTCGGCAGGGTCGCGCGAGCCGCAACCTGCCGCCAAGACCTATGACGACGATCCGCAGGGCGCGTCGTTCGCGCTCGACGCGGACGATCTGCCGGGCAGCCAGCCGGTCGGTCGATATGAAGCCGATGACTACGATTACGATCCGGACATGGATCAGGAGATCGCCCCGCAATATCTCGCCGAAAGTAGCGAGAAGCCAAAATCGCGCGGGCTGCTGATTGGCGGCCTGGTGGCAGGCGTGGCGCTGCTCGGGGCGATTGGCGCCTTCGCCTTCTCCTTTGGCGGTGGCTCCGGCTCGGATACGCCGGCTCTGGTTCGTGCGGATGAAGGTCCGGTCAAGGTGAAGCCGGAGAATCCGGGCGGCACCACCGTGCCGAACCAGGAAAACAAGGTCTACGAGACGGTTGCCGGCGAAGGCGGCGCCGACGCCCCGCAGCAGGAGAAGCTCGTCACCACCGCCGAAGAGCCGGTCGACGTCACGCCGCCTCTTCCGACCATAGAGGAAGACTTTGCTGTTGTCCCTTCCGGCAAGAGCGAGGACCGTATCGAGCAGATCGTCCAGGAAGCCCAGAACCAGACCGACGACGAGATCGTCGCCGTCACGCCGCGTAAGGTCCGCACCATGGTGGTGAGGCCGGACGGCACGCTGGTCGAGCGCGAGGACGAACCGGGTGCTGCGGCGGCCAGCGAGCAGACCGAGGCGATCGCCGCTGCCGTGCCGGAAGCGGGCCCTGCCGGGGCCATTCCGGAGGCAACCGGCGCACTGACCGCTGTGCCGGCCGATTCGGCGCTTGCGCCGGCTCCGGACGAGACAACCGCCTCCGCGGCTCTTTCGGGCGAAGGAGGCCTGCCTCCGGCTCCGGAGCAGGTTGCGGCGACCGAGCCGGCTGCCGAGGATCGGGGTGAAATGCCCGACACCGCGCCGATCGCGCCGCTGCGTCCGGCCGACCAGCCGATCGATGTCGTCGGCGAGGTGAAGCCCGATCAGGTCGCCGCGGTAAGCACCGCTGCACCCGACGGCAACTGGGCTATGCAGATTGCCTCGCAGCCCAGCGAAGCCGCCGCGCAGTCCTCTTACCAGGACCTCGCGCGCCGCTATGCCAACGTGCTTCAGGGCAAGGATGTGAGCATCGTCAAGGCGGAAATCGCCGGCAAGGGCACCTTCTGGCGTGTCCGTGTGCCTGCCGCGAGCCGAAACGAGGCGATCAGCCTTTGCGAGAACTACAAGGCGGCAGGCGGCAACTGCTTCGTGTCGCGATAGAGTTCCCCCCGACCGCAGACGAATTCGAGAACGGCGCGGCCTTGACCGCGCCGTTTTCCTTTGATTCCAAAGGACAAATGCGCCGACCGGTGGTGCTGAGCGCCCAAATTGGGATAAAATGACGCATGACCGAATCAAAAGCCATGATCCTCGGCTGCCTCGGCAGGTCGCTCAGCCGCGAGGAAGTCCGATTCTACCGCGGTGAAGCTCCCTGGGGCTTCATCCTGTTTGCCCGCAACATCTCCGAGGCGGAGCAGATCAAGGACCTCGTCGCCGAGATGCGGGATTCCGTCGACCGTCCCGACGCGCCGGTGTTCATTGACCAGGAAGGCGGCCGCGTGCAGCGCATCCGCCCGCCGCTCGCCCCCAACTACCCGGCCGGTGGCGCGCTTGGCGCGCTCTGGCAGCAGGATCACGAGGCCGGCGAGCGTGCGGTCTGGCTGCTGGCGCGGCTGCATGCCTTCGATCTCCTGCGCTACGGCATCACCGCCGACTGCCTGCCGGTGCTCGACGTGCCGATCGAAGGGGCGAGCGACGTGATTGGCTCGCGCGCCTACGGCAAGAAGCCCGAAATCGTCGCTGCCATGGGCCGGGCGGCCGCCGATGGCCTGATGGCCGGCGGCGTCCTGCCGGTGATGAAGCACATCCCCGGCCACGGCCGCGCCTTCTCCGACACGCATTTCGAGCTGCCGACCGTCGACGCCAAGCTGGGCGAGCTGCAGCGGCATGATTTCGTGCCCTTCCGCGAGCTGGCGCACCTGCCGATGGCGATGACCGCCCACGTCATCTTCAGCGCCATCGACCCCAACAATCCGGCAACCACATCCGGCAAGGTCATCGAGGAAATCATCCGCGGCCAGATCGGCTTCGAGGGCCTGTTGATGAGTGATGATACCTCGATGAAGGCGCTTTCTGGGGATTTCCCCTCGAAAGCCGCGGCGATCCTTGCGGCCGGCTGCGATATCGTCCTTCACTGCAATGGAGATATGGACGAGATGGCGGGCATCGCCTCCCGGACCAAGGGGCTCGAAGGAACCTCTCTGGAACGGGCGAAGCGCGCACTTACCTATATCAAGGACCGCGATGCCGCCGACGAGGCGGAGGTCCGCGCGGAATTCGCGACCTATTTCGAGACGATGGTGGCCTAGGAGAACGGAGACTTTGGCGGAGACCTCGGACAGCAGGGCTGAAAAAGCCGCACCGATGGACCGTCTCTGGGCGGACAACGACGAGTCGCGCACCTCGGACGACCCGGCGCTGGTCGTCGATGTCGCCGGCTTCGAAGGCCCGCTCGATCTCCTGCTCCATCTCGCGCGCAACCAGAAGGTCGACCTCGCGCGCATTTCGATCCAGGCGCTCGCCGACCAGTACCTCACCTTCATCGAGACGGCGCGCAAGCTGCGCCTCGAACTCGCCGCCGACTATCTCGTCATGGCCGCGTGGCTGGCTTTCCTCAAGTCGAAGCTCCTCATTCCGAAGCAGCCGGGCGACGAAGGCGAATCGGGTGAGGAACTCGCCGCCGTTCTGCAATTCCGCTTGAAGCGTCTCGAAGCCATGCGCGACGCAGCCGCTCGACTGGTCAACCGCAACCGGCTTGGCCGCGATGTCTTCCAGCGGGGGATGCCCGAGCTGGTCATCATCGAGAAACGCAATGAGTGGTCGGCGACCCTCTACGACCTGCTAAGCGCTTATGCGGTGCAGCGCCAGCGCCAGGCGATCAACCGCGTGAAGATCGCCAAGCGCGGCGTCTGGTCGCTCAAGGAGGCGCGCGATATCCTGACCCGCATGGTCGGCGCGCTCCGCGACTGGACGGCGCTCGACCAGTTCCTGGTCGAATATCTGGCTTCGCCGGAAGATCGCGCGACCGCGATCGCCAGCTCCTTCGCTGCAAGCCTCGAGCTAATCCGCGAAGGGACGCTGGAGGCGCGCCAGGAAGCTGCCTTCGCCCCGCTCTACCTGCGCGGACGGCAGCAGCACAACAGAAAGCCTCTCGAGGTGATATCATGACCGAAGGCGCCAACGCTTCCGTCGTCCCGTTCCCCCTCGTCGAAGCCGACGAGGATGAGGCGGAGGCCGTGGTGCGCAACCCAGCCGAGCGGCTGCACATGGCGGAAGCCGTGCGGATGGCGGAAGCCATTGTCTTCGCCAGCGCGGAGCCGGTGACAGAGAAGCAGCTCGCCCAGCGAATGCCCGAGGGCGTCGACGTGCCGGCCACCATGGCCGAACTGCAGCAGATCTATTCGCGCCGTGGCGTCAACCTGGTGAAGGTCGCCGACGCCTGGGCCTTCCGCACCGCGGGCGATCTCGCCTTCCTGATGAGCCGCGATAGCGTTCAACAGAAGAAACTCTCCCGCGCGGCGCTCGAAGTGCTCGCCATCATCGCCTACCACCAGCCGGTCACCCGCGCCGAGATCGAGGACATCCGCGGCGTCGAGACCTCCAAGGGCACGATCGATACGCTGATGGAGACCGAATGGATCCGCATGCGTGGC
>Ga0233380_1001479_pt1 | contig 10463 bp, 5 predicted proteins | sample ElkDunMinimDraft_9_FD_191541 | JGI IMG/M metagenome (GOLD analysis project Ga0233380, IMG submission 191541) | Fecal eukaryotic communites from dung pellets of Tule Elk in California, USA - Elk Dung F36 | ecosystem: Host-associated > Mammals > Digestive system > Large intestine > Fecal | place... | reverse complement strand
CAGGTGCTGCGCCAGCGCCCGGACCTCGAGATCGTTCCCTTCCGCGGCAATGTCGGAACGCGCCTGGAAAAGCTGCTGGCCGGGGTCGCCGACGCCACCATGCTGGCGATAGCGGGCCTCAACCGGCTGGGTGAATCCCATCGGGTCACGGCGACGCTTGATCCCGAACTCTTCATGCCGGCACCGGCACAGGGCGCCATCGGGCTTGCCGTTCGCTCCGACGACGAACGGGCCGCTGACCTTGTGGCGGCGCTCGACCATGCCCCCACCCATCGCGCGCTGATTGCCGAACGGGCGATGCTGGCGGTGCTCGACGGTTCCTGCCGCACCCCGGTCGGTGCGCTGACGCTGGTTGGTGGTACGGGGCTGACCCTCAGGGGCCAGATCCTGAGCCTCGACGGGCAGACCGCCTTCACCTCCGGTGCCGACGGCGAGGACCCGCTGGCGGTGGGCCGCCAGGTCGGCGAGGACCTCGTCGCGCAGGCGGGCACCGAATGGCTGGCGCAATGGGCTGCCCAGGGATGACCCGGATGCTGGTGACACGTCCGGAGCCCGACGCGCAGACAACGGTGGCAAAGCTGGCAGCCCTCGATATCGAGGCCGTGGCTGCGCCGCTGATGGTGCGGCAGACACTGCCCGTGAGCCTGCCGCCCCCGGACGGCTTCCAGGCCATCGTCTTCACCAGCGCCAACGGCATCAGGGCGCTCGCCGACCGCGGCGTGCTCGATCAGTATCTGCACCTGCCGGTGTTCGCGGTCGGCGACCGGACCGCCCGTGACGCCGAGGCGGCAGGCTTCCAGCGGGTCAGCAGCGCCGCGGGCGGCCTGCAGGACCTGGTCAACGCCATCTCCCTGTCCGGAGTGCGCGGCCCGCTGTTCCATGCGACCGGCAAGCACCAGAGCGGCGACCTCGCCCAGGCGCTGGCGCCATCCGGCGTCATGGTGGTGACGGCAAAGCTCTACGACATGGTGGCGGAGCCGAGCCTGCCCCCCGCCATACTCGACGCCCTCGGAGCCGACATCTCCGCGGTGCTGCTCTATTCACGTCGTACCGCTGAGATCTTCGTCGACGTGACGCGCGACCTCGAGCCCGAGCGCCGCCGGCGGCTCGGCCTGCTCTGCCTTGCCGAGCAGGTGGCGGAGCCGCTTCTCGGGGCGCGCTTCGGCCGGATCGGTCTGGCCGACAGGCCCGATGAAGATGCAATGATGGCGCTCGCACTGGCTTTTGCCCGCGAGCAAACTGGGCCATGATCAGGCAGGAACAGGAGCAAGTCGACAGGCATGGCCGATACCCCGGGCGAACCACCGAAAGCCACCGATCCTACCGCTGCGCGGCCGGCGGACGCCCCGGCTGCGGCGGGCCGCTCCAGCGCGGTGAGGCCACCGGTGCTCGATCTCAAGGCCAAGGATGCCAGGTCCGAACCCGGATCGAAACCGGCCGCCGACAAGAAGCCTGCGGACAAGTCCGACAAGCCGAAACCTGCGTCCCCTTCTGCCTCCGCGACGCCCTCCGCTGCGACCCCAGCCACGAAGCCTGATCGCTCCTCGGCCACCAACACCGTGCTCGCCGCCGTGGCGGGCGGTGCCATAGGCCTCGCCGCCGCCTATGGCATGGCATGGTTCGGCCTCTGGCCGACGAAGCCGCTGCCACCGATCCCGGCCGATCCGCGGATTGCGGAGATGAATTCCAGCCTCGGTGAACTCGAGACGGTAGCCTCGACCACGCAGTCGGAACTGGCAGCGCTGAACCAGCGCCTCGCAGCGCTCGAGACCGCGGAACCTTCACCCGTCGCCGCGGCGGAGCCCGTCGATGTCGCCGGGCTCGAGGCCGACATTGCCGCACTCGCCGGACGAATCGATTCGCTGTCCGCGCAACCTGCCGCCGCAGGCACGGACCCCGAAGCATTGGCGAGCCTCGAACAGCAGTTGCAGACGCTGGGCGGACGTCTCGACGAGGTCGCGGCCCGCCTCGGCACCGCCGAAGCCGAGCTCCGCACCCTGGACACCGCGGTGGCACAGGCCAACCAGACGCTGTCGGCACAGCCGGACGACATCGCCGCCGTGCTGCAGCTGCCGCTGATCGTGTCGGGTCTCGAGACCGCATTCAGCATGGGGCGGCCCTACGAATCCGAACTGTCGGCGCTGCGTGCCGCGGCGCCTGATCTGAGCATCCCCGCTCCGGTCGCCGATGCGGCCGCCACCGGCCTCGCCCGGCCGGACAGCATCGAGGCGGAGCTGCGCAACGCTGTTCCGGCAATGCTCGCCGGTCGGCCGGGTAATCCCGAAGCCGGTTGGCAGGAAGGTGCCCTCGACTGGCTCTCCTCTGCCATCGCGCTTCGTCCGATCGGCGAGGTCGACGGTGATTCGCCCGACGCCGTGCTGTCGCGGCTCGAGGCAGCGATCGCGCGGCGCGACTTCATCGCGGCCGACCAGCTGATGGGAGAACTGCCCGAGCCTATGCGCACCGCCGCCGGCGACCTGCCCCGCCGGATCGCGGCGCAGGCCGAGGCCGCCCGCCTGCTCAGCACGGTGCGGTCCGGCACCTCCAGCACGGATGCCGCTTCATGATTCGCCTGGCGCTGTGGATTGCCGCGAGCCTGCTGGTCGCCGCCCTGGCGGCCTGGCTGATCTCGCTGCCGGGCACGCTGACGCTGGAAGTCGGCGGGCTGCGCATGCAGCCGCAACTCGGCACCGCCATCTTCATCCTCATTCTCGCCGCGCTTCTGGTCATCGCCGTCTGGGCCATCGTGCGCCGGCTGATCGGCGCGCCATCCGCCATGTCGCGACGCAGCCGCGAACGCCGGCGCGAGCAGGGCGTCGCAGCACTCTCCGATGCCGTGGTCGCGCTCCAGGCAGGCGATGCCCTGCGCGCCCGGCTGCTGGCGCGCGAGGCGCGCGCGCGCCTTCCGGCCAGCAGTGCCGCACGACTGCTCGAGGCGCGGGCGGACCTCGCCCTCGGCGACATGGCGGCCGCGCGCGAACATTACCGGGTGCTCCTGTCGAGCGAAGACACCGCGCTCGCCGCCCTTGCCGGCCTCTACGAGCAGGCCCGCAGCCAGCACCGGCCCGAGGCGGCCATGACCTTCGCGCGCAAGGCACTCGCGCTGTCGCCCACCAGCGGCTGGGCCGCCAATGCCGTGTTCGAGGACCTGGTGCGCGAGGGCAGGTGGGCCGAGGCCGTTGCGATGGTCAACGCCGAACCCGCCACCTCGCGCGAGGCCAAGGCCCGCAAGCGCCGGCGGCAGGCGGTGATCGAGACCGCCCGCGCCCGCGAGGCCGAGCAGACCAACCCGATGGCGGCGCTCGAGCACGCCCTGACCGCCCTGCGGCTGTTGCCCGATTTCGTGCCCGCCGCGCTGATCGCGGCGCGCATCCACTCGAGCCGCGGCGAAACCCGCCGGGCCGCGAGCCTGCTGCGGCGCATCTGGCGCACCACCGGCCACCCCGATGCGGCGGCCCTCTACGCCCATGTGCAGCCCGGCGCCTCGGCGGTCGAGCGCCTTCGGCGGCTGGGCGAGATCATCGAGATGCCGCCGCCGGACCGTGCCAGCGGCATGGCGATGGCCCGCGCGGCCATCGATGCCTATGACTGGACCACGGCCCGCAAGGCGCTGCAGGACTTCACCGGCGCCGAACTGACCCAGGGCGTCGCGGCCCTGATGGCCGAGATCGAGGAAGGCGAGAATGGCGACCAGGGCAAGGCCCGCGAATGGCTCGCCCGCGCCATGACCGCGCCGCGCGATCCGGTCTGGACCGCCGACGGCATCGTCTCCGACGAATGGGAGCCGGTCTCGCCCGTCACCGGCCGGCTCGACGCCTTCGAATGGAAGGTGCCGGTGACCCGCACGGAGCGCCCGCCGGAGCCGGTGCTGCCGCCGAGCACGCCCACAATGGCACTGGCACCGGTCGAGAGCACCGGCTGACGCCCTCCCCCGAACCCGCAGGACCCGGCGTCACGCCCGGTTTGGCGGGATAGTTGCACGTTCTCGTGCGTCGTGAACCGGCTCGCCTTGCAAAGCCCCACGCCGCCTGCTAATTGCCCACGCGTTGCCGCAGTAGCTCAGTTGGTAGAGCACGTCATTCGTAATGATGGGGTCGGGGGTTCGAGTCCCTTCTGCGGCACCACGCTCCCCTTCAGAACCTGATACGCGCGCCTGCTCGCCTCAGACCGTCTCGCGCTCCCGCAGCATTTCCTTGAGCCGCAATGCCTGGCGGACGGTGGGCACGATGGGTCCGCCGGACGCGCCGCGATCGAACACCGCGGCTCGTTCGTCGGCTGTCGAGTCGAAGAAGGGGTAGCGGCTGAGGATGCGGGGCAGCGTCACCGGCAGATAGGTCGCATAGAGGCAGACCGGAAACGCCAGTTCCCCCCAGTGGCCCTCGCCGGCAAGCTGGGTCGAGCCGAACACCCGCTTGTAGAAGGGGCCGTGCTCCGGCCGCACCGAGGACAGGCAATAACTGGCGGAGAAGTGGACGCTGGCCATGACGCCGAGGCGCAGCGTCAGGTAGGGCAGCGCCGGAAAGGCGAGCGTCGCGTCCCTGTCGGCGGTGAAGCGGCTGGGATCGAGATAGGTGTGCCCCTCGTCGAGGATGCCGCCGAGGACATCCGGCCAGATGCCGAGGCTCGGCGAGATCCGCTGCTCTGGCGTGACGAAATGCAGCCGGATCGAGCTGACAAGCGTATCGTCGATATACAGCCCGTAGCAATAGCAGTTCGGCGCGTCGTCATAGGCGTCCCGCGTGATCTGCTCCGGGTTCACCGGAACGAAGTCCTCGCGCCGATAGGCTTCGTAGCGCAGCCTGTAGACCGGGTCGAACTGGATTTCTGGTGACACGCGCCGGTAGTGCACGCGGTCGAGAAGATCGATGAGAGTCACAGCGAAGCGGGACGGCCCACTTGGCTCAGTCGGAGTCGCGGTAGTCATACACAGATCCCGGAAGTGCGCCGACGAGATTAACCGTTTGTTCACCAATCGCGCAGCGGCGTTTTTCGTTGCACGGCAGCCATGCCGCGTCGACCGATCCGGGAAATTATGAAATGGTGGAGGTTTACCGCCGATTAACCACGCCGGCAATTTGCCGGAGGCGGACGGTGTCCTGGTTCATCCGGCTGATCAGTTCGGCGATCTCGCAGGCAGGCAGCGGCACGCTGAACAGATAGCCCTGCACCTGCTGGATGTCCGTGGCCTCGATGAGGCACTGAAGCTGCGCCTCAGTCTCGACCCCCTCGGCGACCACCGTCAGCTCGAGGTCGCGCCCGAGTCTCGCGACGCTCGCCAGCAGCCTCAGGGCCCTGGGGTTCTCGGCGATGTCGAGCAGGAAGGAGCGATCGATCTTGAGCTTGGTGAACGGAAGCGCGCTGAGATAGCTCAGTGACGAATAGCCGGTGCCGAAGTCGTCGAGCGCGATGCCGATGCCGCGCTCGGAAAGCGCCGCCAGCACGTTGCGCGCCATGTGGCGCTCCTCGATCACCGCGGTCTCGGTGACTTCGATCTCGAGCCGCTCCGGAGGCAGTCCCGAACTCGCCAGCACGCAGTCGATGGCGGCGGGAATGTCGAGGGCGCGGAAATCGCGCGCGGAGATGTTGACGGCGACGCCCACCTCGCCCGGCCAGCCGGCGCATTCGCGGGCGGCACTCTCGAGCACCCACCTGGTAATGTCGGAGATGAGCCCCATCTCCTCGGCGAGTGGAATGAAGGTCGATGGCGGGATGGCGCCGAGTTCCGGGTGCTCCCAGCGCGCCAGGGCCTCACAGCCGACGATGCGGCGGCTGCCGATGTCGAGCAGCGGCTGGAACGCCAGCGAAAGGCCGCCCGATTGTACCGCCTCGCGCAGGTCGGCCTTCATCTGCTGGCGGTAGCGGTAGTCGGTATCCATCTGCTCGTGGAAGACCTGCGCACGGCCCTTGCCCTCCGCCTTTGCGGAATAGAGGGCGAGGTCCGCCTTGGTCATCAGCTCCTCGAGCTGGTCGGCGCTGTTGTCCGAGGTGACGTATCCGAGGCTCACCGTGACGTTGAGCGTCAGCCCTTCGAGGCGGAACGGCTCGGCAAAGGCGTCGAAGATCGCCTGGGCGTCGGCCTTCGCCTGCTCGGCGACGCCGACCATCCCGCGATAGACGATGAACTCGTCACCACCGAGCCGCGCGAGGACGGCCTCGGCCGGCAGGGTCCGCCGCAGGCGCTTGGCGACCTGCATCAGCAGTTCGTCGCCTACGATATGACCGAAGGTGTCGTTGACGTGCTTGAAGTCGTCGAGGTCGACGATCATCAGCGACACTAGCCGCGCAGGAGACCCGTCGGCGCGCCGCTCCTCGATATCCTCGGCAGCCAGCTCGCTGAAATAGGTACGGTTGGGCAGCGCCGTCAGCGTATCGTGGCGCGCCATGAAATTGATGCGCTCCTCGACGGCGACGCGTTCGCTGATGTCCTCGAGCAGCAGCACGCTGCGCCCGGAACGGGAGCTGACGGTGACCTCGTAAAAGCGGCCACCGGGCATCACCAGCAGGACCTTGCCGGAGTCGCGCCGGCTCGCGAGGTCGAGCAGGCGCTCGACGGACGTTCGCGGCAGCCGTCCCTCGCGGGCCAGCCGGGTCAGGACGGCCGCCAGGGGCTTGCCCACCAGCTTGACGCAACCGAGGGACTTGAACAGGTCGCTCGCCCGGTGGTTGGCGACGGTGATGACGCCGCGCTGGTCGAGCATGAACAATCCGTGCTCGAGCGTGGTCAGGGCAATGTCGAGTTCGGCGGCGAGCCGGGAGGCCTCGACCCGGCCATGCACGGCGCTGAGCAGGATGGCACGCGTGTCGGCCGCCAGCTTGCGGAAGCTGCCGAGCATCACGCCGAGCAGCAGCGCCAGGATGATGTGATAGGCGTCGCCATGCAGGGCATAGCCCAGCGACAGCGGCACCATGACCAGCACCATCTGGATGGTGACGAGGCGGTCGAGGCCGAAATTGCGGGCCACAAGCCCGACCATGGCAGCGGTGGTCAGCGTGGCGCTGGAGATTTCAACGAACGGATCCTGCACCACCACCATGGCGAGGAAGCACCAGGATCCATAGACGACGCCGGCAATTGCCCCGGCGACTACGGCGCGGTTTTCCCAGTGCTCGGCAGCATCGGCGTCGTCGTTCTCGATGGCGGCGAGGCTGAAGGCGCGCGCATCGGCATAGCGCATCAGGCCCACTGCGACAAAGGCGAGGGCAACGACCAGCAGCGGCAGCGACTGCGTCTTATAAGCGCCCAGCCCCGCAGCGAGCGCGGTTCCCAAGGCGGCAGCCAGCATCGCGCGCCTGTCGTTGTAAACGGAGCGGATGATGGACACATAGTCGAGCGCCGGCATCGATTTGCGGGCGGAATTGAACACGAGATGCCTCGGGAAAAGTCGCATGCCATAACAATGCGCCAGCCGTTAATGGCGCCTTGCGAGCGGCGGATTCGGCGGTTTTGCGGGGCCCTTTCGCTGCAACTGGTAAACGAAGGCCTAATGAAGCGGTTGGGGTGCAGCGGCATGCGGCATTCGAGGGCTGGGGCGCTTCAGTGGAAATTGCGTCCGCTCGGCAGCGCGGAATAGGCGCGTCGGCGCGCCATGTCCTCTTCGCGCACCGCCTGGCGTTCGCGGCTCTGGCTGCCGGGTGGCCCCGCCCGGCCCTCGTCGGCGCGGGCCAGGACCGCATCGCCCAGATCCTTGCCATTGCTGATCTCGAGCAGCTGCGGCGTCAGGTCGGTCAGCTCCTCGGCGATGATGTGGATCACCAGACCCTCGCGCTGCAATTGCCCGCGCACCGCCAGCATGCGGCTTGCCAGCACCGTCTTGCGGTTGGCATCGAACACCTTGGGCCAGATGACGACGTTGGCGACACCCGTCTCGTCTTCGAGCGTGGCGAAGATCACTCCGCTGGCCGTACCCGGCCGCTGGCGCACCAGCACCAGCCCCGCCACCTCGATGCGGTGACCGGGCGTCACGCGACCGAGATTGCAGGCCCTGGTGGTGCCTCGCGCCTCGAGCAGCGGCCTCAGGAACTGAACCGGGTGACCCTTGAGCGACAGTGTCAGGCTTGAGTAGTCATGGATAACCTCCTCGCCCGGCGACATCAGCGGCAAGCCGGCGGGCTCCTCGGCCGGTGCGGAGTCCGGAAGGCCGGAAGCGGCAAACAGCGGCAGCGTTTCGGCGCCATGGGTGCCCACCAGTCCCTTGACCGCCCACAGCGCCTCGCGCCGGTTGAGCCCGAGCGAGGCAAAGGCGTCTGCGCGCGCCAGTTTCTCGAGGCTGGCAATGGGCACCCCGGTCCTGAGCCACAGGTCGCGCACCGAACTGTAGCCCTGGCCGCGGCGGGCAACGATGCGGTTGATGTCGTTTTCGGCGAGCCCGTCCACCATGCCGAGTCCGAGCCGGATGGCGCGGGTGGTCTGGATGTCTTGCACCATTCCGGCATGCTTGGGCCAGATATGCTCGCGAACGCTGTGCCCGTCCGCCTCGAGCAGGCATTCGAGGTCGGACAGGTTCACATCGGCGCTGCGCACCTCGACGCCGTGCTCGACCGCATCGCGCACGATCTGGGATGGAGCGTAGAACCCCATCGGCTGCGAGTTGAGCAGCGCACAGGCAAAGACGTCCGGATAGTGGCATTTGAGCCAGCTCGAGGCATAGACCAGCAGCGCAAATGACGCCGCGTGGCTTTCGGGAAAGCCGTATTCGGCGAAGCCCTGGATCTGGGCAAAGCTCGCCTTGGCGAACTCCTCCGCGTAGCCGTTGGCGAGCATGCCACCGATGAAATCCTCGCCGAACTGGGCGATCTTGCCGGTCCGCCGCCAGGCTGCCATGGCGCGTCGCAACTGGTCGGCCTTGCCGGGCGAGAAACCGGCACCGACAATGGCGATCTGCATCGCCTGTTCCTGAAACAGCGGCACGCCGAGCGTGCGGCCCAGCACGCCCTCGAGCGCCTTGCTGGGAAAGTGCACCGGCTCCAGCCCCTGCCGTCGCCTCAGATAGGGATGGACCATGTTGCCCTGGATCGGGCCGGGCCGGACGATGGCCACCTCGATGACGAGATCGTAGAACCTTTCGGGCCTGAGCCGGGGCAGCATCGACATCTGCGCGCGGCTTTCGATCTGGAACACCCCGATCGTGTCGGCGCGCTGGATCATGGCGTAGACGCGCGCCTTGTCCATCGGCCCCTGCCCCACCTCCTCGGCCAGCAGGTCGACGAGCCGCAGGTCCTGGCCGTAATGAAGGTGCATCAGCTCGAAGGCGCGGCGCAGGCAGGTCAGCATGCCGAGCGCGAGGATGTCGACCTTGAGGATGCCGAGCGCGTCGATGTCGTCCTTGTTCCATTCGATGATGGTGCGGCTGTCCATCGCCGACTTGCTGATCGGCACCAGACTTTCGAGCGAGTCGCGGGTGATGACGAACCCACCCACATGCTGCGACAGGTGACGCGGAAAGCCCCGCAGCACCTTGATCACCTCGAACATCTGCGCCAGCACCGGATCGTCCGGATTGAGCCCGATGGAGCGCACCGTGCCGAGGTCGAGCCTCGAGCCCCATCCCCAGTGCAGCTGGTTGAAGGCGTTCACCGTATCGTCCGAGACGCCGAACACCTTGGCTGTTTCCCGGATGGCGCTCTTGGAGCGGTAGGAGATGACGTTGGCGGTGAGCCCGGTGCGGCGGCCACCATATTTCTGGTAGACATACTGCATCACCTCCTCGCGCCGCTCGTGCTCAAAATCGACGTCAATGTCGGGCGGTTCGTCGCGCTCGGTGGAGATGAAGCGGCCGAACACCAGCGTGGCCTGCTCGGGATTGACCTCGGTGATCTCGAGGCAGAAGCAAACCGCCGAGTTGGCGGCCGAGCCGCGCCCCTGGCAGAGAATCTTGCGCTCGTGGCGGGCGAACATGACGATGTCGTGCACCGTCAGGAAGTAGGCGGCGTAGTGCTTGTAGGCGATGAGGCAGAGCTCGGACCAGATGGAGCGCCTGAGCGCATCGCTGATGCCGTGGGGAAAGCGCTTGGCCGCGCCCGCCCAGGTCAGCCGCTCCAGCGTTTCCTGCGCCGTTTCGCCGGTGCCGACGGTTTCCTCGGGATAGTTGTAGCGCAACTGGTCGAGCGAAAAGCCGATCCGCTCGATCAGGCGGCCAGTTTCGGCAATAGCAGCGGGATGCTCGGCAAACAGCCGCGCCATCTCGTCCGCCGGCTTGAGGTGACGCTCGGCATTGCGATCGAGCCGGAAACCAGCCTCCTCGAGCGTCATGTGCTCGCGAATGCAGGTGACCACATCCGCCACCATGCGCCGGTCCGGCTCGTGGTAGAGCGCGTCATTGCTGGCCAGCATCGCAGCGCCATGCCGCCGTGCCAGGGAATCGACGCGGTTGAGCCGGGCCCGGTCCTCGCCGTCGAAGCGCACCACGCCCGCAACCCACACGCGCCCTGCCGCCGCCGCTGCGAGGCGTGCGAGGGTCCTTTCG
>Ga0233380_1001477_pt1 | contig 10472 bp, 10 predicted proteins | sample ElkDunMinimDraft_9_FD_191541 | JGI IMG/M metagenome (GOLD analysis project Ga0233380, IMG submission 191541) | Fecal eukaryotic communites from dung pellets of Tule Elk in California, USA - Elk Dung F36 | ecosystem: Host-associated > Mammals > Digestive system > Large intestine > Fecal | place... | reverse complement strand
CGGCCCGATCCCGCAACTCTATCCCTTCATCGTCAACGACCCTGGGGAGGGCACGCAGGCCAAGCGCCGCATCGGCGCGGCCATCATCGATCACCTTACTCCCCCGCTGACGCGCGCGGAAAGCTACGGTCCGCTTAAGCATCTCGAAGCGCTGGTCGATGAATATTATCTCGCCGCCGGCATGGACCCGCGCCGGCTGGACAAGCTGCGCCGCGACATTCTCGATCTGGCGCGTGGGCAGGGGCTCGATCAGGATGCCGGCGCCCTTGGCGATGATGACGACGCCCTGGCGGCGATCGATAATTATTTGTGCGAATTGAAGGAGATGCAGATCCGGGATGGGCTGCACATCTTCACCCAGTCACCCGAGGGGCGTTTGCGCCGCGATCTGCTCGTTGCGCTGGCGCGTACACCCAGAGGCTATGACCTGCCCGGCCAGGCTTCGCTGCTGCAAGCGCTGGCCAATGATCTCGACCTCAGGTTCGATCCGCTGGACTGTCGCATGGGTGATCGCTGGGACGGGCCCAGGCCGGCCGTGCTCGCGGCAGTGTCGCAGGACGCATGGCGCAATCACGGCGATACCGTCGAACGCCTCGAACTGCTCGCTGCCGCTCTCGTCGAAGCCGGAACGATGGCAGGCCCGGGCGATGCCAGTTCGGCTGTACTGCAATCGGTGCACCATGATCTGGCCGCACGGGTCGATGCCTGCGGGCCGGCCGAAGCCAAGGCCCTGCTTGCCGGGCTCGACGGGCGCTTCCTGCTCCCCGGGCCTTCGGGTGCGCCCACGCGAGGCAGGCCCGATGTGCTGCCGACAGGACGCAACTTCTATTCGGTCGACACGCGTTCGGTCCCCACCGCCGTCGCCTGGGATCTTGGCTATCGCTCCGCGCAGTTGCTTGTGCAGGACTATCTGCAACGTGAAGGGGAATATCCCAAAGCCATGGCCCTGTCCGCATGGGGCACCGCCAACATGCGCACCGGCGGGGACGACATCGCCCAGGCGCTTGCCTTGATGGGCGTGCGCCCCCGGTGGGACTGGACCTCCGGGCGCGTGATCGGCTTTGAGATGATGACGCTCGCCGAATTGGGCCGGCCGCGCGTCGACGTGACGTTCCGCGTGTCCGGCTTCTTCCGCGACGCTTTTCCCGAGCAGATCGATCTGATCGATTCCGCCGCGCGCGCTGTCATGGCGCTCGACGAAGAGGATGAGGATAATCCGGCAGCCGCTCGCCAGCGGGCGGAAGCAGCGGCGCTTGTGGCGGCCGGTGCCGAGACAGGCACAGCGGCTCGCCGTGCCGGAACGCGCGTGTTCGGGTCAAAGCCCGGGGCCTATGGCGCCGGACTGCAAGCCATGATCGACGAACGGCTCTGGCACGACCGGGCGGACCTGGCCGACGTCTATCTCGACTGGGGCAGCTATGCCTATGGCTCAGGCGTCGAGGGCGATGTCGAACGCGGCCTGTTCCGGGCGCGGCTGGGCCAGGTCGACGCCGTGGTGCAGAACCAGGATAATCGCGAACACGACCTTCTCGACAGCGATGATTATTATCAGTTCGAAGGCGGCATCGCGGCCGCAGTCGAGCATATCAGGGGGCGCAAGCCGCTCAGCTATCACAATGATCACAGCCGCCCCGAACGGCCCCTTGTCCGTACGCTCGAGGATGAGATCGGCCGTGTGGTGCGGGCGCGGGTCACCAACCCGAAATGGATCGCGGGCGTGATGCGGCACGGCTATAAGGGCGCCTTCGAAATCGCCGCCAGCGTCGATTATCTCTTTGCCTTTGCCGCGACCACCGATGCCGTGCGCGATCATCATTTCGACGCGGTCTACGCCGCTTTCATCGAGGATGAAGCGGTGCGCGCCTTCATGGCCGACGCCAATCCGGCGGCCCTTCGCGAAACCGCGGGCCGCCTTGCCGAGGCGCTCGATCGAGACCTCTGGAAACCCCGATCCAACAGTGCGGGCGCAAGGCTCGCCGAACTTGCAGGAGCATGATCATGGTCGCCCGCACCGAAGACCAGCACGCCGAAAAAATGAAGAAGAAGCAGGTCGCGCACGACAGGATCGTCGCGGGCAAGACCGTGGAAAAGGGTCTGCTGATCGTCCACACGGGGAAAGGCAAAGGCAAGACGACCGCTGCCCTTGGCATGGTGGTCCGCGCGCTTGGCCACGGCAAGAAGGTCGGCGTCGTCCAGTTCGTGAAAGGCGCCATGGAGACCGGCGAAGCGGCGGTCTTCGCGCGCTTCCCTCAGCAGATCGAATTCCTGCCGATGGGCGATGGCTTCACCTGGGATACCCAGAACCGCGCCGCCGATATCGCCTCTGCCCGCAAGGCATGGGACGAGGTGAAGCGAATGGTCGCCGATCCTTCCTATGACATGATCGTGGCGGACGAACTCAACATCGTGCTGCGATATGATTATTTGCCGCTCGATGAAGTGCTCGACGTGCTGCGGACCAGGCACGCGATGACGCATCTGATCGTCACCGGCCGCAACGCGCCGGAAGCGCTGATGGCGCAAGCCGACCTCGTGACCGAGATGACGCTGGTGAAGCATCCCTTCCGGGAACAGGGCGTCAAGGCGCAGGCTGGCGTCGAGTTTTAGTGACGGGCGATCTGCCTTGCCAGACTGCGCGCCGCATCGACATAGGCCGACCCGCCGCAGACGGTCCATGCTTGCGGCAGATATATGCGGGGAATGTCGCGCAGAAGGGGGTGATGCAGCATCTCGGTCCCCTGGTCCGTGACCCGGTCGGTTGCCGATTCCACGATCATATAGTCGGGTTGCGCCACCATCAGTTGCTCGACCGTCATCGTCGAAAGCGCCGGTCGGCCCAGCTTGCCGGCAAGGTTGATCAGGCCGACACGCTTCATCAGGTCGTCGATCAGCGTGCCGGTTCCTGTGAGGAAGCCGCGCCGTTGGTAATAGGCGGCCACCTGGCCTTGGCCCGTTCGGGCCAGTCCGGCGAGGTCCCGGTTCATCTTCGCGATCAAGGCTTCTCCGCGTCCGGGATGGCCGACGGCGACGGCGATCTTACGGATTTCGGCGACGATTTCGGCATAGCTCTCCGCCCGCTCGACATCGAGTGCCCTATAGCCCTGGCGCGCGATCATGGCCTTCATGGCGCCGCGCCAGACCGGCTTGCCGATCACGAGATCGGGCTGAAGAGCAAGGATTTCTTCCGCATCTCCGGACAGGATGGGGATGCGTCCCACCCGCGCGGCCACGGCGGATATTTCGGGGTTGGCGGCGTTCCTGGTCAGCCCTGCAATCTGCCCGGCATCGGCCAGCTCGACCAGCAACTGATCCGCGCACAGGTTCAGCGAAACGATGCGCTGCGGCCGTGGCGCAGGGGCTGCATGAGCAGGCGCGATCACAGCAGCGACGAAGCAAAGCGGCGCGACCGCCAGTGCGAGGGCGGGCAGCGACAATGTTCTGGGAGATCGCATCATGCGGTCCCCCTTAACCCTACGATCCCGGGACACAAGCGTGACGGGACAGCCGATCCAATGCGAGGTTATCGTGCCCGAAATTCCTCCCCCTGACGGTCGCTCTTCAGGCTACTCGCTCCACCGGGCACGCCACCCCATCCTCCTTCCCGGCCTTATCCTGCTGCTGGCTGTCACGATGACGGCATCTCTTGGACTAGGCACGGCGGGTATCGCACCCGATCGCCTGTTCGCGGTTGTCGCTGGTAATGGGGACCGCATCGCACAGGCCGTTCTGCTCGACCTGCGCCTCCCCCGTACCATCGTGGGTGTAGCCGTTGGCGGCATGCTCGGCCTGGCGGGTGCGGTGCTGCAAGGCTATCTGCGCAACCCGCTGTCCGAACCATCGGTGCTTGGCACTTCGAACGCAGCGGCGCTCGGGGCGGTAGCAGCGATCTATTACGGCCTTGCGGACTGGCACATATTGGTGTTGCCCGGTTTCGCGATCATGGCCGGCCTGCTGTCCCTGATTATCCTGTTCGCGCTTGCCGGACGTTCGGAAAGCCCGCTGGCACTGATCCTTGCAGGCATAGCAGTCGGCACACTGGCGGGCGCGGGGATCAGCCTCTCGCTCAACCTGTCGCCCAATCCCTTTGCGGCGATGGAGATCATGACCTGGCTGCTCGGTTCGGTTGAAAATCGATCGATGGAGCATGTCTGGATCGCTTTGCCCTGCATTGCGATAGGCATTGTTCTGCTGCTTGTGGATGCCAGAGGGCTCGATGCCCTGACATTGGGCGAGGACGGCGCAAGCGCGCTTGGCATTGATCTGAAACGGTTGCGCATCCGGGTGCTGATAGGTGTGGCGGTCGGGGTCGGCGGCGCGGTGGCGGTCGCGGGAGCGATCGGTTTCGTTGGCCTGATCGTGCCGCATCTCGTCCGTCCGCTGACCGACCGCAGCCCTTCGGCGGTTCTCCTGCCTTCGATGATCGCAGGCGCGGTGCTGCTCACCCTCGCGGATATCGCGGTGCGCGTCATTCCAACGAACAGCGAACTCAAGCTGGGCGTCGTCACGGCCTTTCTGGGCGTCCCCGTTTTCCTCGTCCATCTCTTGCGGGAGCGCCGCTTATGGTGACCCTTACCCCTCCGAATTGACGGTGCGGCCTGGCTGGCTGGCCGGTCGGGAAGCGTGACAGCCTCCCGTGTTACTCCAGCGAATGATTGACGCATCGCAGCATGTCGAATAAGCGATCGGTTGCGACAGGTTCCCCGGCGACGGGGATGAAAATGGGAACGGGGTTCAAGACCCCGGCTGCCCCTGCAACTGTGAGCGGCGAGCTATCGCATCATATGCCATTGGGATCGCCACGATCCTGAGAAGGCGATGCGAACCGGCATTGACCCGCAAGCCAGGAGACCTGCCCGTCGCCGTCGTCTTTCGTGCGGACAGGGTGTGCCGGGCGAACGGGGGTGAACCCGAATGACGACAGAGCTGACCGTGCGTACGCACGGGCCGGTGCTGTGCGTCGACGACGCCTGTGCCGCGCCCATGTGTGCGAGCGGCGTTGTCGACTGGTTTTGTCATGGTTAAGTCACTCGTTTTTGGTTCTGTTTTAGGTTTTTCCATTTTCGCTGTTCCGGCCTTTGCCGAAGATGCTTCCGACCTTTCGGTGGGTGAAGGCGTCGTCGTCACGGCCCTGCGTGTTCCCACTCCGCTTGATAGTGTGCCCGCCTCGATCACCGTGCTCGACAAGGCAAAGATCGACGCCTCCCAGGCGATTGTCGTTTCCGACCTCGTGATCCGCACGCCAGGCGTGACCTTCATCCGGAACGGGGGTTTTGGCGCATCGACCGGCGTACGCATCCGGGGCGCCGACGCCGATCAGACTCTGGTCGTGATCGACGGGGTGCGCATGAACGATCCATCGTCGGCAGGCGGTGGCTATAATTTCGCGAACCTCATGATCGGCGATACCGCGCAGTTGGAAATCCTGCGCGGCGCCCAGTCCATCCTGTGGGGCAGCCAGGCGATTGGCGGCGTCATCAATGTCGTCTCGGCAACGCCTGATCGGCCGCTCCAGGCCAGTTTCGACGTAGAGGCGGGGTCGCGTGAGACGGTCAACGCTCGCGCCGCCATTGGTGGCAATACGGGGTCGGTCCGTTGGCACCTGTCGGGGTTCAACTTCACGACCCAGGGTATCAGCGCGCTGTCCCCGCGGCGTGGCGCGACGGAGCGTGACGGTTTCCGTAGCAATGGCGGCAACGGCCGGGTCAATATCGATCTAGGCAGCGGCGCAATGATCGACCTGCGCGGCTATTATTCGAGCAACAGTGTCGATATCGATTCGACCACAGGCGACACGCCGGTGGTGAACGACACGGTGGAACGGTTCGGCTATGCTGGACTGATTGTGCCACTGTTTGACGGCGCGCTCGTCAATCGCGTGAGCTATTCCCGCATGCGCAGCGATCGCGATGGGCGAGACCCGCGCCGCAACCGCACGCTCAACTTCGATACGACCGGTTGGTCCGAACGTCTGGAATATCAGGGGACCGCGAGGTTCGCGACGGGCTGGATGGCCACCTTCGGCGCGGAGCGGGAGAATAGTCGGTTCCGCAACTTCGCCACGATCCCCGCCACACTGGCAACGCCCATCCCTGCCCCGCTCGAAGCGGACGCCCGGCTCGACAGTCTCTATGCTCAGCTTGCCGCACAGATCCTGCCCCTACTCACCGTCAACGCCGGCGTCCGCCACGACGATCATGACCGCTTTGGCGGCAACACGATCTTCAGCGCGGGAGCTGTCGCCTCGCTGTTTGATGGCGGCACGTTGCTGCGCGCGAACTATGGCGAGGGCTTCAAGGCGCCGACATTGTACCAGCTGGGCAGCCAATATGGGAACGCCGCGCTCCGCCCTGAACGATCGAAGGGCTGGGAGGCCGGCATCGAACAGCGCTTGCTGGACCGGAGGCTGACGCTTTCCGCCACTTATTATCAACGCCGGGCCGACAACCTCATCGTCTATTATGGCTGCACAGGGGCGCCGACAGGCCTGTGCCTCGTCCCCGGATCGACGACGGCGGGGCGCCTTGGATATTATGACAATGTCGCCAAAACCGATACGCAAGGGCTGGAGTTTGGCGCCGCCGTCGATCTTGGCGGCTTCCACCTCTCGGCCAATTATAGCTGGATCGATGCGGAGAACCGGTCGCCTGGCGTCAGCTTCGGCAAGAAACTGCGCCGCCTTCCGCGTCGGACGGCCAATCTGGAGGCTGGCTATGCATTCGGTTTTGGCCTGACACTGGGCGGCGCGGTCCGCTGGTCCGGTGACGCCTTCGACAATGAAGCCAATACCGATGTTCTTGGCAAATACACGCTGGTCGATCTGCGCGCCGCATACAAGATTTCCCAGACGGTCGAGATTTATGCCCGCGCGGACAACCTCTTCGACACCTATTATGAAAGCGCCCGCAATTATAATTCGCTCGGCCGCAGCATTCATGCCGGCCTGCGAGGGCGCTTCTGATGCGCGCCGCGATCACCAGCGGGCCGGTTCAAAAGCGGATTGCACGGTCCGATGGTCGCATTGAGGAAATATGGCCGTTGCCGGCTGAACGGAATTTCCTGTTCGCACTTCTGAGCGAGCTGTTCGACGAACATTGGGACAAGATCACCTGGGGACCGATGATCCCCGGCGCGGCCTATGAACTTAAATGCGTCGCAAGGCCCAGCAGGATCACGCTGTCCGAGCTGGGCTATTTCACCGCGCACTGGGGCGAACGGGGCGGGCATTTCCACCTGTGCATCGGCGCCGGTCCGAAGATGGACGCTGAACAGGCCAGGGTCCGCAACACCACGACGGTCGAGCTCGTCCGCCGCCTCGATGCCGAGGATATGCCGATTTCGTGGAGCCTGCGCATGAAGAACGGCGCGGGCGATCCGCAGCTCACAATCTACCTGCCCAACCCGCATCTGGGTGCCGACGACTGGGCGAACGCGGTGCCGGAATGGGATCGGCTCTCACTTTGGGAAGACCTGTTTCCGCGTTTGACGGGCCACGCCGTCGACGGCCGGGACCGGCGGGGCAAAGGCTATCGAAAAGCGAAATGAGAGGAGAAAGAAGATGACGACTGCCGAACCAACGGGCGCGTCGACGCTCTGGATCATCCTGCTGACCGCGGCGAGCACCGTGACGACGCTGGCGCTCGCCTGTGCTACCCCGTTTCCCGCTCTGGCCGCATTGGCGGCGATGCACATGCGACGGCGCGATGGCCTCATCCTCATGGCGCTGGCCTGGGTCGCAAGCCAGATGACCGGCTTTTTCATCCTGCACTATGTGGTGAGGGACACGACCCTTGGCTGGGCGTTGGGCTTGTTGGTCGCAGCGATGGCTTCGGGCGTCGGCGCCTATGCTGCCCTCAAGCGGCTGGAAGGCCGATCGCGCGCCCTTCGTCTTGGCGCGGCCTATGTCGCAGCATTTGTCGGCTTCAAGCTGATCATTCTTGCCTTCTCGGCCTTCTGGCTGGGTGGCATCGAAACGGCCCTCGATCCCGCGATCCTCACCACGCAATTCGTCCGCAATGCGGCAATATTTGGCGGGCTCCTCGCGGTCTATCATGGGCTGGTCGCGCTGGGCGTGCCGTCGGCGCGCCGTGATTTGGTCCCGGTATGATTATGCCCGGGTCGCTCGATCGCGTCGCGCTGGAGCGTCAGCTCAACCGGCTCGAGGCGGAAAACCAGCGCCTGCACATCCTCATCGCCACGTTGCGACAGGACCGTGCGGATCATCATGACTTCATGCGGCAGGAGATTGGGCGATGCTCAAGACGGTAGCAAATGGTCCGGCGGTGGTTGCCTGCAACACCTGCCGGTTTTCTAAGGAAAGCCGTGACGGGGATGACGGCCAAAGGGGCGGCGCCCGCCTCGCTGCGGTCCTGCACGCCATCAAGGCTTCGGATGCGCGCTACGCCGATGTCGGAGTGCAGGAAATGGCCTGTCTTTTCGCGTGCAAGGACCATTGTACGGTTCATCTGCGCGCCCCCGGCAAGGTCAGCTACGTCCTTGGCCGCTTTGATCCTGACGAGGAGGCCGCACGCGCGATCCTCGATTATGCGGTCCATTATGCGGCGAGCGAGCACGGACGCGTGCCGTTCAGCCAATGGCCCGAAGGGATCAAAGGCCACTTCATCACCCGCTCCCCGCCTGAAGGATATGTTGCCGAATGAGCTTTATTGCGATCGCCGATTTCGAGGCCGCGCTGTCCATGCCTGTTGCGCTTGATGAAGCTGCCCGGAATGCGGCAGCCGCTCGGCAGGCGCAGCTCACCAAGCCAGCAGGATCGCTGGGACGCCTGGAAGAAATCGCATTGTTCTTCGCGGGGTGGCAGGGTCGTGAAAAGCCGCTTCTCGATCATGGTCGCGCTGTCGTCTTCGCCGGAAATCATGGTGTCACCGTGCATGGCATCAGCGCTTTCCCCGCAGACGTGACCGCGCAGATGGTGGCCAATTTCCAGACCGGAGGCGCTGCCATCAACGCGCTGGCCGGTGCTGCCGGGTTGGAGCTGAAAGTGGTCGCTTTGGAGCTCGATCGGCCTACGGCCGACTTCACCGCTGCGCCCGCCATGAGCGAGGCTGAATGCTTACGCGCCCTGTCCAAAGGGGCGGAGGCGGTCAATGCCGACCTCGACGTGCTGATCGTCGGCGAAATGGGCATCGGTAACTCCACCTCGGCTGCCGCACTTTGCGCGCGCAGCTTTGGCGGCGACGCGCAGACCTGGGTCGGTCCCGGAACGGGCGTCGATGCCGAGGGGGTGCGCCGCAAGGTGGCCGTCGTCGACGCGGCGATGCGCTTCCATGCCGACGCGCCGCACACGGCGTTCGAGACATTGCGCCGGGTTGGAGGACGCGAACAGGCGGCCATGGCCGGCGCCGTCCTTCGTGCACGGCAGTTGCGGGTTCCGGTCATTCTTGACGGCTTTATCTGTTGCTCTGCGCTGGCACCGCTTTTCCTCGCCAATCCTGCGGTCCTCTCCCACTGCATCGCGGGCCATTGCTCGGCGGAGCCGGGGCATGCGCGCCTGCTTGAAAAACTGGGCCTTGCTCCGCTGCTCAACCTTGGCATGCGCCTCGGCGAAGGAAGCGGCGCAGCCGTCGCGGCGGCGCTGGTCCGCTCCGCGCTTCTCGCCCATGCGAGGATGGCAACTTATCGTGAAGCGGGTGTGGCGAGCAGAGGATGAACGGATTTGCCCTTCATCTGCTGCGCCACGGCGCTCCGGAGACACCGGGCCTGATGCTCGGTCATAGCGATCCCGCGCCGACTGTCAGCGGCGTAAAGCAGTGCGTCGACCGCTGTGCCGGCATCGCGTTTTCGGCGATCATTTCCTCGGACCTTCGCCGCTCGGCGACGCCTGCTCAATCGATCGCGCTGTCCAGTGGGCGTCCCGTCACACATGATCCGCGCTGGCGGGAAGTCGACTTTGGCGAGTGGGACGGCCTTGCGGCAGGACAATTGGACCAGCAGGCCCTTGGCCGCTTCTGGGATGATCCGGACGCCAATCCACCACCGGGCGGCGAACGCTGGTCTTCGCTGACGACACGGGTCGGTGCGGCGCTGGCAGACCTTGCCCCTGTCCCCACGCTGGTCGTGACGCATGCTGGCGCCATCCGGGCCGTCCTGGCCCTATTGTGCGGGTTCGAGCAGCGTCACATCTGGTCGATCGACCTGCCTTATGCCGCGCTGCTGTCCCTGCGCGTCTGGCCGGGCGAAACGCTCTCGGCGCAGATCACGGGTCTTGCGACATGAAGGGCCTGATCGTCGCCATCCAGTTTCTGACGCGCCTGCCAACGCCGCGGATCAAGCTATCAGGTGACGAATTCGCAGCCTCGATGCGCTGGTTTCCTGTCGCTGGCCTCATCGTTGGTCTGATCGTGGCCGGCGGCGCGTGGGTCGGTGCGCAGGTCGATCCCTGGCTTGGCGCGCTCGTTGGGCTGGTGCTGTGGGTGACGGTGACGGGCGCGCTCCATCTCGACGGGCTTGGCGAC
>Ga0233380_1001469_pt1 | contig 10528 bp, 21 predicted proteins | sample ElkDunMinimDraft_9_FD_191541 | JGI IMG/M metagenome (GOLD analysis project Ga0233380, IMG submission 191541) | Fecal eukaryotic communites from dung pellets of Tule Elk in California, USA - Elk Dung F36 | ecosystem: Host-associated > Mammals > Digestive system > Large intestine > Fecal | place... | reverse complement strand
GTGATCGTGCGCGCCGCGTCCTCAGACGCAGCCCGGCACCTGGTGCAGTCCAGGAATCCGCTGGCGCACATCCATTTCGCCGAGCAGGTGTCGGCATGACCGCCTACAACCGCGCGCACCAGTTGCGGATCGACGGGCAGTCGGAGGCGGAGGCTAACGACCGCGTTGCCGCAATCACAGAGCAGCTGGTCAACGAGCGCATGGAGTCGCCCCGCCACGTTGCGGAGGCGCTGGACGAGCTGGCCGGCACGTCGGACCACAACAGCGAAGGCAACACGCACTTCGCGGCCAATCTCGCCGCTGCGCTGATGGGCGGCCGGGAGGATGAGCTGGTGTTCTGGCACCGCCTGCAACAGCAGGTCCGCGAGTACCTGACGCGCGACGCCTCGACCGATGCCGCCGACCGGATCGCGAGGGCCGACGACGACGCTGCCGAGGCGCGGGACATGGCGCGCATGGGGTGGGCAGCGTGATCCGCTGGACGACCCTGACCCCGCGCGTCGAGTACGTGCTTGAGCCGGACAGCGACCGCATCGAGTACGACGCACAGAGCGCAGAGGCCGCTATTGCTGCCGCGTGGCTTGAGCAGCGCCGCCGTGACCGGTTGGCCGCACAGGTCGAGAGCGCACTGGAGGACGCCGCATGAACACCGACAAGGCATTCCCGTGGCTCACCGAGCGCCGGGCCGACCTTCTGTTTCTCGCGCTGGCTGCGGTCGGCGTCTATCTGGGAGCGATTGTATGACTTCGCATACGAAGGGACCGTGGGTTCGCGCGGACGGACACGGGCCGAACCCCGATGGATTTGCGGTCCAGTCCGTCCATGACGAATACCTGATCTGTTCTTGCGCGCACTACTACGGCCGCGAAGGAACGGCAGCCAACGCCCGCCTGATCGCCGCCGCGCCGGATCTGCTCAACGCGCTGTCTGTGTTGGCAGCAGTTGCTGAATCTCGTGGCATCCCTTGCGACGCAGCGCGTGCCGCCATCGCCAAGGCAACCGGAGTGCCCGCATGAACCTATCCCCCATCTTCGCCCGCGGCCTGCGCTGCAAGTCGCAGACGCCGCCGCACACGCCGACGAACGCAGATCGCATCCAAGCGTATCGCTCCAAGGCGCCGGTCCACCTCGGGAATGACCGGGCGTGGAAGTGGCACCAAACGAACAACTGCCCGCGCTGATCGGCGCGGTCTGACCAACTACGGAGAGGAATGCGCAGGCTGATGCGCTGTAAGTCGGATGGGATGACACAAGAGCCGGACGCCCCAGCCAATCCTAGGTATTCGCGCACAGGCATCTAAGCCGGAGATCAGCACCGGCCCTCTCCACCCACTTTGCGCCGGGATCGCCGGCGCCACCTATCGAGGAAGGAAACAGTGACCAGAACGCAGGCGTCCCCTGACAGCAAGCGAGCCCGCAAGACGGCTTGGCAGCGGGAGCAGCGCCGTCAGTTCAAGGAGCAGAACGGCTATAGCACGACCGCCCACTACGGCGCCGGCACCAATCGCGGCGCGGTCCTGGAACGAGACGGCCATGCCTGCGTGAAGTGCGGCATGACTGACGAGCAGCACAAGGCGCGCTGGGACCGGCCGATCACGGTCGATCACATCAGCAAGGATCGCAGCGACAACCGCATGTCGAACCTGCAAACGCTCTGCCTGACATGCCACGGGCGCAAAGACCTGATCGCGCGACTTCGCGTCAGGAAGCGGGACCAGTACGCAGACCAGATCCGAGCCGGCCGCACAGCGGGGCTCACCTATCAGCAGATCGCCGAACAGACGGGCCTAAGCATCGGCAGCGTGTGGAAGGTCATGAATGGAGCAAGCAAGTGAGCAACCTCGTCGTATCCCAAACCGAAAACCTCGCGCGCTCGCTCTCGATTGCGTCGGACGATCCTGGCGCGCTGGTCGCGGTACTCAAGGCGACCGCCTTCAAGGGACAAGTCAGCGACGCGCAGATGACTGCGCTTCTGGTGGTGGCAAACCAGTACGGCCTGAATCCGTGGACGAAGGAAATCTACGCATTCCCCGACAAGAACAATGGCATCGTGCCGGTGGTCGGCGTCGATGGTTGGTCGCGCATCATCAACTCGCACCCGCAGTTCGATGGCATGGACTTCGAGCAGGACGCCGAAAGCTGCACGTGCTCGATCTTCCGCAAGGACCGAAGCCGCCCTGTGCGCGTGACGGAGTACATGGCCGAGTGCAAGCGCGAAGGCGTCGGCCCGTGGCGATCGCACCCGCGCCGCATGCTCCGCCACAAGGCGATGATTCAGTGCGCTCGCCTGGCGTTCGGCTTCGTTGGAATCTACGAGCAGGATGAGGCAGAGCGAATTGTCGATGCCGAGTTCTCTGAGGTTCCGCGGCAGTCTCGCGGAACGGCAGCAGTACAGCAGACGATCAAGGAAGGCCCGGAGCGAGATGCGGCCGACATCGAGGCTCGCGACCACGCGGCCAACGGCGTCGAGGCGTTCCGCGCCATGTGGGCGAGCTGGCCGAAGGAAAAGCGCGCACTGGTCAGCGACATGGTGCCGAAGTATCAGACGATCGCCGAGGCCGCGGGCGCCGAGGTGGCGGAATGATCGACCAGCGCACAGAGGCTTGGTTCGCCGAGCGCGCCGGCAAGATCACCGCCTCGCGGATGCACGACGTGATGCTCGAGCGCGACCGGGAGCCGTTTAAGTCCGGGCCGCGCAAGGGCCAGCCAAAGCCGCCGCCCAAGGCGCTGACCGACTACGCATACCAGCTGGCGGCGGAACGCCTAACGGGGCGCCCGCGCAAGCAGATCAAGGCCGCTGCGCTGCAGTGGGGGCAGGACGTGGAGCCGGCTGCGGTGGCTGCGTACCAGGCCGAGACTGGCGAGATCGTGCAGCTATCCGGATTCGTGGCCCACCCCACTCTGCCCTTCGTCGGCGCGTCCCCGGATTTCCTAGTGGGCAGCGACGGTGGCGGCGAGATCAAATCGCCAGAGTCGAGTGAAGTACATCTCGAAACCCTGTTGACCGGGTTGCCTCCCGAACACATCGAGCAGATCCAAGGTGGCTTGTGGGTCACCGGGCGGCAGTGGTGGGACTTCGTGAGCTTCCATCCTGACTTCCCCCCGCACCTGCGCCTCTACGTGCAGCGGGTGCCGCGCGACGACAACTACATCCAGCGCCTGGAAACCGCCTGCCTCCAGATGGAAGCAGACGTGCAGGCAATCCTCTCCGAAATCGAACAGAAGGCAGCCTAATCATGGCCCGTGGCGTCAACAAAGTGATCCTCGTCGGCAACCTCGGCAACGACCCCGACACCAAGTACACGCAGGGCGGCATGGCCGTCACGCGCATCTCTCTGGCGACCACCAGCGTCCGCAAGGACAAGGAAGGCAACCAGCAGGAGCGCACCGAATGGCACCGCGTGGTGTTCTTCGGGAAGCTGGGCGAGATCGCGGGCGAGTACCTGCGCAAGGGCTCGCAGTGCTACGTCGAGGGCGAGATCCGCTACGACAAGTTCACCGGCAGCGATGGCGTCGAGAAGTACACGACCGACATCGTGGCGAACGAGATGCAGATGCTCGGTGGCAAGTCCGAAGGCGGCGACCGCCAGCAGTCCAGCCGCCCCGCTCGCCAGCAGTCGGCGCCGCAGCGACAGGCGCCGCAGCAGTCCGCGCCGGCCGACGATTTCGAGGACTTCGACTCACAGATCCCGTTCTGAGGCCCGCCATGCGCTCCGACCAGCAGACCGACATTTTCCGCGACGCGCGACAGGTGCACATCGCGGCATGGCGCGCAGCGGCCGAGACAGCCCGCCAGCAGTTCCCGCACGACACGGCGCGGGCCGACTACTACACCCAGCAGGCCGAGCGCCTGGAACGCAGCGCGGAGGCGCAGAACGGATGAGCAAAGGAATTCAGGTCAACGGCGTATCGCCAGACGAGAGGGCGGCGACCTACGTCTACACGCTGAGCGCCGACAGCGGTTACCGGGCGAATGAGACAGGCCGAATCAGCGCGAACCGGCATGGCCTCGTGTGCCGTGCCCTCGCCGGCAAGCTGGACGACTACGACCAGTTGTCCGAGCAGCGGGCGGAGTTGTTGGAGGCGTTGCGCGGTCTGTATGACGAGCTGGAGCGCGACCACTACGGGGCGGATTACGCACCGGAGCCAGACGAGCCGATGGGGATCGCAAAGGCCGCCCTCGCCACGCAGCGCAAGGAGCCGGGAGCATGAGCGGGATGACGGATGACCTCGTGGCGCTGAATGACCTGCTGGTCGGTGTCGAAATGGACCGACACAGCCTGCCGGATGGCGAGGCCAAGGTCGCGGCATTGGGACGTGCTATCGCCCGCCTGCGTGGTGAGGCGCAGGCAGAGGTGATCGAAACGCCATGCATCCAATGCGGAATGAAGGTCTTTGCTTGGCCGCAGCACAAGGACTCATCAGTGTGCTTTGAGTGCACGGCGGATGGTGAGGCGCAGGCTGTGGCGTGGCCATCGCGAATGGTGAATCTTCCTTACCCTGATGGCTCTCATGACCGAATTGTCGGTTTTCGAGTCAGCGAAGGCGATCCCATTCTAGGGAGCTACGGTCTGTCGGAGCCGCTTGCATGGTTGCGTAGCGTCACGGTAGACCGCCAGCCTGTCGCGCCCATCTCTGATTCCGAATGGGTGGCGCACCCGCAGACCATTGAAGCGAAACGGCAGTGGGATGAGGTGGCCTCCTACCTTGGCGCGGATGGTGACGATCCGGATTCGGTCATCGCGGCTGCAATGGCGTTGCATGGTGTCGAGCGGCCTGCCGCACCCACCCCGGTGACTGGTGATGCTGTGGCGGGGCTTCCGGAGAAGTGGCGAGCGGAAGCCTACCCGGTGACCGGCACGAAGGCCGCACGGCTCGCAGAATGTGCAGAGGAACTGGAATCCGCCCTCGCACAAGACCGCGCATCTCGGGCTGGCGCGGCTGGGGTGGAGGTCAGCGAAGCGGCGATATTTCGCGCCGCCGATGCGTTATGCGCCAAGTGGAAATTGTACTACCCGTGGAATTTGCATTACCCGGATGCAGTGTCGATGGCAAAGACAGCTCTGACAGCCGCCGCGCTTCGCACTGGCGGGGGTGCATCGTGAGGCGCTGGGCGGTGGCGACGATTCTCAACTGGCGCTGGTGGGTGATCCTTCCACTGACGCTCGCCTGCCTGCCGCTGATCGCTCTGCAAGGTGTCGCGATGCTCGCCCGTTGGGGCGCTGATCGACTTGATTCCGCGATCGGGTGGGTGGGCCGAACCTTTCACAAGCCAGCATTCAACTGGTGGCGCCGGAGCGTCAAACCATGATCGACCCTTGGCAGCGCCTAGAGCGCGACTTCAACGAACAACTCGCCGGAATCACCCCGCCCCGCGCGCCGGAGCCGATGCCGGTCCCGCCGATGCCGATACCCGAGTTCCCGCCGCATGGAGGTAGTGAGCTGTGAACAAGCCGTTTGCGGTTGGTGATCGGGTCGTAGTGAAGAACGATCCAGACAACGACCTTTTCCAAGGCGTCACAGGCGTGGTGGAAAAGGTCGGCGTCAAGTGTATGGCGGGCGAAGGTGTCGTCATGCGCACACACGAATTCGGGCTGCTGCGAGGCAGCTACGACATGCTGGAGAGGGTGCAATGAAAACTATCGAAACGCGAGTGCGCCTGACTCCGGAGGTGGAGTGATGGACTTTCGATCAGCACTGACACTGGCTGTTATCGGCGCACTTGCTTATCTCGCGTTGCGGCTTGTCTACGACGCTCCGCTATGGGGTGCCGTCGCGGGCAGTTGGGCAGCCGTCTCGTTCTGCACGTCGGCGATGGTTATGGGCTATCAGCGCGACGTGGTCAGAACCGTTTGCAAGGCACTGGCACCACCCAGCACCGAGGGAGATCCGTCATGAACGACCACACGCCAGTATTCGTCGCCGAGGTGTATCCCGACTGGACCGTGATGCAGGTCATTGCGACTGGCGAGGCGTATGGATTCTGTCGCGCAGATGGCAAGGTGTACTGCCCGCCAAGTCCGCATTGCCCGTTCGTGCCCATGCCACGTTTCGGAGCCACGCCCAGCACCGAGGGAGGCGAGGATGAGTGATCTGGTCGAACGCGCGAAAGACCTAGCGCACCGCGCCCACGCCGGGCAGGTGGACAAGGCCGGGCGCCCGTACATCGAGCATGTGGCGCGCGTGGCAGCGGCGGTCAGCGATGACCCCGAGGCCGAAGCGGTCGCGTGGCTGCATGACGTGCTGGAGGATTGCGAAGATCGTTACAGGATCGAGGTTCTAGACAATTTCCCCGAGCCAATTCACCGGGCCTGTTGCCGTATCTCCCGGGCGTGGTCATACGACAACGCTGAATACTACGCGATTGTGCGCAGCAACCCTCTCACCCTCCGCGTGAAGCTAGCCGACATCGCCGACAACAGCGACGAGGCCCGGCTGGCGCTACTGGACGACAAGACCGCACGCCGGCTGCGCAGGAAGTACCAGAACGCGCGCAAGGCGCTGGGGGTGGAGTGATGGGGGCTGCTGAGAAACTGCTCACACTGGCCCAAGCCGCCGAGCGATGCGAGTGCAGCCCCAAGACCCTGCGCCGCGCGATCGACTTGGGCGACCTCGCCGCGGTCCGTCTGGGCGAAGGCCCGAAATCCGACCGCATCCACCCTGCCGACCTCAATGCCTTCTGGGCGCGACGTAGAGTCATCCCATGCCAGTCACCAAGCGCGAGAACGGAAGCTATCAGGTCACCGTCTGCTACGGCGGAAGAACGTATCGAAAGACTTCTCGGCACTGGACGTTCGCCGACGCCAAGACCTACGAGCGGAAGTGGCTCGCAGGGGTCAAGGACGCTGCGGCTGGTCGGAAACCCGAAGTCACACTAAGCGAGGCGGTCGAGAAGTGGCTGGTCGAGCATGTCCCGCGGCTGCGCAGCGCCCGCCAGACCCGGAACCATGTTCGCCAGCTCCTGCCCTACATTCGCGGCCGGAAGCTGACGGAGGCGGGGCAGGTCTGGGCGGAAGTGAAGGTAGGCGAAGCCGGCAAGGCCGCGGCGACGATCAATCACAAGGGCCGCATCCTGCGGCAGGTGACGCGGCTCGCATGGCGGGAATGGGGCTGGCTCGACCGGCCGCCGGCCATCACCCTGATCACTGAGGCGCCGCGCGAGCGGTTCCTGACGACCAAGGAAGTCGAGACACTGGCGGCCCTGTGCGACCGCCCCGAGGCCGGCGATTACCTGTTGCTCGCCGCCTACACCGGGATCCGGCGCGGCCACCTGCTGCGCCTGACGCATCATGACGTCGAGGGCGACTTCATCCGCCTGGACCGGTCGAGCAAGACACGGAACCTACAGCTGGTCCCATTGCATCCGAAGGTCCGCGACATCGCCGCGCGCCTCCCGCTCGGGATCGGCGACCGACAGCTGCGCGAGTCGTGGGACCGCGCCCGTAAGAAAGCCGGCGTAGACTGCCGCTGGCACGACCTGCGCCACACCTGCGCGTCGTGGCTGGTGCAGGCCGGCGTGCCGATCTACACGGTGGCTCAGATGCTGGGGCACAGCTCGACGGCGGTCACCCAGCGATACGCCCATTTGGCGCCGCAGCACCTCGCAGATGCGGTCGCAAAGCTGGCCTGATTCTGTGCAGTCTTTGTGCAGTGGATGAGTCAAATGGCTCCCGGACAGTCCGATCAAGCCATTGATTTTGCTGGGCTGACAGCCTGCGCATAGAACTCAAAATCCGCCGCCCTTAAAAGCGTGCGGGTTCGAGTCCCGCCTCCGGTATTCAATGACTTAGGCCCGTTTCGGGCCTTCTTCATTTTTGGGCCTGTGCAGGATTTGTGCAGTGAATGCACCGACGTCCATCGGGCTGCGCATCCTCGCCCGCATCGCCATCGCGCGCTTGCCGGGAGGTGTCAGGGGGTGAGACAGCAGCGTGCTCTACTAGAGCTCGCCCAACCGGGCCAACTCGTAGTCGATGAGCTTGCGAAGGTCCTGGTAAGTAACGGGGCTGTTGTTTGTCGAGCCCAAGAGTGAGGTGATGCGCCTAGCCCCGCTCGGGGCTTCCCATAGCGCCGCCATGCAGCCCCCCGAGTTCAGCGCAGGGTCGTTGTAGGTCACCCAGCCGGTTTTCCCGCAGATTAGCTCAGGAATGTCCACGCCGAACGACTCCGGGTCGGTGTGATTCTTTATGTTGTAGGTTCTAGCGTTTGCACCGTAGATGGTCACCAGGTGGTTCATGGTGCCATCAACTTCGACCAAGAAAGGGACAGCGCAATAGGCAATCATCACCTGACAAAGGTCGTCCGCAGACATTAGATTACCCATGTCGAGCCCGGCCGCGTCCGTGAGCACCGCGGTTGCCGCGCCGGCAGCCGCGGCTTTCAGGTTCATGGCTTGGATAAACCGCGTAGCAGGCTCGGGGCTGGTGCCTGGGCCGCCTGCCGCGACAATCAGCGCACCAACAGTCCTGGCGATTGTCCTTGCTGCATCGTTGCCGCTAGCTATCATCAGGCCGTAGAGCAGATCCCGATAGCTGAGCTGGTCACCGGCGAGGAGGCCCATATTGCTGTTCGTGGGCCAATAAACGGTGTCCTCCGCTGCAACTGTCACCCGCGTGCCAAGCGCGCTGCCGTTGATCCAATCCCACATCACCAGCGCGGTGATGATCTTGACTGTGGAGCCGGGGCGTTGGGTCGTCGTGGAGTTCTTAGCGAACAAGACCGTCATAGGCTCACCGTTTGCGCGCGCGGCGCTGTAATCGTTGGCGGGATCTGCCCTGCGGGCCACAGCACAATGACGACCCCCTTGCCGCCCTTACCGCCGGGGAAGTCCGCGGAACCCGAGCCGCCACCGCCGCCACCCGTATTGGGTGTGCCCGGTACGCCGGGGCCTGGGGGAACCGCAGGCGATGTCTTGCCCGCGCCATCGCCTTTGCCGCCGCCGCCCTTGCCGCCCTTGCCGCCGCCGTCGATTGCAGGAGTGTCGAACCCAGCGCCGCCGCCGCCGCCAGCAAACCAACCGCCGTCCCCGTACTCTGCGAGTTGCGGGATATACAAGCCGTCGCCGCCGTCCCCGGCGTTTACCGCGATGATCCCGCTGAGCACCGACTTGCCGACCGCGCCCGCGCCGCCGCCGCCGCCAGCCTTGTTTCCCTGGTCGAAGTTGCCCCCACCGCCCCTGTTGCCTTCGCCCACCACGCCGCTGCCGCCGGGCGAGTAACCCCCGGCGGAGCCGCCGCCAGACCCGCCCGGCGACCCGCCGTTGTTCGAGGACCGCCCGCCACCGCCACCGCCGCCGGAGGCGACAAGCGAGCCGAAGGAACTGCTAGATCCGGAGCCGCCTGGGCCGCCGCTTACCCCGCCCGCGCCGCCTTCGCCGACGACAACAGGGATCGACTGGCCCGGCGTGACCGGCAGCGTGGCGACGCGCAGACCTCCCGCGCCACCACCGCCCCCTTGGCGGGATCCGCCGCCTGCGCCGCCAGCGACCACCAGCACGTCGACTGATGTCACTCCGCCAGGCGCAACAAATGAACCAGAGTTCAAGAACGCTTGGATTCCGACGGGCGTCGGCAGCCCCGGGCCCATCGCGCCCGCGGAATAGAACCCAATCACAAAGGCACCGTCTGGCCGATAACATCCGCAGTCGTTGCGCTCGTCATCACGACCTGGACAGACATTGCAGCCTGTAGGCTGAGTGTTCCCCCTGCCGGCGGAGTGAGCGTGACCCCCGCCCCGACGAGCGAGATAGCCGACGTGGCACGAATCTGGAATGTCATGCCTGTCGTGTACGGCTGCGCACTGCTGAAGGTGACGTTGCCGGCGGCGCGGTTGTAGCGTATCGCCCCGTCATGCGTGCCGACAGCGGCCGTGAAGGCGGACGCCTCGGTGACGATGGTGTAGGCGGTTGCCGCTGGTGGGATCACCACCTCAGCCCACGCCGCATTCTTCCTTGCGTACGATTTCCCATCGCTGGGCGCGTCAGGAATGCCGCCACCGCCTGATTCCGCGTGCCACGAGCCGTCCCACAACCAAAGAAGCTCGTCGTCAGCCGCGTAGTAGAGACCCAGCGCGCCTGGCGACAGGGCAAGGGATGCGGGTCGATCCGCTGCGAGGCCGTGGCCCAGGTAATCGACAATGTTGCCGCTGTAGGCCATTCATTCCACCCTTGCGTAGATGAGCTGGTTGCCGCCGTACATGAGTACGGGCGGGGTTTCTCCGTTGACCATCGGTAGGACGCCGCCTGAGCCGCCGCCACCGGGGATGTCGTCTGGGGTCACTGGCCTAGATCCCGACACGCGTCCGAACTGGTCGCGCGTGATTGCGAGGAGCGAGCCCTCGCCGCTGTCGGCCAACTCCTCCAGCGAGATGACCGTCGAGGGGTTCGAAAAGCCGGTGTTGTCCCAGGCGGGATCGCCGGGCCGACCCTCGTCAATGCCGGCCCACAGGTACTCGCCGATGAGGTAGGCGTCACCGACCACCACCGTCGCTGGCAGGTCGCCCTCGCTGTCAAGCTCGCCTTTGAAGTCGTAGGG
>Ga0233380_1001468_pt1 | contig 10546 bp, 7 predicted proteins | sample ElkDunMinimDraft_9_FD_191541 | JGI IMG/M metagenome (GOLD analysis project Ga0233380, IMG submission 191541) | Fecal eukaryotic communites from dung pellets of Tule Elk in California, USA - Elk Dung F36 | ecosystem: Host-associated > Mammals > Digestive system > Large intestine > Fecal | place... | reverse complement strand
CTGGCTGGATGACGGGGTTGAGTTCACCGGTAACGCCGGCGTCTGGGCTCCCATGTCAGGCGACCCGGAGCTGGGCCACGTTTACCTGCCGGTTGAATCCGCGACCGGTGACCGCTTCGGCGGCGACCGTCCAGGCGACAACCTGTTCGCCAACTCCCTGGTTGCGGTGGACATCAAGACTGGCGAGCGCCAGTGGCACTATCAGCTGATCCATCATGACATCTGGGACTGGGACAACACGGCTGCGCCTATTGTTGCGGACCTGCCCAACGGGCGCAAAGTGGTCATGCAGGTGTCAAAACAGTCGTGGGTATACGCCTTCGATCGCGTGACTGGCGAGCCCATCTGGCCAATCGAGGAGCTCCCCGTCCCTATTGGTGATGTGCCAGGTGAATGGTATTCCCCCACCCAGCCATTCCCGACCCGCCCGGCAGCGTTTGACCGCCAGGGCGTGACCGTAGACGATCTGATCGACTTCACCCCTGAATTGCGCGCCGAGGCTATCGCAGCCACCGAACGCTTCCGCATGAGCGAAAACGTCTACGCACCGCCCTCACTGTCCAGTGCGGATGACGGCACGGTCGGCACCCTCAGCCTGCCCTCCGCCACCGGCGGAGCGAACTGGGAAGGCGCTGCGCTCGATCCGGAAACCGGCATGCTGTACGTGCCATCACGTACCGCACTCGCTGTTCTGTCCGTCGAGAACGACCCGGAAGCTGAAGTGGCCTACAGCCAGGCCTTCGGTGTGCGCGTCCCGCGTGTCCAGGGGCTGGAAATCATCAAGCCCCCCTATGGCCGCATCACGGCAATCGACATGAACAGTGGCGACCACGTCTGGCAGATTGCGAATGCGGACACCCCTGCCAACATCGCCAACAACCGTGCACTGGAAGGCATCGATCTGCCGCGCACCGGGGTACCCACCCGCGCCGGCCTGTTGCTGACCAAGACCCTGCTGTTCTCGGGTGAAGGCGTTGGCGGCGGCCCAACTCTTTATGCATACAACAAGCAGACTGGCGACATCGTTGCCAGGATCGAGCTGCCAAACACCCAAACTGGGCAACCTTTCACCTACGAGCATGACGGCAAGCAGTATGTAGCCATGTTCGTCAGTGGATCCGGCAAGCCAACCGAACTGGTGGCTTACGCACTGCCGTAATCTGAAACACAGGAGTAGTACGACTATGACAAGCAAATTTTCCAGAGCGGCCCTGGTGCCGCTCGTCCTTGCCACCGGTATTTCTGCAGCACAGGCCGCCACCTGGGAGATCGAGCCCAGTGAATCACGCGTGTACTTCAACTATTCCTATGAAGGAACCCCGTATCAGGGCGAGTTCAAGAATGTAGAAGCCACGTTTGATATCGATATCACCAACCCGGGCTCCTGCAACTTCGAAGTGAGCATACCGATCGAGAGCATCAGCGTAGACAGTCCTGAAGTGCTGGACTATCTGCTCGACATCGAGATGTTCGACGTGGACCAGTTCCCGACTGCCAGCTTCAAGGCGACCCAGTGCAAACTGGAATCCGCCAACTCCTTCGTGGCCGACGGTACGCTGACCATTCGCGATCAGACTCACCCGATCAGCTTCCCTTTCAACCTCGACATCGAATCGGTTGATGGGCAGCCACGCTTCCATCTGACCAGTGAAGTCACTGTACAGCGCCTGGAGTTCGGCGTGGGCCAGGGCTACTGGGCAAATACGGCCACCATTCCGAATGACGTTCTCATTCAGATTGACTTGTACGCCGCCCCGTAACGCAATATCTTTCAATAGGTTAATTTTCAATGTTTAACACAATGATCAAAAAAGGCCGCTGGGTAATGCTGGGGCTGCTCTGCTCGACAGCCCTGATGTCCTGCGACCGCCTTCTGACGCCTGACTTCAACACCGATGTCTCGCAGCTTCGAGGCGGCCAGTACACCCTGGACACAGATCACGCAGCGCTGCTGTTCAAGATCAACCACCTGGGCTTCTCTACCTTCATCGGCCGCTTCACCGCCTTCGATGCCTCTCTGGATTTTGACCCCGAGAACATTGAGGCTTCCAGCGTAGAAGTCATCGTGGACATGACCAGCCTGAACGTGAACCTGCCCGAGTTCGAAGAAGAGCTGCTGGGTTCCAACTGGTTTGACGCAGCACAGTTCCCCCAGGCGATCTACCGCACCACGTCCTTCGTTGGCAACAACGGCAACGACTATGAGTTCGCTGGTGAGCTGACACTGCACGGTGTGACTGCTCCGCTGAACATCGTGGTGACCTTCAACGGTGGTGGCCGCAACTTCCTGACGCGCAGCTACACGCTGGGCTTCCAGGCCAGCGCCAACTTCCTGCGCTCAGACTTCGGTGTAGACCGCTTCACCAACTTCGGTGTAGGCGATGACATCGAGCTGGAAATCCACGTGGAGTTCCAGGAAGGTGCTGCAGCTGAATAACAATCCCTGATCTGGATTGCTTGATACAAAAAGCGGAGATTCGGTCTCCGCTTTTTTTTGGGCTGGAGAATGTTCTGATGATCAGACAGGGGCGCATCGTAGGCCGACTCAATATTGAAAATTCTCTTCGGCTGGAACAAAGCGAAGTGTCAAAGCGCGAACGCTAGAGCATACACACCCTGAATATCGCGCTTATTAACAACTAACGGACATTGCGCTACAGATAGTGCCTTAGGAGTTAGTCAGAGCACGGAAGATGATAGAGCCGTTGCAGGACCGTCGGCCCCATGGCCGGAGAAAACTGATTGATGCTTGATGCTGCTTCCGTGTCAGAGCATGGAGATGGGCGGGCCGGCTCAGGACCATGAGCGACAGGGATGTCGCGATTGAGCCCACATGGACGTGTTTGCGGCGTGTCCTGAGCCGCCCCGCCCATCTCCATGCTCGACCTACGAAGCGCAGCAAAGCATTAATCAGTTTTCCACAACCAACTCCTTCTTCATCTGCAACTCCTGCATATGCCGATACAGCCCGTCTTCCCGCAGCAGCTCCCGGTGCGTCCCCTGCTGCACAATCTGTCCCTGGTGCAGCACGATGATCGAATCCGCGTGAGTAATGGTACTCAGGCGATGCGCAATGGCGAGAATGGTCGTGTGGCCGCGCAGCTGCGCCAGTGCGCGCTGGATGATGGACTCGGTGTGGCTATCAATATTGGCCGTGGCCTCGTCCAGAATAAGGATCAGCGGTTCTCGTGCCAGGGTGCGTGCAAGCGACAGCAGCTGACGCTGCCCCGTGGAGAGGTTGCCACCCCGTTCCCCCAGCACCGTGTCGTAGCCGTCCGGCAGACTCATCACATAATGGTGCAACTGCGCCCTGCGAGCGGCTTCTATGATTTTCTCTTCCGGCATATCGAAGCCCAGGGTGATGTTGTCACGCACGCTGCCGCCAAGAATGAAGGGATCCTGTAGCACCACACCCACCTGACTTCGCAGATCGGCATAATCCACATCCGACAAGGGCACATCATCAATCAGGATGCGGCCCTGTTCCACTTCGTAGAAGCGCAGCAGCAGACTCATCAGGGTGCTCTTGCCGCTGCCGGTATGACCCACCACGGCGAAGAACTGCCCTGGTTCGATGGCGAAACTGATGTCTTGGAGAATGGGCGTGCTGCCGTCATAACTGAAGCTGACGTTATCAAAGCGGACGCTACCGCGGCGGATGACATGCGGGGACGCCGACTGCTCCTCACCAGGGGCGTCGACGATGGCGAACACCCTCTCTCCGGCCACCACAGCCTGCTGCAGCAGACTCAGTCGCTGGGTCAGTTCAAGAATAGGCTGGGTAATCCGCGACAGGTAGTTCACGAATGCGTAAATGACGCCGACCTCAACCGTCGCAGTGAAGGATTGCGATCCAAAGTAAAGCAGCACACAGGCCAGCGTGATGGTGCGCAGAAGGTTCGGGAACGGTCGCAGCAGCAGCGCGTCGAGCCGCAGATTGCTCATGCGTGCATCGAACAGCTGCTGGCTTACGCCAGTGAAGCGGGCGTTGAAGCGCGCCTGCTGATTGAGGCCCTGAATGACGCGCATGCCCTGGATGGATTCACTCAGTGCCGCGTTGATACGGCTCAACACACTGCGCGCGTGATGGTAGCGCGGCGTACTCAGCCGTTGATAGACCACCATCACAATGGTCATGACCGGCACCAGCACACTGCACACCAGCATCAGGCGTAGATCAAGCCAGGCCATCGCAACGAAGATCGCCACGATAAGCGTCAGGCTCTGCACGAAGGTCGACATCACCTGCACGTACAGCTCCTTGATTGCTTCAGTGTCGCTGGTAATGCGTGACACCAGGCTCCCTGTCGGCCGATGGTCAAAATAGGCCAATGGTTTTCTCATGACCGAGGCATAAACCTGCGACCTGATCCTGCGCACAATCGAGAACGCGACTTCATTGAAGCGCATGGAGTTCTGATAGCCCGCCCATGCGGACAGACCATAGAAAATGACGTAAGCAAGAAGCAGGAGAGAAAGCTCGTTCACCGGGTACTCGCCCGCAGTGACATAGTCGTCCAGGAATATCTTGACCAGCACCGGCCCCATGACCTGACCGAGCGTCGACAGCAGCAACAGCACCGCGGCCTGCTTCAACAGACGGGGATAGGCCAGGCTGTAGCGCAACAGCCTGCGCAGCGTCGCACCGTCAATCTTCTTCAGATCGTCATCGTCCGGCTTCAACGCTCTGCTCCAGTTGTTGATACTCATACATCTGCGCGTACCATCCACCCATGCGAAGCAATTCCTGATGGGTGCCACGCTCGATAATCTCTCCATGCGACAGCACGATGATCTGGTCCGCGTGTTCCCCGGCGGACAAGCGGTGGTACAACATTACGGTGGTCCTGTCGCGACGCATGTCGCACAGATGATCAAGGATGCGGCGCTCGGTGCCCACATCCACGGCGGACAGCGCATCATCCAGGACCAGAATCGGTGCATCCAGCAGCAGCGCACGTGCGATGGCGATGCGCTGCTTCTGCCCTCCAGACAAGGTAATCCCCCTTTCTCCCACCAGCGTGTCGTAGCCATTGGAAAAGCGCAGGATGTCGCGGTCCATGGTCACGAGTTCCGCCGCTGCGCGAACCGCTTCCCGGCTGGCATCCGGCGCCCCCATGGCAATGTTTTCCGCGATAGTGGCGGTGAACAGGAATGGGTCCTGGGGCACCACCGCAATGGCATCACGAAGCGCCTGCAGGGTTAGTTCCTGCACCGGCACGCCCCCCACCGTGATGCGGGTGCCGGGTGCCTCGTAGTAACGCAGCAGCAGGGCCAGCAGGGTAGACTTTCCCGATCCGGTAGCGCCGACCACGCCCAGCGTCTGTCCGGCCTCGACCTGCAGGTGGATGTTACGCAGAACGGGGGCCGCGGCGCCGGGGTAGGTGAATGCCTCGATATCGAATCGCAGTTCGGCGCGCTCTATCCGGGAGACCTGCCCCGTGTCTGCCACAGCCGAGGGCGTTTCCAGCAACTGCTCCACCCGCGCGTAGGCGGCCGACCCTCGCTCCACGATGTTGAGTACCCAGCCATAGGCAAACATCGGCCAGATCAGGAAGCCGAGATACATGGTGAAGCTGGTCAGCTGCCCCAGCGTCAGCAGCTCTCTTTCCACCAGCCAGGCACCCATGCCGATGCACAGGAGAAAGGAAAAGCCAATGCTGACAAAGATCGCCGGATCGTAGCGTGAGTCGATGGCGGCTACCCGGATGTTGGCTTCGGCCGCGCGATCAGCGATCTCGAGAAACTCTTCATCCTCCCGCGTCTCGCGACCGAAGGCGCGGATCATGCGGATACCCGAAAGGCTCTCCTGCACCCTGTCGTTCAGGTCAGAGAAGCGCTCCTGGGCGTCGCGAAAGCCCACATGCAATCGTTCACCCAGAACCATGAAGTACCAGGCCATGAAGGGAAATGGCAGCAAAGCCACCAGTGTCAGTGGCCAACTCATGAACAGCATGATGGCAATCACCAGCAGCCCGGTCACCAGTCCGTCGATGCCCGAGAGCACCCCCTCGCCGGCCGTCATCTCGATCGCGGAGATGTCATTGGTGGCGCGCGCCATCAGATCTCCTGTGCGGTGCCCCTGATAGAAGCCGGGAGAGAGCCGGGTCAGGTGCAGATAGAGACGGCGCCGCATGGTCTCGGCCAGATGGAACGAGGAGTGAAAAAGGGTCACCCGCCACAGGAAGCGCATGACATAAACCGCAATGGCGATACCGATGACGGCGAGGGCATAACGTTGCAACAGGCTCGGCGTGAGCGTATCGGCCACTACATGATCGATGACCTTGCCGGTAATCCAGGGGATGCACATCTCCAGAATGTCCACGCCAATGAACATCAGGATGGCAACGGCGTAGCGTCGCCATTGCTCCAGGAAATACCAGCGCAACTTCAGAAACAGTTCCATGATGGATACCGGAGAGCGACCAGGGAAGAAAATCCGGCCTGAGAGAGCCTGACGATGCGTCTGTCCCGCCGCAAAAGCGGGCAGTCTAGCAGTTTTGTCGGCATCGCGTCAGCGCCATGGCAGTGACAGAATCGTCATATTTATCAGCACCTTTTGAAATGTAGCAACCGGCATTTGAGGCCCCGGTGGTTACGGATATCGCGGTTTGGGAAAATCGCCATTTACGTCGGGTAAGCGTTTGCTACAATAGCGCACGATTTTCCCCAACCCCCTGTACAGCCAAAGCGCGGAGGAGACCAATTCGCCAATGAGCACTGAACTCACTCAAGTGGAAGATTATTACGACGCTGAGACCTTCAAACGGATAAAGGCCTTTGCCGAGACGCAGGAAACGCCGTTTGTCGTGATCGATACAGCGACCGTGGCCAGGCAGTTTGATGAACTGCAACAGCTCTTCCCCTATGCGAGTGTGTATTATGCAGTCAAGGCGAATCCGGCCCCCGAGATCATCTCCCTGTTACGGGACAAGGGCTCCAATTTTGACGTAGCGTCCATTTATGAATTGGACAAGCTGTTGTCACTGGGCGTCGCTGCGGATCGCTGCAGCTATGGCAACACCATCAAGAAAAGCAGGGACATCCGCCACTTCTACGAGAAGGGCGTGCGGATGTATGCCACTGATTCCGAAGCGGATGTGCGCAACATCGCCAAAGCCGCGCCGGGCTCGAAGATCTATGTCCGCATCCTGACAGAGGGCAGCGGCACCGCCGACTGGCCGCTGTCCCGCAAATTCGGCTGCCAGAGCGACATGGCGATGGACATTCTCGTCCTGGCCCGCGACCTCGGCCTGGAACCCTACGGCGTGTCCTTCCACGTGGGCTCACAGCAGCGCGATATCGGCGCGTGGGATGCTGCCATCGGCAAGGTGAAGGTCATCTTCGAACGGCTCAAGGAAGAAGACAACATCACCCTGAAGATGCTCAATCTGGGCGGCGGTTTTCCTGCCAACTACCTCAACAGGGCCAACCCGCTGGGCACTTACGCGGAAGAGATTACCCGCTTTATCGAGGAAGACTTCGGCGAGGACTTTCCCGAAATCATCCTGGAGCCGGGGCGATCCCTCATTTCCAACGCGGGCGTGCTGGTGTCCGAGATCGTGCTCATTTCGCGCAAGTCCCATACCGCCCTGCAACGCTGGGTGTTTACTGACGTCGGCAAATTCTCCGGACTCATCGAGACCACAGACGAGTGCATCAAGTACCCGCTGTACACGGACAAGCATGGTGAGCTGGAAGAGGTGGTGCTGGCCGGGCCTACCTGTGACAGTGCCGACATCATGTACGAGAACTACAAGTACGGCCTGCCACTGAACCTGGCCATCGGCGACCGCCTGTACTGGCTGTCCACCGGCGCCTACACCACCAGCTACAGCGCCATCGAGTTCAACGGCTTCCCGCCGCTGAAGTCCTACTACATCTGACCTTCTGCCTCGCAGGCTGTCCATGCCGTCACCGGCCGGGCCAGCCTGTCGGTGGCATGATGCACTGCCGGGTCAGTCCGGCAGATCCGACATCAGGATGCCGAGCGTGTCGGAGCGGAACTCCCGCCGATACAGCACGGCCATCACCAGCGCCGTCAGCACCATGAACAGCCAGAAGTTCACAAACCAGCCCAGTACTGCCATGCAGAAATAATACGTGCGCAGGCCATTATTGAAATTGCCAGCCGCCTTGGAGGCGAGCAGGGATATGCTCTCTGCATGCCGATTGCTTTCCTCATCCGACGGCTGCTCGTAAGCATCCGGCACCCCGCCCAGCATCACCAGCACATACCCGAACTGCCTCAGCGCCCAGGTGAACTTGAAGAAAGCGTAGACGAACAGGCAGATGAGCATCAGCACCTTCACCATCCACTGGCCTTTGGTGCTGTGGTCGGATAGCGGGATGTCGTTGAGAATCTGGATGACCGTATCCGAGGCCGAGCCCAGCACAGTCATCAGGCCTGCCAGGATGAACAGCGTGCTCGAGGCAAAGAAAGAGACGTTGCGCTCCAGGTTGGCGACGATGTTGGTGTCGGCAATGCGGTTGTCCCGGCGCAGCGCCTTGCGGATCCACTGTTTGCGATAGCGGTGCATGGCAAAGGCCAGCGTCGGAGTGTCGAGACTGCGGCGGCCGCTGTAGAGGATATAGCCACGGAAGAAGAACATAAACCATAGCACGGCCATAATGTTGCCGAGGTTTTGCTGCAGCACGGGAGTCAGGGTCATGTTCATCGTTTCACATCGCCTCAATGGCCTGCGACAGGTGCTGTACGCCGATTATCTCCATCCCTGCTATGCCGCCCCGGGGGACATTGGCCTTGGGGACGATAGCCCGCTTGAAACCGTGCTTGGCCGCCTCGTGCAGGCGCTCCTGTCCGCTGGGCACGGGGCGGATCTCGCCCGCCAGACCAATCTCGCCGAACACCACCAGCTCATGTGCCAGCGCCCTGTCGCGAAAACTGGAAACAATGGCCAGCACCAGCGCCAGATCGGCACTCGTTTCGGTCACCTTCACGCCGCCGACGACATTCACGAACACGTCCTGATCCGCCATATAGACGCCGCCATGGCGGTGCAATACCGCCAGCAGCATGGCCAGCCGGTTCTGGTCCAGACCGACCGCCAGGCGACGCGGGTTGCCGAGCTGGCTGGCATCCACCAGCGCCTGTATCTCCACCAGCAGGGGTCGGGTCCCCTCCCATAACACCATGACCAGGGAGCCGGGACTCTCCTCTTCCGTGCGGGCAAGGAAGATGGCAGAAGGGTTCCTGACCTCCTTCAATCCTTTTTCCGTCATGGCAAACACGCCCAGTTCATTGACGGCACCAAAGCGGTTCTTTTGCCCCCGCAGCGTACGGTACTTGCTGTCACTGCCTCCGTCCAGCATCAGGAAACAATCTATCATGTGCTCCAGAACCTTGGGGCCCGCCAGCGTGCCATCCTTGGTCACATGGCCCACCAGGAACAGCACCGTGTTGGTCTGCTTGGCATACTGGATCAGATAGGCAGCACACTCGCGCACCTGGGAGACGCTTCCCGGAGCAGAGGCGACATCGGCGCTGTGCATTACCTGAATCGAATCCACCACCAGCACCCTGGGCTGATACTGCTGGGCGGTCTGGCAGATAGTGGCCACGTTGGTCTCCGCCAGCATCTTGAGGTTCTTCTCGGGCAGGCCGAGGCGCCGGGCCCGCATGCCGACCTGCTGCAACGATTCTTCGCCGGTCACATACAGGGCATTCATGGATTGTGCCAATTGACACATTATCTGCAGCAGCAGGGTGCTCTTGCCCGCCCCCGGATTACCGCCGATGAGAATAGCCGAACCCGGTACCAGTCCACCTCCGAGGACCCGGTCCAGCTCCTCCATGGTCGAGCTTATCCGCGGCACCGCTGCCAGATCGATATCGGCCAGGTCTTTCAACGCAGAAGTTGTGCCGGCGTAGCCCTGCTGACGGAAGTCAGGCTTGGCTGCAGCTGCGGCAGCACCCAGGGAGATCTTCGACAGGGTATTCCATGCCTTGCAGCTGGCACATTGCCCCTGCCATTGGCCATGCTCGGCCCCGCACTCCGTGCACACGTATGCAGACTTCACCTTGGCCATGCTTCCTCCGCTTTCTCTTCCCTTATCTCAACAATAGACATCTCAACAATAGACAAAGCGCACACGTACCGTCACCTGACAGAACAGCTCGTAGGAAATGGTGCCGCAGTGACTGGCAATTTCGTCCGCGGGCAGCCCCTCTCCCCACAGCACGACCTCGTCACCCACCGCGGCCTCCGGGCAGTCGCCCAGATCGACGATCAGCATATCCATGGATACCCTGCCGGCCAGCGGGCAGCGTTGTGACATCACTCGAGCACCGCGGCGAAAACGAACCAGGACGGGCGTGCCATTGGGGGCCTTGCGGGGATAACCGTCGCCATAACCAATGGACACGACGCCCAGGCGCACACCTTGCGCTGCGAGATAGGTGCCACCATAGCCGACGGCCTCGCCAGCGGCCACTTCGTTGATGGCAATGAGCCGCGATCGCAGTGTCATTGCCGGGCGCAGGCCGCGATCGGGCCCCTTCTCGCCGATCATGGGCGAGCCA
>Ga0233380_1001460_pt1 | contig 10570 bp, 7 predicted proteins | sample ElkDunMinimDraft_9_FD_191541 | JGI IMG/M metagenome (GOLD analysis project Ga0233380, IMG submission 191541) | Fecal eukaryotic communites from dung pellets of Tule Elk in California, USA - Elk Dung F36 | ecosystem: Host-associated > Mammals > Digestive system > Large intestine > Fecal | place... | reverse complement strand
CCGAACTCGTGGCGGACCTTAGAGAGCGTGAGGCAAAGAACCGCGCGGAGATCGAGGGCCGCCTCGCCCGGGCAGGGGCATCGTGGACCTGGATCAGTGAAGCGGGGGATCCGCGAGGAACCGCGCTCGATCAAATGAACCTGGTTGACTTGGCGATTGTGAGCATCGGAACCGAGCTGGAGGGAGCACGCCGGGCGCCCGCCGCCGCGCGCCTTGCGACGCACACGAATACGCCCATTCTGGGCATCCCCCCCTCCGGTCCGCCGATCCACGTGGGCGGCGAGGCCATGGTCGCGTGGAATGGTTCGCCGGAATCGTGCCGGGCGCTGTGCAACGCGGTGCCCCTCCTCAGGATCGCGTCGAATGTCACGATCGTTCATGTGCCTGAAAATGGACAGGGCCGGTCCGCGATCGAGGCGGCTGAGTACTTGGGCTACCACGATATCAAGGCCGAGATCCGCGAACGCCCCCGGGGCGGCCAGGAGGTGCACGAGTCCCTTCGGCAGGCCGCCAGGGAGATAGGCGCCGCATACATCGTGATGGGCGCTTACGGGCGTCCGCGTCTTCAGGAGCGGATCTTTGGAGGGGTGACACTGGATTTCTCGCTGCGAAGCCCGTGCAGCCTGTTCATGTCGCACTGACGGGTCAGCCGCGTCTTTGGACCCACCCCAGAAAAGGAGACCAAAATGAAGGGGCCGCCAGGGATTTTCCAGGAAGGCTTTCGGCCATCATGATGGCGTGAACAAGTTCCCAGACGGTCATGAATTCCAAGTCCTGCAAACCCTTAAGGATGGTGATCTCATGAACAAGTTCCGGAAATCGGGGGTTGTGGCCATTGTGGCCGCGTCTGTCGCAATGGTGGCGGGATGCGCCACGCCCACGCCCTATCAGCCTCTCGGCGCGCGTGGCACCGGCGCCAGCGGCGGCTATTCCGATCAGCAGGTCACGGATAACCGGTACCGCGTGTCCTTCGTGGGGAACACGCTCACGTCTCGGAAGACCGTCGAGAACTATCTGCTTTATCGAGCCGCCCAGCTGACGCTTCAGCGTGGTTACGACAGCTTCACGATCCTGGATCGGGCAACCGATCGGGATGTGGAAACGCGTGTGAGCCGTGACCCGGCCTTCGCCGGACCGTACGGATGGTGGCGGCCGTCATGGCGCTATTACGGTGCATTCGGCTGGCGCAGCTGGGACCCTTGGTACGGCGATCCGTTCTGGGCCGACAGCATCGACGTGCAGACGGTCAATAAGTACGAGGCGACCGCCCTTATCGAGATGCGCAAGGGCACGACCCCGAACGATCGCGCGACCTTCGATGCCCGCCAGGTCGTCGCGGCGCTCGGCCCGTCGATCATCCTGCCAAAGTCCTGACCGGTTGGCCGCAGGTTGCGGGGAGCCTTCACGGCTCCTGGGAGGCCTGCGGGCGGCTGGCGCAGGGCGCCGACAGCGGCATTTTGACTGCCCTTCACCCCGCGCAGCGGTTTGCTGCTGCAAGGCGATTAGGAACGCTGCGCCCACACGGTGCGTCCGGTCGCCGTGATCCGCGCCCTCAGTAAGTGCGCGCGCCGCTATGCGAGCAAGGCTGCCCAGGTAGCGGCGCCGACAATGCCATCCGCGGCCAGCTTCCTGGAGCGTTGGAACGCGATCACCGCCGCCTTCGTGCCTGGCCCGAAATCCCCATCGGGCGTGACGCGCAGTAGTTCCTGAAGGAAGGCTACGTCCTCGCCACTGTCGCCGACGCGGATCGGCGGACGGCTGCGCTCCGGCGGGACGGAGGGCGACGCCGCGTCGGCCCCCGGTGCGGCCGGCGAAACGCCGGGGCTTTTGCGGAGCAGCAGTTCCCAGGTCTGCCGTCCCACGATCCCATCGGGGTGGAGGTTCGCGCTTCGCTGGAAGGCGACTACGGCGCTCTTGGTGGCGGGCCCGAAATCGCCATCCGCCGGGTCCAGGCCGAGCAACTCCTGGAGATGAGCCACGTCCTGCCCGCGATCTCCCAGCCTGAGAGGCGGGATCGGGTTGTCGGTTCGCGCCCCGCCCTGGGAGAAGAGGGCGTAGGCGTCTGCCATTTTCTTGTCGTACTTGTTCCGGGCGTAAGCGGGGCCGTTGTAGCCCCGTGCAAACCCTGCCCAGTCGCGACGGACAAGCTCGTCGTCCAGCTTGTTGGCCTGGATGAAGGTCACGAAGGCGTCGAGCTGAGCCCCTTCTCCCGAGACCATCGCGCTCACGAAGGATTCTACGTCGTCATGGCCGCATGTCGCGCAGTTGAAACCCATGACTTGGAACTTGCCCCAGCTGGCCGATTCCAGCGCGGCCTGGCGATCCAGGGCAATCGCGTCGCGCAGCCGGTCGTACTCGCGCGGGCCACCCACGTAGCCGCCTGCCTGCGGCCATGAGACATCAGAGTGCCGCGCGCTGAACCGTCCGCCGGTTCGCTTGTGGAAGACGTGGCGTTCGAACAGGATTTTCGGGCGCTTGTCCGCGAAGAAGCCGCTGCCCGCGCTCTCCACCTGGGCTACGGCGCGGACGGCGGCTACGGTACAACCCAGCTTGCGGGCGGCGCGCTCGAAATCTGCGTCGCCCAAGGGCGTGGGATTCCCCGAAAATTCGGACCCCGATAACTCGGACATTGTGTCGCACCCCCCGAACTGATTGCAACGTGGCGCGACCCGCGTTTTGTGCGCCAGACTATGTCAATCGGGTGGGCCGCACAATGCGGGATGCATCCGAAATGGAGTGAGCGGGGCCGGCGCAGACCGGCCCCGCTCGATGGACTACAGACGAGCCCTCAGGCCCGCGAAGGCCGACCGGCCCGGCGTGCCGAAGCCGCCCAGCACGTTGTACCGTGCGTTGGTCAGGTTCTCGATGCGGCCGAACACTTCCAGATGCTCTCCGATGGGCATGCTCGCGCGCAAGGTGCCCAGCACGAAGCCGTCCAACCGCGTGGTGTTTGCAGCGTTATCGAAGCTGTCGCCGACCAGGCGCACGTCGGCGCCGATGGCCAGGCCGGTGAGGGCGCCGCTCAGCGCCGGAGTCCAATCCGCGGACACGGTCAGCGCATGGCGGGGGCGGCGGGCCAGGTCATTGCCTTCGTTGAAGTCGCCGGCTGTGCGATTGGTTGTCTTGACGTAAGTGTAGGCTGCACGGGCGCGCAGCACGTTGCTGATCGCCGCGCCGAATTCGGCCTCGAGGCCGCTAGCCCGGGCCCGGCCGACATTGTCGTAGAAGCCGAAGCGCCCGTCGTCGCAGATCGGGCTGCTGGACGAGAAGCAGGAGACATAATCGATCAGGTCCCGGCTATCGCGCCGAAAAGCGGTGGCGGAGAAGTGCAGTGGCGCGTTGCGGTCGCCATATTCGATGCCGGCGTCGTAGCTGCGGCTTTGCTCGGGCTGCAGTGCCTCGTTCCCGTATTCGGAGAACAGCTGGTAGAGCGTCGGCGTCTTGAAGCCCTCCCCATACGATGCGCGGGCGCGCCAGCCTTCAGCCAGGGTCACGCTGGCATTGGCACCCAGCGTCCACTTCCCGCCAAAGCGTGAATGGTCATTGTGTCGAATGCCGCCCGCCAGCGTGACGGTGTCGGAATACCACCCGAGCAGGGCGTGCGCGCTCGACAAGGTCGCCTTGCGCCGTCCGTCCGCGATGTCGATGCGGGACCACTCGCGATCCGCGCCGAAGTCCAGCCGCAGGTCATCGAACGCGCGCCAGGCGCCGCGAAGCTCCGCACGCCGGCTCTGCCCCTGGTTCTCCGAGGTCGGCTCGGACGAGATCGTGGGGTCGTAGTAGCGGCGACGCATGTCGTAGACCTGGTAGCCTGCATCCAAGTCGAACGAGGATGACGTCCAGGCCAGGCCGGCCCGTCCGGCCAGCTCCCGGGTTTTCTGGTATTCGGGCGTATCAGCGAAGGTAAAGGCCGGGGCCGGGTAACCGTCGATTTCGAGCGTCCCCTGGGTATAGCGGCCGACCAGGCTTGCAGTGAGCCCCGAGGTCAGTTCCCAGCGGGCGCGGCCGTTGGCACGCGACTGGCGGAAGCCATCCCGCTCAGTGCCCACGGCTGCCTGGCTGACGCCATCGGTGCGCACGTGACCGCCGCTGAGCGTGACGCCGTAAGTATCGCCCGCAAGTCCAGCGGTAACTTGTCCATCAAAGCTGTCGCGCGAGCCGTATTCGGCCGTCGCCTCGACTCCGTGCAACTCTCGTGAGGTCAAGGCCAGCACGCCGCCGATCGCTTCCGAACCCCAGACCACGGAGTTCGAGCCGCGCAGCAGCTCGGCGCGCGCCAGGCCCCCCATCGTGAGGTTTCCAAAGTCATAGCCACCGCCGGGCGCCGCCACGTCCGCCACCCGCAGCCCGTCGACCAGGACCAGCAGCTGCTGCGAATTGGCGCCCCGGACGAACAGGCTGGTATTTCCGCCCGGCCCGCCGGCCCGGGTGAGGGTGACGCCGGGGATACGTTCCAGCACGCGGGTCACGTCGGGCCCCTGGATCGACTGGATCTCGTCCAGGCCGATCACGCTGACGGGCTGCCCGGCCTTGCCGATGTCCAGGCGATTGCCCGTTGCAAGCACCGTGATCTCGGTGCCCACCGGGGTGCGCTCGGTGAGCTGGAGGGCGCCGGGATCAGCCGGCCAAGGCGCGGTCTGCGCATGGGCAGGGGAAGCGCAGACGAGCGCGGACGTAACGAAAAGCAGGTACTTCATGGTGGCCTCCGACCGTGAACGACATGCCGTTCATGGCGAGAGGCCCACGCGCTTTGGGCGCATGGTCCACGCTGCATTCCGGTACACCCCGCCCGGCGCGGAACGACCGTCTACGGGCAGGTCTCCTGGCTCCCGGATCGCCATCCGCTCCCGCCTTCCCGGCCGCCCTTAGGCTGCACCAGTGGCTCATCGGGAACGGACTCCCCGGTCACAGTTGCGGGGGCAGCTCGGTATCGCACCGAATTCCCTCTTAGGCCCGGTAACCCGGACACCCGTGACGTGGCGCGCGCACTACTGCGGCGCGGCTCGACAAGCAAGGGGCGGGATGGTTGGTGCCATCCCGCCCCTCATCTCGTGATCGGCGGTGTAGATCCGGCAGTCGGCCGACCGGTCAGGTCACGGCGCCCCGGTCCAGCGGGTTCTTCGCCTTGTCGCGGCTGGGCGGCGGGTTCTCGCCAAGAGTCTCGTTCAGATGGCGATCGAACACCAGCGATCCGGTCCGCTTCTCGATGCGGTCACGGCGATAGGGGATTTCGTCGCCGATGGTGTGTTTGGCCTCGGTCATGGCGCTCTCCTTGCGTTAGCTCTCGCTGGATCGAACGCCGCCCTCCGCAGCCGGTTCCGGCGCCCGGTCAGTAAGCGCCTACCCCTCGGACGAACCGTTCCCGCAGCGCCGTAAGCGCCGTCGCGGGCAGTGGCGCCAGCTCTCTGGCCGGCTTGCCCTTGCGCAGTGCCTCCCGGTCGCGGGGGGAGGGCTCCGCCAGCCTGACCCGCACCCCGGCCTTGCCCTTGTGGCGCATCCCCAGCAGTTCCGCCGCACCGCGCGACAAGTCGATGATCCTCGCCGGGTCCCCGAATGGTCCGCGATCGTTCACGCGCACGAGGATGCGCCGCCCGGTGTCCAGCGAGGTCACCTCCACGTAACTCGGCAGCGGCAAGGTGGTATGTGCGCCGGTGATCCACTTGGGCCGGAAACGCTCGCCGTTGGCGACTTGGTTGCCGGACTCGTTGCCGTACCAGGTGGCATAGCCCAGCATGTCGTAGTTCGGCTGCGCGGCCGGCGTGTAAGTCACGCCGCGGATCTTGTAAGGCGGCCCGATCCGCACCGGCGTGTCGCTGACCGGACGATAGGAGGTGCCTGCGCAGGCGGAGAGAGCAAGCGGCAGTGCCGCGAGCAGGGGCGGCATCGTCTTTCGGGCAATGAATCGCATGGGCCCGGCATAAGGGCTCCGGCCATGCCAGGCCAGAACGCGCCAGCCCAAGGCCGGAACGCGCGCTCTTGCGCCGCGAGCCTCTCCCACCATCTTGTATGCGCTTCTCCGCGCGCTTGATCCGTGCGAACAAATCTGGAACACACTTACCGTATGAGCTTGACCCATATTACGGTGCGCGGCGCGCGTGAGCATAACCTCAAGGGCGTCGACATCGCGCTTCCCCGCGACAAGCTGATCGTCATCACCGGGCTCTCCGGTTCGGGCAAGTCCAGCCTCGCGTTCGATACGATCTACGCCGAGGGCCAGCGCCGCTATGTCGAGAGTCTTTCGGCCTATGCGCGCCAGTTCCTCGAGATGATGCAGAAGCCCGACGTCGAGCATATCGACGGCCTGTCGCCCGCCATCTCGATCGAGCAGAAGACCACCAGCCGCAACCCGCGCTCCACCGTCGCCACGGTGACCGAGATCTGGGATTACATGCGCCTGCTCTGGGCTCGCGTCGGCGTGCCCTATTCGCCGGTGACCGGCCTGCCGATCGAGGCGCAGACGGTGTCGAACATGGTCGACCGGGTCATGGCCCTGCCTGAGGGCACGCGCCTGTACCTTCTCGCGCCCGTCGTGCGCGGCCGCAAGGGCGAGTACCGCAAGGAACTCGCCGAGTGGCAGAAGGCCGGTTACACCCGCGTGCGCATCGACGGCGAGATGTACGCGATCGAGGACGCGCCCGCGCTCGACAAGAAGTACAAGCACGATATCGAAGTCGTGGTGGACCGTATCGCGGTGAAGGAAGGCATCGAGACCCGCCTTGCCGACAGCTTCGAACAGGCACTCAAGCTGGCCGAGGGGCTGGCTTATGTCGACCTGGCGGACGGCGTGGTGCCGGGCCGCGAGGAGGGCCCAGATACCGGACAAACCGGCACCAACCTCAAGGGCGCCGGCCTGCCGCCCAACCGCATCGTCTTCTCCGAGAAGTTCGCCTGCCCCGTCAGCGGCTTCACCATCGAGGAGATCGAGCCCCGGCTGTTCTCGTTCAACGCCCCCCAGGGCGCTTGCCCGGCCTGCGACGGCCTGGGTGAAAAGCTGCTGTTCGATCCGCAGCTGGTGGTGCCGAACGAGCATCTCAGCCTGAAGCAGGGCGCGATCGTGCCCTGGGCCAAGTCCAACCCGCCTTCGCCCTACTACATGCAGGTGCTGGCCAGCCTGGCCCAGCATTTCGGCTTCAACCTCACCACCCCGTGGGACGAGCTGCCCGGCGAGGTGAAGGTCGTGATCCTTCACGGCACCGCCGGAAAGCCCGTGCCGCTCACCTTCAAGGACGGCAAGAAGGCCTACACCGTCAACAAGGCGTTCGAGGGCGTCATCGGCAACCTCAACCGCCGCATGCTCCAGACCGAGAGCGCCTGGATGCGCGAGGAGCTGGGCAAGTTCCAGACCGCGCAGCCCTGCGAGGTGTGCGACGGCAAGCGCCTCAAGCCCGAGGCGCTGTCGGTCAAGATCGCGCAAAGCGACATCGCCACCGCCGCCCGCCTTTCGGTGGCCGATGCACACGCCTGGTTCGGCCAGCTCGACAGCCATCTCACTCCGCAGCAGAGCCAGATCGCCCGCGCCATCCTCAAGGAGATCAACGAGCGCCTGGGCTTCCTCAACAACGTCGGGCTCGATTACCTCAACCTTGATCGCACCAGCGGCACCCTCAGCGGCGGCGAGAGCCAGCGCATCCGCCTCGCCAGCCAGATCGGCTCAGGGCTGTCGGGCGTGCTCTACGTGCTCGACGAGCCGAGCATCGGCCTCCACCAGCGCGACAACGACATGCTGCTCGCCACGCTCAAGCGCCTGCGCGACCTCGGCAACACCGTCATCGTCGTCGAGCATGACGAGGACGCGATCCGCGCCGCCGACTACATCGTCGATCTCGGCCCCGGCGCCGGCGTCCACGGCGGCGAGGTGGTCGCCGAAGGCACGCTCAAGCAAGTGCTCAAGAGCAAGGACAGCCTCACCGCCGCTTACCTCAATGGCACGCGCGAGATCGCGGTCCCGGCCAAGCGCCGCAAGGGTAACAAGAAGTTCGTCACCGTAGAGAACGCGCGCGCGAACAACCTCAAGGGCGTAACCGCGAAGTTCCCGCTCGGCACCTTCTGCTGCGTCACCGGCGTCTCGGGCTCGGGCAAGTCCTCGCTCACCATCGACACTTTACAGGCCGGAGCATCACGCACCCTCAACGGCGCGCGGGTGATCGCCGGCGCGCACGACAAGATCATCGGCCTCGAAAACTGCGACAAGGTGATCGAGATCGACCAGTCGCCGATCGGCCGCACCCCGCGCTCCAACCCGGCGACTTACACCGGCGCCTTCACCATCATCCGGGACTGGTTCGCCGGCCTGCCGGAGAGCGAGGCGCGCGGCTACAAGCCGGGGCGCTTCAGCTTCAACGTCAAGGGCGGCCGCTGCGAGGCGTGCCAGGGCGATGGCCTGATCAAGATCGAGATGCACTTCCTGCCCGACGTCTACGTCACCTGCGAGGAGTGCCACGGCAAGCGTTACAACCGCGAGACGCTGGAGGTGAAGTTCAAGGGCCAGTCCATCGCCGACGTGCTCGACATGACGATCGAGGATGCCGAGGAGTTCTTCAAGGCCGTCCCCCCGATCCGCGACCGCATGCACATGCTCAACGAAGTGGGCCTGGGCTACGTCAAGGTCGGCCAGCAGGCGACCACGCTATCGGGCGGCGAAGCCCAGCGCGTGAAACTGGCAAAGGAACTCGCCCGCCGCTCCACCGGGCAGACGCTCTACATCCTCGACGAGCCGACCACCGGCCTCCACTTCGAGGACGTGCGCAAGCTCCTCGAAGTGCTGCACCGGCTAGTCGACCAGGGCAACTCGGTGGTGGTGATCGAACACAACCTCGACGTCATCAAGACCGCCGACTGGATCATCGACCTCGGCCCCGAAGGCGGCGTCCGCGGCGGCGAGATCGTCGCGGTGGGCACGCCCGAAGACGTGGCCGCCAACCCCGCGAGCTTTACGGGGCGGTATTTGAAGCCGTTGTTGGAGAAGGGCAAAGTCGCGGCGGAGTAGGAGGCAAGGGGCAGTGCGAGGGCCATCGCCCTCGCGCTCCCACCTATTTCGCAGGCCAGTGGTAATAGAGAGTAGTTGAGCCGCGCTAGCGTTTCACGCTATTTATGTCAGCTCGAAACATTGGAAGAGGTGTGAATGCCACGCCTTTGCTGCCGAAGTAGCCTAAAAGCGCAGATCCTAGGTCTACATTGCTTTTGTTGATATGGCTATCAGCAATGCTCATTGCTTGTTGGCTGTAGTCAATGAATACCCGTGCGATCAAGCGATCAACGTTTCTGATCGTCTCGATGTCATTGCAGAATTTGTAGTGGTTGGCCCATCCCCGAGACATACCAGATATCTTACTCATTGTCTTTGGAACAGAGTAGTCAAGGTTGAAAGATTCCGCTGATTTGGCGCTTCGGATCTCACTAAGAGAGCGTCTAGCTACCTCTTTTGCCCTGTCCACAATGCTTGTCCGTGATCTGGCATCCGGACGCATGCGACCTTTGCTGAATTCAATGCCAAGGTACGAGAACGTCTGATCTATCGGACGTGGCACATGGTCGGTTTTGTCGGCGGCGAACTTCATTCCTTTTTCTTCTAGGAGGCGAGCGGCCTTCTTGTACTGCGCGGAGACAGCTCTTCCTGAAGGGCCTATGATTAGAACATCATCTACGTAACGGATACACGCGCAGTCGCCCACATTCATCGCTGCATCGAAATCCGCCAAGACTAAGTTGCCTAGAAACGGCGACAGGCAGACACCTTGGCCCACGCCGAGGTCGCCGTAGGGGAACAACGCTTTATGGCGCCAAATCGCCTCGTGATTGGCGATATCTACCGCGATGGCATCTTTAAAGAGGTTTAAAAATCCAGGATCATCTGGGATCAGTGCCGCTAAGTTGTCGACGGCATCCGACTTTTTAATGCGCGTGAAGAATGAAGCTATATCTCCCACAATAACGTGAGTGCCGCCTTCACTGATGAGACGCAGAAGTGCTTCGATAGCTGCCGGCACTCCAGCTCGCTCGTTACGTTCCTGCTTGGGAACTCCGCCAAAGCTTAGCGGTTGGAAAGCTTTCGCCCTTATTGCTGGATTTGTCAGCAGCGCATCTAGTATGCACCGCTGGACAACACGGTCAGCAGCCCGGGGGATTACGATTGGTCGTATTGATCCCGGCTTGTTCGATTTTTCTAACGCCACGCCCTTTGCAGGCGAAAACTTGAAGCTTCCGTGTTGCAGCTTCGCCGATAATGATCTGATGTTTGCCTGTTCGACACTTCCGAACGCATCAATGTCATCTCGCACATACGGAGATGAAGATCGCCGACCATTATTCTTGATCGTCTGCCACGCTTTGCGCAGATTTCCATGCTTCCGCATAAATGATGAGTACTGACTCATTCAACCGTCAGCTTCAGTCTCTGGGCCCCACTCTCATCGACCCATCCGACTGCGCTATCCTCTGAGCAAAGGGCCTGTGACCCGTTGCCAGCCTGGCCCCGATCGCTTGCGCGCGCGAGACCACCGCCGCTCCGCTCACTCGCCACACCGATATGCTCGGCTGACACAGTTTGCATCGCCAGAGGCGAAACCGCAAC
>Ga0233380_1001459_pt1 | contig 10571 bp, 17 predicted proteins | sample ElkDunMinimDraft_9_FD_191541 | JGI IMG/M metagenome (GOLD analysis project Ga0233380, IMG submission 191541) | Fecal eukaryotic communites from dung pellets of Tule Elk in California, USA - Elk Dung F36 | ecosystem: Host-associated > Mammals > Digestive system > Large intestine > Fecal | place... | reverse complement strand
GTGCCACGCTCGGCGGCCCAGGCCTCGAACCGCTGCCAGTCCGAGCGGTAGGCCTCCCAGGTGCGTGAGGCCAGCGCCGCGGTCGCGAACCGCTCCGCTGCGGCACCGGGCGCCCGGGCGGGCTCGAGCTCGACGTCGGCATCCGGGCCCAGCTCGGTGTCGAGGCTGAGGCCGGAACCCAGCTGCTGTCCCGGGGCGCCGTGAGCTGATGCGAGCAGGGCGTTGGTGTCCACCGGGGCCTCCTCCCACGCCGTGCCGCACAACGTACAGCGGGGACCCGACAGGCCGTGGGAAGGACGGTCCGGTGGGCCTCAGGGCCCGCGCATCGCGACCCGGTGGACCTTGTCCTCGGGCCGGCGCGCCGTCCCGTGAGATCGCCTAAGGCGCATTAGCGGACGTCAGGATCGGTGGGGGTGACGCGAGCGTGGTCATCCCGGATGCTGCAGATTTGCAACGGCTTCGGGGCGTCGAAGGGTGACCCGTCCAGGCTGTTCAGCCGCGCACGCGGGCGGTGTGAGCGAGCGTGATCGTCGCGATCGCTTCCAGCACCTCCGCGCTCATGCTCACCGCGCAGAACATCACCGGCTGGAACGCCCCACCCAGGATGCGGCCGGCCTCGGCGGACCGCAGGTCCGGGGTGTCGGGGTGATCGAGGACCACCAGGATGTGCTCCTCATGCTGCTCGAGCCGCACCTTGGTGCCGTCAGTGGTGGTGATGGCGCTGGTCATGCCTTGATAGATGTGCGGCGCCGGGCCTGTGCCTGCTCAGCCGAGCTCGACGTCCACCGCACCCGGTGTCACGGCCAGCACACTGGCCTGCAGGTGCGCGCTGACCCGCTGCCCGCTGGCGACCCGGAAGCCGGTACTCACCTCCCGGTAGAGCGTCGAGCCGGGTCGGTGGGGGTCGCGCTGCCGCACCGTCAGCTCGATGGAGCCGGTGACCGACCCGTCGGGCTCGAGGTCCGCGGACAGCAGCGGACCGACCTGCCGGCGCCCGAACTCATAGATGCCGAGGTCGATGCTGGGGTGGTGCTGAACCAGGCCGGGCAGCGCCTCGATCGGCACGGTGCACAGGTGGACGGGCTCGGCGGGGGCGGTGAGGTTCATACCTGTCCGATGTGCGGCACCACGCTCAGACCTGCCGCGAGAGCGGTCAACGCTCCTGCGCGGCCAGCGCGCGGGCCTGGGCGTCGATGACTGCGAGCAGGTGGGCGATGTCGGAGGGGGCGTTCTCGATGAGCCGGGCGTCGTCGTCGGCCACGTGGACTTCCAGCTCGCACGCGAGCCGGCATCCGCAGCCACCGGTGTGCCGGACCTCGACGACCTCAACCTCGTAGTCGTAGAGCTCGGGGTCGCCGCCGCGACCGTTCAGCGTCACGGCATTGCCGGTGGCCTCCCAGGTCCAGGGGCCACGGGTGGCGGCGGCCAACCGGGCCCGGATGGCGGCGATCTGGTCGTCGTCGGTCATGGTGTGCGACTGACCGGTAGGGGTCAATCCGCCTCGATCAGTTCGATGACGGCGTCGAAGCCCTGATCGACGACGACCTTCTGCCCGGTCGAGAGTGTCAGGACAGTGTCGTAATCGGTGCTGATGCTGACGGCGACGACGTGGGCGGGATTGACGCTGAAGACGCGCTCGTCTCCACCCAGCTCGGCGGCGGGACGGCTCAGCTGGATCATCTTGGGCATGCTCAGCTCCTGGTGCTCGATGACTGGTTTCCTGCTGTTCTGATGTGCGGCACTCCCGCACATCTACCCGGCATGAGCACCTTCGAGGAGTCCAAGATCCGCCGCACCCAGGCCGGAGTCAGCGGCGGCGGCCAGTTCGCTACCAAGACCCGGTCCGAGAGTGGCGTCTCGCTGGCGCCCAGCCCCAAGGCCTGGCGTGCCGACACCGTCGAGGAGGCCTTCGCCGAGGCCACCCGGCACGGCACCGGTTCCGGGCAGCGTCCGCGGGTGATGCCCAAGGAGTCGCTGGCCGCGCTGCGCGCCGACATCAAGACCCTGTTCGGGCACAAGTTCTCCGCCCGCATGTCCAGCGGCACCGGGTACGGGTGGGCGCACGTCAGCTACGACGACGGCCCCCGCGAGCGTGCCGTGCAGAGCGTCGTCGACGGGTACTGCAACCAGCGGTTCAACGGCATGACCGACGGCTACGACAGCGTCAACACCAGCTCCCCGGTGGAGTACACGCTCTCTGGTGTGCTGGTCCGACGCAACATCGGCGAGGCCGGGCAGGCTCATATCGACGCCGTCTTCGAGGCTGCGGGCATGACCGGGTACCAGCGCATCGACGCCCGGACCGGTGAGCGGGACACCTACTCCCGTTACGACTGGAGCGCGCCGCTATCGGCGGCGGACCTTCACGGGGTGGAGCGGGTGCTGGGTCAGCCGGTCCCGCCGCGGTTCCTGGAGCGTGGTGAGCTGAGCGCCGGCGAGCTGGCGGGCGTCGTCCATCAGTACACCGAGTTCGGCAAGGACGGGACGGCGGTCACCGACCTCGCCGCCTACTGAGGTCGGGCTCGCGACCCGGCTTCTTGCCACGCCGTGGTGTGTACTTGAATCCACTTCCTGAGAAGTGTACCGTGATCCACATCCGGTAAAGTGGACCACAAGCCACATCCGGTAAAGTGGACTACGAGCCACACGGAAGGAGACCGGTATGCGAGTACGCACCATGGCGGACCTGGGCGCGCTGGTGCGCGAGGCACGCGAACGCGCCGGCCTCACCCAGACAGGCCTGGCCAGGCGCTCCGGCGTCTCCCGCGAGTGGCTCGTCAAGGTCGAGGCAGGCCGCACCCCCGCCGAGATGCCGCGTGTGCTGGATCTCCTCGAAGAGCTCGACCTGACCCTTGACGTCTCCCCGAAGGAGAGCAAGCGTGGCTGACCGGCACCTGGCCGTGCACATGGACGGCATACCCGCAGGGACCATGAGCATGACTGGTTCCGGCAACCTCAGCTTCACCTACGACGACGCCTACCGCAGCGACCCCGCGAGCACGCCGCTGTCCCTGTCGATGCCCAAGCCGATCGCCAGGCACAAGCGACGGGCGGTGATGCCCTTCGTCCAGGGGCTGCTACCCGACAACGAGCAGGCGCTCGACTCGCTGGCCACCACCTACCAGGTCTCGGCTGCCTCACCGTTCGCGATCCTGGAGCACATCGGAGGAGATGTCGCCGGAGCGCTGCAGCTGCTGCCTCCTGAGCAGCCCAGCACCGACCAGAGCGCCGACCGGACCGCGGCCGAGCCGATCAGCGACGACGAGGTCGCCGACGACCTGTCCCGGGTCATCGAGGCCTACCGCACCGGCAGGCCCCTGCACGGGCGCGAACGCCTGCGGATGAGCCTGGCCGGCGCTCAGCCCAAGATCGCCCTGATCGCGGCACCGGACGGCACCTGGCGCAGGCCCGGCCCCGGAGCGCCGACCACCCACATCCTCAAGGCCGAGTACGTCACGCCTCGCACCGCGGCCGATGAACGCTTTCCCGACCTGGGCACCGTTGAGCTGTTCAGCCTCGCGGTCGCCCGCCATGCCGGACTACCCACCCCGGATGCTCGCATGTGGACCTCCCCCGACGGGCAGGTCCGCGCACTGGTCGTATCCCGGTACGACCGCCAGGTCGGGGCTGACGGGCTAGTGCATCGCATCCATCAGGAGGACCTGTGCCAGGCGCTGTCGGTACCGCCGGGCAAGAAGTACCAGAACCGAGACGGCGGGCCCGGCGTCGGTGCTCTGGCCCGGCTACTGCGCTCGAGCCTGACCCGCAACGATCGCATCCATGTCGCTCGGGACTTTCTGGCGCTGCTGACGCTGAACATCGCGATGGTCAACACCGACGCCCACGCCAAGAACTACTCGCTGATGCTCCTCGGCGACCGGGTCGAGCTCGCGCCGGCCTACGACGTGCTGTCCTTCGCCCCGTACGAGACCTTCGACCCGAAGCTCGGACCGGTCGAGTTTCCGATGCGGATCGGTGACACGTACCAGGTCTCGCAGATGTTCGCGGGCGCGATCGCCTCCGAGGGGGAGCGGCTGGGGCTGGACGCCGAGGAGTCTCGCGCCATCGTCGACCGCGTGATTGCCGCGGTTCCCGAGGCGTTGGCGGCCGCCCGGCACGACGTGGCCGAGATGCCCGGGGCTGGCCTGCTCATCGACACCACGATCACGAACCTGCGCCGCCTGTCACCGCTGCACCCGGATCCGCCCACCGCGGTCGACCTCGGAAACCGCGGGGCATAGCTGGCGGCACCGGTCCGGTCCCGGCGCACTATCGGTTCCCTGGGAGCCTTCCCCGAGGCGGCGGTCCTCTCGGCGAGCAGGCAGCGGAGGCCTGCGGCTAGGCCTGGTCCCAGACCCACTCGTACTTGACGCGGCGGCGTGCTGCCAGCCGCCAGGTGGCCACGCCGGTGCCGGCCACGACCAGGCCCATGCCGATCGGGACGGACACCGGGCGGCTGATGTCGGCGCCCGGAAGGAGGGTGGAGGCATAGAGCAGCGCGGCGAACGCGGCCCCGATGGCGAGGGTGATGAGCATGGCCTTGGGTCGCCACCCGGCGGTGCGCCAGGTCCACGCCCCGATGGCGAGCAGCGCCGCAGCGAGCAACCCGATGAACTCGACCTCCTGCGGGTTGGCGCCAGCCACCAGGGGTGCCGTCACGCCACTGGCGGTCGCGGCCAAGCCGGCGGTCACGATGACTGCGGTGGTGCGTCGCCCGGGCTCTGGCTCCGGCTCCTCCTCGGCCGGGTCGTCGGGGAAGATCTCGTCGGCCAGCTCGTTGTCGTCGTCGTCGTCGTCGTCGTCGTCGTCGTCGTCGTCGTCGGTCAGCTCGTCGTCGTCGAGCTCGGGCTCGGGGGAGCGGCGCGCCTGCAGCATGGCGTCGTACTCGGTGCGGCGGGCCGGGTCACCCAGCACCTCCCAGGCCCGCTGCACCAGGTTGAACTGGACAGCGGAGTCGACACCGGTGGTGTCGGGGTGGGTTGCGCGCATCTGCTTGCGGGCCGCCTGCTTGAGCGTGGCCTCATCCACGTCGGACGGCACGCCCAGCTGGTCATACAGCGTGGGCTCAAGGTCCGGCGCGATCATCGGCCCAGCCGCATCGTCGTCGCGGACCCCGGCAGTGCGGCGCACTCCAGGGCGTCGTTGGTCACCTCGGCCCAGCGGGCCACTGCCACGGCCAGCATGATGCGGCACTTCACGATGGGGCTCCTGTGCTCGGGATGCTTCCGCCCCCCACCGGGTGCCGCGCGGCTGCGCTCCCAGGTCGAGGGCTTCTGATACCTCCGAACATGCGCCGGCCCGGCCCGGCCCGGCCCGCGCGGGCCGAGCTGTCGGACCGGGCTGTCGGACCGGGCCGATCAGCTGTTCGCGATGGCCGCGGCGCGGGCGAGGTCGTGAGCGGACTGCGGGACCCCGCCACCGTTGACCAGGCCGAAGATGACCGCCTCCTGCGCGATGCTGCCCACAGAGGCCTCCGCGATCGGCAGCAGGAACCGGTTCGCCGTGAACCGGCGCATCGGCTCGCTCAACCCGCCGTGGGTCACGTAGTGGCCGTCATCGGTCGCGACCGTGCGTTCCACGCCTTCGGGGTCGAACCAGGAGACGGGCACCGAAAGGTCACCGAAGAACCAGTCGACGGCGGTGCTCAGCCGCTGCTTGCCTTGACTTCCTCCCCCTCGTGAACGAGGGGGATTCCTACGCGGCCAGGGTGTGGCTCTGGTCCGTTCGGTGGGTTCCTGCTTCGTCGGGAGCTGCGCACGCGAGCGTGCGTCTGATGTTCCCTCCACGGGCGTTTAGGCTCTCCGCCAGCCCGGCGGCGAGCATCACGTTGGTTGCGGCGTTGTAGTCGCGGTCCAGGACCGCGCCGCATCCACCGCAGGTCCAGGTGCGGACGTGCAGTGGCTTGGGTCCGTCCTTGACCCCGCAGACCGAGCAGACCTGGCTGGTGGGTGCGAACCGGTCGATCACGACCAGCTCGCGCCCGTGCTCGGTCGCCTTCTCGGTCAGGACGCGCAGGAAGGTGCCCCATCCTGCATCGTGCACCGAACGGCGAAGCCCGCGGCCCCGCGCTCCGGTCGCGCCCGCGCGGGCCAGGCCCGACACGGACAGCCCCTCGACTGCGATCGCTTGGTTCTCGCGAACCAGCCGCAGGGCAAGCTTGTGGTGGTGGTCCAGCCGGGACTCGCGGACCTTGCGGTGCGCGGCGGCGACCCGCGCTCGGGCCTTGGCCCGGTTCGCCGACCCCTTCTCCTTACGGGCCAACCCCTGCTGCGCCCGCGCCAGCCGCCGCTGCGCGGCACGCAGATGACGAGGATTGGCCACCTTCTCCCGGGCGCCGTCGGAGGCGACCACGGCAGCGAAGTCGGTCAACCCCAGGTCCACACCCGTGACCCGTCCCGGGACCGCAGGCACGGTGGCCTCGGGGGCGGGGACCTCGACGACGAAGGACAGGTAGTAGCGGCCATCGGCCTCCCGGATCACGGTCACCGACGACGGCGCCGAGGGCAGCGGCCGCGACATCTCGAACCGGACCCAGCCGACCTTGGGCAGCTTGAGCTTGCCCACCTCACGCGAGACCCGCACCGGCATGACCCCGTTGCTGAACGCCTGCCGGGTGAACCGGGCGGCCTGGCGGTTGTCGCGGCGGGAACGGAACCGGGGCACCCCCACCCGGCGGCCCTTGCGCTTGCCCGAGACGGAGTTGAAGAAGTTCCGGTAGGCCTGGTCGGCATCACGCACCGCCTGCTGCAACGGAGTGCCGGAGACCTCACTCAGCCAGGCCCGCTCCGGGGTCAGCTTCGCCTGGGCGACGAGCCTGGTCTGCAACGCGGATGCGGACTCGAACGGCAGGCCCTGCTCGTGGCGCGCGCGCCGGGCGGCGACCACATCGTTGAACACCACCCGCACACACCCCAGCAGCCGAGCCAGGGCAACAGCCTGACCCGGCGTCGGGTACGCCCGAAAACGGTAGCGCTTGAGCACGATCGGATCCTCTCAGCCACCACCGACAACACCCGCAACGACCCCGGCGCTACCTCCACCGTGAACGGTGGAGCCCGCGCGCCTCCGGCCCAGGTCGATGACCGCCGTCTCGAACGGCGGGCCCAGGTGGTTGAAGTCCTCGGTGCGCCACCGCGCATTGGTGATGATCGCCGGGACCGGCACCCCGAGCATCCAGGACCGGACCAGGTCACGTTGCTGGCGCCTGGTCCACACCCGGCCGCGCTGGTACGGGGCGTCCAGGGTGGTGCGCCCCTCCACGACCAGACGTGCCAGCTCCTTCGCCTGCCGGTAGGTGGCGTCCAGGTTCTGGCGCACCAGCGGTGAAGAGGTCTGCATGCTCATGCTGACCGGATGTGCGGCACCGCACCGAGACCGGGGCACCCATCACGACGGCGGGTGCCCCGGTCAGGGCGCTGGGTCAGGCGGCCTGACGTCCCATCAGACCGACCCGCCCGGCGAAGGCGCGCGAGTCGGCGTGCAGCGCCTCGACGGTCGAGTCGTTGAGCGCGACGTGGTCCCAGTCCTGCCAGTCATCCAGCGAGGTCTCCGAGGCGTGCTCACGCTCCGGGCGGGGAAGGCTCGGGCGGACCACCCTCACCAGGTAACCGCCGGCCGCACGGACCGCGGCTGCCTCGTTGGGGAAGCGGACATCGGTGAACATCACCGGGCCCGCCACCTGGGCGGCGCGCCCCATCGCGGTGTCCACCCAGATGGTGTCGCCGATCAGGCGCCGGCAGGCGTCGGTCCCGGTGACCTGCAGGTAGCGGCGAACCTCCGGGTTCTCCTTCGCCGCGGTGTAGCCCACCGCATCCACCAGGTCGGTGTACCGGATCGCGCGAGGGCCGCTGATGATGGGGTTCTGCGCGAGCAGCACCTGCTTGGCCAGGTCCTCATCAGCCAGCTCCGGAATGCCGCAGGCCATGGTGGCATCCAGCAGGCGGCCACTCTCACCGAACCAGCGCAGGTCGCTGTCGACCAGCCGGGTGGCGTTGCAGCGCACGTGCACGATCGGGTCCTGCAGGGCGACCAGGGAACGCAGCGCGTCGGCGAACGCCATGTGGGTGGCGTGCTCGCGTAGCGGTTCGGCCCAGGTGTCCTTGCCGTGCCGCAGCCGGCCCGAGACCCCGATGATGGTGTTCGTCATGGTGGCCTCCTCTCAGCGTTCGTCGCCGGAGCCGCCGATGACGCCGCGGGTCTTGCGGTCCGAGAGCTTGTCGAGGTTGCCCTGGGCGACGTCGCCGAGGTCCAGACCGAGCTCGGCGGCCGTGGTCGCGACGTACCAGAGCAGGTCGCCCAGCTCCTTGCCGATGGCGGTGCGGGTCTCGGTGGTGAGGACCCCACCGTTGTCGCGGATGACCTTCTTGAGCTTGCCCTGCACCTCACCGGCCTCACCCAGTCCCAGCCCCACGTAGGCCAGCGCGAGCGCGGACCCGGTGCCCTTCTCCGGGTAGATGGCGGTGGACAGGGCCTGGGTCTGGTAGGCGTTGAACGTCAGCGTGCTCACGGCGGTTCCTTCTTCTCGAGCGACCTCACCGCACGGGGTGTGCGGCTGAGGGGGTTGGTGGGTCGGCGGGTGTGCGGGGCCGAACGGGTTGCGGCTCATCGGGGGCCGGTCAGCCACCGGTGGGCGTCCACGGCGGCCTGGCAGCCCGATGCGGCGGCGGTGATGGCTTGCCGGTAGCGGCGGTCGGCCACGTCACCGGCGGCGAACACCCCTGCCACGCTGGTCGCGGTCGTCGCGCCGTCGGACAGGGCCCCACCGGGGGCGGTCAGCACGTACCCGTCCAGGTCGAGCTCGAGCTGGCCGGCGACCAGGTCGCTGCGCGGGGTGTGACCGATCGCGACGAAGACGGCGTCGGTGTCCACCGCGGGGCCGTGGCCCAGCTCCACCCCGCTCACCCGGGACTCACCGAGGACGGCGCTGACGGGGGAGTTGAACCGGACCACGATCCGCGGGTCGGCCACCACCCGGGCACGCATGGCAGCCGAGGCGCGCATCGCATCGGTGCGGACCAGCATCGTCACCGAGGACGCCACCCCGGCCAGGTAGAGGGCCTCCTCGCACGCGGTGTCACCGCCGCCGACGACCACGACCGGCTTGCCGGTGAAGAACATCCCGTCGCAGGTGGCGCAGTAGGCGACGCCGGGCAAGTCCTCGCCGGGGACGCCGAGCCGCTTGTGGGCGGCGCCGGTGGCCAGCACCACCGTCCGGGCGGAATGGACGGTCTCCTCGTCGTCGGTGACGGTCTTGAGGTCACCGGTCAGGTCCACCGACTCGGCCTGGCAGTCGAGCAGCTGCGCCCCCTGGGCTTGAGCCTGCTCGGCCATGGCCTCCATGAGCGCGGGACCCTGCACACCGGTGGCGAAGCCGGGGAAGTTGTCGACGGCTGTGGTGGTGCTCAGGGCGCCACCGGGTTCCCACCCGCACAGCACCCGCACGTTCAGCCCGGACCGGGCGGCGTAGAGGGCGGCGGTGTACCCGGCGGGGCCGGAGCCGACGACGAGGACATCGACCACAGCGGTCTCGGCCGGGGCGGGGGTGGTCATGTGGTGGTCTCCCAGGAAGCAGGGGCGCGCGGCGCCAACGGCTCGCGCGCCGGGTGGGTTCAGCGGAGCAGGCAGCCGCGGTGGGTGGCGGCGTGGGTGCCGTGTGTGGTGCAGCACCGGTGCGCGTGCCCGTCGAGGTGGACCCGGCGGGCCATGTCGCGGGTGGGTGCGTCCAGGGCCAGGGTCAGGGCGTGGTCGGCGGCTGCACCTGCTTGCTCATGCTCACCGCGGCGGGCCAGCTCCTGGGCGTGAGCGACCAGGGCCGCACCGGGCATCGGCCACGAGGCGGCGGGGGCGTCGAAGTGGCGGCCGTAGGTCGGCAGGTACACGCGCACCGAGCCCTCGATCGGGCCAGGTATGACCTGCGCGGTGCGGGTGTGGGCGGAGCGGCGGGCCGCTGCCACCAGCTCATCAGGGGTCGACGTCACGGTCACGCCTTCGGCAGGGTCAGGGTGCGGGCATAGATCAGGACGTGCGCGGGGTTGCGCGGGGCGCGCTCCAGCCACAGCACCACCCGCTCCATGCGAACGGTCAAGCTGGCCTGGTCAGCGGCGGGGTCCAGGTGCTCCAGCAGCCGGGTCGTGGCCTGGTCGCGGCGGGCCGTCCAGTCCTCGACCTCCTCACCGGGCAGGCCGTCGTCGAGAGTGCGCTGCGCGACGAAGACCACCCGCGCCAACGCCAGAGCCCGCGCGTCCGGGGCGGGGACGACCGGCTGGTCGGGGGTCGTGGCGGGCCGCAGCGCGTACACCGCGGCGTTCATCGGGCACCACCGGCGCTGATGCCGAACTCGGCAGCCAGCTGGGAGGTGGCGATCTCCTGCACCCGGGAGATGGCCTTGGCGGCCTGACCGATGGACAGCCCGCACACCTTGGCGACCTCTCCCAGCTCTCGAGGGGCGCCGTGACCGTCGTAGACCCCGCCGAGCCAGGCGCGTGCCACCGCGTCCAGGCCGGGCTGGACCTGGCCTGCGGCGTGGGCGACCTTGTCCAGCAGGGTCAGCGCCTCATGCTTGGCCAGCGGGG
>Ga0233380_1001457_pt1 | contig 10599 bp, 8 predicted proteins | sample ElkDunMinimDraft_9_FD_191541 | JGI IMG/M metagenome (GOLD analysis project Ga0233380, IMG submission 191541) | Fecal eukaryotic communites from dung pellets of Tule Elk in California, USA - Elk Dung F36 | ecosystem: Host-associated > Mammals > Digestive system > Large intestine > Fecal | place... | reverse complement strand
TTCGCGGATCAGGGCCTCATTGGTCAGCTGTTCGCCGGGTGCATAGCCCCACAGGGTTGTTCGCACATGCTGGTGCAGCCGTTCGGCAAAGGCTTCGGCAAAGCGGTCAGCCAGTGCCTTCAGCAGGATGTCGTTGTAATCGTCGTGTGCCGCCTTGAAGCGGGCAAGGTGTGGTTCGATGCCGTGGATGCCAACGGCGAAGCCGCCGATCCAGTCACCAGCCGGATCGATGAAGTCGGCAAGGCAGAAATTGGCGCGATCACGGCTTTTCTTGACCTGCTGGCGGAGGAAAGGCAGGCGGATTTCTGCGCCTTCCACTTCGGTCAGGACGTCATCGCCGTCACGGTGGCACGGCCAGAAGCCGACAACGCCGCGCGCGGTCAGCCATTTTTCCGCAATGATCTGGTCAAGCATCGCCTGCGCATCGGCGTAAAGGCTGCTCGCGCTTTCGCCGACGACATCGTCCTTGAGGATCGCGGGGAAATTTCCGGCCAGTTCCCAAGCACGGAAGAACGGCGTCCAGTCAAACATTTCGCGAAGATCGGTCAGGTCCCAGTCGGCGAAGGTGTGGAGGCCCGGGTGCTTGGGCGCGGGGGCCTTTTCAGCCAGATCGGGCTTGAAGCTGTTGGCCCTGGCGTCTGCCAAGGGCAGTAATCCGCTGCCTTCCTTTCCGGCGCGGGCATCGCGGACAGCTTCGTATTCGGTCGCGGTACTGGTTATGAAGCCAGTGGCCTGCGTGTCCGAAAGCAGTTGCGAGGCGACGCCGACTGCGCGCGAGGCGTCAAGCACATGGATGACCGGCCCCTTATAGGCGGGGTCAATGCGCAGCGCCGTGTGCACCTTGCTGGTTGTGGCGCCGCCGATCATCAGCGGGATTTTCATCTCCGCCCGCTGCATTTCCTCTGCCACGGTGACCATTTCGTCCAGTGACGGCGTGATCAGCCCGGAAAGACCGATGATATCTGCATCGTTCTCATTCGCGGATTGCAGGATCGTTGACCAGGGAACCATTACGCCCAGGTCAATCACTTCATAGCCGTTGCACTGCAGGACGACGCCGACGATGTTCTTGCCGATGTCGTGCACGTCGCCCTTCACCGTGGCCATGATGATACGGCCCTTGGCCTTGGCACCAGGCTCCTTCGCGGCCTCGATAAACGGGATGAGGTGGGCAACGGCCTTCTTCATGACGCGGGCAGATTTCACTACCTGCGGCAGGAACATCTTGCCCGATCCGAACAGGTCGCCAACGACGTTCATGCCGTCCATCAGCGGGCCCTCGATCACTTCGATGGGGCGTGCCGCCTGCTGGCGGGCTTCCTCGGTATCTTCGACGACGTAGGCGTCGATGCCCTTCACCAGCGCATGTTCGAGGCGCTTGGTTACTTCCCAGCCGCGCCATTCCTCGGCGGCTTTTTCGGCCACGGCGTCCTTGCCCTTGTAGCTTTCGGCAAGGGCGATCAGGCGTTCGGTCGCGGATTCATATTCGCTGCTTTCTGGTAGTTTGCGGTTGAGGATTACATCCTCGCACGCATCACGCAGTACCGGGTCGATCTGGTCATAAATGTCGAGCTGTCCAGCGTTGACGATGGCCATGTCGAGCCCGGCAGGGATCGCATGATAGAGGAATACGGAGTGCATCGCGCGGCGCACGGTCTCGTTGCCGCGGAAGCTGAACGATAGGTTTGAAAGTCCGCCCGAGAAGTGAACATGCGGGCAGGTTTCGCGGATCACCTTTACGGCCTCGATAAAATCGACGGCGTAGTTTTCATGCTCTTCCATGCCGGTGGCAATGGCGAAGACATTGGGATCGAAGATGATGTCTTCGGGCGGAAAGCCGATACCGGTCAGCAACGCATAGGCGCGCTGGCAGATTTCGATCTTGCGTTCCTTGGTGTCGGCCTGGCCCTTCTCGTCGAAGGCCATGACGACCACGGCAGCGCCGTATTCCATGCATTTTCGGGCATGTTCCAGAAACTGCTCCACGCCTTCCTTCATGCTGATCGAATTGACGATCGGCTTGCCGGAAACGCATTTCAGCCCTTCTTCGATAACCTGCCATTTTGAACTGTCGATCATCACCGGCACGCGGGCGATATCCGGTTCGGCGGCGATCAACTTCAGGAAGGTGGTCATCGCCTCGACAGCGTCGAGCAGGCCTTCGTCCATGTTGACGTCGATCACCTGCGCGCCGTTCTCCACCTGCTGGCGGGCGACTTCCACCGCCTTTTCATAGTCACCGGCTAGGATGAGCTTCTTGAAGGCGGCAGAGCCAGTGACATTGGTGCGTTCACCAATGTTGACGAAACGAGCGGAGGAGGGGGTGTTCATCGTCTACTTTCAAATTCCTTCCGTGTAGCGGAAGGCAGCTGCTTCAGGCGGCGAGGATAAAGGGTTCAAGCCCGGCCAGCCGCGTCACTGGCTTCAGCACGGGCAGTTGTCGGGGCGACAATCCTTGCACGGCCTTGGCTATGGCGGCGATGTGGGCCGGGGTCGATCCGCAGCAGCCGCCCAGAATGTTCACCTGGCCGGCCTCTGCCCATTCATGGACAAAGCCGGCTGTCGTGTCCGGCTGTTCGTCATATTCGCCCAGTTCGTTCGGCAGGCCGGCGTTGGGATAGACCATGATCAGCGTGTCGGCGATCTCGGCCAGCGTCTTTACGTGGGGGCGAAGTTGGGTCGCGCCGAAGCTGCAGTTGAGGCCGATCGTGACGGGCTTCGCATGGCGCACGGCATGCCAGAATGCCTCTACCGTGTGGCCGGAAAGATTGCGCCCGGATAGATCGGTTAGCGTCATGGACAGCATGATCGGGACATCACGGCCCAGCTCTTTTTCAAGCAGCTTGACCGCCATGATCCCGGCCTTGGCATTCAGCGTATCGAATACCGTCTCGATCAGGATAAAATCGGCGCCGCCTTCGATCAAGGCGGCCGCCTGTTCGCGATAGACATCGACCAGCGTGTCCCAATCAACCTCGCGGAAACCCGGATCGTTGACATCGGGGGACAGGGACAGCGTCTTGTTGGTCGGCCCGATGGCTCCGGCAACAAAGCGGGGGCGTCCATCCTTCGCCTGGAATTCGTCCGCCAGCTTCCGGGCAAGTTTGGCGGATTCCAGATTGATTTCGCGGACCAGATGCTCTGCCGCATAGTCTGCTTGGCTGATACGATTGGCCGAGAAGGTGTTGGTTTCGGCTATGTCCGCTCCCGCCTCGAAATAGGCGCGGTGGATTGCCGCGGGCACTTCCGGCTTGGTCAGGGCAAGGATATCATTGTTGCCCTTCTGGTCCTTTGCCAGGCCCAGCGAACCGGCATAGTCCGCTTCGGTCAGCTTATAGTTCTGGATTTCGGTGCCAAAGGCGCCGTCAGTGATGAGGATGCGCTTTGCCGCCTCGGCGAACAGGGTTTCGCGCGCGCTCATGCCAGTATCTCCGTTTTTGCCCGAAGCCCGAGCAGATGGCAGATGGCATAGGCCTGCTCTGCCCGATTGAGGGTGTAGAAATGAAAGTCGCGCACGCCGCCCTGATACAGGCGCCGGCAGAATTCGGCGGCAACCGTCGCTGCAACAAGCGCGCGCGGGCCGGGGCGGTCGTCCAGCCCGTCGAACGTCCGTTCCATCCACGCTGGAATTTCGGTGTTGGCCGACATGCGGCGAATGGCTGCAAAGCTGGTCACAGGCATGATGCCAGGGACGATCGGGGCGCTGATCCCGGCTGCCAGAACCTTGTCAAGAAAGCGAAAATAGACATCGCTCGAAAAGAAGAACTGGGTGATCGCGCGGGTGGCTCCGGCATCCAGCTTGCGCTTCAGATTGTCTAAGTCGGCCTCGGCACTGAATGCTTCGGGGTGCACTTCCGGATAGGCGGCGACGGACACTTCAAAATCATGCTGTGCCTTCAGGCCCGCAACCAGTTCGGCGGCGTTGGCGTAGCCTTCAGGGTGGGGGATGAATGTCCCGGCGTCAGCTGGCGGCGGATCGCCGCGCAGCGCGACGATGTGACGCACTCCGGCCTCCCAATATTGGCTGGCGATCTCGGCGATCTCGCCCTTGCTGGCTGCGATGCAGGTCAGATGTGCGGCAGGCACCAGCGCTGTCTCGTTAATGATGCGGGTGACCGTCGCATGGGTGCGTTCACGGGTGGTCCCGCCTGCGCCATAGGTGACGGACACGAAGTTGGGGGACAGCGGGGCAAGCTCGGTGATCGCATCCCACAGCTGTTCTTCCATCTTCTCCGTCTTGGGCGGGAAGAATTCAAAGGAAACGGCGATGTCTCCTGGCAGCCCTTCAAAAAGCGGCGCGTCCATTATCTTGGCAACGGAATTCATCAGGACGAAGCCCTTCCTCTCACAAATTCATCTGGCGCGGTCGCCGTGCCCGCTTCGCGGCGTCCCGTCCATATCTTGACGGTCAGTGGCCGACCCGGGATCGCCACTGGCGCGTCGGCGGCAAAGCCTGCATCGGTCAAAAGCGACAGCATCTGTTCGTCGGAAAAACCGAGACGGGCATGTGCATGGCTGGCGCGCAATTCTTCACGGTCATGCGCGGCGAAATCAACGATGGCGATGCGCCCGCCGGGGCGCGTTACCCGCGCGGCCTCTGCCAATGCGCCTTCCGGTGCCTGCGCATAGTGCAGCACCTGATGGATCAGCACCGTGTCAAAGCTGCTGTCATCTAGGGGAAGCTGCGTAAAATCACCATGGACCAGCGCGTGGCGCTCAGCCGGAAGCTGCTGCAATCGGGCGCGGGCGATGCGCAGCATTTCCGGGCTTTTGTCGAGGCCGGTGACGTGGTTAGCGCGCTGTGCGAACAGTTCGGCCATGCGGCCCGTTCCTGTCCCGATGTCCAGCAGCGTACCCAACGGCCCATCGCCCAGCGCCTGTGCCAGCGCGGCTTCGACCGGGCCATCGGGTGAATGGAGGTTGCGCAGTTGATCCCATTCGCCGGCGTGGCGATCGAAATACGCTTCGGCCTGCGTTTCGCGCGCGGCGCGTATCGCGATCAGATGCCGACGATCTTCGGCGCATCGTGCGGCAAAACCGGCATCGTCCCGCTCTGCCGTGTCAAGCAGGCGGGCGGCGGCAGCACCCAGTGGTGGAGCCCGCTTTTCGCCAATGGCGCTGCGCAGGAATACCCAGCTGCCTTCCTTGCGGCGCTCGGCAAGGCCAGCGGAGCACAGGATGCGGACATGACGCGATACGCGCGGCTGGCTTTGCCCCAGAACCTGTGCAAGTTCGCCCACCGCCAGTTCCATATGCGCAAGCAGCCGCATGATGCGCAGACGCGTCGGGTCGGCAAGGGCGCGCAGGAGTGGGTCGATCTTCATGGCCAATGCATATAAAGAAATCTTTATATGACTGCAAGGACGTGGCCTGAAAGCATTTCTGTCAAAGCAAAATAGGTGGTTAATCGCGGGTTTGCCATGATGCAGACCCTCCGTTAGAAACACCGTGCGGGCGCTGACCGGGTAGGGGGGGCTCGTGCTTCAATTTGCAAGGGACATAATTATGAAGAAGATCGCCTATGCCGCATTTGCCTCGGTCGCAGCAATTGCTCTGGCCGCATGCGGCAGCTCGGACAGCGCTGACGAGGCGGCGGTTCCTGAAAACGTAGAAATGCCGGCTGAAGAAGCTATCGGCGGCGTAGACGCTGCTGCGACGCCGGTTGTTGATGCCACTGCGCCTGCAACTGACGCGGCCGCCGCTGCTGCAACCACTGGCGCCGCGACACCCACCAATGGCGCAAGCGCGGCTGCCGAGGCCGCAACCGTGGAGGCCGAAAAGAAAATGTAATTCGCGCGGGCCTGCTTGGCGCCAATGGCGGGATGCAGGCAACTGGGAGACACGGGCGGGACCTCATGAATGGTCCCGCCTTTTTCTTTGCGCGGCGCACGCTATGGTTAGGGAATGATCCATCGTAGCCCGCTGATCGCCTTGTGCCTGCTTGCCGCCTGTGACGGTGGGGATTCCGCTGATTCCCCCGGTGCTGTCACCCCCAGCGAAGCCAAGGCGGTTCAAGAGGCAGCGGAAATGATCCCGCCGCAGCAGCCTGCGGCCTCAAGCCCAGCTTCCGAATGATCCTGAACGGCAAGGTCGTTGTCGTAACTGGCGCAGGGCGCGGCATCGGGCGCGAAGTGGCGCTGTTCTGTGCACGGGAAGGCGCTGCTGTGATCGTTAACGATCCGGGTGTGGGCCGCGATGGATCCGGCGGCGATTCCGCGCCAGCCCAGCGCGTCGCCGCCGAAGTGCGGGGCGCAGGCGGGCGGGCGAATGCCAACCTTTCCAGCGTTGCTGATGCAGCCAGTGCGCAGGCTATCATCGATGATGCGCTGGCGCATTTCGGCCGGATCGATGCCGTCGTGAACTGTGCGGGCATTCTGCGCGACGCCATCTGGCACAAGATGAGCCATGCCGATTGGCACGCAGTTATCGATGTGCATCTTCACGGTACGTTTAATGTCTCAAAGGCGGCAACGCCGGTGTTTCGTGACCAGAAAGCGGGCAGCTTCGTTCACTTCACGTCTGGGGCAGGGTTGGTTGGCAACATCGGTCAGGCGAATTATTCGGCGGCGAAGCTGGGGGTCGTCGGGCTGTCGCAGTCAATTGCGCTGGACATGGCTCGCTATGGCGTGCGTTCCAACTGCATCGCGCCGATCGCCTGGACGCGAATGATCGCGGGGGCTGCTGACGGTGATCCCCGTGTGCACGGCTTGGAGGCCTTCGGTGCCGACAAGGTGGCGCCGCTGGTTGCCTATCTTGCGTCCGATGCGGCGGCAGATGTCACCAACCAGATATTCGGCGTGCAGGGTGACGAAATTGTGCTGTTCTCGAAACCCCGCCCGATCCATTCCATGGTGAAGACTGAGGGGTGGACGCCGCAGAGTATCGCGGATGAGCTGATCCCTGCCATGCGTGGGGACTTTGCCCGGGCCGATGAGGTTGCAGCGCAATTGTTTGCCGTGGAAACGGATTAGTCGAACGACACCTTGCCGCGCCCTGCCTTCACGGACCCGCGCAGCTTTTTGCCTTGTAAACGTTTTTCCTTGCCGATGCGGTTAAGCCGGCTTTTTGCGCGTTTTTCCGGCAGGTTATGAGCGTCACGGATTATCTCTGTCAGCCGTTCCCGGGCGTCGGCTCGGTTGGCTTCCTGGGTACGGAAACGCCGGGCGGTGAACACCAGCTCACCCTTGGATGTCATGCGGCTCCCGGCCAGTTCCTTCAGCCGGTGAAAAATGGGCGGGGGTAGCCGCAGCGCGAAGATATCGACACGCAACTGAACGGCTGTCGCTACCTTGTTGACGTTCTGTCCGCCCGGGCCCGTGGCTGTGATAAAGCTTTCGCGCGCCAGTGCGAGCGCCAGTTCGATCACCTCATCCATCGGTGAAGCCGAGCGCGGCAAAGTCTGCCGGCAGTGGCGCGACGGCCTCTACTGCTGGCTTGCCGTCTCGGGCGATGGAAAGCCGCGCGGCATGCAGCATCGTACGCGAAGCGCCACCGCTCTCACCATAGATCGGATCACCCAGCAGCGCCGTGCCCAGGCCAAGCTGCGCATGCACGCGGATTTGGTGTGTGCGGCCAGTTTCGGGGCGAAATTCCACTAATGTCAGCCCGTCACGTTCCTCCAGCTTGCGCCAATGGGTGATCGAAGGCTTGCCCTTTTTGGCTGCGATCATGTGCCAGCCGTCCTTCACGGTGCTGACCTTGGAAAGCGATAGCGTGATGGTGCCTTCCGCCTCGGCGACGGGCCCGGCGACGATACCAAGATAGACTTTCTCTACCCGCCGTTCCTCGAACGCAGCGGCAAACCGCTTCAGGGAGCGGGGGTTGCGCGCCAGCAGCAGGCAGCCAGAGGTGTCACGATCAAGACGGTGCACGGCGACCGGCGGCCGCTGGAAACCAAACTTTAGCGATTCAAGGTAATTTTCAAGGCTCAGGGCGCCGTCGCGCGGCCGGTCAAGCGGGAGGCCGGCGGGCTTGTCGATCACAAGCGCTTCGGAATCTTCGAACAGAATGGGGAAAGTCATCAGGCAAGGGCCTTTGCAATGCGTCGCAGCGCTTCTTCCAGCGTGGCCTCATCCGCTGCGAAGCTGATGCGGAAGCCGTCTTTTCCGCCGAACCCGGACGCCGCCACGATGGCAACCCCGTGTTCAAGCAAGTGCAGCGCCAGTGCACTGTCGTCAGCGAACCGGTCCATCAGCGGCGTGGCGTCTACCATGCAATAAAACGCACCGTCGGGCACCGGCGTTGATAGGCCGGGAATGGCGTTGACGGCGGCAACGACGCGATCGCGCCTGGCGCGAAACCGCTCGCGCCAGGCGAGCAGGAATTCCTGCGGCCCCTCAAACGCGGCAACGGCAGCAGCCTGGCTGATCGAACTGGGGTTGCCGGAGGAGTGGGACTGAAGCTTCTCCATTGCCTTTATCAGCCATTGGGGGCCGGCTGCGACACCAATGCGGAATCCGGTCATGGCGTGACTTTTGGAAACGCCGGAGACTGTCAGCACCCGGTCGGCAATCGCTGGATATTCCACCGCGATGGTTGCGTGGCCACCGGGGCCATAGCGTAGCGGCGCGTAGATGTCGTCGCTCATCACCAGAACGCGTGGGTGGCGTGCCAGCACTTTGCCCAGCGCTTCCAGTTCGTCCGCCGGATAGGTGGCTCCGGTGGGATTGCCGGGGCTGTTGAGCAGGATCCAGCGGGTGCGGGGTGTGATTACCGCTTCAAGCTGTGCGGGGGTAATGCGAAACCCGCCTGCGGCCGTGGTCTGGATCGGCACGACGGTCGCTCCGGCGAAGCGCACGATCTCAGGATAGCTGACCCACCACGGCGCCGGGATCAGCACTTCGTCGCCGGGATCAAGGGTTGCCAGCAGCGCGTGGAAGATCGCCTGTTTGCCGCCAGCGCTGACCGTGATTTGCGAGACCGGAACCGCAATGCCAAGATCGCGTTCGAAGTGCAGCGCCGCGGCCTTCTTCAGCCGCGCGGTTCCCCCTACGGCGGTGTACTTCGTGTCGCCCGCGTCCAGCGCGGCCTTCGCGGCCGCTACGACGTGCGGCGGCGTGGCAAAGTCGGGCTCACCCACGGACAGCGAAATGATGTCGAGGCCCTGCGCGCGCAATTCCATCGCGCGGTCGGTCATCGCGGTGGTTTGTGACGGGGCGATGCGGGCCAATGCTGACGAGGTGTCTGTCATGCAAGCCTCGCTGGCATCAGTCCGCGCAGCGCATTGCCGATCTGGAAGCCCTGTATCAAATCGTCCAGACGAAGCTCTGCTTCCTTGGCGCGGCCGGAATCGATCAGGTGGCGGCGCAGCACGCCGGGCAGCAGGCCCAGGCTGGCGGCAGGCGTCAGAAGCGTGCCATCCCGCTCGACAAAAATGTTGGTGAAGCTGCCTTCGGTAAGGAGCCCGTCATCGCGCAGGAACAAGGCCTCCGCTGCGCCCGCTGCCTTTGCCGCACGCAGGCCAGCTTCATAGAAGCCGCGATCCGATGTCTTGTGCCGCAGCCGCCAGTCGCCTGAATCGAGGGGCAGGCTCAGCACCGCGCAGGATACGGGATTCGGCAGGGGTGACGGCATCTCGGCCAGTTCAAGGCTATAGGCCCCGCCGCGCGAAATCATCAGCCGCAGCCGCGATGGCTGGTCGGCATCAAAACACAGGGCTTGGATGGCGTTGCGCACGCCGTGCCGATCGAACGCGAAACCCAATTCTGCGCTGCTGGCAGACAGGCGTTCAAGGTGCATTTCAAGAAGGCCGATACCGCCCTCTGGGGTGAAGGCCATGGTCTCTATCAGATCCACCTCGGCCCCTGATTTACCCGAAACCGATTGGCGCACGAAACCCCCTTTAATCAGGCATTCCCGCCATTCGGGAAGCCATTCGGAATCGGCAACAATCGCCGATCCAACTCCTAGAACCGCTCGCCCCTGGCCGCTTTCGCCGGGGGTGAGCCGCAATGTCCGGATTGCCACATTGAAGGCAGCATCTCCAGAGGCATCGATCCGGCCGATAGTACCGCAATAGGGTCCGCGGGCGTCGCGTTCTACCCCGGCAATCAGTTCCATCGCGCGGATCTTGGGTGCGCCGGTGATCGACCCGCATGGAAACAGCGCCCGAAGCATATCGACCGCACCCTTGTCGGGCAGCAGGCGGGCGCGGATGGTCGATACCATCTGGTGAACCGTGGGGTAGCTTTCGACGGCGAACGGGTTTTCCACCCGGACGCTACCTGGTTCCGCCACGCGGGAAAGATCGTTGCGCATCAGATCGACGATCATCAGGTTTTCCGCCCGGTCCTTTTCGGAAGAGGCCAGCTCAGCGGCCAGTGCAGCGTCGTCTGCCGCAAACCGCCCGCGCGGGCGCGTGCCCTTCATCGGCCTCACCGACGCGGCATTGTCCTTCAGTGCAAAGAACAACTCGGGCGAGAAGCTGAGCAACCAGTGCGCCCCATCAAACACCACGCCGCCATAACCAGCGCCCGCCGCCGGGCGGATCGCCGCGTAAAGCGCCAGCGGATCGCCGCACCAGCTTCCTGAAAGCGCGAAGGTAAGGTTGGCCTGATAGATGTCCCCAGCGGCGATCGCTTCCTGCAGCGCGGTGAACGC
>Ga0233380_1001455_pt1 | contig 10611 bp, 9 predicted proteins | sample ElkDunMinimDraft_9_FD_191541 | JGI IMG/M metagenome (GOLD analysis project Ga0233380, IMG submission 191541) | Fecal eukaryotic communites from dung pellets of Tule Elk in California, USA - Elk Dung F36 | ecosystem: Host-associated > Mammals > Digestive system > Large intestine > Fecal | place... | reverse complement strand
CGCTCGGACAGCCAAACGTCCGGGCGCAGGCCCTGGCCGCCGGGCGCATCGATGCGACCACCATGTCCATCGGCGTCTGGCTTACGCTGCCGGAGCGGCAGGGTCTCCATGTTCTGGTTGATCAGGGGGAGTATTTCCGAGCCGCGCCGGTCTTGAACAAGGTCAACGTCGTGCCGCCTGCAGTCCTCCGTGAGCGGCCCGAAGAGGTGCGCGCCGTCATCCGCGCCCTGGTCCGGGCGTCCCGCGACTTCGCTGCGAAGCCACAGCGCTGGTCGGCCGCAATGGCAAGCCTGGTGCCGCACGTCGACCGCACCATCCTTGATGAACTCGCGACCAGTTTCGCCGGCAGCTGGAGCGTCAACGGTGGTCTGAGCCGCGCAGAACTTGACGTCTCCGAGGAGTGGCTGTTCCAGGGTGCCGATTTTGAAGGGCTCGAACCTGCGCCCCTCGAGGAATGGGTCGACTTCAACCCCATCGATGATGTCCTTGCCGAACTGGGCGTCGATGCCTCTGCCGATCCTGCGGATCGCTGATGGCCAAGGCGCCGCGATCATCCACTGCACTTGAGCTTCGGGATGTGGGCCTCTGCTATGCCTCCCGTGGCACAGTGGTGGAAGCACTTCGAGGGCTCGAGTTCTCGATCGATCGCGGCCGGTTCGTTGCCATTCTCGGTCCGTCCGGCTGCGGCAAGACCACTCTGCTGCGCCTCTGCGACGGATTGATGCAACCGGATTCGGGTCAGGTGCTGGTGGACGGTGCTGCGCCGAATCCGGGGCCGGGCATCGGCTTCGTGTTCCAGTCCTTCCGGCTGATTCCATGGGAGTCTGCGTTACGGAACGTTGAGTTCGGCCTGCTTGGTACGACGCTGGACGCTGCTGCGAGGGTGGAGCGGGCACGCCAGTATCTCGACCTTGTCGGCCTCACGCGCTTCGCCGCTGCTCCGCCGGGCGAGTTGTCGGGTGGCATGCGACAGCGCGTGGCACTGGCCCGGGCGTTGGCATCGGAGCCGAACCTGCTGCTCATGGACGAACCATTTGCCAGCCTCGACGCTCAGAGCCGCGAACTCATGCAACTGGAATTGCTGCGTATATGGCAGGCGCGTACGCCCACCGTTCTGTTTGTCACCCACAGCGTCGATGAGGCGCTTCTGCTCGCCGACGAAGTGCTGCTCATGACCCCACGCCCTGGGCGGGTGGTGGAGCGCGTCCAGGTAGATCTGCCGCGCCCGCGCGGCGACGACGATCTGCGTGCAGACCGGCGCTTCATCGAGTTACGGGCCTTCCTCGGGCAGCGTCTTCGCGACATGGTTCTGTCCGATCCGCTCTCGGACTTCTACCAGGCTCGCTAGACGCAGCCGCGTTCTTCGGCCAGCACCTGCGACCTTTTCCTAGTGGACAGGGGCCACTGAACCCATTCAACTTCAGGCCGCCGCAGAACAGTCGCGGCCTTGTGAACGGATTTTACTATGCCATCCCTAAAAGGGGAGTTGCGTGACGCGTTTGAGGTCGGTGGGCGTGGACTGCAACCACAGGGACTGCGGCGCGCCAACGAACGGGCGGTGCTCACCGTCGTCGCATTCCACCCTGGTTCCTCGAACGCTGAAATCGCGCGTCGGTCCGGCCTTGCGCCACAGACAGTCTCCGCAATCCTCGCCGATTGCGAGCAAGCGGGCCTGATCGAGCGCGGTGAGGTGCGGCGGGGTCGCCGGGGACAGCCGGCAACTCCGATCTTCCTGAAGGCAAACGGCGCCTACGCCATCGGGGTCGAGGTCGGCTGGCGTCACGCGGAAGTGCTACTGCTGGACCTGCACATCCAGGTTCGCGCGCGCAAACGACTGCACTACCCATATCCGGACGCTGGCACCTTGGCGTCCTCACTGGCTGACATGATCGCCGAGGTGCGCCGGGCCCTGCCCGCCAGCGACGAGGATCGGCTAGTCGACGTCGGTATCGCCCTGCCGGCTGACTTCCTGTCGCGGCTGCAATGGTTCGGAGCGCCTCCTGAACAGATCGCCTTGTGGGCAGAGCTCGATCTCGCCGGTGAACTGCGCGCGGAAACCGAACTCGAGGTATCCCTTCTCGATAGCGGCAGCGCAGCCGCTTGGGCACAGATCGTTGACCACGATCCCCCACGGCCGGCCCGCTTCATTCACCTGTTCCTGGGCAATGACATTGCAGCGGCGCGTCTTGCCGAAGGACTGCAGTGGGAGGGCCCCTTCGGAGCCGCTGCCAATCTTGGCGACATGCTCGTTCCCGACCCTGAGGGCAAACTGCGGCCAGCGCACCAGCTTGCCTCCCTGTCTGCCCTGGCCGCACTCGCCGGCCCGCTGGTGCCCGCACATTTGCCGCCCCACGAATGGGACTACGACGCTTTGGAGCCGGTACTGGACGTCTGGATCAATCAGGCGGCGGTGGCGTTGGCAAATCTGATCTACAACACCACCACGGTCACGCCTGCCGGACTGGCCATCATCGACGGCTTTCTGCCGCCGGCAGAAAGTCACCGCCTGATTGAGGCTACCGCCAAGGCGTTGTCCACGCTGCCCACGGGCGCGCGACCGGTTCCACGGCTCGAGGCCGGCCGGTTTGGGCCGCTCGCCGCAGCCGTCGGCGCTGCCGAACTGCCGCTCTACCGGCGCTACTTCTCACGCAGTCTCGCGGACATCGCCGGCTGATACACGCGCTGCCAGCGCCTGCCGCAACTGCGTACTCGGCGTAAACACCACGGTATGACGGGGTGAGATTTCGTGCTCGGTGCCGGTGCGGGGATTTCGCCCCGTCCGTGCCGCGCGGGAGCGCACCTGCAGCGACCCGAAGCCGGTCAGCTTCACGGTCTCGCATTGCATGAGCGCGGAACTCATCAGTCGCAGCATATCATCGAGAACAGCCGATACCTCGGCTCTGGGCAGGCCGGTTTCGGCAACTGCCCTGTCGGTCAGATCGGCTCGAGTCTTTGTCTTGCTCACGCTTCACATACTCCAACGAGAATAAGTTCATAGTCGGAACTTAAGGGCTCGTCCAGAGGTCACGCACACAACGTGTGAAACATGAAGTGTGTCGTCAGGAATTGACACTTTTTAGAATGGTTATAATGTTGCCGCGCAGCACCCGAGAGGCCCGACGTGAGACTGACGAGACAATCGAACTACGCCATCCGCACTTTGGTCTATTGCGCCGTCAATGAACCGGGGCTGAGCCGCGTGGCTGAGATCGCGAAGGCCTACGGCATTTCCGAACTGTTCCTGTTCAAGCTGATCAAGCCCTTGGTTGAGAACGGGCTTCTCAAGACCGTACGTGGCCGACACGGCGGCATTCGCCTCGGCAAGCCGGCCGACCAGATCACGCTGCTGGATACCATTCGGCTGACTGAGGAGAACTTTGCACTCGCCGAGTGCTTCGAGGAGGGCGCCGACTGCCCTCTGATCGGCGAGTGCGACCTCAACGGCGCGTTGCGCGAGGCGCTGGGAGCGTTCTTCGAGGTGCTGGAGGGTTACACCATCGCAGATCTCGCCAGCAAGAAACGCTCGATCCGCGAGCGTCTCGGGCTCACGACGGCCGAAGCGGTGTCGGAGACGCTTGTGGCCGCTGTCAGCTGAACGACCCCGCGGAAGCCGGGCGCAAGGAGCGACGGGATTCGCGCTGACGGCATTCGCTTGCCAGGTCTTGACCCGCGCGACCGATCTTTCCTTTGTCCTTGGCCTATGCTCTACCCCCGCCATGGCTGCTGCTCCCCTACTTTCGCTTCAGGACATTTCGCTCACCTTCGGCGGCACGCAGTTGCTGGAGCGCGCGGAACTCATCGTCTCTCCCGGCCAGCGTATCGCGCTCGTCGGACGCAATGGTTCGGGCAAGTCCACCCTGCTGCGGATTGCAGCGGGGGAGGTCGGGCACGATGCCGGACAGCGCTTCGTCGAGCCATCTGCAACCCTGCGCTACCTGCCGCAGGAGCCGGACCTGTCAGGCTACGCCACCACCTTGGCCTATGTGGAAGCCGGCCTTACGCCCGGCGACGATCTGCACCGCGCGCGCTACCTCCTTGAGTCACTGGGTCTCACCGGCGAGGAATCCCCCAGGAACCTCTCTGGCGGCGAAGGTCGCCGCGCAGCCCTTGCGCGCGTGCTGGCACCACGTCCTGACGTGCTGCTTCTCGATGAGCCGACGAACCATCTCGACCTGCCCGCCATCGAGTGGCTTCAAGGTGAGCTCGACAGCCTGCGCTCGGCGATGGTGCTGATCAGTCACGACCGGCGCTTCCTTGCTGATCTGTCCCGCTCCACCGTGTGGCTCGATCGCGGCATCACCCGGCGGATAGACCGTGGCTTCTCGGCCTTCGAGGCCTGGCGCGACGAGGTGCTGGAGCAGGAGGAGAAGGAACGGCACAAGCTCGATCGCCAGATCGTGCGCGAGGAGCACTGGCTGCGCTACGGCGTCACCGCACGCCGCAAGCGCAATGTACGCCGGCTCGAGAACCTGGCCACGCTGCGCAGCGAACGGCGTGAGCAACGCTCCGTTACGGGGAATGTGTCGATGACGGCGTCCTCCGGGCGCACCTCCGGCGCTCTGGTGGTGGAAGCCGAGGGCGTCAGCAAATCTTATGGGGAGCGCCCCATCGTCCGGGAGCTCAACCTCCGCGTGCTGCGCGGCGACCGGCTTGGCATCGTCGGTCCCAACGGCGCCGGCAAGACCACGCTTATCAAGCTCCTGACCGGCTTGATGGCGCCCGACACCGGTACGATCAAGCTCGGTTCCGCTCTCGAAATGGCGATGCTCGACCAGGGCAGGGCTCGCCTCGATCCCGAGACCCGGCTGCGCGATGCGCTCACCGGTGGCGGCAGTGATACGCTCCAGATCAACGGCCAGCCCAAGCACGTGGTTGGCTACATGAAGGACTGGCTGTTCACCCCCGAGCAAGCCAACACACCTATCGGAAAGCTCTCTGGCGGTGAACGTGCCCGTGTCGCGCTGGCGCGGGCGCTTTCCCTGCCATCCAACCTGCTGGTGCTGGACGAGCCCACCAACGACCTCGATCTCGAGACCCTCGACCTGCTGGAGGAGATGGTCGCGGACTATTCCGGCACCGTCATCGTCGTCAGCCACGATCGAGATTTCCTTGATCGCGTCGCGACCTCCGTGCTGATGAGCGAAGGTGAAGGACGCTGGGTGGAATATGCCGGCGGCTACTCGGACATGGTGGCCCAGCGCGGTGGTGGTGTCAGCGCCCGCACGCCGGCGGTGCGCGACGTACCACGGTCCGCCTCTGCGCCTCCCCGGGCGTCAACGCCAGCCCCTCGACGCAAGCTGAGCTTCAAGGACAAGCACGCTCTCGAGACCCTGCCGCGCGAGATCGAGAAGCTCGAGGGTGAGATCAAGGCGCTGAATGACGCCCTTGCCGACGGAAACCTGTACGCGCGGGATCCGAGTGCCTTTGCTGTCAAGTCCAAGGCACTCGCGGAGGCGGAGAGCAAACGCTCAGCCGCGGAGGATCGCTGGCTGGAGCTGGAAATGCTTCGTGAGGAGCTCGAAGGCTAGGGAAGCCTGCCTGGGCACCTGGGACAAAGAGGGCTGTCCGACTGCAGCCGGAATGCTACTCCCGCCAGTCGAATACCGGCTCCTTGAGATAGGTCAGGTTTTCGCTTTCCCCGGCAATGCGGCGCAGCAAGATCTTGGCCAACTGATAGCCGGCGTCGTTGAAGTCCTCAAACACGGTCTCGGCGCCCGGCTGGAACTGGGCGAACATCGGTGAGTTCTGTTTCGTCACCACATGGGCCGTCTCGCCCACCACCAATCCGGCTTCGGCGAGACCGCCGATAACCCCTAGTGCCGACACCTCCGACACGCACATCCACCCATCGGGGCCGTCAGGGCGGCGGGAGCGTTTCACCACATAGTTGCGGATGGCGTCCGTAGGGCTGAACGAGTTGATATCCCCGGCGAATTCGAGCGCGATACCCGCTTCCGCCGCTGCCCGCTCCGCGCCGGACCGAAGGTGCTCGGAATATGTAAGGGCGCTCTCCGGCAGAACGACCGACACCCGCCGACAGCCCTTGTCTGCCAGCCGCTTCACCGCACCATAGGCGTAAGCCTCATTGTCGAAGTCCACCCACGGGTGTGGTTCTGGCCAGCGGCTTCGCCCGTGAGTAACGAAGGGGAAGTCGTTGTCGAGCAGGAAGCGGATGCGTTCGTCGAAGCTCTCGGCCTTCGAGAAGATCACCCCGTCCGCCATGCGGTTCCGCACAAGGTGCTTGATCGGCTCGATAGGGGCGACGCCGCGGAACAGCGGAGTGATCACCAGATGATACGCGGTGTCTCGCAGAGCTTCCGTGACGCCGGACACGATTGAGGAGCCGAAGCCGTAGATCTGTTCGTCCGGCTCGAGCACGAGCGAGATCACGTTGGTGCGGCCCGTCTTGAGGCGCAGCGCCGCCCGGTCCGGCAGGTAGCCGATTTCGGCGGCGATTTTCTGCACCCGATCGCGCGTGTCCTGGGCCAATTCAGGCGCGTTGTTCAGCGCCCGCGAGATGGTGGTGACCGCAAGGCCCGTCATCTGTGCAATGGTCTTGAGAGTGGGTTTGCCGGATGGCTTCGCCCCACGTTTGCCCTTTGCGGCCGGGGAGCCCTCTTTGTCGGACACTTGTCTACCTCTAGGCCCGGCGGTTCGGCCGGTCGTGACGCTTGAGGGGCGACAACAGCAGATTGGTTGCATCGTTTCAAGACGAGCTTTCCGAGGCACGTACGTCAAGTTTCTGCTGCTGGTTTCGAAGTGCGCTGCCCGATTTCGGGCAGGATTTTCCGGCATTCATCGAAAGTCTGGATTCGGAGGGCTGGTGTTCGGTCCCGAACATCCCTATGTTGCCTCTGCATCGGCACCTGCCGATGTTTGTCCGCAACCAGCAGGAAAGGAAAGAAGATGATCGCTTCTCAGACCTTCACCCTCCGTGCCGGTTCCGACATCGTACGCACCTGTCATCGAGACGCCAAACGCTGGCCGGGCTGCTGCGTAAAACGAATGTGACCCTCCGTCACACCCCCGTCGCACAGTCCCATTAGAACCAGCGTCGCCGGCAAGTCCGGTGCGGAGCTTTCACCTCCCGCCGATTCATCGCCTCCGACGCACCAGTGGAGCGTCTCATGATGCAGGAAAGCAGTTTCAGCAGGGCCCGGGCACAGCGGCCGATCGTCATCGAGGTTTCCGGCGAGCCGCAAGGTGTCGTCGTTCCGGCCGAGGGTGGCTATCGCTTCGTCGCCGTCAAGTTGCCCGCCTTTGCCATCGACGGCCAACACTTCCCTTCGGTCGACCTTGCGACTGCAGCGGTTGCTCGCGCCGTGAACGACAGCGAGGCCGCCGCCTGAGCGGCCACGCTTGCCGATGCTCTAGACCTGCGGCCGTGCTGGCCGTGCCCCATGTGCCGCCAGCGCACACGCAGCAATGATCAGTCCGCCGCCGAGCCAAAGTTGCGGCCCTGGCACCTCGCCGAACAGGGCAAAGCCGAACAGGCCCGCCCAAAGCAGCCCGGAATAGTCGATCACTGCGAACACCGTCACCGGCAGGCGCTTCAGTCCGTTGATGAGCAGCAGGAAGCCCGTGGCTCCGAAGAAGCCGATCAGCACGGTCAGAACCGCGGACGTTCCGGTGGGTATCGCAACGTCCTGTGCGGCGAGCGGTAGCACCAGCACTGCCGCTAGGAAGGTTTGCGCCATGGTCATCGCTGCCGGTGCCTCACGCTCGGCGTGATGCTTTAGGATCACCAGTGTCACTGCGTAGCACAACGGCGCCAGCAGAGCCGCGAGCCAAGCCAATGGGTCGGCGCCATTCCAACCGGCCACCATCGCGCCGCCTCCGAAGATGATGACTGCGCTGCCTGCGGCACCGAGCGCCAGGCCGGCCCACGCCGCGGGCGGAATACGCTCCCGGAACACGACTGCACCAATCAGCGTCACGTAGAGTGGCGCCGTCATGCCGAGGGCGCCCACCACCGCCAGCGGCAGGCGCGGCACCGCGTAGAAGAACAACCCCGCCGTGACGACCAGCATCACCGCGCGCAGCAACTGCCGCCAGAAGTTGGAACGGCTGGGCCATTCCCCTCGCGTTACGGCGATAAACAGCGCCAGCCACAGCGCTGCCCCAAGGCAGCGAGCGAACACGATCTGGAAGGTGGTCAGTGACTCCCCCAGCGCCTTGGCCGAGGAATCCATCGCTACCAGCACCACGATGCCACTAGCCGCCAGCGCAATGCCGGGGCCGATCTTGTGCTGTGTCATTGTAGGTAAACTCGTCAACGCGGGATCTGCTGGATGCCTCGTGCAGTGGCTCGGCGCAAGGGGCAGGAGGTCAAAGAGAGCGCATTAGCGTGGACTTGCCCGCTCTTGCCATCTGCCGCTCCGCTCCTGCACGGGCGGACCACTTTACGGTCGGCTTGAAGCAGACGTCCTTGTCGAACGGATACTGTGGCACGCTCTTGTGCTGGCGCTGCAGCCGCTCGACAGACTGGTCCACGACGCCCGGTGACAGTGCCATGAGGCTCGGATTGGCGATTGGGGCGAGCTCCGGCGAAAGATAGCCTGACTTCACCACCACGATCCTCGCGGTCCGCGGGTCAAGCCCGAGACGCGAGAAGTCGGCAAGGTTGTGGAACGGCCGTCGGCGTGCCGTCAGCACCAGTTCGACCCCTCCGATCCGCACAACCGCCTCGCGCAGTTGCGGATCGGGCGCGTCGAGCAGGAACGCCACGTCGGCGTCGGCCTCGACTGGAGCACTGGAGGTGTCGAGCGATGCGCCGATCCGCAGATGCACGCGCCCTCCGACGCCGGCTTCATACGCCGTCTCGGTTGCAATCTCGTCGACGATGCCGGCAAACACCACGCCCTTCGCCTCTTGCCGCAAGAGTTCGGTCAGGACCTCCACGCGGTCCCCAACTCCGCCGCCAGTGGGATTGTCACCGGATTCTGCCAGCACCACAGGAGCAGTCGCCGAGTTCACCGCCCAGTCGACGCACTCCGCAATGGAACCCGTCGTGGTACCGAATACGAAGTCATCGCGCCTGTTCCAGTAGTCCTCTGCCAGGTGGATAGCTGCCCTCTCCATTGCCGCTCTGTCTGTTCCGGTGATCACCGCACAAGCCGTGGCGCGGGGCTCGTCTGCCCACACGTAGCCGACCTGGAACGAGGCGTCCCATATGCCCGTCGGTTCCTCCACCGCATGCAATTGTGCATAGAAGCTGCGCGCCGGCTCGTCCTGCGTCGAGGTGCGTTCCCCCGGCAGCAGCACTGGCACTGGCGCCCAGGCCAGCATCGGCCTCTCGCCGCGGCTCAGTGCCCTCACCAGCATGGTGACTGCCCGCCGCATCGTGTCCGGCACGTCGATATGCGGGGCGGTGCGATAGGTCGAAAAGATGTCCAGGTTGTCGATGATTCGTTGGCTCACATTGCCATGGAGATCATAGCTGGCGGCGATCAGCACGTGGGGCCCCACCACGGCCCTCACTGCGGAGATAAAGTCGCCCTCGGCGTCGAACATGCCCTCGACGAACATGGCGCCGTGCATGGCGAGGTAGACCCCGTCGAGGGGCAGGGCAGCTTGAAGTCTCTCGAGGATTTCTGACTTCCACGTTTCGTAGGTGCCACGCTCCACCGGTCCCCCGGCGATGGCGCGAGCATGGAGTATGGTGGTGAACCTGGCCGGAAAGTGCGTCAGGAAGTCGAAATAGGCATCCTTCAGCATGGATGGTCCGCGCAGGACCCGGAAGTCCGGGGCGCGGGCCAGTACCGGGTTGTATGTGCTGCACTCCATATGCAGTCCGGCGACGGCGATGTGCATCATCAAGCTCCCGAAGGAATGGCTGATTGAAGTCTTGCGGGGAGTTCTGTGGGCGCGAGGCTCACCCGCAGGGTGATGATGCCGGCCGCGCAGAGCGGCGCCGCGAGCCTGCCGCACGACGGCCCCGGCGGCGCCAATGAGTGACCAGTCAGCCGCCGACTTTGGGTCGCGTCTGCCGGAGCACGACGCCGCCAGAATTCGAATGCAACCGACTGCAAGAAGAGGCTCAGCATAACCAGGCGTTGAAGCGTGAACATCGGGGTCGCCGGCACTGTAAGGAGCACTGTTTCACATTTTCATGGCGACAAGCCGTTTGAAACTGAAGCAGCCTCGCTACTTGGATACCAATTGCAACATCGTGCGCGAATACCTCCCGATTGTCCACACCTTAACTCACGCTGATCGCGCAACAAACTGCCCAAGAATCAGCCGAGTTGTGCAGTTCGTGGGCAGTCAGCGCCTGGTCTAGATTGGTATTGAACTTGATGAGAATTCGTGTTGACATCATCTCGGAAACGATCCTAGTCTTGAAAATAGTTTACAGAACTGACCTGTCCAAGAAAGAAGAGGCGGGCGGCTTGCAGGGAACAGGGAAGATATGCGCGTAGGCATCGTTGGCCTCGGCTACAGGCTTGGCTATCTGGCGCGGGTGTTCTCGCTGGCGCATCCAGGCTTCACCGTTGCCGCCTATGTCGATCCCGAGCCTGCCGGTCTGTCCTATGCTCAGGAACATGGTGTCCGCATCGGCCCGAGCTATCCCTGCCTCGACGCGATGCTCGATGCGGAGGATCTCGACCT
>Ga0233380_1001453_pt1 | contig 10618 bp, 20 predicted proteins | sample ElkDunMinimDraft_9_FD_191541 | JGI IMG/M metagenome (GOLD analysis project Ga0233380, IMG submission 191541) | Fecal eukaryotic communites from dung pellets of Tule Elk in California, USA - Elk Dung F36 | ecosystem: Host-associated > Mammals > Digestive system > Large intestine > Fecal | place... | reverse complement strand
CGGCCCAATAGATTCACGCCGCGACGCAAGAGCCTATCCAGATCATGCCGCTAGGGCTGCTATGATCTCCCCTCGCGCCGACTCTCGCGTTGAAACCCTGGTTCTTCGAGGCGTCCAGCTGCATTCAAATCGACGTCGCAGTGTATGGAAATGTCAGTCCGTGAGTTTGGCCCTGGATCGGTGCTTGCCAACGGGGCAGAGCTCGTGGGCAAACGCGAGGAAGGCTTCGTCACTCATTCGCGTCTCTTCGCAGACGCTCTAGCGAGCTCCCAAACTTCTCGGCAGATACCAGGCGGTGTCACCGTGGTGTTTGACGGTACCGTCGGAGATCCATCGACCAAGTTCTTCGGCGTCATGAAAGCTGAACTGCACGAAGGCTTCCTCAAGACAGCGGACCTGCAAGCGGAATACGTCGACGATCTATTTCTCAGTCCCAAAACAAAGCTTTATAAGATTGGCTTATTCATAAGTGACGGCACCCAACCCCGACCAGATCTGCCTAAAGGATGGTCTGCGATCGTATATGACAGCGCAATGACGGCCTCAAACCGTGACGCTGCGGCCACCTATTTCTACAGCGCATTTCTCGGTTTAGACGTACCCGACAACGCAGCCCATCAGGTCAAGAAGTTTTTTGATGAGACTCGGCAGTTCATTAAGAAATCAGGCCTGCCAGAGGCTGACAAGATCGATTTGTATAACGGATTGTATACATACTTGAAGGTTGACCGGACCCCGACCATCCAAACCACTCGTTTTGCCGAAGCCTACATGGATGTAGATTTAGCAGAAGACTACCTTCGGAACATGCGTCAACAGCGCTTCCCAACTACGCGATTGATAAAGATTTAGCGGAGGTGAGTGGCTCGCTCCGTATCAGAAAGCTACGTTTCCCGCGTTCCATCACCCTTAGTGGGCCAGCTGAAGCCATTCAGGAACTGGTTGAGGTTGAGGAAGTCACTACCGACGACGGCGTAGTAACTCGCCTGACGATACACGGCGTCTTGCAGGCTCAAGAATGAGCCGCGACGTTGACTTCCTTGCCAGGTGGGCTGCCGAGGAGCCGGTGTATGCCGCTTGGGGGACAATGATCTCGGAGAAAGTGCGAGATCGGATCGGTGAACGCATCAAGCCGATCAGCCCCGAATATTTTCTCAAGACTGCTGTCGCGCCCCGAACGAAGGAGGGGATGAAGCTTGTCGAGAAGGCGTTTTACCGCGAAAAGAACTACGCGGATCCTTACTCTGACATCACGGACAAGGTGGGCACCCGGTTTGTCGTTTTGCTGGGCAGCGATGTGCGGCTGGTTGAGGAAGTGCTGGTCTCTTTTGAGGACTGGACCTTCTCCAAAGATCGGGATTATGAGGAGGAACAAAAAGATAACCCCGTCAAGTTTGACTATGCCGCCGTACACTATGTTGTGCGTCCGAAAACGGACGTAGAGTTTGGCGAAGCCAGGATACCTGAGGGGACGCCATGTGAAGTCCAGATTAAAACACTGCTACAGCACGCCTATAGCGAACTAACGCACGACACGATCTATAAACCTCAGATACAAGCCACCCACACCATGCAGCGAAATGCCGCGAAGGCGATGGCGCTGCTGGAGGCCACCAATGACTACTTCGAGAAGGTGTCTGAAGACGTTAATATCATCCTTTCCTCTGTTAGGAAGGTGACATCGGATCTGTCTTCATTGTACCGCGAGCTCGTTGGCTTCGAGCCGAAGCCCACGGCGCTCGAAGGTATACTCCTCAACGCATACGAGAATACGGCAGCGGATGACTATCTCCGGGAGGTGCAGGCACTCCTCGCAGACAAGAGCTTCATCGCTCGCAACATCCGCGAACGAGTCTCGAACGGCAATCCAATTTTCGCGCAGCCTTCCGTTCTCCTCGCGTACCTTGCGGTTCATTCTTCGCCTCGTCGGGCAAAAAGGGATTGGCCGCTGACCCCGGTGGAAATGGAAGCCCTGCTGAACGATCTCGGTGAGAGCAACAATTAACAGCGCTACTATGAACGAGCAGGCCACGGGTGGTTAGCTTAGAAAGCGCAGCTTCTGCAAGTTTGGCCAGGATGCGCATCAGAGTAACGCCGTTAACTGGCGTCGAGCAAGCGCGAGTACGAGGAGGTCCACGATGACTGAAAAGCCTGCGCCTCTCGAAGTTGCTGCCCGCGCTATCTGCAAAGAATTTGGCGTGGATCCCGACAGCCTGATCAAGGCAGAGGACGACGTCCACGTGGGGTTCGGCCTACGAGAACCCCACCTCGCGTGGACCCGCTACGTGGGCATGGCTGCGGCGGTTCTCGAGGCCGTGAGGACGCCGAGCGTGAAGATGCTTGCTGCCGCAGACGACCTCCCCTGCTCGGTCAGCGCTACCGAGTGCTGGGAGGCGATGATCGACGCTGCGTTGAATGAGGGGCCGGTCGGGTCCCCCCCGTCTTAGCTCCCGCCATAGAAGTTTTTGTACCGGTTCCACCGGGCTGATCGATCTGGCTGGCGGGACGCCTCGCTGCGGCGTCGGGAGTATGCCGGCGGCACCATCGGGTAGTCCTCAGGCAAACCGAACTCCGCCTTGTAGCTCTCGACGGTGTACCCATGGGTCTTGATGTGTCGCTTGAGCAGGGCGTAGTGCCTGCCATCGATCATGCTGACGAGGTAGTCTTCGTGGATCGTGTGGTGGGGCGTCATGGCGTCTCGCGCCGCTTAAACCACGGTTCGGACGTCCGCTCGATCGACAAGGGCAAGGTGCACGTGCGGACCAACTCGAACGCTTCGCTGGGCTTACCGTTGAGCCACTGATCCCAGTCCTGCCGTTGGAGTATGGTCGGCATACGATCGTGGACCTCGGCCATCTGCGCGTAGCCATCGACCATGACCATGGAATAAGCCTCACCCCATTCCTCAGTCGCCCGCCAGATGCCTGCGACGGCAAACAGTTCCTCATCCGGGAGAGAGTACCAGGTGCGCGTCATGCGGCCGGTTTCGCCCTCGGCTTCCGCCCAGGCGGTCACGGGGATGAGGCACCGGCGCCTGGCAAAGCTGTCGCGCCAAAAGGGCGTGGCCAGCCTGTCTTCGCGGGCATTGTTAATTGGCTTGGGCTTGAGGGGCTTGCCCGTCCGCTTACTCTTCATCGCCAGCGGAAAACCCCATGTCATCGCCCGGACCTCGCCACTGGTGATCACTAGGCCGGGATAGCCCGGATAGACCTCCTCGGCATAGTTAGGGGCGCCCTGCGCCATCGCGTTGGCCCAGAGGCCGACCTCGGCATTCGATCGGCGCATACGGTACAGGTTGCACATGCCTCCAGGATGGAGAGGTCATGCACAGAGTCAATGCGCTGACCCGGTTGCGCTCCCGCCTGATCCCGCGCCAAAGGGCCGGCATGAAGCGTAAGACCAAGCGAGCCCTGACCCTGATTGCCGCGCTGATCGGTGCTGCCATGACCGGCGGCGCTGCGGCGATTGTCTCGGACCTGTTTCCTGGCGCGAGCAGTGGAACCGTAAGCTACTCCGAGCCGCTGTATGGCTGCCGAGTGACGGATGGGGACACCATCCGCTGCGGTGACGAGCGGATCCGCCTCTTGGGTATCGACGCTCCTGAGATGGGTGGTCGCTGTCGCAAGGGCCGCACGTGCGTGGAGGGTGACCCGATCGCTGCCAAGGAGAGCCTGGCCGCCGCGATCTCCGGGCCGCTTACGATCGAGCGCGCGGGCAAGGATCGATATGGGCGCACGCTGGCTGTCGTGGCTGGACGGGTGGGCGACCTATCGTGCCACCAGCTGCAGCAAGGGCTCGTCGCGTACCGGTCAGACTGGGACAATGGCAAGCGGGTAGCGCGCACCTGCCCTGGGGATGTGATGGGGATGTAAGGGGGTGCGCTCTTAGCTCCGCTGGTCGCGAAAACGCTGCTGCGCTCGACCGTGATCGTACTGAAGGTTACGGATGGTAGCTCGGACGGCATCCGACATCTTGGTTTTACACTCACTGCAGAACGGCGTCGTGCTGATAGGTGGATGGCCGGGAACGCCGCTTCGGGAATACTGGTCTGGTAGACCATACCTCTCGTTTTCGTTTCGGTCGTTGCCGGCCGTAAGTTCAACTGAGACCTCTGCAGGGGATCCACAGCATATGCACTGCTTCTCGTGCAAATCGGACATGTCAGCCTCTCCTTAGCATAGCCATCATGGTTGCGACGCAGCGGCCACCACACCTGGCCTCTGGCTTTCCGTTTCGGCTCGGGGCGCAGAATTGCAGCCTAGAACTGTAACGCAGTTGGCCGTCGAGAGATCACGAGTGTTGCTTGGAAACTATCGAATAGCACCTGGGCGGCGACCGAGGACCATGTAATGATCGCGCTGCGGGACACCTACGTGGAGAACAAGTTGGGCGCAATCGAGCCGGCGGCGCTGCTGGAGTTTTATAACAGGTTAGTGGACGAGATACTTGGACAGGGTGTTGGTGAGCCACCATAAAGTGGCCTTGCACTGCGGGTGCCTATCTGTTGCGGGCAAGTAATCCACCGAAGCATTCCGTACTGCCTAGTGGCACAGAGCGCCGCATCTAAATGTGTGTGCTGCCGAAGCCAGCCTGTATGCGGCAAGCATCATCCGCGTCGTCGGCTGTGCGCTGACCCGAAAGCACGTCAATCATACAATTGAAGAACTCCAGGGCCTCGTAAGGAGACGTCAAGGGCAGCTGAACCTTTGCATTGCGGAGGGCGACTGCTGCATCCTCTTCTGTCGCGTCGCGGAGTCGCATCATAAATGCCTCCCGCTCCTCGGCGCTGCCTTGATCGATCAACGACTGATGGTCGGGTGTTTCGGGGCTCATCTCACCGTCCTTCACGCTTGAAAAATGGATACCTCGGCTGAGCAACCGTCCTCAATTTTCCCGCGAAGATTGCACGCATTGCTGAAGCCTCCAGTGCATTCACGCAGACCAAGTGAGTGCCACCTGCCGGCAACGGCTTGATTGCGATAAGAAGGGCACCATGCTCCGCGCATTGCTGCTCCACTTCGGCCTGAGGCAGGTCTACATCTAGCAAACAGCTCACGTGGCTGCGCCGGACCGGATCGCATTGCGCCGATCGCTGGCTTCCGTAGCTCGAGCCCAGTCGCTTGCAGCGTTTGCGCCGACGACCATTTGATAGTTCATAATCCTGTTGGCCGTCACCCCCGCAGATGCGAGGTGCCGGATGCGCTCCAGCCTAGTTGAAGCCGCACCAGCCCGAATTAGTGATTTCTGGTGTTCGAAGTACTGAAGATTAAGATCCATGGACATGCTCCTTATACAAGCGGGAGCGCTATCGTCTCTCAGTCGTCGGTGCTTGTGATAGAAGCCGTGCGATTGCTTCAATATAGGGGCAACAACCCAAATTTCAATAGATCACCCTGCACAGCAGGCTCTCTGACGCCTAACGGGCCGGCGCGGTGTTTTCATGGCGCTCTACAGCCACCACGCGCGTCGGTTAGGCAGCCGCGCATCACCAACGGGAGGTCAGTTTCGATTCAGCGACCCGCGTGTGGCGGCACTTTCACTAGCTGTGATCTGCACTGAATAAAGTATGAGCCCCTCCTCGTCACAGGCGTCGACCTGCCAATGTTGGTCCGACCATAGAAGCGCCGCATGATCTCTCATGAGCCGCCCAACAAAGATAGCGAGCTCCAAAGCCGTCCCATGAACCGCCCGTGCTGCAGGTTTAAGCGCCTTGCAGGGCGGCTTGTGGTGTGTATTTTCACATCGGCCGTCGCAGCTATCGTGGTCAGCGTCGGCGACGAGCTTGAATACGCGGCTTTCCGTCGCCGCAGATCGAGGCCCCTGCAAAGGCTAGATCACTGAGCGAGGGCAGCAGTATGCCAGCCTGCCTAGGCGATCCCCCGCAAGGCTGACGGCCGGGAAAGACCGGCACCTACTCCCCGCACTCCACCTGCATGCCCGTGTCCCTCAGGAACCGACACACGCGGCCCCCAGCATCAGCGAGGTCGTCCTCCCAGCGGCGCACCTTGGAGCGATACCGGGCATCGGCAGCAGGGTCGATCAGCGCCTCGGGCGGCATCTTGGGGCGCGGCACCACGAGCGCTTCGACATCAGCACGGAGCGGGTAGGTGAGTTGCGGCCGCTCAGTGCAGGCGGTCAGCATCCATGGCAGCGCCGCCAGCATCCATGTTTTCATCCACGACATCACAGGCAGGCCTCCTGATAGACCTTCATCCTCGCCAGTTCGGCAGCGGTGTAATCCTCACGCATAGCGGCGCAGATGAATGCGCGGGTGTTTGGTGGCTGCGTCGCCCTAGCCTCCGGTGACTTGGCCGCCTCCGACGCCTCCGCTCGTGCAATCTCCAACTCGCGCGCTTGCTCGGCCAGCATGTTGTCGATCGCGTCTTGCGCCCGGTCCTCGGCCTCTCTCTCACGGGCGGGAGCGCTTACCGCCTCGCGCTTGTCCTCGTGGCGCTCGATCACGCGGGCATCCCGTTGGGAGACCAGCACATAGGTCACCACGAACAGCACCACGATCGCTACGGCCATGATCAGCATGACGCGCAGGCCATCGGGCAGGCGTCCGAACCAGAGACGGGCGGCGGTGAGGGCGGAGAGGATCATGGCTTTTTCTCCGGGTCACCATTCGCGCCCTTGGAGGTCATAACGTAGTGGTAGGAAACTACGCTGCCGACGAAGCCCGAAAGCTGACCTATCATGTATACGATGATCTGTTCGTTCGCGGCCGGTATGTTCTTGAACAGCAGAGCTCCCAAGGCGGTCACGAAGGCGAAGATCAGCGAGACGCCGATCCAGTCGCGAAGGGCCAGCGGTTTCATTGTATCCAGCTCTTTACCTTGGCCAGCTGCGCCTTGCGGTCAGCGAAGCCGTTGAGGCCGCCGTTGATCCGGCGTGTGATCCCCTCGATGTCGTCGGCATCCGCGAGGGCATTCAGGACACGGTCCCGCCAGTATTCCAGCGCCAGCAGCAGGCCGATCGAGGGCACCGCCGCGAGGGTCGGGTTGCTCTCCAGGTCGATGCCGATCTTGCGGCCGAACGTCCGGTAGTTCGCCCGCCCGGTGATCTGGATCGGACCCCGCCCCTTGTAGCGCTTGCCGTCGCCCGGCTGCGTGTTGCCGAGGCTCGTCCGCCCCTCGTAAGCCTCGCCGCTGGCGACCTCCTCCATGTAGCGGAACGACCCGCTTTCGTGGATCAGTTGGGCCAGGAAGTGGGCAAGTCGGCGCTCGCTGGCCATGACCCCGTATTCGGCGAACCAGCGGGCAGCGCAGACGGCCAGGTCAGCCGCCCGCTCAGCCGATGCCCCGCACTTGCGGAACAGGGCAGTGAAGGTCCCGACGCCCACGATGCCATCGACCGTGACGCCGAGCTTGGTCTGTAGCTTACGAGGGTCGATCATCGCCCCATCCTCCACCGCTCAGCCTGCCGCCGGGCGCGATAGTTGTTCCACCTGTGCCGGGTGATTCGTCCGACGAAGTAGACCGCAGCCCCGACGCGCATCAGCGTGGGAGACCAGTCATCGAAGGGCGAAGGCTTGAAGGTGATCGGGCCGATCGTCATCATGCAGCCGGCCGCCATGATCCCCATGCCGATACTCTCTATCGGGGTGAACTTGGTCGTCTGGACGATCAGTTTGTAGGCGATGATCCCGTACACGATCAGCGAGGCGACCACGTTCAGTGCGTCGAAGAACTGGTTCTCGGTCATGCTTCAGTCTCCATCGACTGCGCGCCCACGAGCTTTCGCAGCCTGCGGACCATGACCGGGATCAGGATGTTGGACCCCGAGGCCATGAGGTAGAACACGCCCCCCAAGATGCGGATGTCGGTCGGCCCGCTGCCGAAGATCAGGTGGTTGACCCAAGGCGAGACGAACCACGCGAAGGAGCTGCCGACGAACAGCGCCATGATAATGTCCACCGGCGTCATCTTGGCATACGGCCGAAACGACAGCGCGGTGATTGCGCCAGCGAGGCTCGCCAGGAGAGGCCAGAGCCAGCGCATGAGGGGGTTGTCATCGATCATATTTCGCACGCACTTCGTCCGGTGGTTGATTGATCGTGGAGGTGCTGGAGAGGTCCATGGCTCGCCTCCCTCTCAATGAGCGCGAGGTCCGCGACCTCTTTCAGGTCGGTCACGCAGTCATCCCGTCGATAAGCGCCAGTCGGCGCTTGACGATTTGCTTCGCGAGCGGGACGCACGCGGCATAGCCCGCATCTCCAAGGTGCAAAGCATCGACGTTATTGATGAGCGTCTGTTGGCCGTTCCCATCGACCGGACCTGTGTTCGGGGTAGCCCAGTCCAGAACGTCACGCCCGTGCGCCGCCATAGCCTTGATCCGCGCGATCTGCGCGATCCGCCGTGCATCAGCAGCCGCGCCCCACGGTCGGGACGAGTAGTTGGCCGGCGTCCCCGGCAGGGTGACAACATGGCCGCCAGCTCCTTCCAGTGCTTGGATCATTGTGGAGTGGTAGCTATCCATCCAACGTGTGGAGTTCGGCACGAGAGAGGTTTCGCCATCCGCCGGGATAGTCGTAGGCACATTGTTCGTGAAAAAGCCCTCGACGAAGGCCATATCTGGCACTGATCCCGCCGCTACGGCATCAAGGACATTCTGATAGATGAATTCTGCCGTAATGCCGGACCAACCGTAGTTAGCCCACTCAAATGCCACAGGCGTTTCGGCAGTAAGTTCGGAGCAAAGTTGGGTCCCAAAGCTGGCACCGAGATACGTGCCCCGTCCATCCGTAATACTGTCTCCGAACGTTCCCAGATTGAACACCATACCGCGATAAAGGCATTCTACTTCGACTACAGGGCATGTGCTGGGAGCGGTAGTATTCGTCGTGCCAGAGTTCATCGTGCTCCAACCGCTAGCCGCCGCCGCGACCGCGCCTTGTCTGCGCAGCAAATCGAAAGGGCGTGTTGGGTGGTCGGCCCAGTTGGCGAAAGTGTCGGCACCGGCGGTGTCGCCCATTGTGATGATGTTACCATCAACCCCGCCGAGCGCGAGCCGGATTACAAGCCAGTATCCCTCCCCACCGTCGTCCCTCGGAACAGACGTGACGCGGGTCCAGTCGGACCACTGGTGAGTAGCTCTCCGTAGCACCGAGGATGGAGGAAAATTTGGGTTGTTGTTGCCACCGAATAAGGCGTTAACCGGGGTTGCCGCCATGAGAGCCGCGTCTGTTTTATTCGGCACCGATGCGACTGCCGCATATCCGTTTGGGGTGACGGCATCGTTGCCTCCGGTCTGCCCCAAGCGGACCTTGAACCGGACCATGTCGAACGGGAGCGGACAAAGTCTGCGTAGCTGCCAGTTGGTGTAGCTCGAAGAGACGATTTGAGTAACGCGTTCGAAGCGGCCCGATCCGATGGTCCAGCGCCCAATGCTCTTGGGTCGCCGAAGAGGGTTGCGCGTGATAGTAGCCAGCTCCCCAACGGCCTTAGCTGCAACCATGTTCGTCATGCGTGATCTCCCTCAAACATCGGCAGGGTAAGCAGGGCGGCCTCGATCTCGGCAGTGGACATCATGTCACGCCTCCCACAACGTCAGAGTGGCGCCAGCGCTCAGGCCCCGCACGAACAGCTGATTGGTCGGACAATCACCGCCGGTAAGTTCGTTTGACACACCGCCATACAGCGGGATGCCGGCGGTCTGGTCTGCCGCCAGGGTCAATGTGCAATCCACCGGAGGCACGATTTTCAGAGCACGACGCGCCTTCGCCGGGAGGATCGCTGTCGTGCCCGCCGCTTGCCCGGCGGACAGTGAAGCGATTGAGACCGACACATATTCCAGGCCGCTTGCAGCCACAGGGTAACCGTTGAGCATTACACTATCTCCGCTGTCGCTGAGCCGGTGAGGGTGGCGCGGATGCTGGTCGCGTCCACACCGGGGAAGGGGTAGATGATGGTGTTGGTGGCGCCGGTGATCGCCATGGCCGGCACGATCGTTGTGACGACGCCTAGGGCATTTCGCGCGTCGATCGTGACCGTGCCCGTGCCTGTCAGGCGCAGGCGCAGCCAACCAACGAAGCGCTTCCACACGCCATCCTCAAGGGGGCCATAAGGCAGGGCGCCGCTGACCTGCTCCGACAGCTCTTCAATGGGCCCGCCGAGCTCGGCAGCGACATCATCACGGACGCTGCTATATGCTTTGATGAAAGCCATAGTTCAGTACGCCTCCAATACGTGCATTGCGCGGCACTCGAAGGCGAGGTCCTGATTTTCTACCACCCAAGCCGGGTAGCCGCCTTGGTTGGTGTACGGCAGCGGGTCTCCGACTTGCTCCCCGTTGAGGTAGGCGATCGCGTGGGCGCCATCGAAACCGATGGCTAGCTCGCAGGTAACCGGGTTGGCCGCGTCCGAGCCGAACGCCGTAGAGGACAGAAGAGTCTGCGTGACTGCGCCGCCCTCAAGGCGGCGGAACATCAGGTCGGCGCCATAGCGAAACAAGGCGAGCTGGTCTCTGTCGCCGTAGTCCAGCCAAGCGTCGTCCGTCTCGAACAAGGCAATGCCCTGGACTGTCAATCGGCGCGCAAAAAGGACCCCCTATCGGCGTCCAAAAGGGACCCCTTTGCGGAGCAGCGTGACAGGTATGACGGACGCAGCATTCGCGCTGG
>Ga0233380_1001451_pt1 | contig 10626 bp, 9 predicted proteins | sample ElkDunMinimDraft_9_FD_191541 | JGI IMG/M metagenome (GOLD analysis project Ga0233380, IMG submission 191541) | Fecal eukaryotic communites from dung pellets of Tule Elk in California, USA - Elk Dung F36 | ecosystem: Host-associated > Mammals > Digestive system > Large intestine > Fecal | place... | reverse complement strand
CGACGAAAACCTGCGCTGGCTGATGGACCCGAACCTCGCCATGCCGCTGGTTGTCGCCTTGTCGGTCTGGAAGGTGTTCCCTTTCACCACCCTGGTCATCCTCGCCGCCCTGCAGGCGGTCCCGAAGGATCTCTATGAAGCCGCCGAAGTGGACGGGGCTAACCGCCTGCAATCGTTCCGCTTCATCACCATACCCGAGATCGCCCCGACGCTGATGCTGATGGGCGTTCTGGTGGCGATCTTCTCGTTCAAGCAGTTCACCCTCATTTGGCTGACGACCGGTGGCGGCCCCTATGGCGGCATTACCGAGACGCTGGTGCTGCGCATCTATCAGACGGCGTTCCGCTTCTTCGATCTCGCCTATGGCGCGACGCTCGGGGTTGCCGGTTTCGTCATCGTTCTCGGCCTCACCTTGCTGTTCGTATACGTCCAGCAACGACAAGAACGGGCGAGGGGGCGCTAGGCATGGCGGCTTCACGACACTGGACCTACAGGCTGCGGCTGGCTGCCTCGCAAGTGCTCTTCTACGTGCTGGTGATCGGATTCTGCTTCGCGGCGCTGTTCCCGGTCTACTGGATGGTCGTGAATTCGATCCAGCCCCTGAGCTACGGGATGCAATATCCGCCGCCGCTCTTCCCGCGGGAAATCAGCTTCCTCCCTTTCACCACGCTCTTTGAAAACTTCCCCGTCGCGCAATGGCTGGTCAATTCGCTGCTGCTCGCAGGCATGACTACGCTGCTCGTGCTGGGGCTGGCGATCCTCGGCTCCTTCGCAATGACCTTCCTGAAATGGCGTGGCAAGGCGGCATTCGGACTGCTGCTGCTCATGACGCAGATGCTGCCCGAGGCGTTGGTGGTGATTCCGGTCTACGCGATGTATCGGGAGCTCGGCCTCGCCAACAGCTTGCCCGCGCTCTCGCTGATCGACGCGGCATTCATCCTCCCGATCTGCATATGGGTGCTGAAGAACGCCTTCGATTCCATCGCGGTCGACATCTACGAGGCCGCCCTGATCGACGGCTGTACGCCGCTTGGCGCGCTGCTGCGTACCCTGCTGCCGCTTTCCGCGCCGGGGCTGGTCGCGGTTAGCGTGGTGGCGTTCTTCTATGCCTGGAACGAGTATCTATTCGCGGTGACGCTGATCAGCAGTCCGGACATACGCCCGGTGGCGGTCGGGCTGGCCTCGCTGAAGGTGATGCTCGATACGCCGATCGACCGCGTCCTGGCCGCCGCGCTCTTCTTCTCCATCTTCCCGGTCATCTTCTACCTGATCATCCAGCGCTACATCGTGGCCGGGCTCAGCGCAGGGGCGGTAAAGGGGTAGCAACATGGACATCTCGTGCGTGGTCGATGCCAGGGCCGAGCTCGGTGAAGCCACGATCTGGGATCCCGAGGCGAAGGTACTATGGTGGATCGACATCTACGGTCCGACGATCCACCATTTCGACCCTGCGAGCGGCAGGAGCCAAAGTTGGAGCGCACCGGAATATCTCGGCTGCCTCGGGCTTCGCGCCGCCGGCGGCCTCGTGGTGACCATGGCCAGCGGCTTCCACTTCTTCGACCCGGCCAGTGGCGGTTTCACCGCCATCGCCGATCCTGAGGCGGGGCAGGAGGATACGCGGTTCAACGACGGCAAGCCCGACCGTTTCGGCAATTTCTGGTCGGGCACGATGTTCGAGGCGCCGGGCAAGACGCCGAGGAAAATCGGCGCTCTCTATCGGCTGGACGCCGGAGGCGTAGTCCGCAAGATGCTCGACGGCATCGGCTGCGCCAACGGGCTGGCCTGGAGCCCGGACGGCCGCGTCGCCTATTTCACCGACAGCCACACGAGCTTTGTCTGGGCCTTCGACTATGCGCCGGAGACCGGCGCGTTCGAAAACCGGCGCGTCTTCCTCGACCTCGGCGACCGCGGCTATATCGTCGATGGCGCCACGGTGGATGCAGGCGGCAATTATTGGCTGACGGTGCCCTTCAAAGGCAAGGTACTGGCCTTCGATCCCGCGGGCAGGCAGATCGCCGAGGTCGTCATGCCCTGCGATCTGCCGACCTGCTGCGAATTCGGCGGACCCGATCTGGATACGCTCTATGTCACCACCGCCCGCTATCGCCGCAGCGACGAAGAGCTTGCCGGCCAGCAGGCGCCCGGAGGCCTTTTCGCGATCACCGGGCTGGGTGCCAAAGGCTTGATCCTACCGCCCTATGCGGGCTGAGGCGCGGCTCACGTCGCGATCGCATAGCCGTCGTCGACCGGCAGGGCGACGCCGTTGACATAGGCGGAATCGTCCGAGACGAGCCAGGCCACGGCGGCGGCGATCTCGGCCGATGTGCCCATCCGATGCGACGGGATGCGCCCCACGATCTGATCGTAGCGCGCGGGATCGGCCTTGAACGCGGTGCGGGTCATGTTGGTCTCGACGAAGCCGGGGCAGACCGCATTGCAACGGAAGTTCAGCGATCGCGCATCCCCGGCAATGGCCCGGGTCAGTCCGATCACCGCCGTCTTCGAGGTGACATAGGCAGCTGCGTTCCTGAGCGCGGCCAGCCCGCCCATGGAGGAGATGTTCACGATGTTGCCGCCATGCTCCATCTCCAGCGCGATGTAGCGGCCCGATGCCATGAACATCGCCTTGACGTTGACGCCGAGCAGGTGGTCGAACTCGTCCGCCCCGGTGTCCCAGACGGGTTTGCGGAAATTGACCCCGGCATTGTTGACCAAGCCGTCGATATGACCCGCCTTGCCGTGGATTTCGTCCAGCCAGCCGGTATCGCGCCAATTGGCGAGGTCGACCTCGTAGTGGCTGAGCCGCTCCTGCGGCAAGCCGTCAAGGTCGCCCCGGCTGCGCGAAACGACGTGGACGTGATCGCCGAGCGACAGGAACTGTCTGGTTTGAGCCAGGCCGAGGCCCTTGTTGCCTCCGGTAACGACGATATGGCGCATGCGTTGGTTCCTCCCTCCCTGTAGTCCCCGCCGACTGCCGGCGCCGGGCGGGAATCCGGGTCCCAATACGGGACCATGACCGCCGCCCGGAGGGGCTTGCAGCTATAATCATTATAATAGTATGTTTTTATTGGTTGGGGCAATGCGGGGAACGAAGCGCCGTGGGAAGGAGCCGAAAACCTTCCGGCTTCTCCCAGCGAACCCCTTGGATAAGAGCAAGGAAACTCAAATTCCTGTGCGACGATACGGTGCTGCTCGGCGATCCCTCGATTTTACGAAGGACGACATCCGCCGATCCGACCTCCGGTCTTCCTGCGTCGACCGGCCGCCGGGCCTGGCGCCCTCCCGCGACATCCGGCCGACTCTTGGATGATATTGAGCGATAAGGAGAACGGGCAGAGGAGTCTGCCGGCCCGGCAACATTCCGGCGGGGAATATGTCCAGCACTTGAAACAGGTCTGGTCGTTCCCGCGGACTATTCAAGCCGGCGCCTGGAAATAGGCCTTAGTCGAAAATGCCCTCGCTGTGCTCTTCGACATAGGTCGCAAGTCCGAGCGTGTGGTCGCGGCACAGACGTTCGGCGAGTTCCGTGTCCCGCTTTTCCAGCGCGTCGATGATGGCAAGGTGGTCCTTGATCGACTGGCTCGCCCGCTCGTCGCGGCCGATGGTCATCTTGCGGATGCCGCGCACGTGCAGAAGGATGTTCTCCGTCATCTCGTGAAGCACTTTCGAACCGCTCATCCTGATCAGCGTCTGATGGAACTGGATGTTCGCCTCGGAATATTCGCTGAGATAGTCGGCCGGCCTGTGCCCTTCATGAAACTTCACGAAGATCCTGCGCAACTGGTCTATGTCCTTGCGGCTGGCATTGAGGGATATCAGCCGCGCCGCCATGCCTTCCAGCGCCGCCCAGGCCTGGATCATCTCGATCACGTCGTGCTTGGTCTTGCGCAGCACCACGATGCCGCGGCGCGGTACGGACTTCACGAAGCCCTGCTGCTCCAGCATCGCCAACGCCTCGCGGATCGGCGTCCGGCTGACGCCGAGGCGCTCGGCGAGCTGGCGTTCGTCGAGCCACGTGTCCTCGCTCGTGGCATAAATGTCCATACTCGCGATCGCATCCTTGAGCGTCGCATAGATCCGCGTCTTGAAATTGGGCTCGGCGGCAAGAGGCTCGAGAACGAGCCCGGGTGTGGCTTCCTCGGCCAGGGGCCAACGCGTCTGGCTTCTTGCGCTCACGTGAGTACCTCCAGTCTCGTTTCTCTGGAATATGTAATGCCATTCCGATGCGGACTGCCCTTTCTCAACTATCCAGCCGGTTGTCCAGTGCGCGAAATCTCGCAGCGGAGACGCCACATGAATTTTAGCCGATTCTCATCCGACGTTGGATAGGGACCAACTTTTTACCCGTACGCCCAGCAGTTCGACGTGCGCCACACCGAGGCAGGTCCGTGTGCCCGCCATGGGGATTACCGCCGTCTCCATCGCCGCGGCTTTGTCCTCCCGCTACGCTTTCCACCGGAAATGATGCATCGGGAAGCCATCCGCTCGAAGAGTATCGACTATTCGAGAAGACGGGCGCCGGCTCCTGCCGGCGCCCGGTTGGGACATTCAGATCAGACCTGCGCCACGCGCCCACTTGTATTTCGCGCCGAGGACCTCGACCGGCAGCTCCGTCGAATAGGCGTAGGCCGGGATGCCGTGTTGGTAGAGGTATTCGGCTGCCTGCTCGACCTCGACGTCGCCGGCGAGCGAAGCGACCATGGGCTTCTCGATACCCTTGGCAGCCATCTCTTCCTTCACCTCGACCATCAGTTTCGCGAAGACCATCGGCGGCGTGACGATCGTGTGCCAGTAGCCGAGGATCAGCGCGTGGATGCGGTCGTCCTCGAGCCCCAGCTTCACGGTGTTCTTGTAGGTCTGGGGCGGCTCGCCGCCGGTGATGTCCACCGGATTGCCCGCCGCTCCAAAAGGCGGGATGAACTTGCGGAAGGCCGCGTCGAGATCGGCAGGCATCGACATCAGGTGAAGCCCGTTGTCGATGCAGGCGTCGGACAGAAGCACGCCCGAGCCGCCTGCGCCGGTGATGATGACGACGTTCTCGCCCTTCGGCGTCGGCAGGATCGGAATGCCGCGCGCGAACTCCAGGAGCTGGCGCAGCGAGCGGGCGCGGATGACGCCGGACTGCTTGAAGACGTCTTCATAGATCCTGTCGTTGCCCGCCAGCGCGCCGGTGTGCGACGAGGCGGCCTTGGCGCCGGCCGATGTGCGGCCAGCCTTCAGCACGACGACCGGCTTCTTCTTCGAGACCCGCTTGGCCGCTTCCGCGAAGGCGCGGCCATCCTTCAGGTCCTCGCAATGCTGCGCGATGATGCGGGTGTTGTCGTCCTGCTCGAAGAACGCGAGCAGGTCGTCCTCGTCTATGTCGGACTTGTTGCCGAGTCCGACGATGGCCGACACGCCCATCTTGGCGGAGCGCGAGAAGCCGATGATGGCCATGCCGATGCCGCCCGACTGCGAGGACAGGGCGGCCGAACCCTTCACGTCATAGGCCGTGCAGAAGGTCGCGCAGAGGTTGGCAGGCGTGTAGTAGAAGCCGTAGATGTTCGGCCCCATCAGCCGGACATTGTATTTGCGTCCGATCTTGACGATCTCCTCCTGAAGCTCAGGCGCTCCGGCTTCGGCAAAACCTGAAGGGATCAGCACGGCGCCCGGAATGCCCTTTTCGCCGCACTCCGTCAGCGCGCCGGCGACCAGCTTCGCGGGAATGGCGAAGACCGCCGTGTCGATCGTGCCGGGCACGTCCTTCACGCTGCGATAGGCCTTGTAGCCCAGGATCTCCTCGGCCTTCGGGTGGATCGGATAAATCTCGCCCTTGTAGCCGCCGTTGATCAGGTTCTTCATCACCGAATTGCCGATCTTGCCGTCCTCCGCCGAGGCGCCGATCACCGCGACGGCGGTTGGGCGCATGATGCGGTTCATCGCCTTGACGATGTCGTCGTTGTCGTGGCGCGGGCGCGGCGCGGGCTGGTTGTAGTCGACGACGATGCGGACATCCGCGGCAATCGCGCCATCCTTGGTGGCGAAGACCGGGTTGAGGTCGAGCTCGGAAATCTCCGGATAGTCGGCCACGAGCTGGGATACGCGCACGATCATGTCGGCAAGCGCATCGCGATTGACGGGATCGCCGCCCCGCACTCCCTTCAGCATCTCGGCCGCCTGGATGCTGTCGAGCATCGAGACGGCTTCCTCGCCGGTGACCGGCGCGAGGCGGAACGTGACGTCCTTCAACACTTCGACGAGAACGCCGCCGAGGCCGAATGCGACCAGCTTGCCGAAGGAGCCGTCGGTCACGGCGCCGATGATGACCTCCTGGCCGCCGCTCAGCATCTGCTGGACCTGGACGCCGCTGATGCGCGCATCCTTCTTGTAGGCCTTGGCGTTGGCGACGATCTTTCCGAAAGCGGATACCGCCTCCTCGGCCGACTTGACGCCGACGATGACGCCGCCAGCTTCGGTCTTGTGCAGGATGTCCGGTGACACGATCTTCATGACCACCGGGAAGCCCATGCCTGCGGCGAGCTTCGAGGCTTCCTCGGCAGTCGCCGCCACGCCCTCCTGCGGAACCTTGATGCCGTAGGCGTCGCATACGAGCTTGCCTTCCGGCGCCGTGAGTGCCTGACGACCTTCCGCCTTCGCCTTGTCCAGCACGTTACGGACAGCAGTTCTGTCGAGCATGTTCTCCTCCTTGAGCCGCCCGCTCTCCTCGCGATTACGGCGGCAGTGCTGAATGGACCAACGGAGGCGCGCTTACCTGGTAATCTCTTCTCGCGCCGGCATTGGTATTATTTATACCACAGCTTGCCTGTCAAGTTTGCGGCGGCGCTGCGACCAGCGCCGCCGCCCTATCGGGCGCGGCGTTGCTCAGGCCCTTGTCGCTTCGCCCTGGTGCCGGTTCTTGCCGTTGCGCAACCGGTCGATCAGGATCGAGATCAACGGCCAGAAGAGCATCAGCATGGCCAGCGCGCAGATCGAGCCGACGAGCCAGTTGGACCAGAAGATGGACAGGCTGCCCTGCGACACCAGCATCGACTGGCGGAACGAGCTCTCGGCGAGATCGCCCAGGACCAGCGCGAGCACCAGCGGGGCAAGCGGGTATCCAAGCTTCTTCATCACGTAGCCCAGCACGCCGAAGAACAGCATGATGACCACGTCGAGATAGGCGTTGTGCACCGTGTAGGCGCCGATGCAGCAGATCACGACGATGACCGGCGCGATGATCGAGAAGGGGATGCGCAGGATTGCCGCGAACAGCGGGACCGTTGTCAGCACGATGATCAGGCCGACGACGTTGGAAAGGTACATCGAGGCGATGAGGCCCCAGACGAAGTCCTTCTGCTCGATGAAGAGCATCGGGCCAGGCTGCAGCCCCCAGATGAGGAGGCCGCCGAGCATGACCGCGGCCGTCGGCGAGCCGGGGATGCCGAGCGTCAGCATCGGCAGGAGCGCGCTCGTCCCGGCAGCGTGTGCGGCGGTTTCGGGCGCAACCACGCCCTCGATCTCGCCCTTGCCGAAATTGGCGCGGTTTTTCGACATGCGATGGGCGATGCCGTAGCTCATGAAGGAGGCCGGCGTCGCGCCGCCGGGCGTGATGCCCAGCCAGCACCCGACTGCCGACGAGCGCAGATAGGTGGCCCAGAACTTCGGCAGCCGCTTCCACGTGTTAAGCACCGAGCGCATCGTGATGGATGTGCTTTTGCCGCGGAAGGAAAGTCCCTCTTCGAGGGTAAGGAGTATCTCGCCGATGCCGAACAGGCCGATGACGGCGATGAGGAAGTCGAAGCCGCGCATCAGCTCGACGGTGCCATAGGTCATGCGCAGCTCGCCGGTGACCGAGTCCATCCCGACGGCGGCCAGCGCGAAGCCGAGCATCATCGCGGCAAGCACCTTGAACGCGGATTCTCGTCCCATGCCGACAAAGCTGCAGAAGGTCAGCAACTGCACGGCAAAGAACTCGGCTGGACCGAAGCGCAGTGCGAAATTGGCGACCAGGGGCGCCACGAAGGTGATGACGATGACGGCTAGCAGGGCGCCGACGAAGGAGGATGTAAAGGCAGCGGTAAGCGCCTCATCCGCCTTTCCCTGCTGCGCCATGGGATGGCCGTCGAATGTCGTTGCCACCGACCATGGCTCGCCCGGGATGTTGAAGAGGATGGAGGTGATTGCCCCGCCGAAAAGCGCGCCCCAGTAGATGGACGACAGCATGATGATCGCCGCGGTGGGCGACATCGAAAAGGTGAGCGGCAGAAGAATGGCGACTCCGTTGGCGCCCCCGAGGCCGGGCAGGACGCCGATGAGAACGCCGAGCACGATCCCGATGCACATGTAGACGATGTTCATAGGGTCGGCGAGAACCCCGAAGCCATGAATGAGCGATGCGAATGCGTCCACCGGAGTTGCTCTCCTTCCTGCCAGCTATTTCCAATGTGTTAGAAGCCGAGTGCGGTCTCCAATGGTCCCTTCGGCAGCGGGATGAGAAATGCGATCTCAAACAGCCAGAAGAGGGCGAGCGGAATGAGGACCGCGACCGGCACGGTTTTGGCCAGGGGGTATTTGCCCAGCCACATCATGAAGAGGCCGATGTAGAGGATGGACGCGACATAGATGCCGACGAAATACATCACGCCCAGATAGACGAAGGTCGGCGCCAGCACCTTGAGGACCAGCACAAGGGACGAACGCGCGACGAAGTTGGACAGGTCCGGCTTGCGGGTCAGCAGATTGACCGCAAAGGTCCCCGCACTTGCCAGGAACATGATCAGGCCGACGTAAAACGGGAAGTAGCCCGCTTCCGGCCCGTCGGTCGCCCAGCCGTTGCCGACGCGTACGCTGTCGTACATGACGAAGCCGGCAACGACCATGAAGAAGCCGGAAAGAATCAGCTCCATGCCTCTCGTCGTAATGGTGGTCTGGCTCTCTCCTGGTGCAGAAGAGGGCATGACATCATGCTCGGAAGCCATGATGACCTCGCTTTCTGGAGCCTGTTAGGACGGGGGAGGCATCCGGGACGAAGGCCCCGGATGCGCCTGTTCGTCAGTCGGCGAGGAATCCCGCCTTGGTCATGAGGTCCTTGTGCAGCCCTGCCGCACCGGCAACCCATGTCTTGAAGTCGTCGCCCGACTTGAAGGTCTGGGTGAAAGCGCCCTTCGTCATGAAGTCCTTCCACTCCTGCGTCTCGCGCACCTTCTGGAAGAGCGCGACGTAGTAGTCGGACACTTCCTGGCTGACGCCCGGCGTCGTGAAGATGCCGCGCAGCATCTGGTACTCGACGTCGACGCCGGCTTCCTTGCAGGTCGCCACCTCGCTCCAGTCGACCGCGGCCTTTATCTGGATGCGCTCGGCTGCAAAAACGCAGAGCGGCCGGAGGTGTCCGGATTCCCAGAAGGAAACGGCTTCGATCGGATTGTTGACGGTGGAGTCGACATGGCCGCCGACGAGCTGCTTGGCGACATCTCCACCCCCCTTGAAGGGGACGAAGGTGAACTTCTTGCCGGTGACCTGATCGAGAGCGACGGTGATGATCTGGTCTTCCTGCTTCGATCCGGTGCCCGCCATCTTGAACTGGTTGTCGGCCCCGCCCTGTACGGCGGCGATATAGTCTTTCGCCGTCTGGTAGGGCGAAGACGCGTTCACCCAGAGGGCGAAGTTGTCGAGCGCGAGCATCGCAACCGGCGTGAGATCCTCCCAGCTGAACGGCACGCCTGTCGCGAGCGGCGTGGTGAACAGGTTCGACAGGGTGATGATGATCTTGTGTTCGTTCCCGGCCGCGCCCTTCACGTCCATGAAGCCTTCGGCGCCGGCGCCGCCGGACTTGTTGATCACCACCATGGACTGGTCCATGAGCTGGTGCTTCTGGATGATCCCCTGGATCATGCGCGCCATCTGGTCGGCGCCTCCGCCTGTGCCGGCGGGTACGATGAACTCGACTGTCTTACTAGGCTTCCATTCGGCCCATGACGGCGTCGTGGTCGCGATTGCGGTCAGTGCTGTTGTCAGCGTTGCTGCCGCCAGTGATCGTGCAAGCTTCATTCCATTTCCTCCCATTGGTTGAAGGCTGCAACTCTTTTGTTCCCTGCTTTGGACTCCTTGCCAATTGGTCTTTTTGTTAGACACCTTACTGGTATACTAAATGCCAAATGTAACCAAGCGCTTTTTGCGGTCAAGCGAAAATCCCATTGAATTCACCGGTTTGACTTTTGGTATTTATTATGCCAGTAGCCCGATGAGGCCTGCAGCCGAGCATTCATGCGCAGACGACGTGTCAAGAATGACAAGTGCCGGGCTCAACAAGGGACGGTTACGTTCGCGAAGAGGAGGAGCAACGCCCCATGACCGCCGTTGGAAAAGTAGAGGAGGCAAGGCCGGCGTCCGGAGTCGAGCTCACGGACGGTTTCCACCTGGTCATCGATGCGCTCAAGCTGAACGGCATCGACACGATCTACGGCGTTCCGGGCATCCCGATCACCGATCTCGGACGCCTGGCGCAGGGTGCCGGCATCCGCGTCGTCTCCTTCCGCCACGAGCAGCACGCCGGCTATGCGGCGTCGATCGCCGGCTACCTGACGAAGACGCCCGGCGTGTGCCTGACCGTGTCGGCGCCGGGCTTTCTCAATGGCCTTACTGCCCTCG
>Ga0233380_1001449_pt1 | contig 10629 bp, 11 predicted proteins | sample ElkDunMinimDraft_9_FD_191541 | JGI IMG/M metagenome (GOLD analysis project Ga0233380, IMG submission 191541) | Fecal eukaryotic communites from dung pellets of Tule Elk in California, USA - Elk Dung F36 | ecosystem: Host-associated > Mammals > Digestive system > Large intestine > Fecal | place... | reverse complement strand
CGCCGCAGCAACGCTGGCACAAGGCCGGTGCGCGCCAGCCGTTCCTCGGCGCGCTCCACCCGATGGCGCAGCAGCGGCAGCGACAAACGGGCGCCCTGCGAATCGAGCCGCGCCCGCTCCCGCCCGGCCCGGTCGCGCAGAGCCCGCCGCAACCGTTCGCCCAGGTCGTCGAGCTTCTGCGCCTTGACCGCCAGCAACGCTTCAGGGCGGGGCAGCCGCTGCGCGCGGACTTCCAGCCGTTCGCGGCCCAGCGCGACCGGCCGCAAGGCGCAGCGGCGCTTGCGCAAGGCGAGCTCGTCCAGGGTCGCGGCCAGTTCCGCGCGCACCGGGACGGCCATCTCGGCCGCAGCAGTCGGGGTTGGCGCCCGGCGGTCCGCGGCATAGTCGCACAAGGTGGTGTCGGTCTCGTGCCCCACTGCCGAGATCACCGGGATGGTGCAGTCGGCAACGGCGCGCACAACGGTCTCTTCGTTGAAGGACCATAGATCCTCGATCGAGCCGCCCCCGCGCGCCACGATCACCAGGTCGGGCCGGGGCACCGGGCCACCGGCGGGCATGGCCGAGAACCCGCGGACGGCGGCGGCGACCTGCCCGGCCGAACCTTCGCCCTGGACCAGGACCGGCCAGACCAGCACTCGGCTGGGGAAACGGTCGGCCAGGCGATGCAGGATGTCGCGAATCACAGCGCCGGTGGGCGATGTCACCACGCCGATGGTGGCGGGCAGGAAGGGGAGCGGCTTCTTCCGCTCGGCGGCGAACAGCCCTTCGGCCGCCAGCCGGGCACGCAGCTTCTCCAACAGGGCCAGCAAGGCGCCTTCGCCGGCGATCTCCATGCTCTCGATGACGATCTGGTACTTGGACCGGCCCGGGTACGTGGTCAGCTTGCCGGTGGCGACGACTTCCACGCCGTCTTCCGGACGAAATGCGAGCCGCTGGGCCCCGCCCTTCCACATCACCCCGTCTATCACCGCCTTGTCGTCCTTCAGGCAGCAATAGAGGTGCCCGGAAGCCGCGCGCTTCACGCCGGACAGTTCGCCGCGCAGGCGTACGAAGCCGAACCGGTCCTCGACCGTGCGCTTCAACCGTGCCGAAAGTTCGCTGACGGACAGCGGCTCGGCGTTGTCGCCTGCCATCGCCTTCGCTACGAGCGGCGCTTTCCGCTCGTCCGCATAACCGTCGTCATCGAAAGGCAGCGCCATGAACATCCTTCTGCTGGGGTCGGGGGGGCGCGAGCATGCGCTCGCCTGGAAGCTGGCGCAATCCCCGCTCTGCACCCGCCTGTTCGCCGCACCCGGCAACCCGGGCATAGCCGAGAGCGCTTCTTGCGTCTCGCTCGATGCCACCGATCACGCGGCGGTGATCGCCTTTTGCGATGCCGAGAAGGTCGGCCTCGTGGTGATCGGTCCCGAGGCGCCGTTGGTCGACGGCCTGGCGGATTCGCTGCGCGGTGCCGGCATCGCGGTGTTCGGGCCGAGCCGGGGCGCGGCGCGCCTGGAAGGATCGAAGGGCTTCACCAAGGACTTGTGCGAGCGCGCAGGGATCCCGACCGCCGCTTACGCCCGCGTTGCCAGCGCGGCGGACGGCATGGACGCGCTCGCCCGATTCGGCGCCCCGGTGGTGATCAAGGCCGATGGCCTTGCCGCCGGCAAGGGCGTGACCGTGGCGATGACGATGCCGGAAGCCGAGCAGGCCGTCCGCGAGATCTTCTCGGGCCGCTTCGGCGAAGCCGGTGCTGAGGCCGTGATCGAGGAGTTTCTGGAGGGAGAGGAGGCCAGCTTCTTCGCGCTGACCGATGGCAGCACCATCGTTCCCTTCGGCTCGGCCCAGGATCACAAGCGCGTCGGCGACGGCGACACCGGCCCGAACACGGGTGGCATGGGCGCCTATAGCCCGGCACCGGTCCTGACCGCCGAGCTGCAGGGCGAGGCGATGACGCGGATCCTGACGCCGACCGTGAAGGCCATGGCTGATGAGGGCTGTCCTTATTCGGGCGTGCTTTACGCGGGCCTGATGCTGACTCGCGACGGGCCCAAGCTGATCGAATACAACTGCCGCTTCGGTGATCCCGAGTGCCAGGTGCTGATGATGCGGCTGGAAAGCGATCTGGTTGAGCTGCTGCTCGCCTGCGCCACTAACCGGCTGGGCTCGGTGCAGCCGCCGCGCTTTTCCGACGAGACGGCGCTGACGGTGGTCATGGCAGCGAACGGCTATCCCGGCACCCCGGAGAAGGGCGGCCGCATCGACGGCATTCCCGCCGCCGAGGCGGACGGTGCCAAGGTGTTCCACGCCGGAACCACCCTCGGCATCGATGGCGTGCTGACGGCTTCGGGCGGGCGCGTGCTGAATGTCACCGCCCTGGGCGGCTCCGTGGGCGAAGCGCAGAAGCGCGCTTATGACGCGGTGGACCGCATCGTCTTCCCCTCGGGCTTCTGCCGCCGCGACATCGGCTGGCGCGAGCTTGCGCGAGAGCAAGGCTGACATGGCGGTTTCCGCCGCCACCGTCCTCAAGCTCAGTCTCGCCGCCGGCGCGCTGATGGCGGGGGCGGGGGCGGGCTATTACTATGCCTTCTTCCTCCCTGCTCAGGCGATCCACGAGACGATGGACGGGGAGCAGCGCCGGGCCGTGATCGTGGATCGCGAGCGCGTGCTGGAGCGGGCGAGGGTGGAGGAGGAGCGCCGCCGCGAAGCCGCGCAGCAGCGTTATCGCAGTTGCGTATCTGACGCCGATCTCGCGTACCAGGGGCGCTGGACCGCAGCGTGCAGGGCGCAACATGCGCGTCAGCAGGCCGCCTTTGACGATTGCGCCGACGACTGGTTCCGCACTCGCAAGGGGTGCGCTCAGGAATTTCCCGTCGAGCCGCCGCGTGGCTGCGCTCTGCCCGAGGGCATCGGCGCTCGATTGGCGTCCACTCGCGACGCGGCCAAGGCCCAGTGTCTGGGCGAGCTGCAGGGGGGAGTCCACGAGGGCGCGTGAAGCGCGTCCCGGCTACGCGCCTGTCATGCAGAGGCCGGAGCCGGAGTTGCGCGCCTCGCGCAGCAGGCGGACCGCCAGCGCCAGGCGGCTGGCATCATCGCGCGCGACGTGCGCGGTGGGCAAGCTGAGGCGGGCGGCATCGAGGGCCGCGACGACCTCGGCGCGCGTATAGCCTTGTTCCACCAGGTACTCGCCCAGGAAGCGCACTGGGAACGGGGCTGGCCTGGCTGCGGCATGAGCCAGAACCTCCAGCCAGTACGCGTCGAGATCGGCATCGGCGTAGACCGGCCGGCCGTTCACGAACGTGGCCATCTCGGTCAGGACGCGTTCGGCGGGAAGGCCGTCACGCTGGAGCAGGGAAGGGCTGATACCGTGGAGCGCCTCCGCCTCAGCCGACCAGTCCCACCCGATCCACGCCGCGTGGGGGCGGATCAGCCAGCTACGGCTGCCGCCTTCCACCAGTGCCACCGCAACCTCGATCGGGTAGGAGCGGCCATATTCGGGCAGGCAGCTGGCTTCGAAGTCGATCAGCGCCAGCCGGTGCACCTGTTTACCCGGCCTTTTCGGCTACCAGCGCGGCGAGGTCGATTTCCGGCCGCGCTCCGAAGTGCGAGATGACCTCGCTGGCGCAGATTGCTCCCAGCCGCAGGCATTCCACTGGAGCACGCCCCTGGACGTGGCCAAACAGGAAGCCCGAGGCGAAGAGATCCCCGGCGCCGGTCGTATCCACGACGCGCTCGACGTGCTCTGCGGGTACCTGCGCCCGCTCGCCGTGGGCTATCGTGACGGCGCCGTGCTCACCGCACGTGACGACGACGACAGGCACGTCCTTGGCCAGAGTGTTGAGGCCGTCCTCCAGATCGTCCAGCCCGGTGAGCGCCGCCAGTTCCATCTTATTGGCGAACAGGATGTCGATCTGCCCTTGGGCGATCAGATCGCGGAAATCGTCGCCGTGGCGGGCGATCACGAAGGGATCGGACAGCGTGAAGGCCACCTTGCGGCCGTTCGCTTTGGCCGTCTCGATCGCCTTGCGCATGGCCGCGCGCGGCTCCTCGGGGTCCCACAAGTAGCCTTCGAGGTAGAGCACCGCCGAATCGGCGATCGCGCCGAGGTCCAGTGCGTCGGCCGGCAGGAACTGGGAGGATCCCAGGAACGTGTTCATGGTGCGCTGGGCGTCGGGCGTGACGAAGATCAGGCAGCGGCCCGTCGGCGGGTCGCCGGCGCGCGCCGGAGTGGTGAAGTCGATCCCGCCCGCGCGGATATCATGGGCGAAGACCTCGCCCAGCGTGTCATCGGCGACCTGGCCGATGAAGGCGCACTTGGCCCCCAGCGCGGCGAGTCCGGCAAGCGTGTTCGCGGCCGATCCCCCGGAGACCTGCTGCGTCGGGCCCATCGCTGCGAAGAGCTCCTCGGCACGGGGCGTGTCGACCAGGGTCATGCCCCCGCGCACCAGCCCCAGCTGGTCGATCACCGAGTCGGTGCTGTGGGCCAGCACATCGACGATGGCGTTGCCGATGGCGATAACGTCATAGCGGGTTTCGGTCATACGGGAGCAGGATTCCTCGGCGGCGTCGTGCGGCCTCATGCCGCGACTAGCGCGCAGCCCGCCCCGGAGCAACCGCGCCCGGCGTTGACACCGGGCGCAACCCACGCAAAGCGCTGCCATGCTCTCCGCCCGCGCACTGTCCGTTCGCAACCTGGCCCTGGCCGCTGTGGTCGCGCCGCTTCTTGCCGCCTGTGCCTCCAGCGGGAGCGGAACGGCACCGCGCCCGGGCAAGCCGACCGCCGGCCAGCCTGTTCGCCCGCCGGTACGCGCGGCTCCGCGCGAGCCGTCGTTCCAGAACCTGCCGGGCCTGGAGGGCGTGATCGGCGCGACCGAGAGCCAGCTCGTCAATCGGTTCGGCACGCCGCGGCTTCATGTCTGGGAAGGCGATGCGCGCAAGCTGCAGTTCACCGGGCGCGCCTGCGTGCTGGATGTCTACCTATACCCGACCCGCGATTCGCGCGAGCCGGTGGCATCCTATGTCGATGCGCGCCGCGCCTCGGACGGTCAGGACGTGGATCGCGCCGCCTGCGTGGCGGCGCTCCGGGCTACACGGTGAAGCTTTCGCCGCAGCCGCAGCTGCCCTTCGCGTTCGGGTTGTTGAACACGAAGCCGGCGGTGAAATCGTCTTCCACCCAGTCCATCGTGCTGCCCACGAGGTAGAGCACCGAGGCGCCATCGATAAAGAAAGTGCCGCCCGGGGTCTCGATCCGCTCGTCCATCGGGCTCGCCTCGGTCACATAGTCCACCGAGTAAGCGAGGCCGGAGCAGCCGCGGCGCGGGGTGGACAGCTTGACGCCGATCGCGTCCTGCGGCGCCTTCGCCATAAGCGCCGCGACGCGCGCTTCGGCCGAAGGCGTCAGGATCACCGCCGCGGGACGGGCGCGGGTCTTCAGGTCGGCCATCACAGCATCCCCAGTTCGAGCTTGGCTTCGTCCGACATCTTGCCCATGTCCCAGGGCGGATCCCAGACCAGCGAGACGTCGCAATCGCGCACGCCGGGCACGGCGGCGACGCGCAGCTCGACTTCGCCGGGCATGGATTCGGCCACCGGGCAATGCGGTGTCGTCAGCGTCATGGTCACCGCCACCGAGCCTTCCGGCGACACATCGACGCCGTAGATCAGGCCGAGCTCATAGATGTTGACCGGGATCTCGGGGTCGTAGATTTCCTTGAGCGCCGAGATCACGCCTTCGTAGACGGCACCGCCGGGACCATGCGGATCTTCCGCAGTGGGCCGCTCCGACAGGAAGCCCTCCAGATAGTCGCGCTTGCGCTCCAGCTTCTCCGCCGCCGTCTCCACGGGCGCGTCCTCGACCCGCGCGCGGGGCGGAGGCGGCGCCGCATCGACTTCCTCTATCGCAAACTTGCGAGCTTCATCGCGAGTGTCCTGTGTCATCTGGCGAAGATCCTCCTGGTGCGCTCGATCCCTTTCAGGAGCGCCTCGATGTCGCTTTCGTCGTTATAGAGGCCAAAGCTGGCCCGCGCTGTCGCTGGCACCCCCAGGTGCTCCATCAGCGGTTGCGCGCAGTGGTGTCCGGCGCGGATCGCCACGCCTTCCTCGTCCAAGATAGTGCCCAGGTCGTGCGGATGCACCCCGTCGAGAGCAAAGCTGGTGATGCCTAGGGCATCGGCGGGACCGAACAGCGTGATGTCATTGCGCTGGCCCAGCGCCTCGCGCAGCTTGCCGGCAAGCACGCGTTCGTGCTGCTGGGCGTTGTCGAGGCCAACGCTTTCCAGCCAGTCAATCGCGGCCGCCAGACCGATCGCTTCGACGATCATCGGCGTGCCTGCCTCGAAGCGCTGCGGGGCGGCAGCGAAGGTCGTCTCGGCGAAGGTCACTTTGTCGATCATCGCACCGCCCCCGTGCCAGGGGGGCATGGCCTTCAGGCTCTCGGCCCGCGCCCACAAGGCGCCGATGCCGGTGGGGCCATAAAGCTTGTGCGCCGAGAAGACGTAGAAGTCGCAATCCAGCGCCTTCATGTCGAGCTTGATGCGCGGCGCCGCCTGGCAACCGTCGACCAGAAGCTTGGCGCCGACGGCATGAGCCAGACTCGCGGCGCGGTTCACGTCGAGTACCGAGCCCAGCACGTTGGAAACATGCGCCAGAGCCACCAGTTTGTGCGCCGGGGTGAGCATCGCCTCGGCCGCATCCAGGTCGATACGGCCGTCGAGCGTCAACGGGCAGACATCGATCTCGACCCCCGTTCGCGCCCGCAGGAGCTGCCAGGGCACGATGTTGGAGTGATGCTCCAGCGTGGAGAGGAGAATGCGGTCCCCCGCCTTGAGGTTCTGCTCGCCCCAGGTCTGCGCGACCAGGTTGATCGCCTCTGTCGCGCCGCGGGTGAAGACGATCTCGTCCTCCGCTCCGCCGATGAAGGCGGCGACACGGCGGCGCGCCGCCTCGAACCCGAGGGTCATCTCAGCCGAGCGCGCATAGACGCCGCGGTGAACGGTCGCGTAGTTCACGCCCATGGTGCGCACCGTGGCATCGATCACGGCTTGCGGCTTTTGCGCCGTCGCGGCGGTGTCGAGGTAGCGCCACGGCGACCCGTCGAGGTTCCACATTCCCGGGAACTGGCGGCGCAAGTCTTCGCCCGAGTGGCTCGGCGCGATCGCCTCGTCCAGCATGGCCTCGCCGGCCGCGCGGTCCTGCGCCTCGCTCATAGGATCGCCTCCAGCCTAGCGAGGGCCGCCTCGCTCAGCGCGTCCTCGTTGGGCGCGCCGGCAAAAGCCTCGGCGATGAAAGCCTGCAGCATCAGCCGCTTGGCCTCAGCCGGCGGAAGGCCGCGCGACATCAGGTAGAACAGGCCTTCGGCGTCAAGCTCGCCCACCGCGCAGCCGTGCGCCGCCTTCACGTCGTCGGCGTAGATCTCCAGCTCGGGGCGGGCATTGGCCGTCGCTGTGCGGTCCAGCAGCATGGCGCGAACCGACTGCTCGGCGTCGGTGCCGTCCGCTCCGCGAGCAACCGCGATCCGGCCGAGGTAAGTGCCCGTGGCATGACCGGCAAGGACGGTGCGCACGATCTGCGCGGAAGTCGCGTCCGGCCCCGCGTGGAGCACTTCGCTGACGATCTCCACCGTCTCGTGCCCCGTCGCCAGCTGGGCGGCGCCCAGCGTGAAATGCGCGCCTTCGCCCAGCGTCACGTCCACCGCGATCCGCCCGAAGGCGGGTCCGGCGGACAGCACGCGAAGGTCGAACGTCGCGCCGGCTTCAACGGTGATCGCCAGGTGCCGCGCGACGGTGCCGCTACCCGTGGCCAGGACTTCGAGCGAGCCGTTCTCTCCGGCCGGAACCACGATTTCCTCGCGCGCGATTGGCCAGACGCCGGCCAGCGCCTCGATGTCGGAATAGCGGAACGCCTCGTCCCGGCGAGTGGGAAGGGTCTGAACCTCGCTCATGACGCCAGACCTCCGCGACCTTGCGCCATCCCGGCGAATGAAGGGGGCGTGCGACCGCTCACGCGACCACCGCCTCGTAGCCTTCGCTCTCCAGCTGGTGTGCCAGCTCGGGGCCGCCCGTTCGCACGATCCGGCCATTGGCGAGGACGTGCACGTAGTCAGGCTTCACGTAGTCGAGCAGCCGCTGGTAGTGCGTGATCAGCAGCACTGCCTTGTCGGGCTTGCGCATGATCGCATTGATGCCTTCGCCCACGATCCGCAGCGCGTCGATGTCCAGGCCCGAATCGGTCTCGTCCAGGATCGCCAGCTTGGGATCGAGGATGCCCATCTGCACCATTTCGGCGCGCTTCTTCTCGCCGCCCGAGAAGCCGACGTTTACCGGGCGCTTGAGCATGTCCATGTCCATGCGCAGCAAGCCGGCCTGCGCGCGCGCCAGCTTCAGGAACTCGCCGCCTGACAGGGGCTCCTCGCCGCGGCTCTTGCGCTGCGCATTGGCGGCTTCGCGCAGGAATTGGACGAAGGACACGCCGGGAATCTCGACCGGGTACTGGAAGCCCAGGAACAGCCCGGCGGCGGCGCGCTCGTGCGGTTCCAGCTCGAGCAGGTCCTGCCCCTCGAACGAAACCGAGCCGCCCGTCACCTCGTAGCCCGGCCTTCCGCCCAGCACGTAACCGGTCGTGGACTTGCCCGCGCCGTTGGGGCCCATGATCGCGTGGACCTCGCCCGGGTTGATCTGGAGCGACAGGCCCTTGAGGATCGGCTTGTCCGCAACGGTGGCGTGGAGGTCGGTAATCTGGAGCATGGTCATCCTTCGTCGCCCTGGTCGTCGTTGGCGAACAACTGCGCCGCGTTGCGGCGGGCAGAGCGCTTGTCGAAGGGCCTGTTCACTTCGGTGAGGATCGTCTTGACGACGCTGTCGATGTCTTCGAGCACCTGGGCCTCGGGAAACCGCAGAACCCGGATGCCGACGGCGGTGAGCTTCTTGTCCTGCAGCGCGTCGACTTCGGCGCTTGCGCCCTCGGGCGAGATCAGGACCGCGATCCAGCGCGAGGGCGCCGCGAAGTCCACGATCACCGAGCCCACGATCGTCATGCGCGAGAACTTCACGCCCCCCAGCCGCGAGCCGGTCAACTGGGCCCACAGCGCCTTTTGCGCCTCCGTGGGCGAGCGGCGGGCGTCGCGGGCGCGCTCCTTGAGCCTGTCGAGCCGCGCGCCGGTCAGCGCGAAGCCGGCCTTGGCGTCGCGCTTGCCTGCGGAGGCGGTGCTGAGACCCAGGGTCTTGCGTTCGGCGGTCACTCGGAATTTCCTCTTACTTCAAGACGTGTCTGGCCGCGGGTAAGGATCACCCCACGCTCCCTTCCAGCGAGATGCCCAGCAGCTTCTGCGCCTCGACCGCGAACTCCATCGGCAGTTGCTGAAGCACTTCCTTGGCAAAGCCGTTGACGATCAGTGCCACGGCCGCTTCGGTATCCAGGCCGCGCTGCTGCGCGTAGAACAGCTGGTCGTCGCTGATCTTGCTGGTGGTCGCTTCGTGCTCGATCTGCGCGGAAGGATTGCGCACTTCGATGTAAGGCACTGTGTGGGCGCCGCACTCCTTGCCCAGCAGCAGCGAATCGCACTGGGTGAAGTTGCGCACCCCGTCAGCGTTCGCCGCCACGCGCACCAGGCCGCGATAGGTGTTGTTCGACTTGCCGGCCGAGATGCCCTTGGAGATGATCGTCGAGCGGCTGCCCTTACCGTTGTGGATCATCTTGGTGCCGGTGTCGGCCTGCTGGAAATTGTTGGTGACGGCGACCGAGTAGAATTCGCCGACCGAATCCTCGCCGTTCAGCACGCAGCTGGGGTACTTCCAGGTGATCGCGCTGCCGGTCTCGACCTGGGTCCAGCTGATCTTGCTGCGCGCGCCCTGGCACAGCCCGCGCTTAGTGACGAAGTTGTAGATGCCGCCCTTGCCCTCGGCATTGCCGGGGTACCAGTTCTGCACGGTCGAGTACTTGATCTCGGCATCGTCCAGCGCGACGAGCTCGACCACCGCGGCGTGCAGCTGGTTCTCGTCACGCTGGGGCGCGGTGCACCCTTCCAGGTACGAGACATAGGAACCCTTGTCGGCGACGATCAGCGTCCGCTCGAACTGGCCGGTGTTCTCGGCATTGATGCGGAAATAGGTCGACAGCTCCATCGGGCAGCGCACCCCCTCGGGCACGTAGACGAAGGTGCCGTCGGAGAAGACCGCGCAGTTCAGCGCCGCGAAGTAGTTGTCGTGCACCGGCACGACGCGGCCGAGCCACTTCTTCACCATCTCGGGATATTCGCGGATCGCCTCGGAGATCGAGCGGAAGATCACCCCCGCCGCTTCCAGCTCCTTGCGGAAGGTGGTGGCGACCGAAACCGAATCGAACACCGCATCGACCGCGACCTTGCGCGCGCCCTCGACGCCGGCGAGCACCTTCTGCTCCTCGATCGGGATGCCCAGCTTCTCGTAGACGCGCAGGATCTCGGGATCGACCTCGTCCAGCGAGCCGAGCGCCGCCTTCTTCTTGGGCGCCGCGTAGTAGTAAGCGTCCTGGTAGTCGATCGGCGGCACGTTCAGCTTGGCCCAGTCCGGCGGCGTCATCTCCAGCCAGCGGGCGTAAGCCTTGAGGCGCCATTCCAGCATCCACTCAGGCTCGTTCTTCTTGGCCGAGATGAAGCGCACCGTGTCTTCGGACAGG
>Ga0233380_1001446_pt1 | contig 10646 bp, 11 predicted proteins | sample ElkDunMinimDraft_9_FD_191541 | JGI IMG/M metagenome (GOLD analysis project Ga0233380, IMG submission 191541) | Fecal eukaryotic communites from dung pellets of Tule Elk in California, USA - Elk Dung F36 | ecosystem: Host-associated > Mammals > Digestive system > Large intestine > Fecal | place... | reverse complement strand
CGCTCCAGTCCCTGGCGGAAATCCCTCCCCCGCCGAAGAGCGGCGAAAACTGGCCGGATCTCGTGACGCTTCTGTCGGCCCTGCGCAAGGCGGACGCCGGCTGGCCGGGCGACATGGCGCTCGCACGCAACTGGTACGAGCCGCATCTCGACCGGATCCACGAGGATGCAGAGAGCCGGAAGGCCGACCTTCTGCAGCTCGAGCAGATTGCCGGCGGCTATCCGAACCGCGAGCGCTTCCTGACCGAACTGACGCTCGATCCTCCGGATGCCACGAGCGACCAGGCGGGCGTGCCTCTGCTCGACGAGGACTCCCTCATCCTGTCGACCATTCATTCCGCCAAGGGGCAGGAATGGCGCTCCGTCTTCATGCTGAACTGCGTCGACGGCTGCATCCCTTCCGATCTCGCCACCGGGACGACGGCCGAAATAGAGGAGGAACGCCGGCTTCTCTATGTCGGCATGACCAGGGCGCGCGACAGCCTGACGCTGGTCACGCCGCAGCGCTTCTTCACCGGCGGACAGAACAGCCAAGGCGACCGCCACGTCTATGCCTCGCGGACGCGTTTCATCCCGGCGACGCTGCTGCAGTTCTTCGAGGCGACGAGCTGGCCGCTGGTCAGTGCGGCGGCGGGAGAGCGGAGCGCCCGCCAGGTCAGGATCGATGTCGGCGCACGGATGCGCTCCATGTGGAAATGATGACGGAAGCGATACCCGGAGCGTCAACCGGGTGCGCAAGATCATTCAGTCGAGGGGGACGCATTCCGTGCCTCCGTCGAGCAGCGCGACAATCCCGATCTCAGGGCAAGCCTGTCGCCGTCCGCGGTTGCGAGGCGCGGGACGTTGTCGCGGCTGCAAGCGAAGTGAGGCGCAGGTAAGAGAATGCCCCGCCGTGAACGGCGGGGCATTGGAGAGCAAAGGCCATCAGCATCAAGCAATAAGAGCATTTTTTGCCTCGATCGCTCGTTCCACTCAGTTCGACCAACTGGTTTTCGCCGGGCCGAGCCTTCGTCAATTCAGGCGACCTTGGCAGCAACCCTCGCCGTTTCGTCGACAATCTCCAACTCCGACCATATCTGAGCGAACAGGCGTTGATACTCCGGGTGCGTGCGGATGTTCACCGCATCGGTCTCCGCGGTCCGGAATTCGACGTCATGCACCACCTTGACCGTTGCAGGTCGATTGGTCAGGACGACGATACGGTCGGCCATCGAAATGGCTTCGCCGATGTCGTGGGTGATCAGGATCGCGCTCTTTTGCTGTTCCTTGATGATCCGCGTGACGTCTGCCTGAAGCAACAACCGGGTCTGGAAGTCCAGTGCCGAGAAGGGCTCGTCAAGCAGGATCACATCCGGGTCGAATGCGAGCGTGCGCATCAAGGCGACGCGCTGGCGCATGCCGCCCGACAGACCCGAAGGCTTGCTGTTCTCGAAACCCGCAAGGCCGTATCGCCCGATGAGTTCCAGCGCTATCCTCCTCGATTGGGCCTTGGGCATTCCCCTGATCTCGAGACCCAGGGTCACGTTGTCGATCACGCTTCGCCACGGAAGGAGAAGGTCCTTCTGCAGCATGTAACCGACATGACCCGTTGCCTTGTCGACCTGATGTCCACCCACCTCGACACGTCCTCCCTGAAGCGGGATCAAGCCAGCAATGGCGTTGAACAGAGTGGTCTTCCCGCAACCCGATGGGCCGACCAGGGCTAGAATCTCGCCTCGTTGAAGGTTGAGGGAAATGTTTCTGACGGCCTCGACTTCCCGCCCAGTACCCTCGTTATAGACCACACGGGCCCCTGAAGCGCGAAGTACGACATCTTCGGACGTGATCATTGGATACTCTCCTGCATCAGGTAATCGAGCACAATCCGGTTGAACTCCTGCGGAAGGGTCTGCGAGGCGGCGTGGGCTCCGCCATCCATCACCTCAAGCGTCGAGTTCGGAATGAGCGAGGCCAGTTCCTCGGAGAAGTACGCCGGCGTCAGATGGTCGTCACGGACACCCAGCACCAGGACATCATTGCGGATCGTATGGAGCTTGTCGGTCCAGTCGAAGTTAAGCAGCGCGTCAATCCGGCTGTTCATGATGTCGACATCCGGATTCGCCCCGTAGACCTCCGATTCGGCCTTCTCAAGGGCTTCGATGTTGTCCCTTATCCACCAGCTCGGGTGGAGGAAAATCGGTGTCGCCTTCACATAGGCTTGAGGACCGGATTTGAGCAGCAGTTCCCGCCGCACATCGAAGCATCGGCGGAAGAAGCCGTCGGCCTTTGTCCAGGCGGAGGCCATGACGATCTTGCCCAAGCGTTCCGAATGCTCGACCGCGAGGACCTGGGCAATCGCCGCTCCTGTGGAATGCCCGACGAAGTGAGCCGCAGGTATATCGAGGATATCCATCAGCCCGAGCGTGTCGCTCGCCATTTTCTCTACGGTATAGTCAATCTTCGAGCGGCTGCTCTTGCCCGTCCCGCGATGATCGTGAACGATGACACGGTAATGTTTCGAGAACTCATCGAGCTGGGCGTTCCAATACGAACCCACGCCGCCCAATCCGGCAACCAGCATGAGCGGAAATCCGCTGCCATGCTCCTCGTAATAGATTTCGCCATCCGTCAGTTTTGCTATCGGCATTGTACTGCTACCACTTCAATTTCTTTTCGACCCAGGTGACGACCACTTCCAGCAGAAGCGCCATCGCCATCAGCGAGAAAATCCCGACCCAGACACTGTTGAGGTCGTACATCTGTCCGGCATAGTAGACCTGCTGCCCCAACCCCTCTTCCGCCGAGATGTACTCGCCGACGACCGCACCGATGAGGGCGAAGCCGACATTGAGGCGCAGCGCCGAAACCACCCAGGGAAGGCTTCCCGGCACGACCACGATCCGGAACATCTGGAGCGGGCGCGCGCCCAGCGACTGCATCAGCCGGATGAGATCGCCGTCGATCTGCTGCGTCCCCTTGTGTGCCTGGAGGAAGGCGACGATGAACGTGATGATCGCCGCGATAGCGATCTTGGACTCCATGCCAAGTCCGAACCAGACGATGATGAGCGGGGCGAGCGCGATCTTTGGTACCCCGTTCAGGGCGATGATGTAGGGATGCAGGACCTTTGCCCAGGTTGGCGACAGCCACAGCAGCAGTCCGCACAGGCTGCCGATCGAGCTGCCGATCAGGAACCCGATGACCACCTCCTGGCCGGTGACCCAGAAATGCCGGAAGAGGCTGCCGTCGCTGATCTGGTTGACGAACGCATTCGCGACGCCCGACGGCACACCATACACGTAGGGCTCCAGGAACCCGAGCCGTATCCCGGCTTCCCACGACCCGAGGATCCCGGCCAGAAGGAGAAGCTGATAGGCCAGTATCTTCAATTTGGGATAAGTGCGCCTAGATTTCGGACGCTCGGTTTGGACAGCCATGTCGATGCGCGCCATCACTCTCCTCCGCCGCTGCTGATATGAGCCGTCGAGACGATCTCCACCAGGAAGTCATCCCGGACGAGTTCCGCAAGCACGCAATATCGTGCGGGCGGATTGGAGCCGAAAAATTCGGCATACACCTCGTTGAACGCCGCATAATCCTCGCGGCGCTTGAGGAAGATCGCATTGTAGACGATGTTCTCGATGCCGCCCCCGGCGGCTTCAACGACCTTCAGTATCTGTTCGATGACAAACCGCGTCTGTCCCTTGACGTCGTCCGGGTACACGGTCTCGCCGGATTGTCCGATAGCCAGTGTCCCCGCGACATAGAGCGTCTCGCCCACGAGACTGCCCGGGATATAGGGCGCAATCGGCTTCGATGAGCCGGCTGGAATGATGGGTGTGAACATGGATGCTGCCTTCCGATTTCAAGCCGCGTCAGCTCGGCTGTTTAGAACGCTACGAAGTGCCTCGCTCGTGGTCGTCCATCCGAAGAAGGTCTCGACGTTGAAGATCGTGGCATCGTGGATGTGCCGGGGGCCGGCCTGATGGCAGCAGTCGCTGACCATCACGGGGTAGTATTCGTGGCCGAAGGCATCGCGGATTGTGGTCTCCACGCAGACGTTGGTGGCTACACCCACGACGAACAGATGCTTGATGCCGCGACTGCGCAGGATCGAGTCGAGGGGCGTCCCGACGAAGCCGCTGTATCGCGATTTTGGAACCACGATATCGGCCTCCTCGGGCTGCAGGCCATCCACCAGTGCATAGTCCCACCCGCCTTTTGACAGCAGCTTCCCCATCAGGTCCGGGCGCTGCCGCATCAGCCGAAGTGCATTCGACTTCCTCTGGTTGGCCGCCTCCGGCCCTCCTGCTTCCTTGTAGTCCGGGTCCCATCCGTTCTGCAGGAAGACGACCTGCATTCCGGCGTGACGGGCAGCCGTCAGCACGTCGGCCGTGCGCGAAATGACCTCGTCGATACCGCTCAGGTCGAAGCCTGCAAGATCGAGGTAGCCTCCCTTCGAGGCGTACGCGTTCTGCATGTCGACGACGATGATGGCGGAGGACGCAGGATCGAACTCTATGGCCTCAGGTCGCGCCGGCAGCGCGACCTCGTGGGGAGTGCGCATCCTTCCACTCATGACAGGCCGAACTCGGCGGCTGCCTTCTGGGCAAAGCTGTTGTCCACCATCTGCTCGTAGGGCAGCCGCTCGCGAAGCGTCTCGGCGCCGGCCTCGTGTTCCACCAGCGTCTCCCATTCCGCCTTCGAGATCGTCGGATTGCGGGGCACGAGCGGCACGTCGCCGAAGAACCTGGACTTCGCCGTCTCGAAGACAACGGGATCCAGCTTGGGGAATTCGAGTGCGGATACTTCGGCGAAGACCTTGGGGTCCTCGTGTAGCAGCTTCTGGGCTTCGGCGATCGCATTGCAGTAGCCCTGGACCGTCTCGGGGTTCTCATCCAGATACTGCTTGGTCACGAACGACGTCGCGAACGCGGCAGGACCGAGTGCGTTGCCCAGCGAGAAGACGGTTTCCAGACCGAACTGGGTTTCGCCGATGCTGGCATCCCACTCGAACACGGTGGCGATGTCCGCGCGACCGTCCGCCACCGCCTGAAGCTGGGCACCGAACGGCAACTGGAGGATCTTCACGCCTTCCGCCTCGGGATCGAAGCCGGCAACCATCTTCATGGCATACATCGGCGTCGTGTACGTGTTGGAGGGATACTTCAGCGTCGCGATGGTCTTGCCCTTGAAATCGTCGAAGGATTCGAATTTCAAGCCGGGCTTGGCGACGACCCAGACAGAAATCTGCCCGGCGATCTTCGCGATGTTGACCATCTGGGCGCCTTCCACCGTGGCGTTCACCGACATGCCCGTACCGGTCACGGCAAACTGGGCCTGCTTCGAAATGATCGCCGGGACCGGCTGAGCGATGCCGCCGGCGGTGGAAAGGGTGGGCTTCAACCCGTGCTTTTCGAAGAGACCCTTGTGGATCGCCGTATAGACGGGAATGTAGAACCCGAGGTGGATGGCTTCCGAGATCGTCACAGGCTGCGCAGCAGCTGCCCCGCGGGGAAAACCCGCCATCCCGAATCCAGCAGCAGTCGCCATGCCTGCAATAAACGTGCGGCGTCGCAGGTGAAAACCTGTCATGAAAAGCTCCCAGTTATTGTTCACGAGCCGCAGTTCCCGGGCTGATCTTTCGCCAGCGCTCTTCGCGGTCTCGATCGAAACGTAGCAAATCAGCATACGCAGGATAGTGCTATTTTGGCAGGGTCATGTTGCGCGTAACGCAACGCTCAGCCGCGACTCGGAACGCTCGTGCTCTGGAAGCGCGACGTGAGGAACTGAAGGAATTCTCGTGCGGCGAATGATAATTCACGATCTCGGTGAATGCACACCGTGACCCGCGAATCGAGGAAGACCGGCGTGTTGACCGTGATCGATCGAAGCTTGCCGGCAGCGACATCATCTTCGACCATGAAGCCCGGCATGAATGCAATGGCAGTGCCGGTCATCGCCATTCGTTTGGCCAGTTCCAGCGAGTTGGTATTGATGCTGACACTCGGCGTAAGCTTCTCGCGGGCAATGGCTTCGTCGATCATCCGCCGCATCCCGAAACTGGTTTCTGGCAGCGCCAGGGGAAAGGCAAGAACGTCCTTAAGTGAAACTTCGGTCTTGTCAGCCAGGGGATGCCGAGGTCCGACCAGGCATTTCAACGGCTGGACAAGTTCGGCCATGGTCGCGAGATCGGGCCGGTTAGGGCCATTGAAGGTGATCCCTATGTCCGTCTCGTCGTCAACGACCGCCTCAACGATACGATCTGTCGATCCGAAGTGAACCTGGCATGAGATCGCCGGGTATTTCGTTTGAAACTCGGAGAGGACGCGTGGAAGAAACTCTGCGACCAGCCCCTCAGGTCCGTACACCGAGACCTGGCCTCTGCGGATACCCCGAAGATCGTCGATCGCCGCTCTTACCCTGTCGAGGTCCCGGAACATACGCTGGGTCTGACGAGACAACACCTGGCCCGCCGCGGTCAGCCGCATCCCGGTACGTGTTCGTTCGAACAGTGGAGCCCCGAAATCCTGCTCCAAGACGGCGATCATCCGGCTGATCGATGATGGCGTTACATGGAGGTTCTCCGCGGCACGCCGGATCGAGCCGGTTCGCGCCGTCTCGTGAAAATATCTCAGAGGGGTCAGTTCCATCGCAGCTACTCCGTCGCAGCGGACGTTCTAACAGTTTAGACGCCAGCACAAGGCGAAAGCTGCCGGGATTGGTGCGGCGGCCGGAGGCGCTATCCGGACCGCTGAACGAGGTGCGCAAGATCATTCATCGATGAGGTACTCCCGGCACGCGGCGACGGTCTGCAGTATCTACTCCGCCGCAATAGGCCTGCCCTGCCCGTAGACGACGACCCGGATATCGGGCCGGTCTTCGGAAACGAGGACGGTGAGCCGGTAATGTCTCCAACCGGTGACGGGATCGTACAATTCCTTCTCGCTGTCGCCGGTCCGGACGACCTGAGGGTCGCTCCACCACTCCCTGGCAACGGGCAGGAGATCCATGATCGTGTCGAGAAGGCCGCGAAGGATGGGGTCCCTGCCACCCGTCAGGTAATCGTGGCGGGCCTTCAGGAACATCAGCCGCGCCACGGATGGCCAGTCGCGTACCCGTTCCCTGTATCCCTCCGAGAACAGGATGCGGAGCATGTTCGGGTTCTCCTCCGTAAAACCACCAAAGAAGGCCGCGGCGGCGTCGTTATGTGCCAGCACGTCCCACCGCCGGTTGAGAATGTAGGCCGGCTCGGGCAGGCCGTTGATCATGGTCACGAGCCCCGACGGCAAGGACGCCTGCTCTAACGAACGCGTCGCGAGATTTCGGCCCGCAAGCGCGTAAAGATGTTCCTGTTGTGCCCGGTCGAGCCTCAGCCCCCTCGAAAGGCGGGTGAGAAAATCGTCGGAAACCTGAATGTCCCGTCCCTGCTCGAACCAGGTGTACCAGGTGAGGCCGACGCCCGCCAAGGTCGCAACCTCTTCGCGGCGAAGGCCTTTCGTGCGCCGGCGCCGGCCGATGGAGATCCCGAGTTCTTCGGGAGATGCGTGCTGCCGGCAGTGGCGCGCAAATTCGGACAACTCCCGGCGCTCGGCAACGCGTGCCAATCGACCCATCATGACCTCCGTCAGGCTGTTACACGAGCAATGGCATAAAAGTCATATAGTAACAGCATAACGGCGAGCATAAGACTTCCTCCGAAGGAAGCAAACATGTCGGTTTCAGTTATAGGACTTGGAAAGATCGGATCGGAGATCGTTCCCCGCCTTCTGTCTCGCGGGGACAGGGTAAAGGTCTGGAACCGCTCCCGGAGCAAGGTCGACAGAATGGTCCAGCTTGGCGCGGCGCCGGCGGATGACCTTGACGATGCCTTTGCCTCCGATCTCGTCATCTCGACCCTCTACGATGATCAGGCCGTCCGCGCGACCATCACCCCGGAGCTGATATCGAAGGCTGCGGCGTATAGGACGCTGCATATCTGCATGTCGACCCTCAGTCCCGAACTTGCGGACGATCTCGCCGGATCGCATGCGGATGCGGGGGTCGAATACCTGTCGGCACCGCTGTTCGGCAGACCCGAGACCATACGGCAAGGGGTGGCCAATATCTGCGTGGCAGGCAAGGCGGAACTGATCGAAAGGGCCCGTCCCTGTCTCGAAACCTTCGGCCGCGTCTGGCCGGTCGGTCACGAGCCGCGCCAGGCCAACGTCTTAAAGCTCTGCGGCAACTACCTGATCGGTGCAGCCGTCGCCGCCATGGCGGAAGCAACCGCCATCATGGAACTGGAAGGAGCCGATGTCGACGCCTTCATCAGCATGATGACCGAGACGCTGTTTTCATGTCCGGTCTACAAAAGCTACGCTCCCTCCGTCACCGGTCTACGGCCGCTTCCCCCGACCGGACTGGCCTTGCCGATCAAGGACATGGCACTGCTCGCCGCTGTCGCCGGAAACGGCCTCGCCAGCGGAGAGATCCTCGCGGCATTGCGCCGGCAACTGTCCCGCGCCGACGAACTCGGCCTTGGGGCCGCGGACTGGTCGGTGGCACTCGCCGGACTGGCGCGTCACGGCTCTGGTCCCGGCCCGGGTCACGGCCCGGGTCACGGCCCAGGTCACGGCCCAGGTCACGCCCCCGGGTCCCGGCCCTGCCCGGCCACCAACGATCCATCGCCATTCCCTCAACCAGTAAGGTGAGTTCAGCCCATGCAGGCCGCCTATTATGACCGTCAGGGTCCAGCTGCCGAAGTTCTCGTGGTGGGAAATCTCCCCGACCCCGAACCCGGCTTTGGAGAGGTGCGGGTAAAGGTAGCCTTCTCGGGTCTCAACCCGACGGATATCAAGGCGAGAACCGGTTTTGCCGGAATGCTCATGCCCTTTCCGCGTATCATTCCCCATCAGGATGGCGCCGGTACGATCGACGCCGTGGGTCCCGGTGTCCCGCAATCGCGGATCGGCGAGCGCGTCTGGGTCCACAAGGCGCAATACGGTCGCCCGTTCGGGACCGCCGCCCAATACGCCGTCATCCCGAGTGAGAACGCAGTACCGCTTCCGGACAATGCGTCGTTTAAGACCGGAGCGTCGCTGGGGGTTGCGGCGATCACCGCGCATCGCTGCCTGTTCGCCGACGGAGATCTCCGTGGCCGTCGGGTTCTGGTCCAGGGTGGCGGCGGAGTGGTCGGAACCGCCGCCATTCTGCTCGCGAAATGGGCTGGGGCGTGGATCGCTGCGACGGTCAGCCGGCCGGAGCAGGAGGCGGTCGCCCGCAACGCCGGCGCCGATCTCGTCATCGACAGGCATTCCGGGGACATTTCGGCGCAGGTCAGGAGCGCGACGAAGGGTGAAGGCGTGGATCGGATTGTCGATGTCGACCTTGCCGGCAACATCGATACCGATATTGCCTGCCTTGCTTCCAACGGAGTGGTCACCGCCTATGCGACCGAGGACCCCGCCGCCATGCTGACAATGCCCTTCCGGTCAACCATGATGGGAAACTGCGTCTTTCGTTTCGTGTTCCTTCCCGAAATCCCCGAAGAGGCACTTCGAAGCGCCGTCAGGGAGGTGACCGCCTGCGTCGCAGCGGGCGCCTATAGTCCGCACATCGGCCTGGAACTGCCACTCGACAGGATCGCGGAGGCGCATGTCGCCCAGCAGTCCGGCCGGACCGTCGGAAAGATCCTCCTTCGACCCGCCGACATCTAGGCCCGCTCGAACACGGAATTCACCGCCTCGCCGAGGGCGTCGGAACAATATCAAAATTTGACTTCGAAAACAGATACTTAGAAGCCCGTTGGCGACCCCTGCAGGACTCGAACCTGCGACCTACTGCTTAGAAGGCGGTTTGGTCTAGGTAATTTGCGGTAACGGAATATAACGCCAGATAACCGCAAGCCTTTGAATTCATGCGGCTATTTTTGCCACATCTGGCCAAGTCGCTGGAATCGTTTGTGCGTGATGTGGTGCTCTAACTACACCCATAACTACACCCAAATCTGCAGGTAAATAACTGCACGTCACTGTGCGTAATGGCATATCATCACGTCACCAACAACCAAGGAGAAGCGATGCAACAAGACAGCATTACAGGCGGGCCAGCGTTTCCAATTCCGCTACAGCCAGGACAGTCCTACAACGGCCACGCGCCATGCGACGGCATGACCCTGCGCGACTACTTTGCAGCCAAGGCGATGGCAGGGATGCTGGCTGCACCGCCAGGAAAACTGCCAGCCCAAAACAACGGAGCAGACGTAGCTAGAGATGCTTACATGATAGCCGACGCCATGCTCAAGGCGCGCGAGGCCGCCATCGCCAAAGCCACGGGCGGTGCAGCATGATTACCGCAAAAATCAGACGAATGAGCCGACGCAGGCAGAAGATTGCTATTGCAAGGCGTATGCAGCGGCGTCTTGATTCAGATGTTGCTAGTGGACTACTTGTGAGTGCGAAGGTTGTGCGGGTTTCTGTTGGTAATGTCGTAACGCCACACATAGACGTGGAGCTTGTCCCGTTGGCGCCTGTTCATCGTATAGAGATCAATGCGGAAATCTGCGAGCGGTGGCGACCCCTACAGGATTCGAACCTGTGACATTCGACTTAGAAGGTCGACGCTCTATCCAGCTGAGCTAAGGGGCCGTGACGAACTGCTAAAACGCTAGCAGGTCATAAAATTCTG
>Ga0233380_1001444_pt1 | contig 10652 bp, 7 predicted proteins | sample ElkDunMinimDraft_9_FD_191541 | JGI IMG/M metagenome (GOLD analysis project Ga0233380, IMG submission 191541) | Fecal eukaryotic communites from dung pellets of Tule Elk in California, USA - Elk Dung F36 | ecosystem: Host-associated > Mammals > Digestive system > Large intestine > Fecal | place... | reverse complement strand
CCGTCGCCGCCATGGCGCAGGGCCACGACCACCACTCAGCCTCACCGCCGGCCGCTTCTCCTCCGGCCGCAGCACCTGCCGACCATGCGGGGGACCGTGTGGTGGACCCGGCCGCGCACCACCATCACGCACCACCGTCCACGCCCGCGGCGGCAGGCATCGCCACGCACGACCACGGATCGGGACATGGGCCGGGTTCGGCGCTTATGGCGCCCTATGTCATCGGGTCGGGCACCGCGCGCCTGCCCGGGGCCGCCGGAATGCACGGGCTCCACATCCAATCCGGCGCCTGGATGCTGATGGCGCATGGCTATCTCTCCACCCAGTACACCGATCACTCCGGCCCGCGCGGGGACGACAAGCTCTACGCCACCTCGATGGCGATGCTGACCGCCGAGCGCGAGACGAGCTTCGGCCGGGTCCAGCTGCGCTCCATGCTCAGCCTCGAGCCGGCGATGAGCAGACGCGGCTTTCCCAATCTCTTCGCCACCGGAGAGACGGCTTATGGCCAGCCGCTGGTCGACCGGCAGCATCCGCACGACGCCTTCATGGAACTGGCCGCGCGCGTCGACTTCAACCTTGGCGGCACGCTGCAGGCTTTCGTCTATGGCGGCCCCGTGGGTGAGCCGGCGCTGGGACCGACGGCGTTCATGATGCGCTCGTCCTCGCGCCTCAATCCGGAGCCGCCGATCACGCACCATTGGTTCGACTCCACGCATATCACGTATGGCGTCGTGACCGCCGGCCTCTCGACCCCCACCTGGCAACTGGAAGCGTCCGCCTTCCGGGGTGCCGAGCCGGATGAGGAGCGGTGGGGAATAGAGACGCCGAAGCTCGATTCCTGGTCCATGCGTGCCACCTGGACGCCTGATCCGAAATGGGCGCTGCAGGCCAGCTGGGCCAAGATCAAGGCCCCCGAGGCGCTGCACTTCGGCCAGGACGAGCGCCGCACCACTGCCTCTGCGCACTATGCGGACGGGCGCGGCTTTTCCGCGACGGCGGCGTTCAGCGCGAAGGACCGGGTGCCGGGGCCGACCCTGACCGCGTGGCTGGCAGAAGCGAACTGGGATCTCGACGCTGCTAACACCCTGTTCGGCCGGGTGGAGAACGTGGCAAACGACGAGCTATTCGCAGATCACCACCACCCGCTGCATGACCAGCCATTCCGCGTGACCAAGATGCAGGCCGGCTATGCCCGCCGCATTGCGCTTGCACCGTTCGAACTGGCCTTGGGCGGATCGCTCGCGGCTTACGCGAAGCCCGACGTGCTCGATGCCGCTTATGGCAAAAACCCCTGGGGCTACACGCTGTTCGCGCGGCTCAGCCTGGGCGGGTGACCGGCGCGCCCGCGTGACGGCCCCGCCGCGTGCGGGCGCCGTTTGCGCGGGCCGCTTTCCACCAGCGCGCCTACTCCTCCCGACAGAAGACGTGCCCGCGCGAATCGAACGCGACTCGTTCCTCGGCATCGTGAATGACCAGCCGGCTGGGCCAGGCTTGCGTCCCGGCCGGCTGGCTGCTTTCCGGACCGGCCTGCGAGACCAGCTCGATCCAGTTGTCCAGCCCGACATAGGTGCTGCGCGCGCCAGCGGGCAGCTCGGCGCTGCCCGCCTTGGCCGCGAGCGGCTGCAGGCGGCCGGCGATCTTGATGTAGCCGCGATCCTGCTGCGTCACGAAGAGCGGCGGCTCCTGCGGGTTTTCTCCGGGGCGGAAAACGCACCCTGCGCGCCCCAGATCGTACCGGTCGAGGTCGTCGGAAGTGAAAGGCTCGGGCCGGATCGGCTTGAACGGCGTGCGGTTCATCCGCTCCACCATGGCGACATCCTCGGCATCTTCGGCCGCCTTGCTCTTCGCCTCCTGCTCGCCGCCGCAACCGGAGAGGAACCAAAATCCAAGCAGGACCGCCATCGCCTTACGCATCATTCACGCCCGCACGGTTACACACCATTCACGCCGCGCAACCGACCATCGACCGCTATGTTCCCTCAGCCCGCGCAGCCAGGCGGGTCGCGGTGCGCTCTTGTGGTACGCATGCAGCGCGCCGCCCACGCGACAGGCCACGAGGAACACCGATGCCGTCTGAAAAGGAAAAGATGCTGGCAGGCGCGCTATACCACGCGAGCGATCCGGAACTGCTGCAGGACGTTCACGACAACCAGGCCTGGCTCGACCGATACAACCGCTCGCTCACCGCCCCGGCCGAGGTCCGCCACGCCCTGCTGTGCGAGGGGCTGAGGTCCGTCGGCGAGGCGGTAGTCGTCCGCCCTCCGTTCCATTGCGACTATGGCTATAACATCACCCTCGGCGACGGGGTGTTCATGAACTACAACTGCGTGATCCTGGACGTGGTCGACGTGATCGTGGGCGCCGGCACACAGATCGGATCAGGTGTCCAGATCCTCGCCGCCGATCACCCCCGAGACCCCGCCGTGCGCGCCGCCGGACTGGAGTTCGGCCGGCCGGTCACGATCGGCAGCAACGTGTGGATCGGGGCCGGGGCGATCATCCTGCCCGGCGTGACCATCGGCGATGACGCCATCATCGGCGCCGGCAGCGTCGTCACTCGCGACGTTCCCCGCGGCGCCACAGCAGCCGGCAACCCCGCCCGCATCATCCGCGCGCCCTGAGCGGTGGGAGGTTTTCCGCCACGTGCGCCGAAGCCGCGTTCAAACAGGCGCGGCTTTGTGGTGGACGACGCATCGCCGATTGTTTCGTCACGATATGGTGGAGCTGCCCCGTCGGATTCTCATGAACAAAAGGACGATAACGCCCCCTTGAGTAACAGTTTCTACTTCCCGAAAGTTAGGGAAGACCTAAGCGATTAGGGGTATACCAACCATGTGTGGTGCCAGTCCATTAGGCCTGAACTGAAGCAGACAATCCAGTTGCGCTTTCTTGACCGGATCTTCCTCAATGGACGATATCCATCGCTCTGCTCCTTGTGTTACTCTATGCACGAACAACGGAAGGTCGAGGTTCAGCGTCATTGGGCTGTCTGGTGTGGGTTGTGATATGTTTTGATCGAAGACGTTATTGGCACGATTGGGTACAGTAAAAAGAACTCTGTCGAAGCCAAAAGCATCAAATTGGATGCCAGCTTCATGAAGCATGGCGTTGCGTATCTTCCAAACGAGCTGCCCACTCGAAAGCTGAGTAAAGGAAAATTGTTCTACGTTTGCGTCGTACCACCTCTTGTATCGGTCACCATTACGAAGATTTGGGAACTCGATCGCCCCGCATGCATCTGGGATGATTAGAGCACTAGCAAGTGCGGGAGACCAGATCCCACATTTCAGCGTTGCCTGTATTTCGTCAAGGAATGCATGCATGGTACCATTTCTGCATTTTTATCTAATGTCCGCAAGTGCGCGATAGCCGCCGCACTAAAACGATACCGTTACTTCCGCCCGAACAGCTTTTCGATGTCGGAGTGCTGCAGCTTCACCCAGGTCGGCCGGCCGTGGTTGCACTGGCCGGAGCGCGGGGTGCGCTCCATCTCTCGCAGCAGGGCGTTCATCTCGGTCACTGAAAGCTGGCGGCCGGCGCGCACCGATCCGTGGCAGGCCATCGTGGCAAGCACCAGGTCCAGCTTCTCCCCCAGCAGCAGCGCGTCGCCGTGGCGGGCGAGGTCGTCGGCAATATCGCGCAGGAGCGCCGCCGCATCGGCCTTGCCCAAGGCAGCGGGAAGACTGCGCACCAGCATCGCGCCCGGCCCGAAGCGCTCCACCGCCAGACCCAGCGCGGCGAGTTCGCCGGCCTTTTCTTCCAGGCGATCGCAGTCCGGCTCTTCCAGTTCGACCACTTCGGGCAGCAGCAGGGCCTGCGCCCGCGACACGGCATCGGCCGCCCCGGCCGCCTTCAGCCGCTCCAGCACCAGGCGTTCATGTGCCGCGTGCTGGTCCACGATCACCAGGCCGTCCTGGGCCTCGGCCACGATGTACGTGCCGGCGAACTGCCCGCGCGCGACGCCGAGCGGGTACTCGGCGTCAGGGACGGGATCGTCGGTCTGCTCCAGGCGGGCAGAGGGTGCCGCCACGACCTGCGGTTCATAGCCGCGCCACCCGCCCCCGGCCTCGCGAACGCGCGGCGCGGACTGCGCATGCTGGCGGGCAAACAGCGACTGCAGCGCCGGCGCCGGCGCCGGCGACGATGGCAACGCCACTGAGGAAGGCCCGTCCTGCCCGAAGTCCAAGGCCGGCGCGGGCGCCACCGGCTCGACTTGCCAGGCGGCCATGGCATCGGCGGCGGGGGCCTGCGCGCTGCGGCGTCCCTGCGCCTCCAGCGCATGACGCAGGGCACCAACGATGAACCCGCGCACGAAAGCCGGGTCGCGAAAGCGCACCTCGGTCTTGGCCGGATGCACGTTCACATCGACATCCTCGGGCGCGATCTCGAGGAACAGCGCGAGCACGGCGTGGCGATCGCGCGCCAGCATGTCCGCGTAGGCACCGCGCACTGCGCCCGTCAGCAGCCGGTCGCGTACCGGGCGCCCGTTGACGAACAGGTACTGATGATCGGCAACGCCGCGGTTGAACGTCGGCAGCCCCGCCACGCCGGTCAGCCGGGCCCCGCCCTGCCCGGCATCAGGAACGCCCCGCTCCGCCTCGATCACCACGCCGTCCTCGGCCAGTTCGCGCGCGACCAGGCGGGCGACGCGCGCCGCCAGCGCCTCGCCGGGCTGGACCGCCAGCGTACGGCGGCCGTCGTGCTCCAGCGTAAAGCCAACGTCCGGCCGGGCCATCGCCAGGCGCCGCACCACGTCCAGGCACGCCGCGTATTCGGCGCGGGGCGAGCGCAGGAACTTGCGGCGCGCCGGCACGCGGCCGAACAGGTCCTCCACCCGGATGCGGGTGCCGGGCGGCAACGCGGCGGGCCCTTCGCCTGACAAGGCGCCGTGGTCGATCACCCGTCGCCACCCGCTCTCGGCCGAGCGCGGCCGACTCTCGATCGTCAGCCGCGAGACGCTGGCCATCGAAGGCAGCGCCTCCCCGCGAAAGCCGAGCGTCGCTACCAGCTCGATCCGTTCATCCGGCAACTTGGAGGTCGCGTGCCGTTCCAGCGCCAGGGCGATTTCGTCAGGCGCCATGCCGCAGCCGTCGTCAGTGACCTCGATCAGGTCGAGACCGCCCGAACCCAGGCGAACGAGGATGTCGCTCGACCCGGCATCTATCGCATTTTCAACCAGTTCCTTGAGAGCAGATGCCGGCCGCTCCACCACTTCGCCGGCCGCGATACGGTTCACCAGGTCGTCGGGCAGGCGTCTGATTTGGGGCATGGGAGCTATTTAGCGCCGAAGCGGCTGAGATTCGAGACGGAGAGGCCGAGATGCCCACCGACTTTGGTCACAAATTTTTGGCATTTTGCCCGCCATGGTCTAAGGGACCGCCTTCCTTGAACACGCCCGTGCGCTCCCCCGGGGTCCTCCCGGAACGAGCAGCGGACACCCTTACGGATATTCAATGGCCTCGATCATGTCGCGATTCTTCAAGTTCGGTTCGCAGAACATGGCGATCGACCTCGGCACGGCAAATACGCTGGTCTACGTGCAGGATCGCGGCATCGTCCTCGCAGAGCCTTCGGTGGTCGCGATCGAGACCCTGCACGGGATCAAGAAGGTCAAGGCCGTCGGCGACGACGCGAAGATGATGATGGGCAAGACGCCCGACAACATCGACGCCATCCGCCCCCTGCGCGACGGCGTGATCGCCGACATCGAAATCGCGGAGGAGATGATCAAGCACTTCATCCGCAAGGTGCACGGCAAGAAGAGCTTGTTCCGCTATCCCGAGATCGTGATCTGCGTTCCCTCGGGCTCCACCTCGGTCGAGCGCCGCGCGATCCGCGATGCCGCGAGCAACGCCGGCGCCAGCCAGGTTTACCTTATCCTTGAACCGATGGCCGCGGCGATCGGCGCGGGCATGCCGGTGACAGAGCCTGTGGGATCGATGGTCGTGGACATCGGCGGCGGCACCACCGAGGTCGCCGTGCTCTCGCTGCGCGGCCTGGCTTACACGACGTCCGTGCGCGTCGGCGGCGACAAGATGGACGACGCCATCGTCTCCTACGTGCGCCGCCACCATAACCTGCTGATCGGCGAATCGACGGCGGAGCGGATCAAGAAGGATTACGGTATCGCCGTCATGCCGGCGGACGGTATCGGCGAGACGATCCACATCAAGGGCCGCGACCTCGTGAACGGCGTGCCCAAGGAAATCACGATCAGCCAGGCCAACGTCGCCGAGGCGCTGTCCGAGCCGATAGGCGCCATCATCGAGGGCGTGCGCATCGCCCTGGAAAACACCGCGCCCGAACTGGCCGCCGACATCGTCGACCAGGGCATCGTCCTGACCGGCGGCGGCGCCCTGATCCAGGGGCTGGACGATTACTTGCGCGAGGAAACCGGCCTTCCGGTCAGCGTCGCGGAGGACCCGCTGTCCTGCGTCGCGCTGGGAACCGGCCGCGCGATGGAAGACCCGGTCTACCGCGGCGTCTTGATGACCGCCTGAGGCCAGTTGCCAGGTTACGCGTGGGCGCTAGATTGAGCCCCGCAGTAGGAGACACATCCGCATGGCGCCGCCCGCAAACCGGCGCTCCGGCTATTCCCGCAGGGCGCAGTACACCAACTTCTTCGCCTATGCCGCGGGCGTGGCCGGCGCCCTTCTCGGCGTCGCGCTGCTGGTGGTGTCGTTCGCCCGGCCCGAGATCTTCACCGGCCTGCGCACCGTCGCAGCCGATCTCACCGCTCCTGTAAGCCAGGCGACCGCCACCGGGCGCGAGGCGAGCAAATCGTTCCTGAGCACGATCACCGGCTTCCTGGAGGCCGGCAGTCAGCATGCCAAGCTGACTCGCGAGCTGGACGAGGCAAAGGTGCGCCTGGTCGAGGCGGAGGCGATCGAGACCGAGAACCGCCGGCTCAAGGCCTTGCTGGGCCTGGCGACGCAGGGCCCGCGACCCGTCGCGGTGACACGGCTGACCAGTTCCACTGCCGCCAGCACCCGCCGCTTTGCCACCCTGGCCGCCGGGCAGGACAAGGGCATCGTCAAAGGAATGCCCGTCCGCTCCTCGATGGGCCTGGTCGGGCGCGTGCTGGATGTGGGCGCCACCACCTCGCGCGTGCTTTTGATCACCGACACCGAAAGCCTGGTACCGGTCCGCCGCGGGAAGGATGGCGTGCCCGCCTTCGCCCAGGGCAGCGGCGACGGCACGATCAGGATCAAGCTCATCAACCTGGGCCTCAACCCCTTGCGCACGGGCGACGTCTTCGTGACCTCGGGCTCGGGCGGGCTCTACAAGCCCGGTACCCCCGTGGCGATCGTCACCGGGCTGACCCGCGACGGCGCGCTGGCGCGGGTGCTGAGCAACCCGTCCGACACCGATTACGTCATCGTCGATAGCCTGTTTGCCCCCGAACCCCCGCCGCCGGGCGAGCAGACCATGCCAGAGCAACCGTGAGCGGATCGAGCGCGCTCTCACGAATGAGCCTGCGGGCATGAGCCTGCTGCGTGCGTTCTCGCGCGACGGCGCACCGCGGCGACAGATCAATCGTGCGCCATCCGCTCTGGCCGCGGGCGCCGTCCCCTGGCTGACAGTGCTCCTGGCATCGCTGCTGCCGGGTATGCTGCTGATCGCATCCGGCCCGGTCCTGCCGCCCTTCGGCTTCCTGGTATTCGTCGCCTGGCGCCAGTTGCGGCCCGGAGTCTTCCCGTTGTGGGCCGGACTGCCGCTGGGGCTGTTCGACGACTTGTTCTCTGGCCAGCCGTTCGGCTCTGGCGTGCTGCTGTTCTCGCTGGCGACGATCGCGCTGGACCTGATCGAGGCGCGGCTGCCCTGGCGCAACTTCCTCATCGAGTGGCTGGTGGCGATCCTGCTGGTCGCTCTCTATATCTGCGCCGGGCTCGGGCTGGCGAACCTCGCCGGGGCTGCCACGCCGATCCGCTTCGTCCTGCCGCAAATCCTGATTTCGGTCTTCACTTATCCGTTGGTCGGCAGGTTCGTGGCCTTGTGCGACCGTATCCGGCTCACCCCATTCCTGGTCGTTCAATGAAGTTCCTACGCCCGCGACACATCAGCGTCGCGATCCTGCGCGACACCTTCGATCGCCGGAGTCTGGTTGTCGGCGGCGCCCAAGCGGCAGTCGGCGCCCTGCTGGCCGGCAGGCTCGGCTACCTCGCGATCGCGCAGAACGAGAAGTACAAGCTGGATTCGGAGAGCAACCGGGTCAACCTGTCGCTCATCCCGCCGCGCCGCGGATGGATCCTGGACCGCAACGGCCAGCCGCTTGCCTCCAACCGCGCCGACTTTCGCATCGATATCATTCCTGAACGGATCGACGCCGGCGGCCAGACAATCGGCGAGCTGTCACGCCTGCTGGCGCTGACGCCGGTGCAGTTGCAGGACCTGAAGGACAAGCTGGAGAAGGCCCGCGGGTTCGCCCCGGTCGAAGTCGCCACGGGGCTTGACTGGGACCGCTTCGCCGCCGTCAGCGTACGCTTGCCCGAGCTTCCCGGCGTCGTCGCGACCCGCGGATTCTCGCGGTACTACCCGGCGGGGCCGAGCGTCGGCCACCTCGTCGGCTACGTCGGCGCGGCCTCTGCGGAAGAGTACGAGAAGGAAAAGAACCCCCTGCTGGTCACGCCCGGCTACAAGGTCGGCAAGGACGGGCTGGAGAAGATCTTCGAACAGCGCCTGCGCGGCCAGCCCGGCGCCCGGCGCGTGGAGGTGACCGCCACGGGGCGCATCGTGCGCGACCTCGACACGCGCGACGACGTGCCCGGAAAACCGATCAAGCTCACCATCGACGGCCCGCTGCAGGATTACGCCGCGCGCCGGATCGGCCTTGAATCCGGGGCTGTCGTGGTGATGGACTGTCACACCGGCGGGGTCATGGCCATGGCCTCGATGCCCAGCTACGATCCCAACAGCTTCTCAGACGGCATCGGCCGCGTCGAATGGAAGATGCTGTCGGAAGACGATCACGTGCCCTTGCGCAACAAGGTGCTGCGCGGCCTCTACCCGCCCGGATCGACGGTGAAGCCGTTTGTCGGCCTGGCCTTCCTGGAAGCCGGCCTCGACCCTGAGGAAAGCGTGTTCTGCGGCGGCGGCCTGCGCGTGGGCAATCGCGTGTTCCACTGCTGGAACCGGCGCGGGCACGGCCACGTCAACATGGCCAAGGGCATTTATCAGAGCTGCGACGTCTACTTCTACTACTTCGCCCAGCGCATCGGCATGGACCCGATCGCAGCGATGGCGCGCCGGCTGGGCCTTGGCGCGGAATACCCGCTGCCCGTGGTCGGGCAGTCCTACGGCACCGTGCCCGATCCGGCCTGGAAGAAGCGCAAGTACGGCAAGGACTGGGCGATCTACGACACCGTCAACGCGACGATCGGCCAGGGCTACTTCCTGGTGAACCCGCTTCAACAGGCGGTGATGACCGCGCGGATTGCCTCCGGCCGCAACCTGATGCCCAGCCTGCTGCATACGCCCAATCCGCCGCGGGCGGACACGCTGGGCATCCCGCAGGAGCACCTGGACTACATCCACCAGGCGATGTCTGACGTCGTCAACGGGCCTGGTACGGCGGGCCGTGCCGCGCTGCCGGTTCCCGACGTGAAGCTCGCCGGCAAGACGGGCACCGCGCAAGTCGTCGGCCTGCACATCAGCAGCGGCAAGGGCGGCTTGTGGAAGCACCGGGACCACGGCCACTTCGTCTGCTTCGCGCCGTTCGACAAGCCGCGCTATGCCTGCGCGGTGGTTATAGAGCACGGCGGCGGCTCGGCGGCCGCCTACCCGATCGCCCGCGACGTGATGACCTTCCTGTTCGACCCTGCCAAGGCCATGGAAGTGCTCCAGGGGTTCGAACAAGGCTGGGGCGGCACCGCGCAGGAGCGCCTCGACGCCAAGTACCGCCGGGCCGCCGTCACATACGGCGGCAGCGCGCCCAAACCGCCATCCGAAGCCGAGCAAGCGGGCGCCGGCGGCGGCCAGGACGAACCGTCGCAGCCCATCGTGCGCGGCGCCCAGTCGCCGCCGCCCGAGCCGGTGGTCCTTCCGGCACAGCCGCCCGCCGCCGCTCCCCCGGTCATAGCGCCACCCCCGCCGGATACGCCGCAATGAACCGCAACATCGTTCCCGACACCATTGCGCGCCAGCCCTGGCAGGTGCTGATCCCGCTGATGGCGCTGGTCGCGCTCGGCGCGGCCGTGCTCCATTCGGCCGCCGGAGGGCACCTGCAGCCCTACGCGCTCAGCCATGTCATTCGTTTCTCGATCTTCCTCGTGGCCGCCCTGGTCCTCGCGCACATCCCGCGCGAGTGGTTCAAGATGGCCGCTTATCCGGTCTACGGCGTGATCCTGCTGCTGCTCCTGCTGGTCGAACTGCTTGGCGCGGTCGGGGGCGGCAGCCAGCGCTGGCTCAACCTGGGCTTCATGCACCTGCAACCCTCCGAGCTCATGAAGCCGGCGATTATCCTGGTTCTGGCGCGCTTCTACGCCTCGCTGCCGATCGGCATGACGGCAAGCTGGCGCGGCCTGGTGCCGGCCGCAATGCTCATCGCCCTGCCCGCGGCCTTCGTAATGCTCCAGCCCGATCTCGGGACCGCGCTGGCGATCTGCTTCGGCGGCACGGTGGTCATGTTTCTGGCCGGACTTCCGCTGATC
>Ga0233380_1001443_pt1 | contig 10655 bp, 8 predicted proteins | sample ElkDunMinimDraft_9_FD_191541 | JGI IMG/M metagenome (GOLD analysis project Ga0233380, IMG submission 191541) | Fecal eukaryotic communites from dung pellets of Tule Elk in California, USA - Elk Dung F36 | ecosystem: Host-associated > Mammals > Digestive system > Large intestine > Fecal | place... | reverse complement strand
ATGATTATATTCGACGCGCACGCTCGGAATGCCGAAGCTCGTTTCCGGGAAGGTATATTGCGCCGCCACATGGGTGGTGATCTTCGTCTGATATTGGAAGCGCGCGCTGTTTGCGACGTTCTCCTTCGGCGCGCCGGGCGCGGATAAGAACTCATATTCGGTATATTTGGGATCCGTATAACCCACCGACCCTTCGAGGACGAGGCCGGTCACGGGCGCTGCCATGATCTCAAGCTCGATGCCCTTGAACTTAGCGCGGCCGGCATTCTGCGTAGTATTGGACGCGCCGCCGGTCGACGACGTGGTCAGCACCGAAATCTGACGATCCTTATAGTCATTGTAGAAGCCGGCGATGTTGACGCGCAGCTTGCGATCGAACCATTCCGACTTGAGGCCCAGTTCATAGGCCACGACCTTTTCAGGGTCGTAACCCGTGCCGATAAGGTCAGCGGGGTTGAAGCCACCAGATTTATAACCCGTCGAGATGCGAGCGTAAGCGTTCGCATTTTCGGTGAACTTGTACAGCAGCGACCCGTTGGCCGAAAAATTATTCCACTTGCGCGCGAGTTGGCGGCTGGGGGGCACGGGTACGCCAAACGCCGTGTCCTGCTGGTCGAGCGTCCGGCGGTCCTCGGTATAACGGCCGCCCAGCGTCAGCTCGAGCTTGTCGTCGAGGATCGGCGGCGTGTAACTCGCCTGCCCGAACGCCGCGTAGGACTTGGCCGTGCCGCTATACGTAACGGTGCGCTGCTGCTGGACGCCGATCGTGGGCGAGATGACGAAGGTAAAGTTCTGCGGGTTCAGCTGGCGAACCTTCTCGCGGAAGTAGAAGAGGCCGACGACATAGGACAGCCTGTCGGTATCGCCCAAGAGCTGGAACTCCTGCGAAACCTGGTGCTGACGACTGAAATTTTCGGACTGGAAAGGTGTCACGTCCTGCACGCTCACCGCGCCCGTCCCCGTATTGAGGACGAGGCCGCGCAGGCCGGTCTGACCCGAAAGGTCACCACGCTCATGCACGCGAAGCGCGCGATAGGCCGAGATCGACTTGAAGACGAGCGAGTCTGTGACGTCGAATTCGAACGTATTCGACACGCCCCAAATTTCTGCCGAGGCCCGCCCACGGAAATCGACGGCCAGCTCCTTCTGGCGATCGGTCGCGACTACGAACGGACGGCCGCCATAGTTGGGCGACGCGCCGAAATAGGCGGTGCGCAAGGCATCAGCCGCCACCGCCTGCATGATCGACGGCACGCCCTTGCGGTTTTGATAGTCCGCGCGCACGTCCCAGCGGATCGACGACCAGTCGGCATGGATCGAGCCGAAAACGGAATCGGTGTTGAGCGCGCCGGGATCATAACGGTCGGACACAAGCGGGTTGTCGAAATAGCCGTCCCGTTCGCGGTGCGCATAAGCCAGGCGCAGCTTGATGCCGGTATTACCCCATTCGCCGAAATCGACGCGGGTCCGCGAGGTCCACTCGTTGAACGAGCCGTAGCTCATTTTCTGCTGGATACCGAGCGTGTCGGCTGGCCGGCTGGTGACGAGGCTGACCGCACCGCCCGTCGTGTTGCGGCCAAACAGGGCGCCCTGCGGCCCGCGCAGCACTTCGACACGCTCGAGATCGACAATGTCGAAGATACTGCCTGCCGCACGGCCAAGGTAAACGCCATCCAAATAAAGACCGACCGGTGGGTCGTTGGTGAGGACGGTCGGGTTATTGTCGCTGATGCCGCGGATCGCGATGACCGAACCGGAAATCGCCGCCGAGCTGTTATTGATATTGAGGTTCGGCGCCAGCGCCGAGAGGCTTTCGATGGTGCGAATGTTGCGCTGATCCAGTGCCTCACCCGAAATGGCGGTAAGGGACACTGGCACGTCCTGCGCCTGTTCCGCACGGCGCCGCGCCGTCACGACGATGTCGGTCAGTCCTCCGCCGCGCCCTTCTTGCACCATCGTGCCGGGGACTTGTGTCGTTGCATCGGTATCCTGCGCCAGTGCAGGCATCGAAACGCTGCTCATGGCTGCCATTGCAACCAGCGCTATGGAACGACGATCCTTTCGTGCGGACATCCTAATGCCTCCCCCAAATTGATATGTTGTTGCCCTCCGCCTCTCATAACTGGGGTGCGAGGTAAACGGGATGCAGGTCGCTCGATGACCCGATCCAAATGGTTGTGGCCAGATTTGCATAGCAAGGAGCGCAGCCAATATCGGCATCGCACCGCGCCAGGTCGAACGGCGACTATCCACCGGGCCGAACTGCCTCTAGATCGCGATCAGCCCGGGCAGAATTTAGCGCGGGACCGCGGAGGAGGAACAGCCCAGCATGCACGAGAAAGCCGAAGAACGGGTCAGCGCGAGCCATCTGAGGCTGATCGCGCTGCTGACCGTCGTCGTCATGTTCGAGGGTTTCGACATCAGCGTGACCAGCGTGGTGCTGCCTTATCTGGGCAAGGAATTCGGCGCCGCGCCGCCCGCTCTGGGCCGCGCGCTCGCGATGATTGCAATGGGGGCGATCCTTGCTTTTGCCACCGTGCGCCTTGCGGACCGGTTCGGGCGGCGGCCCGTCCTGCTCTTCTCGGCTGCAGCCTTTTCGCTAGGATCGCTCGCCACCGTCTTTGTCGATAATCTGGCCGCCTACACGCTGGTCCAGATGATCACGCGCATCTTTCTAGTGACGCAGATTGCGACAGCTTATGTGATTGTCAGCGAGATGCTGCCACCTGCCGCACGCGGCCGCGCCAACGGCCTGCTCGGCGCGTTCGGCAGCTTTGGCGCGGCCCTGCCCTATCTGCTGCTGTCGCCGGCGCTGGATTCAACGCTTGGCTGGCGGTTGCTGTTCGTCGTGGGCGCCGCGCCGTTGCTGACGCTGCCCCTGCTCTACCTCTGGCTGCCCGAAACGCCGGTTTGGCGCGCGGCACGCGACCGCGGCGCGAAGCGGGCCACGGCCCTCGACGAGCTGCGCGCATTGACCGCGCCCGGCCTGCGCAGGCGCACCGCCGCCATGACCCTGCTCTGGTTCATCATCAATTTCGGCAGCTCCATCTCCACGCTCTTCTTCACACTTTACGTCGTACAGGAACGCAACTGGGCGCCATCGGACCTTGCGCTGATCGCGCCCGCGGGCCTTGGGGGCGCGTTTCTCGGTTATCTGGGTGCGGGGTTCCTGATGGACCGGATCGGTCGCCGCTGGACCCTGACGCTGCTGATGAGCGCGCTCGGCATTCTCACCATGACCTGTTATCTCGGCCAAAGCTGGTGGACGGTCGCCGGCGCGTTCCTCGGCATACAGGCATCGATCGGCGTGTGGGTCGTCGCCTATACGCTCAATTCCGAGCTTTTCCCCACATCGCTGCGGGCTGCGGCGAATGGCTGGTGCCATAATCTGGTGGCGCGCTGGGGCGTGGTCATCGCGCCCTGGGCGCTGGGTGCCCTCTCGGCGAAGATGGGCGCGATCGGCCCGGCGGCGGTGGCGCTCAGCCTCGTCACCTTCCTTGCCATCCCGCTCGTCTGGACGCTGCTCCCCGAAACCCGGGGGCAGCGCCTCGATGACGATCAGCCAGAGACGGTATAACCGCCGTCGACGGCCAGCGTCTGCCCGGTGATCCAGGACGCCGCCGGGCTGGAGAGGAAGAGGATGGCAGCGGCGATATCGTCCGGCTCACCCAGTCGGCCCAGCGGCGTGCGCGCAAGGGTCGGCTCGGTCCAGGCATCCTCGGCAAAGGTGCCAGCGGTCATGCGGCTGCGCGTCAGCCCCGCCGCCACCGCGTTGACGCGAATGCCGTCCTTGCCCCACTCGACCGCCAGCGTGCGCGTCAGGCCAAGCAGGCCGGTCTTGGCAGCGCCATAGCCGGGCACGATCGGAATGCCGAAATAGGAACTCATCGACGCGATCCCGACGATCGCAGCGCCGCCCGACCACTGGCTCGCCTTCAGCAGGTCGTAGCTCCGCCGCGACATGCGGAAAGCGCCGACCAGCAGCATGTTGACCGAGCGCGCAAATATCTCGGGCTCATATTCGTCGAGACCCAGGCTCGGCAGCGCCATGCCCGCATTGTTCACGAGAATGTCGAGCCGGGGCAGCGCTGCGGCGACGGCGTCGATGCTCGCGCCATCCTCCACATCCAGCTGCAGATAGCGATAGCCGTCGAGCCCGCCATCATAGTCGCTGGCCGACCCGCGCGTCCCGGTGATCGTCACCTCCGCGCCCGCTTCACGATAGGCGGCAGCCGCTGCGGCGCCGATGCCGCTGGTGCCGCCGGTGACGAGGACGTGCGCGCCGTCGAAATTGTGGACGATATTATTCATGGACGTTCAACCTCCACCCAGCGGCGTTCGGCCGCAGAAAGACGCGCAGCATCAAGGACAGCCTGACCTTGGGCCGCATCGAAAAATGAGCCTGCCCGTTCGGGAATCGACGGCTCGCGGCCCTCTATCCGTGCCTTCATCTCGGCAAACAGGCGGGAATAGGGCGCCACGTCGACCCCGGCAGTATGCCAGCGATCCATCTCCGTCTGGATCAGTTCAGCGTGGGGGAAGGGCGTAGGCGCCGGATTGACGAGGTCGGCGGGCATGGGAACCTGCTCGGCTTTCCCCCCACGTTCCACCCAGACTTCTTCCGGATCGCCATAGGTGGCGCCGCTCTGGATCCATGCGCTGCCTAGCGTGCCGCTCAGTTTCGTCGCCATGACCAGCGGACCGGGCGAGGCCATCGCAGCCATCAGCAGCCCCTTGGCGCCGCCTTCGGTTTCGAACTGCAGCGAATAGCAATCGTCCGACGTCATGTTCGGGCGGCCGGGCGCCAGCTTCTGCAAGACCGCGCTCACCGCGACGATCCGGCCAACGGTCGTCTGCACTTGGTCGATCATATGGCTGCCAAACGCGCCGAGGAAGCCGCCGCCCTGCGCGGCATCTTCCCACCACGGTGCCAGCACCTCGTTGGGATCCTGCAGGCCCGGCTGGTTATAGATGCGGAAGAAATGAATGGGATCGCCGATCATACCATCCTTGACGACACGCCGCAGCAGCGCCTGGGCGCTGTCGAAACGGAATTCCGCGCCCAGCATGTGGATGATGCCCGCCGCCTCGGCTGCGCGCAGCATTTCCCGCGCCTGGGGAAGATCGCGGGCGAAGGGCTTTTCGCTGACGACATGCCGGCCCGCGGCGATCGCTTCCATGACGGCGGGATAATGGGCGTGCGGCGGGGTTGCGACGGTCACCAGCTTGATCGCCGGATCGGCCAGCGCCTCGGCCAGTCGGTCCGTGGCCAGCGGAATGCCCAGCGGCGCTGCGCGCTCAGCGGTGCGCGCCTTGTCGCGCCCAACGATGGCACGCACTTCAAAGCCTGCCTCGCGCAGCGCGCGGGTATGCGCGAACAGGCCAAAGCCCGTCCCCACCACTACGGCGCCGATCGGTGCGCCCGTTTCTTCTGTCATGCCAAACCCCTTGCTTTATTGAGGACCGCCCGCGTCGTTTGCGCCCATTGCTGGGCCACAGATGCGACCGGCTGATCCTTTTGCCTTGCTGAAAATATTTCCACGCCGATCGGCGCGGTCGAACCGATCTGATCGAGCGTCCGGATAAAGCCTACCAGGTCGAAATCGCCTTCGCCGGGAAGCAGTCGTCCAGCTTCTGTCTCGTCCAGCAGATCGCCATGCCCGGTGGCGGGCGCATCGTTGATCTGGACGGTATGCACCTTGTCCCCCGGGATCGCCGCGAGCTGTTCTAGCGTCGATCCACTGCGATTAAGGTGCCAGCTGTCGATGGTGAGGCCGCCGTTGGCCCGCCCCGCCGCCGAAACAATGTCCCAGCCCAGCGTCAGATCGGGGATCCCCCCGAACGGCACAAATTCGATATGCGCCAGCAGCCCTTCCTCGGCTGCCAGATCGCAGACGCGGGCAAAGCCCTCCACCGCCTCGTCGCGATCGATCGTCGACAGCAGCATGTCGACCACCACCACCGATCGGGCGCCGACCGACGCTGCCGCCTGGACCACTCTTTCGGGCGTCAGGGTGGTGAGCAAATCGCCATATCGGTGCGTCGAAAGGGCAGCCTTCTGCGACGGCATCCAATAGCCGATGCAGTCCACCTCATTGACGAACAGCCCCTCGTCGGCGATGCGCCGCGTGATGTCGCTGGCCGACATGCCGGCCGCTTCGAGCGACCATATGTCGGTGGGCATGACCGAGACGCCGGCAAAGCCCGCCGCGCGCGCCGGCGCCAGCCGCTCCAGCAAGGGAACGTGCGGGACCGCCGGGCCGCAGAAGATCAGGTCGTCGGGTCCTGCCATCAATGGCTCCTGAAATTAAGTTCGAGCAGAACGCCATTATGTTCGGCGACGAACATCTGGCGCAGGCCGATCTGGGGGATGTCATTGACGGTATAGGCGTGGCCATTCGCCGTCAGCTTCGCCGCCATGCCGTCGAAATCGTCGCATTCCAGAGCGACATGGTGCACCGCGCCGCTCCCGGTGGTGGGGTTGAACGGGTGCACGCTATCGCTTGGATAGCGCGCGTCGATCGGTCCGATATGCACGATCGGCCGGTTCGCGGGATCGTAGATCCAGCAGCCCCGGTCTATCGAGGGCGCGCCCGGCGCCACGTCCGCCCGCAGGCCCAGCACGTCGCGGAAAAAGGCAACGGTGGCCGGCAGATCGGCGGTGCGGATGTTGACATGGTCGAGGGCAAGGACGCTCATGGCATCAGTCCACGAACTTGCCGGTGCGGACCGCGTCCGCCGGAGCAAGCGCCGCTGCGCCCTCGCTCTCCAGCTTCGCCAGCGGCAGGCGCCACAGATCCACCTCGGCAGTTGCCTGCGTCTGCACCAGACGCAGGCCCCATATCCCCTTGTCATGGCCAAAGCTGTTGACCCAATTGCCGCCGATGCCGGGCTCGCGCTCTGAAATGACGATCCGCACCCGGCCATCGGGCTCGGCGACGAAACCGTAATTATTCACCCAGCCATTTCCATCTTCGAACGTGTCGAGATTTTCCTGCCACATGTTGCAGAGCTGGAAATTCCAATATTCGCAAGGCGGCGGCGTGAATTCCAGCACCAGCGCCTCATCGAGATTTTTCTCCCACCCGCCAAAGGCGACGTGGCGGTCGGGCACGCCGCCATTGGAAAGATATTGGGCACGGCTATAGTCGAGGCGGTTGAGCTTGGCCGAGAAATTGCCCTGTGTGCCTTGCCACCAATTACGCACCAGTTCGGCATAACCCAGCACCGCCTGCCCCGCCCAGGCGAGGTTGGTCGCCATCAGAGCAGGCGTGATGGGCTCTGGCTCGGCGCCGTCGATCCGCTCGATCGTCATGGCCGGCGCGACTTCCTTTTCGCGATCGGACCAGACCAGACGGATCATGATGCAGTTGCTGTCGGGCTGAAGCTTCAGCCAGGTCTTGCCTGGCCCCGGGTCCTTTTGCGACAAAATGATCTCGAACCGGCCGTCATCGCCGACTTCGACCTGCTGGCTGGCGAGAAAACCCGAGGTCTTGAGGTTGGACGGGTCGAACTGTTTAAGACCCTCCGCACCCTCGCGCGCCCAGTCGCGCGCACCGACATCATCGGTCGCTGGCGCCGACAGGACCGCCATGACGAAATAGGGGATCGTGCCGCGTGTGCCGGTGATCCGATAATCGCGCGCTTCGTCGAACTGACACATCAGATGGTCCTGATCGACCGTCTGCACGTTGATCGACTGACGCCACACCATGTCGCGCAGACGCGGGCGGGTCGGCTCGGCATTTTCGATCAGCCGCTCGAAACTGGATCGTGTCACCCGCGTGACGAAGCGATACCATTCGGCACGGTCGAGATCGGACGGCTGGTCCCCGAACTGTTCGATATGCCGTCCCGCGACCTTCAGCACGTCGCAGAAATCTTCCCACGCCTGACCGGTCAGCAGGCGCTCGGCGGCCTTCGCCTCGATATCCTGGGCGCTCATGTCAATTCTCCCATTTCACAGGGAAGCGGTCGTAGTAGAATGCGAAACGCTCGCGCAGCGCGGCTACGTCCGTTTCGAATACGCCTTCCAGATCATAGATGACGCGGCCATGCTGATGGCGGGGGTTTTCGCGTAGATAGCCGGTCAACGCATCTTCCGCCTCAGGCGTCAGCGGGAGATCGGCGAGCGCATAAACCTGCCGCATCACGCCTTCCTGATCGGCCATATAGTCGTGGAACAGCAGGTCCAGCGACTGGTCGGCACCCCAAGCATCGCGCTCGGCCAGACAGGCGCGCAGCAGGCGTTCGATGCGGTCGGCCCAGTGGCGGGCTAGGCCCGGCGGATCGGTGGGGTCGCGGCGGATGCGGTCGCTGTAGCCGAGCATGGTCGTCAGCGACCGCAGCACAGCCACAGGATCGCGATGGGTGATGACGAGGGTCGCATCGGGGAACGCCGCCTTGAGCGCGCCCAGATTTTCCATATGCTGCGGCGACTTCAGGATCCAGCGGTTCGGCCCACGGAACCAGGTGAGCACCTGAAGCACCTTCTTTTCATAAAGGTAGCTGTCAGTCCGGTCCTGCTGGAAATAATAGTCGATCCAGCGCGGGATGCGGGTCTGGAACTCCCAGCTATAGCAGGCGAGGTCCATATAAAGCAGCTCGTTATCCTCATGGATCGAGCTCGCCTCCATCCCATGCATCGCCGCCATATGCGGCAGCATCGCTTCGAAATGGCCCCAGAATTCAGCCGAGCGCTGCTGACGCGGGTCGACTTCGCCCGGCGCTACCTCGACCGACGGAACGGGCTCTTCGGATTCCCAGAGGGTAAGCGAACGGAGACGCTCGTCACGCGCGAGCCAGTTGACCAGATGGGTCGTGCCCGAGCGCGGAAGACCCGCAATGATGATCGGACGATCGATCTTCACGTCCAGAATTTCGGGATGCTTCTTGACCAGATCCTCGATGCGCAGGCGGTTCGCCATGACGCGGATCGCATGATCGAGGATATTGATGCGTCCACCGCGCGTCAGGCCCTGATCCTCCCGCAGCGATTGCACCAGGACGGTCAGCCGTTCGCGCAGCCGCTCTTCCTCGCCGAAATCGTCGAGCCCCGTCTGCGTGCGCGCCGCCTGCAGGATGCCATCGGCGTCGATATTGTCGTCAAAGTCCGCCGGGCCCGCCCGTGCCGCATCGATCGCCGCATTGGTGCGCGGCTCCGCCATGTCGTCGATTATAATGTCGGGAACGTCATTCATGCAGGAACATCCTTGAAGTGCAGCATGACCTTTGCCGAACGGTCGCCATCGGCGGCCATCGCAATGGCTTCGTGAAATTCGTCAAAGGCGAAGCGGTGGCTGATCATCGGTGAAAGATCGACCGAACCGCTCGCCACCATCTCGACCGCCTCGCCAAATTCATCGGCACGATCGAGCGCGATCGATCCGGTCATGGCGATCTCGTTCGCCATCATTTTCCAAAGGTCGACCGGACAGGGCTTTTTGTAGAGCGCGATGACCGCGATCCGCGCGCGCAACTTCGCGCAGGCGATCACGTCCGTCAGCAGCGGCGGCGCGCCGGCGGCATCGATAAACAGGTCGGTGCCGACGAAGCGCGTCCCGAACCGCTCGCCCTCGCCATGAAGGCTGGCGAGTGCCTCGACCATATCATCTTCGCGCGTGTCGATCGCAAGCGTCGCGCCAAGGGCGAGCGCGCGTTCCAGCCGGGCCGGCACACGGTCGATGACGGCGATGTCGGTCATGCCCAGATGCTTGAGCATCGCCACCGCGCACAGGCCGATCGGCCCGGCGCCCAGCACCGCAACCTTGTCGCTGGGACGCGCATGGGTGACGCGCAGCCCGCGCAAGGCGACCGAGAGCGGTTCGGCGAGCGCGGCTTCTTCGAAGGAAATATGGTCGGGAATCGAAAAGAATGTGCGCGCCACGTCAGGTTCGCGCAGCCGGATGAAGGGCGCCATCGCGCCTTCCTCCCCGCCACCGCCGATAAAGCCAGCGTCGGGATTGACCGCAACCCGCTGGCCCGGGACGAGTCCCGCGACATTGGCGCCGACCGCTTCGACGACCCCGGCAAATTCATGACCGATTGGCAGTGGCTCAGCGAGCGGCGCCCCACCGCCCAGTCCGCCGACGGCGATATAGCCAAGGTCGCTGCCGCAAATGCCGCAGGCCTCCACCCGCACCAGCACGTCCCCCGCGCCGACTTCGGGCACAGGGACCTCGTCCAGCTTTACCACGCCCGGTCCGTGGACCCGCGCAAGCCGCATCCTGTCCATCATCCACTCCGTATCTTCGTTCTGTCCCGTACACTGCCGCGTCGAAGGCGCGCTGACCAGTGCTGGTTCTGTCGCGATTGTGCTGCTATCCATTCATTGTGATGCAGAATGCTTTGGCGCGAACTGGCGAATTGCCGACACATTGGTCGGTCGAACGGGCAGCCGACAGCACGGTCGGCCGCGTCGAGTTGCGGCGCTACGCCCTGCCCAGCCCCAATGAAATGTGGGAAGTCGACGAGGCGCCGATTTTTTCCGCCGTGCAACCGCGCCCCGGCGGCGCGCGTGGCGAAGTACGGTTCGCCGGCCAGACCAGACCAAACCGCGTCGGCGCCCTGGTGCTGCGTCCCGCCGGGATCCCGATGTATTCGCGCGGCGATGGCGGCGCCATGCATATTCTTACCTGCCGTTTCGAGCCTGAATT
>Ga0233380_1001441_pt1 | contig 10665 bp, 8 predicted proteins | sample ElkDunMinimDraft_9_FD_191541 | JGI IMG/M metagenome (GOLD analysis project Ga0233380, IMG submission 191541) | Fecal eukaryotic communites from dung pellets of Tule Elk in California, USA - Elk Dung F36 | ecosystem: Host-associated > Mammals > Digestive system > Large intestine > Fecal | place... | reverse complement strand
GTCTGCGGCTGGCGGAGATGTCCCGGGCTGCCCACAGACTCGCGCAACCCCAGGCCAGCGATCTGGTGACGGCACAATGCATGGAGGCCTGCAAGGCGCAATGACATGACAGACAAGATTCTACAACCCAAGAGCTACGTGCCGGAGATGCGCCGGATCAAGACCATCCATTTCATGGGCATTGGCGGGGCCGGCATGTGCGGCATTGCCGAGGTGCTGCTCAACCAGGGCTACCGCGTCACCGGCTCCGACATTCGCGCCTCGGAAGTCACCCAGCGACTGGTGAATCTGGGTGCGACCGTCTTCATTGGTCATCGCGCCGAGAACATCGCCGATGCCGATGTCGTGGTCTATTCCAGCGCCGTGAAACCTGACAATGCCGAGATGCTCGCGGCCAAGGCGGCCGGCAAGCCGACCATTCCCCGCGCAGAGATGCTGGCGGAACTGATGCGCTATCGTCACGGCATCGCCATTGCCGGCACCCATGGCAAGACCACCACGACCAGCCTGGTGGCCTCCATCTTTGCCGAAGCCAGACTGGATCCCACCTTCGTGATCGGTGGTCTGCTCAACAGCGCCGGTGCCAACGCCGGCCTGGGCGAGAGTCGTTACCTGGTGGCCGAGGCCGACGAGAGCGATGCGTCCTTCCTGCATCTGCAGCCCATGGTAGCGGTTGTCACCAATATCGAGGCGGACCACATGGCCACCTACGACGGTGACTTCAATCGCCTGAAGAAATACTTCGTCGACTTCCTGCACAACCTGCCTTTCTATGGTCTGGCGGTGCTGTGTGTCGACGATCCGGTGATCAACGAAATTATGCCCAGGGTCTCGCGTCCCACCCTGACCTATGGCTTCAGCGAGCATGCCGACTTCCGCATTCTCAATCTCAGCCAGGAGAAGAACAAGACCTCCTTCGAGATCGCCCGACCCGAGCGGGAAGGCACGCTCAAGGTGAACCTCAGCATTCCCGGCCGCCACAACGCCCTTAATGCCGCCGCGGCGGTCGCCGTTGCCACCGATGAGGGTATCAGCGACGAGCACATCTGTGCCGGACTCAGCAAGTTCCAGGGCGTGGGTCGTCGCTTCGACGTCCAGGGCACTTTCCCGGTGCCAGGTGGCTCGGTGATGTTGGTGGACGATTATGGCCACCATCCCAGCGAAGTGGCTGCCACTGTCGCGGCCCTGCGCGCCGGCTGGCCGGAGGCCCGGCTGGTCATGATCTATCAGCCGCATCGCTACAGCCGCACCAAGGACCTTTACGAAGACTTCGTCAAGGTGCTCTCCGACGTTGATGTGTTGCTGATGCTGGATGTCTACGCGGCGGGTGAAGAGGCCATTCCAGGCGCCGATTCGCGCAGCCTGTGCCGCAGCATTCGCGCTCGCGGCAAGATCGACCCGGTATTCGTGCAGGATCAGGAAGACATTCGCCGGGTGCTGACCGGCGTTCTGGAGGATGGTGACATTGTGATCACCCAGGGAGCTGGCAGCGTTGGCATGCTGGCCAAAGAACTTGGCAGACAGGGCCTTACTCTTTCCTAGTCGCGCCTGGTGGCGCGAGGGATGATGGGAAGATTGATTGAACGATTGTTTAATGGTGCAAATGCAAACGATGAACACAGTGACAGATTCAATGACCAGATTCGGACGCGTGGCAGTTGTCATGGGCGGCAATGCGGCGGAGCGTGAGGTGTCACTGGTCAGTGGGGCCGCGGTACTGCAGTCACTGCAGCAGGTTGGTGTCGACGCGGTGGGCATTGACGCCGCTGATGACCTGCTGGGCCAGTTGCAGGCAGGGGGCATCGATCGCGTGTTCAATGTCCTTCATGGTCGTGGCGGCGAGGATGGTCAGCTGCAGGGGCTGCTGGAGTTCATGAACCTGCCCTATACCGGCAGCGGCGTGCTGGCTTCCGCGCTGTCGATGGACAAGGTGATGACCAAGCTGCTGTGGCAGCGACTGGACCTGCCCACGCCGGAGTTCCGCATGCTGGCGGCGGATACGCCTTGGGACGAGGTAATTGCTGCGATGGGTACGGTGGTGGTGAAGCCGGTGCGCGAGGGCTCCAGCATCGGTATGTCGGTAGTCAGCAGCGCGGCGGAGCTGCAGGTCGCATTCGAGACGGCCAGCCGGTTCGATTCGGAGGTGATGGCCGAGCAGTACATCAGCGGTTCGGAGTTCTCGGTGAGCATTTTGGGTGATGTGGCCCTGCCTGCCATCGAGCTGAGAACCACGCATCGCTTCTATGACTACGAGGCCAAGTATCTGGCCAACGATACCCAGTATCTGTGTCCGGCACCGCTGGATGCCGAGACGGCCCGCACGCTGGGCGAGTTGAGCCGCGAGGCTTTTATGGCACTTGGCTGTACCGGTTGGGGTCGCGTGGACCTGATGCGGGATCAGCAGGGCCGCTTCTGGCTGCTGGAGGTCAACACGGTGCCTGGCATGACCGATCACTCGCTGGTGCCCATGGCGGCACGGGCCAGTGGACTTGATTTCACGGCATTGCTGCTGACAGTGCTGTCAACGACTCTTTCGGAGTCCGCTTCTTCAGGGTGCAACTGAACGCAATGAAAACGGTGGCTGACAATAAATCCTTTAACGCCTATAGCGGCACGCGGGACACCCCTCGCGGCGCGGTGTCGCTGCGCAGGGAGAAGCCTGAGGCACCTCCCCGCAAGAGCAGAAAAGGGATCGTCGTCGGGCTGCTGTCGCTCATCGCCATCGCTGCGGTAGTGCTGCTCAGTCAGTATCTGGACAGCATCACCGCCTATGTAAACCGGCCGGTGCGCACGGTGAAGATGGAGAACGCCCTGCAGCGGGTCAATGAGCGGGATGTGCGGGAAGTGCTGGCCAGGCATCTGCAGGACGGCTTTTTTGGTATCGACGTTCAGGAAATAAAGCTGGCCCTGGAGAACGAGCCGTGGATCGAGGCAGCCACTGTCACGCGTGTGTGGCCCGACGCGTTATCTGTACGCGTTCGCGAGGAAGTCGCCATCGCCCGCTGGGGAGAGGATGCCCTGCTTAACCAGTATGGAGAGACATTTGTCCCGGAGAGTCTGGAAGAGCAGCAGAGCCTGCCACAGCTGAGCGGCCCCGACGGGCTGCAGCACAGGGTCATGGAACAGTATCAGGTCTTCAGTCAGACGCTGGCGACCTCAGGATTGCGGATTCATGAGCTGGATCTGAGCGAGCGCGGCAGCTGGATGTTGCGGCTGGACACCGGGGTGGTTGTCACCATCGGTCGCAGCGATGTCAGGGAGCGGCTGCAGCGCTTCATCACGCTGCATGACCGTCACCTATACAGTCAGATGAACGAAATCGAGGCGCTGGATCTGCGCTACCACAATGGAATTTCAGTGAAAAAGAAAGCGGTTCTGCCGGACGGGATAGCAGCTAAATGAGTTACGTAGTCGAGACATCATCGGGAGTGTGCAGGTCATGAGCGGATCAACACGCGAAAACCTTATCGTCGGACTGGATATCGGCACCTCCAAGGTGGTGGCGATAGTCGGAGACATCAAGGAAGACGGCAGCCTGGACATTGTCGGTATCGGAAGTCATCGCTCCAGGGGGCTGAAGAAGGGGACCGTGGTGAACATCGAGTCCACTGTCGAATCCATCCAGCGCGCCATCGAGGAAGCCGAGCTGATGGCCGGCTGCCAGATCCATTCTGTCTATGCGGGGATTGCGGGCAGTCACATCCGCAGCATGAACTCCCACGGTATTGTCGCCATCCGTGATGGCGAAGTCACCCGTGCGGACATAGAACGGGTGATTGACGCTGCCCAGGCGGTGGCGATTCCGGCTGACCAGAAGGTGCTGCACATCCTGCCGCAGGAATACATCATCGATTCCCAGGAGGGCGTGAAGGAGCCGCTGGGAATGTCCGGGGTACGGCTTGAGGCCAAGGTGCATCTGGTGACCTGTGCGATCAACTCCGTGCAGAACATCGACAAGTGCATCAAGCGCTGCGGACTGGTTACCGAGGAGATCATCCTGGAGCAGCTCGCCTCGGCCTACGCCGTGCTGACCGACGATGAGAAAGAGCTGGGCGTCTGCCTGGTGGACATCGGCGGCGGCACCACGGATATCGCCATTTTCACCGAAGGGGCCATCCGCTACACCGGCGTTATCCCGATCGCCGGTGACCAGGTGACCAATGACATTGCGATGGCCCTGCGCACGCCAACGGAGAACGCCGAAGAGATCAAGATCAAGTATGCCTGCGCGCTGACCCAACTGGCACACGCAGGTGAAACCATCAAGGTGCCCAGTGTGGGAGACCGGCCCCCTCGTGAGCTGTCCCGGCAGGCGCTGGCCGAAGTGGTAGAGCCACGATATGACGAACTTTTCACGCTGGTACGTGCAGAGCTGCAGCGCAGCGGTTTCGAAAACCTGCTGGCGGCCGGCATCGTGCTCACCGGCGGCACCAGCAAGATGGAAGGCGTGATAGAGCTGGCCGAAGAGATTTTTCACGCACCGGTACGGATCGGTTCTCCCCAGAACGTGAAGGGGCTGGCCGACATCGTCAGGAACCCTATCTATTCGACCGGTGTGGGATTGCTGCTGTATGGGCTGAAGCAGCATCAGGATCGTGACTCCCATGTGCCAACCAAAGGGGAGCCACAAATGGGAGCGGTGGAGCGGTTCATCGCGTGGATCAAGAAAACACTGTAAGCAGACTTCAACTTTCGTTCATTGCATTGCTAAAAATTAGACATTAAACAATCAGGAGGCCGTATGTTTGAATTAGTCGATAGTATCCCCCAGAGCGCAGTCATCAAGGTGATCGGCGTAGGTGGTGGCGGCGGCAACGCGGTACGTCACATGATCACCAACCATATCGAGGGTGTTGAGTTCGTGTGTGCCAACACCGACGCCCAGGCCCTGAACAACATGCGGGCGAAAACCCTGCTGCAGATGGGCAACTGTGTGACCAAGGGTCTGGGTGCGGGCGCCAACCCCGAGATCGGTCGTCAGGCCGCTCTGGAAGATCGCGATGAGATCGCCGAGATCCTGGCCGGAGCAGACATGGTCTTCATCACAGCGGGCATGGGCGGCGGCACCGGCACCGGGGCAGCCCCCATCTTCGCCGAAGTGGCCAAGGAGCTGGGTATCCTGACGGTGGCCGTGGTCACGCGTCCCTTCCCCTTCGAGGGCAAGAAGCGTGCGAAGATTGCGGAAGAGGGCATTCGCCAGCTGACCCAGAATGTTGACTCGCTGATCACCATCCCCAACGAGAAGCTGCTGGAAGTGCTGGGTAAATCAGCCTCCCTGCTGGACGCCTTCAAGGCGGCCAACGATGTGCTGCTGGGTGCCGTGAAGGGCATCGCAGACCTGATCATCCGTCCCGGCATGATCAACGTGGACTTCGCCGACGTGCGCACCGTGATGTCCGAAATGGGCATGGCGATGATGGGTACCGGCTACGCCACCGGTGAAGACCGGGCACGCGAAGCGGCAGAATCCGCCATTCGCAGCCCGCTGCTGGAAGACGTCAACCTGCACGGCGCACGCGGCATCTTGGTCAACATCACTGCCAGCGAGAGTCTGTCACTGGGTGAGTTCTCCGAAGTGGGCAACACCATTGAGGAGTTCGCCTCCGACGACGCAACAGTGGTTGTGGGCACGGTGATCGATCCGGATATGGGTGATGAGATCCGGGTGACGGTGGTAGCGACAGGTCTGGGCGAGCGCGCCGTAGAAGTGGCCAAACCCGTCGAGATGGCTCCGCGGGCCGTGGTGACCAATTACCGCGATCTGGACCGCCCGGCACCACTGCGCAGCCGTTCAGCAAGCTCCCACACCATGCCTCAGGCAGGCCTGGCGCGGGCAGTAGGCGCTGATGACATGGACTACCTGGACATCCCGGCCTTCCTGCGTCGTCAGGCCGACTGAGGGCTGTCCACCAGCGTCCAGTGGCGGCGAACCCGGCAGGGAACGCCGCCGCCTGGCGGTGGCTTCAGGGCCTCCATTGTTGCGGATGGAATTGTTGGGTTATTGAGTGAACTTTGTTATCATCCCGCCCTGCGTCAGAGCGGGTCCAGACCGTTGGCGGTGTCATTTTTACCAGGAATAGACCGAGCATGTTGAATCAAAGAACACTGAAGAACGTCATCAGGGCAACCGGAGTCGGGCTGCACAATGGCGAGAAAGTCTATCTGACGCTGCGTCCAGCGCCGATCAACACCGGTATCGTCTTCACCCGTACGGATCTCGATCCGATGGTGCAGATCCCTGCCAAAGCCTCGTATGTGGGAGACACCACCCTCTCGACCACCCTGGTAAAGGGTGACGTGCGCATCTCCACGATCGAGCATCTGATGTCGGCCATGTCCGGTCTCGGCATCGACAATGCCTATATAGATGTCAGTGCTCCGGAAGTGCCCATCATGGATGGCAGCGCCGGTCCTTTCGTGTTCCTGATCCAGTCTGCCGGCATCGAGGAGCAGCCAGCCCTGAAGAAGTTCATCCGCATCAAGAAGACGCTGCGGGTAGAGGACGGCGACAAGTCCGTCAGCCTGGAACCCTTCGACGGCTTCAAGGTCAGCTATACCCTGCTGTACGATCATCCCGTCTACCGCAAGTACACCAAGACCGCGAGTGTGGACTTCTCCAGCACTTCCTTTGTGAAGGAAGTCAGCCGTGCCCGCACCTTCGGCTTCATGCATGAGTTCGAAGAGCTGCGCAACCGCAACCTGGCGCTGGGTGCCAGCATGGACAATGCCATTGCGGTGGGCGACTACAAGGTGCTCAACGAAGACGGCCTGCGTTACGAGGACGAGTTCGTGAAGCACAAGATCCTGGATGCCATCGGCGATCTGTACATGATCGGCTACAGCCTGATCGGCGAGTTCAAGGGATATAAATCTGGACACGCCTTGAATAATGCCTTATTAAGATCGCTTGAAATGAACCAGGACGCCTGGGAAGTTGTCAGTTTCGATACCGATACAAACGTGCCTATTTCGTACATGAAACCCGTACTGGCTGCCTGATACCGGCTTGGCGGCAGCCTGTTGATTAAAAAGGGTTTTTAGAAATTCGTGGGCGTTTTGCACAGAGCGACAGTTGAGAAAACGCCGAGACCATGAAAGTTATTCTCGTTGACCAGCGCCACGGTCACACCCGCACAATCGTCCTCAAAGGCTGGTTGAAAGGCCTGCTTTCCCTCTGCATTCTGGGTGCTCCCGTCGCGTTCGGCTATCTGGGCTATCAGGTGTCCGTGGCGGGCAACAGCCAGCAGTACACCCTGGCCACCGCCGCAGATCCGGCCGATGAAGTAGAGTCCCCCGCGGATGCGCAGCAAGCCTCCGGGCAGGACACCGTCACCTTTACCTACACCCAGCACCAGTTCCTGCCGGCCAGCGACGAACCTGCGCCGCAGCTTGCCGATCGTGCCCAGCAACGCAACGGCTATATCGCCCGCTTCGAGCATTCGGATAAATTCCTGGCGTCCCTGGGTGATGTCATCAGACAGGGTCAGCTCATCGAGTTGGCCAGCAATACCGGCATCTCCGCCGGTCACCAGATCAGCTTTGAAGTCTATCGGCACGGCCGGGTCGTGGATCCGGCCGCCTATCTCCAGCGTACCGAACGCTAACCCCAGCTTTCTCTCTATCTGCAAGTCGGGCCACTGTCGCGGTGTGACGGTGCCATGCCCCGACACCTCCAATTTTCGCTATACAAAATGAGTCGATCACGATCATGAGTCTCAAACTGATACAAGCCATCATTGGCAGCAGCAACTCCCGCGCAATCAAGCGGTTGCAAAAAAGCGTCACCAGGATCAATGCCCTTGAACCACAGATGGAGGCATTGAGCGATGCCGAGCTGCAGGCCAAAACGGCGCAGTTCAAGGAGCGCTTCGACAACGGCGAAGCGCTGGACAAGATCCTGCCCGAAGCCTTCGCAGTGGTGCGTGAGGCCAGCAAGCGCGTCATGGGCATGCGTCACTTCGACGTGCAGATGATTGGTGGCATGGTGCTGCACGAAGGCAATATCGCCGAGATGAAGACCGGCGAGGGCAAGACCCTGGTGGCCACGCTGCCGACCTACCTCAACGGTCTGACCGGCCTGGGCGTCCACGTGGTGACGGTGAACGACTACCTTGCCAGTCGTGATGCCAACTGGATGCGTCCGCTGTATGAGTTCCTGGGACTGACGGTCGGCATTATCGTGTCCGGCCAGAGCCAGGAAGAGAAGCGTGCCGCCTACCAGGCCTCCATCACCTACGGCACCAACAACGAGTTCGGTTTCGATTACCTGCGTGACAACATGGCTTTCCGCATCGAAGACAAGATGCAGAAGAAGCTCAATTTCGCCATCGTGGACGAGGTGGATTCCATCCTTATCGACGAGGCCAGGACGCCGCTGATCATCTCCGGTGCCGCCCAGGACAGCTCGCAGCTCTACCTGGCGATCAACGCACTGATCCCCAAACTGGAGCGTGGCGCTGGCAAGCCCGAGAAAACCGGCTTCAGCATTGAGCGTGACACCGAATTCAAGGAGTCGGGCCACTTCGTCATTGATGAGAAGAGCCGCCAGGTGGAGCTGACCGAGGCCGGGCACGAGTTCCTGGAAGACCTGCTGACCCAGAAGAAACTCCTGGACGAAGGCGAGAGTCTGTACGCGGCCAAGAACCTGGGGCTGCTGCACCACATCAGCTCGGCGCTCAAGGCACACTACCTGTTCAATCGTGATATTGAATACATTGTCCAGAACAACAAGATCGTGCTGATCGATGAGCATACCGGCAGGACCATGGAGGGCAGGCGCCTGTCCGAAGGCCTGCATCAGGCGATCGAGGCCAAGGAAGGACTGCAGATCCAGAGTGAGAGCCAGACCCTGGCCTCCACGACCTTCCAGAACTACTTCCGCCTCTACTCGAAGCTGGCCGGCATGACCGGCACCGCCGACACGGAAGCCTTTGAGTTCAAGCAGATCTATGACCTGGACGTGGTGGTCATTCCGTCCAACCGGCCGCTGGCAAGGAAGGACATGAACGACCTGATCTTCCTGTCGATGGAGGAAAAGTTCGAAGCCATCGTCAAGGATATCAAGGAGTTCAGCTCCAAGGGCGCACCGGTGCTGGTGGGCACAGCCTCCATCGATACCTCCGAACTGCTGTCGCGCCACCTTATCAAGGAGAAGATTGAACACGAAGTGCTCAACGCCAAGTTCCACGAAAGAGAGGCGCAGATCGTCGCCCAGGCTGGCCGTCCTGGCGTGGTGACCATCGCGACCAACATGGCGGGTCGTGGTACCGATATCGTGCTCGGTGGTAACGTCCAGCACGAAATCACGGCACTGGGAGACGTGTCGCCAGAGCAGGCTGACGAATTGCGGGAGGCCTGGCGCCAACGCCATCAGCAGGTGATGGAAGCAGGGGGCCTGCACATCATCGGCACCGAGCGTCACGAATCGCGCCGCATCGACAACCAGCTGCGTGGCCGTGCCGGCCGTCAGGGCGACCCTGGATACTCACGCTTCTATCTGTCGCTGGAAGACAACCTGATGCGCATTTTCGCCTCCGAACGGGTGAAGAGCTTCATGCAGGCGCTGGGCATGGAGAAGGGCGAGGCCATCGAACACGGCATGGTGACCAAATCCATCGAGAAGGCACAGCGCAAGGTGGAAGGCCGCAACTTTGACATCCGCAAGCAGCTGCTTGAATACGACAACGTGGCCAATGACCAGCGCACGATCATCTACCGTCAACGTAACGAGCTGATGGCCAGTGAAGATATCTCCGGCCTGGTAGACAACATGCGCGGCGAAGTGGCCAGCCAGGTGACCAGCTCGCACATCCCGCCGCAGAGTGTGCCCGAGCAGTGGGACATTGAGGGGCTGGAGCAGGCGCTTGATGCCCAGTTCGGTGTCAAACTGCCGGTGCAGCAGTGGCTGGACGAGGACGAGAAGCTGTTCGAGGAAACCCTGCGCGAGAAAATCGCCGAGGAGCTCGACAAGCATTATGAGATCAAGTCCGCCCTCGTCGGCGACAAGATGCGGGTGCTGGAGAAGCAGCTGATGCTGCAGATCCTGGACAACCTGTGGAAGGAGCATCTGGCGGCAATGGATCAGCTGCGTCAGGGCATCTTCCTGCGCGGTTACGCCGGCAAGAACCCCAAGCAGGAGTACAAGCGTGAAGCCTTCACCCTGTTCCAGGAGCTGCTGAACAACCTGCAGCACGAAGTAGTGCGCTTCCTGAGCCATGTGCAGATCCGTACCACCGACGAGATCGATGCGATCGAGCGCCAGCGCGCCGAAGAGCAGGCGAAAGAGAAGCTGCAACTGCAGCACGCCGAGGCCTCCGCGCTGCAACCCGAAGCCTCGGCAGAGGGAGAGGAAGGACAGGAAGACAGACAGCAGGCGGCACCGTTCGTGCGCGATGAGCGCAAGGTGGGACGCAATGAGCCCTGCTTCTGCGGTTCCGGCAAGAAATACAAACAATGTCACGGCAAGCTGAGTTGAACAATATGGCAACAGAAATCAAGGCACAGGATCTTCTCAGGATCGAAGGGGCACGAGTGGCCGCGGTAGAGGCCAATGTCCGCTACAGCAACCGGCTCGACCTGGTGGTCATGGAACTGGCTCCTGGCTCAACCGTGGCAGGTGTCTTCACCCAGAATGCGTTCTGTGCAGCGCCGGTGCAGTTGGCCCGC
>Ga0233380_1001439_pt1 | contig 10671 bp, 10 predicted proteins | sample ElkDunMinimDraft_9_FD_191541 | JGI IMG/M metagenome (GOLD analysis project Ga0233380, IMG submission 191541) | Fecal eukaryotic communites from dung pellets of Tule Elk in California, USA - Elk Dung F36 | ecosystem: Host-associated > Mammals > Digestive system > Large intestine > Fecal | place... | reverse complement strand
CCTGGTGGGCTTTCACGCTGCATACATCTCCACGACAGACGGCGCGAGGGAAACAGGCATGGGGAATGCGCTGGTCGGTGCATACCTGACCGAACTGGGATTGCCGATCGAGGCGGTCATGTTCAGCACTATGGTGGGCCCGGACCAGATGAGTTGGCTCACCATCGAAGATGCACGCAGGGTCGGCATCGAGGTTGAACTTCTCGAGGGCCCGCCTCCACCAACGCCAGCCAGCCGACAGGAAACACCTGCATATGAGGTCTCAGAACCTTCTGGCGCATCTTCAATGCCACTGACACTTCCAGACGGCTATCGCTGGATCGTGGTTCAGAGCAGCCTCGATCTCAATGCACTGCCAGTCGCAAGAGCCAGAGACTCCTTCGGGTGGCAGAGCGTAGCAGTCGTGAGGTCCAGTAATGGCTATTACGCCGTTGTCGTCGGGCCCTACGAAGAGCGGGACGCGGAGGCCAGGATAGAGCGCCTGAAGGAGACTGGATCTGTTCCTCCCGACGCATAACTCTCATCAGGAAACAGATTTGTTGCCCGTATCGAATGAGCCTCAGGTGCTGCCGGTCAGCGCTCAGCCTGGCGCCAACGTTCGCCCCTTCTGGGGGGGTGCTGACAACACGTCCATGCAATTCTCGGGCGCGCCTGTCTGGCGCCCGCGTCCTGTTGCGCGTGGGGGATGTTGGCCGGGGCCGCAAGGCGCGGCCGTGCGGTTCACTCCGCGGTCCAGCCGCCGTCGACCATGATGGCGGAGCCGGTGATGAGCGATGACGCTTCGGATGCGAGGAAGACGACCGGGCCCATGATGTCTTCCACCCGGCCGAGGCGCCGGAGGTGGATCTTGTCCAGCACCCGCTTGCGGAAGGCTTCGTCGGCAAGGCCAGGGGCGGTCAGATCGGTGAGGATGAAGGTGGGGCAGATGGTGTTCGCCCGAATGCCGTGTGGGCCCAGTTCGATGGCCATGCCCCGGGTCAGTCCCTCGAGGGCCGACTTGCTGGCCGAATAGACCGAGCGGTTCGGCCCGGAGACGTGGGCCATCTGGGAGGAGATGGTGATAATCGAGCCCGGCGAGCCCGCGGCCACGAGGCGGCGCGCCACGTGCTGCGACACGGCCATGACCGCTTCGACGTTGAGGGCCATCACCGCCTGATAGTCCCCCATCGGCGTATGCAGGAAAGGCGCGTGCCGGGCGGTGCCTGCACTGTTGACCAGGATGTCGAACGGTCGCCGAGCGCCGGAGACGAGTTTCCCAACCGCTTCCGTATCGGTGATGTCGAGGGCAACCCCTTCGGCGTCGTAGCCGGCGCTGCGAAGGCTCGCTACGGCTGCAGTCATGACCTCGGCATCGCGCCCGACGATGGTCACGGCCGCGCCAGCTTCCGCGAGCGCTGCGGCAGCGGCAAAGCCGATGCCCTTCGTGCCCCCGGTCACGAGCGCGTTGCGGCCGTCGAGCCGGAAGGAGGGTGTCAGCGGGACGCTGGCCATCAGTCGAGCCTTGGCGCGGGCGAGCCGTAGGGAACATCGACGCCCCCATGACGGCGGACGCGGATATTTGCCTGTTCGGCGTGCCCCACGAACCCTTCCAGCATGGAAAGGCGCGACCCGTAGGCGCCGATCCGCGCGGAAGCCTCGTCGGTGGTGACGCGTTGCCAGGTGCAGGTCTTGAGAAAGCTGCCGACCCAGAGCCCGCCGGTGTAGCGCGCGGCGCCCAGCGTGGGCAGCGTGTGATTGGTGCCGATGACCTTGTCGCCATAGGCGACATTGGTGCGCGGCCCCAGGAACAGCGCCCCATAGTTCCGCATATGGTCGCGGAACCAGTCATCGCGGTCCGTCATCACCTGCACATGTTCGGAGGCGATGCGGTTGGCCTCGGCGAGCATTTCATCATAGTCGTCGCAGACGATGACCTGACCATAGTCCTCCCAGGACTGACGGGCGATGTCGGCCGTGGGCAATATGGCGAGAAGCCGTTCGACCTCGGCCATCGTATCGAGGGCAAGTCGCTCGGAGGTGGTGAGGAGGATGGCGGGGCTGGTCGGCCCGTGCTCGGCCTGGCCCAGCAGGTCGGTGGCGCAGAGCTCGCCGTCGACGGTCTCGTCGGCGATGACGAGCGTCTCGGTCGGGCCGGCGAAGAGATCGATGCCGACGCGGCCGTAGAGCTGCCGCTTTGCTTCAGCCACGAAGGCGTTGCCGGGGCCGACCAGCATGTCGACCGGATCGACGGAGGCGGTGCCGAGCGCCATGGCGCCGATGGCCTGAATGCCCCCGAGAACGTAGATCTCATCGGCCCCGGCCTTGGCCTGCGCAACCACAATCGCGGGGGCAGGACGGCCGCGGAACGGCGGAGCGCAGGTGACGACCCGCTCGCAGCCGGCCACCTTGGCAGTCAGCACCGACATGTGGGCGGAGGCAAGCAGGGGGTACTTGCCGCCCGGCACGTAACAGCCGACCGACTGGATGGGGACGTGCCGGTGCCCCAGGATCACGCCCGGCTGGGTCTCGATCTCGAGATCCTGCATGGTCTGGCGCTGGGCCCGTGCAAAGTTCCGCACCTGGGTCTGGGCGTAGTCGATGTCTTCGAGATCAGCCTTCGACAACTCGTCGAAACAGGCGTCGATCTGCTTCTGGGTGAGCCTGAAACTCTCGGGCGCCCAGTTGTCGAACCGGGCGGAAAGCTCCCGCACGGCGTCGTCCCCGCGCGCCTCGATGTCGGCCAGGATCGACTCGACCGTCTCCCTGACCTTCCTGAGTTCTGCGGGCCGCGCCTCGGCGGCCCTGGCCTGCTTCAGATGACGCGGCATGCTCCCCTCCCCGGTCTGATGTGATCCGCAACCCGGATTCTAATCGTCGACAAAGACTTCCTCGCGCTTGCGGCGCAGGGCCGGCGTCAGCGCCAGCACGAGCGCGATCAGGGCGATGGCCAGCATGGTGGCGCTGAGCGGCCGGGTGAGGAATACCATTGCATCACCCCGCGAAAGGGTCAGCGCCCGGCGAACGTTCTCCTCGAAGAGCGGCCCGATGATGAAGCCGAGCAGGAGCGGAGCCGGCTCGCAGTCAAGCTTCGAGAACACCACGCCGACGACCGTAAAGGCCGCCATGACATAAATGTCGAAAACCGAGAAGCCGATGCTGTACGCGCCGATGGCACAGAAGGCGACGACCGCGGGCACCAGCACCTGATAGGGGATGCGCATGATCTTCACCCACATGCCGACAAGAGGCAGGTTGAGGATGAGCAGGAAGATGTTGCCGATGAACATCGACGCGATGATGCCCCAGAACAGCGTCGGCTGGTTGGTCATCATCAGCGGACCCGGCTGGATGCCCTGGATGATGAGCGCGCCGAGCATGAGGGCCATGGCGGGCGTGGACGGGATGCCCAGCGTAAGCATGGGGATGAACGAGGTCTGGGCGCCGGCATTGTTCGCCGCTTCCGGACCTGCCACACCCTCGATGGCACCGTGACCGAACTCCGCCTCGCGACCGCTGACCTTCTTTTCGATCGAGTATGAGGCAAAGGAGGAGAGCATCGCGCCCCCGCCCGGCAGGATGCCCAGGATCGAGCCGATGAAGGTTCCGCGGAACACGGGCGCCAGCAGCCGCTTCCAATCCTCCCGGGTGGGAAGCAGGGTCGTGATCGTGGCGATAGAGCCGCGACGGGTCGGGTCGTTCGAAAGATTGTTGATGATCTCGGACAGGCCGAACAGGCCCATGGCGAGAGCGACGAAACTGACGCCGTTGAAGAGTTCTGGCACGGCCGACGAGTAGCGGATGACGCCGGAGTTGATGTCGGTGCCGATCATGCCGATGAGCAGGCCAAGCACGATCATCGCAATGGCCTTGATGGGCGAACCACGGGCGATCACGACCGAGGCAATGAGGCCAAGAACCATCAGCGAGGCGTAGTCGGCAGGGCCGAACTGGAGGGCGAACTGGGTGAGCGCGGGCGCCCCCACAGCAATTGCGACCGTGGCGATGGTGCCGGCCACGAAGGAGCCGATGGCAGCTGTCGCCAGCGCTACGCCTGCCCTGCCCTTGCGAGCCATGGCGTGACCATCGAGCGCGGTGACGACGGAGGACGACTCGCCCGGCACGTTGATCAGGATGGCCGTGGTGGAGCCGCCATACTGGGCGCCGTAGTAGATGCCCGCCAACATGATGAGAGCCGTTTCGGCCGGCATGGCGAAGGTGGCCGGCAGAAGCATGGCCAGGGTCGCGCCCGGTCCAAGGCCAGGCAGCACGCCGATCAGCGTTCCGACGAAGACGCCGGCGAAACAGTAGAAGAGGTTGACCGGCGTGATGACGGTCTCGAGGCCAAGCAGGAGGCCCTGAAGGATTTCCATGGTCTACTCCTGGCTAGAACTGGAACAGGCTGCCCAGGATGGGCAGGTTCAGGCCGAGCAACCCCACGAAGAGGAGCGACGACAAGGATGCGATGGCGAGGCCAAGGACGAGGCTGAAGAGCGGCCTGAAATTCTGCCCGGCAAGACCGGAGAACACGGTGAGCATCATCAGCCCGGGGAACAGCCCGATCTGCTTGAGAAGAACACCGAACAGCACCACGCCGATTGTGAGCACGATCATGGGCCGGACCGGAAAGTCGGCGACCTGGGGGCCCGGATTGAACACCGCACCCAGCATGATGACGCCGCCGAGGATGGCCAGAACACAACCGAGGACAACGGGGAGGAACCCTGCGCCCATGCTGCTGGGAGTGCCGAAGCTGTAGTCTGTGCCGAAGTAGGCGAAAGCCAGTCCGGCAATGCAGAGCAGGAGCCCGGACAGGAAGTTCTTGGAGAGGAGGACTTGGTTCATGTCAGTGTGCCGCAATCAAGGAGGCCCGCCGGCGACGGAGATGACTTCGGCCGTGAGGTATGTCGGCGCATCCAGAGCGACGTAGCAGATGACGTCGGCGATCTCGGACGGCTCGCCCAGCCGGCCCATGGCAATGCGTTCGGTCCGCCTGGCGACGGAAGGAGAGTCCTTGGGGAAGGCACGGGTCGCCACGCCGCCCGGCGCGACGCTGTTCACCGAAATGCCGGACTGTGCCAGCTCCCTGGCGATGGACTTCATGAAGGCAACAACACCACCCTTGGCCGCCGCATATACCGCCAGCCCGGCCCCGCCGACCAGCGCGGACGCAGACGACACCAGCACCAGCCGCCCATGCCCTTGCCTGACCATGTGCGGCAGGACGGCGTGAGACAGGTTCATCGGACCGACCAGGTTGAGGTCGATCACGCGCTGCCAGTCGTCGGGAGGGACCTCGAGGAAATTGCGGATATTGGTGCTGACCATGCCGTTGGCCACGAGCGAGATCATGCCGCCGGCGTTGCAGATGGCGGAGTCGATCCGGCCGAATTTCTCGACAACGTCGGACGCGAACGCCTCGACCGCGGCGCGGTCGGTAACGTCCACCGTCGCCGTCAGAAGCCGGGCAGGGTCCGCGCCCAGTTCCTCGCCGAGAGTCGCGAGCGCCTCGGCGTCCCGATCCGCAGCGGCGAGAACATGCCCGCGCTCGTAGATCATCCGGGCCGCTGCGCGGCCAATGCCGTGTCCGCAACCGATGAGCAGGACCACTTGCGGCGAACTGATTTGCTGAACCACAGCCATCTCCCCGAACAGGCTGAATCAAGAAGACGCCAGGGACGCCCCGCCCCTGGCGTCGCGGGTGCTACTGCTGCTCGATGCCGGCCGCGTCGATCGCGGCGTTCCACAGCGGCAGGGTCTCGTTGATCATGTCATCGAAGTGAACCGGATCGTCGCCGATCACATCGATGCCGAGCTCCTCCAGCGCTTTCACATAGTCGGGGTTCTCGGAAATGGCCTGGATTGCGGTGCTGAGCTCCTCGATCCGGTCAGGATGGGTACCTTCCTTGACGACCATGCCGTTCCAGGTAACGAGCGACACGCCCGGCAGGGCTTCGGAGATGGTGGGCACTTCCGGCAGGGCCTTCATGCGCTCATCGCCCGAGGTCGCCAGGATCTTGACGTTGCCGCCTTCGGCCTGGGCCATCACTTCGGCAGGGTTGCCGAAATAGGCGTCGACATGGCCGGCGACCACGTCCTGCAGGGCCGGCCCGCCACCGCCATAAGGCACGTGGGTGAACTCGATGCCCGCCTCGGACAGGAAGAGCACCGGGATCAGATGGGTGGAGGTGCCGGCACCGCCGGACGCCAGCGTGAGCGAGCCGGGAGCCTCGTCCTTTGCGTAAGCGATGAATTCTTCAAGCGTGTCGGCCGGGTAGTCCTTGCGCACGGCAAAGACCAGCTGGTTCGAACCGATGTTGGAAACAGGCTGGAACACCTCGATCGGATTGAACTCGAGCTTGTTGGTCCGCGGCAGGATCATCATCACCGTGGGTGAGGTCTGGAACAGGACCGTGCCGTCAGCCTCCTGGTTCAGCACGTGACGCGCAGCCACCAGGCCGCTGGCACCGGGCTGCGGATCGACGATCACCGTCTCGCCGAGTTCCTCGGACAGGTAGGTCGCGACCACGCGGGCCATCGAGTCCGAAATCCCGCCGGGGGGAAACGGGGTCACGATGCTGATCTGGCCTGCCGTAGCGGCAACAGGCGAGGCGGCAATCAGGCCCGCCAGCGCCACGCCAAGCAGTGAATTCTTCTTATGCATTCGGTCCTCCAAAATGCGCCCTCCCTGAAGGCACACCGTTCAGTCTCACTCAGTAGCGAAGAGCAGACCTGCGTCTGTCGCATACCATGAGTAGATTTGTATACGGAAATGCCGATTGGCAACAAGAAAGATGGCCGATTCCGGGGAGATTTTCGATCTTGACGATGCGAATTGCATACGCAATTTCGTAGGCACTGCAAAATTTGTGCACAAATTTTGCACTTTTCGCCCGAAGCGGCGGCATGCATCTCAGAGGGTGAAGAGCTGCCCCAGCCCCAGATCGTCCGTGCAGCCGATCTTGCGCATGGCCGACCAGAGCGTTGCCTGATTACTGGTGACAACCGGCTTGCCAAGCCGCTTCTCCATCTCGGCAATCACGGAGAATGTCACGAGATTGGTCCCGGACAGCAGGACGGCGTCGGCATCGCCGATATCCATCCAGTCGACATGTTCCAAGACCTGCGCGGGGGGTATGCGATGGATCTCGAGCCGCTTGCCAGGTTCGTAGGTGCCATGACCGAGGCCATGGACTGCGGTGACATCAATGCCTTCACGGACGAGGAAATCGCGCTCGTGCTCGGTCAGGGCCTGGGAAAAGGGCGACATCAACGCCACCGATCCCGCCCCAAGGGCCACCAGTGCATCGACCACGGCGGCACCGGCAGTCACCGACGGCAAACCGCTGGCAGTGGTCATGAACGCCTCCATCTCGGCGCGAGGGCTGACGGCGGAGGGCGCGGTGCATCCAAACACCACAACGTTGATCTCGGCCTCGGCGAGCATCGCCGTCGTGCGATGCAGATCGGCGCGCAGCGTCTCCATGTCCTGCGGGCTGCGTGCCAACGGATTGAGAGGCATGCGGGTAGCGTGGAACACGACCCCATCCGGCATGGCCGATGCCCACTCGTTCTCGTTGACGGTGTTGTTCGGCGGCACGATGAGGCCAATGCGCCCGCGGCTTCCATAAGCAGTCATGGTCAGTGTCCGGTGCCCCGGGGATTGTCGGCATTGCCCGTGGGGATGAAGTTGTCGGTTATGCCGTTGAGCGCATCCTCGCCCATGGCGAGACGTGCCTCGGCGGCGCTGCCGCCGATATGCGGCGTGAGGAAGAAATTGGGCAGTTCGATCAAGGGCGAGTCGAACACGGGCTCCGAGCACAGGACGTCCGCGCAGGCCGCCTCGATCACCCCGGAGGTCAGGGCCTCGTAGAGCGCCGCCTCGTCAACGAGCTCGCCGCGGGCCGTGTTGATGAGGATTGCATCAGGACGCATGCGGGCGAAGAGTTCGCGGTTGTAGAGGTCGCGCGTGTGCTCGTTCAGCGGCGCATGGATCGACAGCACCTCAGCGCGCTCGATCAGCTCGTCAAAGGACACCGCCTCGACGCCATGGGCGCGGTAGAACTCGGAACGATCAGCGACATCGTAGGCGATGATGGTGCAGCCGAACGGCTGGAGCAGGCGCACCACGTGCTGGCCGATATTGCCGCAACCCTGCAGCCCGAACACGCGGCCCGACAGCAACCGGCCCATCCGGTTGCGAACCGGCTCGCCCCGGCGGACCGCCAGGTTGGCCGAGTTCATCTTGCGCAGGGCAGCAATGGCGAACCCCACCACCAGTTCGGCGATGGACAGCGCGTTGGCGCCGGCACGCCAGCCGAGACGAATGCCACGGGAGCGCATGGCGGCAAGGTCGATCATGTCGAGCCCCGTGCCCATTTTGGAGATGACCTTGAGTTCGGGCAGGGCATTGATGACGTCGGCCGTCATGTGCTCGAGCGCGACAATTGCCACGTCGGCATCGCGCAGGAACGCCACGAGCCGATCGCCCTCGAGCCGGTCGAGGGCGTCGTTGAGCCTTGCATCAGGGTACTCGGCAAGAAGCCTTTCGCGAAGAACGGGATGCTCGCAGAAGGACGGCGAAGCGGCGGCCACGCGCAGCCGCTTCGGGGCAGGACTAGACATCGATATGCTCTGCGTGGTGCTCGGCATACCAGGTGGCGATCTCCTCGCGGGTTGCGAACCAGATGTCATCGAACTGCTTGGCGTAGTCGATGAAGTCGCGGAGCGCCCGGATGCGGAACGGCTGGCCGATGACATGGGGATGCAGGCCGACATTCATGAAGCGCGCGCTCTGCTGCGCCTCCTGCCGAAGCCAGTCGAACTGCTCCTTGAAGACCTTGAAGGCGCCGTCGACGTCCATGCCCTGACGCATGAAGATGGTGAAATCGTTCACTTCGGACGTATAGGACACCGACACCAGCGGACGGCCGGAGCGCGTCTGGATCATGTAGGGCTGGTCGTCGTTCAACAGGTCGGTGAAGAACAGCAGGCCTTCTTCGGCGAGAATGTCGGCCGTGTTGAGGGTGGAGCGGAGCGAACTGGACAGCCAGCCCTTCGCCTTCCTGCCGCACACCTCCTCATAGACCCGCAAGGTCTCGCGAATGACCTCGCGTTCCTTGTTCTCGTCAAAGAAGTGGTCCGTCAGCAGGTCGGACTGGACGTAGTTGTGCGCGAGAATTTCCCAGCCGCGCTCAACGGCTGCATCGATGACGGCGCGGCGCTCGATGCCCATCTTGGCGTTCATCGTGCAACTGGTCGGGATACCGGCGTTGTCGAAAAGCTCGAACATGCGCCAGATGCCGACGCGCTGACCGTACTCGCGCCAGGTATAGTTGGGGTTGTCATAGACATTGCCCGGCAGGTCGCCCCCGACGATGCCCGGACCGCCTGGATAGTACTTGGCGGCAGACTCCTTGGTCGCGTCCCAGTGCTCAAGATTGGAGGTGAGGATCACCGCCAGCTTCTTGCCATTCGGCCAGGCGATGGGCTTGCGGTGAGGCATGGGAACGAACGGGTAGTACATGACAGCTCCGAAGATTTTGTATACATACTTGAATGGGCAAAATCCCCTTTGCAAGCGAAAATGTTTGCAGGAGCGCGCCCTTTCAGCCCGCCGCACAGCTCGGGCCCTCAATTACGTGTACAAACTCGGCCTGCGAAGGACCCCCACATGATCTACGAGATGCGCACATACCGCTGCCTGCCCGGCAACGCCCAGAAGTATCTGAGCACCTATGAAGCCATGGCGCTCGAGCTGCAACTGAAGCACCAGAAGAACCTCGTCGGCTTCTGGCAGACCGACTCGGGTCCGCTCAACCGGGTCGTCAACATCTGGGGCTACGAGGATCTGCAGGCTCGCGCCGAGGCCAAGGCAGCACTCTCGAAAGAAGCGGGCTGGCAGGAATATCTCAAAGTTGCACAACCGCTGCTCCTCGAACAGGATAGCTGTTTCCTGAAGCCTGCCGAATTCATGAAGATTATCCGCTAGTAGTTGCAGCGCGTCCGGGGCATGGTTCCGGACGCATAAACACCGTCCAGCACTCAATTTTGCCGAGGCCCGATATGGACCTAGCCGCTCCGGGACAAGACAAGCGATCCGACAGGCCCGCAGACCGCATCTACGAACTGGTGCGCCGCAATATTCTCGACGGCACATTTGCGGCCGGCGAACCCTTGCGTGAACAGCAACTGGCGGAAATGGCGGATGCCTCCCGGACTCCGGTCCGCGAGGCGCTGCGACGGCTGATCGCCGAGGGAATGGTGACGATGGGCGAAAACCGCCGTTGTCACGTCACCCAGTTCACGGCATCGGAGATCCAGTCGGTCTACGAGATCCGCGCCCGGCTCGAGAGCTACGCGGCGGAGCGGGCGTGCTCGCGGATCACGCCCGATGGCGCCAGCCTGCTCCGGCAGATCAATGGCCGGATTGCGGAACTCGGCCCCGTCATCTCCAGGGACAACATCAACAGCTTCCTGGAGCTCAACCTCGAGTTCCACATGGCCATTCTCAACATGGCGGATTCCCGCCAGCTGGACTCGGCACTGAAGAACGCCCTGACCATGCCAATCGTGCTGCTCAAGCACTATGTGTGGTCGGACAATGTGCGACTGTCCCTGTCACACAGCCAGCACGAGGAGATTATCCTGGCGCTGGAGAGCGGCAACCGCGCCTGGGCGGGAGCCTGCATGGCG
>Ga0233380_1001437_pt1 | contig 10677 bp, 7 predicted proteins | sample ElkDunMinimDraft_9_FD_191541 | JGI IMG/M metagenome (GOLD analysis project Ga0233380, IMG submission 191541) | Fecal eukaryotic communites from dung pellets of Tule Elk in California, USA - Elk Dung F36 | ecosystem: Host-associated > Mammals > Digestive system > Large intestine > Fecal | place... | reverse complement strand
GGCCATGGGCCTGTCCGGCGCCGTGGTAGGGATCCTGGCCGAGGATCACGACCTTCACCGCGTCGAACGGCGTGGCATCGAACGCGGCGAAGATCTCCGGCCCCGGCGGAAAGATCCGGGCCCCGGCGGCCCTGCGCGCGCGCAGGAACGCCGACAGGGCCTGCATGTCGTCGCGGCGCAGCCACTCCCCGACATGCGCTTTCCACGACGGTTCGAGTCTGATGTCGGACATGTCCGGTTGAAGGCCTGTGGGCGCGACAGGGTAGCGCGCCCTCAGTCCCGCATTGCCGACAGGCGCAGCTGGAACAGGGCCTTGGTCGCAAGCACCCGTTCTTCGGCCGGCTTGACCACCAGGTCGTTGGCACCGGCACGCAGCAGCGCGACCTGGTTGTCGTGGTTGCCGTCGCCGGTCATCACCAGCACCGGCAGCTGGCGCTTGCCGTAGCCGAAGTCACGCCGAACCGCGCGCAACAGGTCGTGGCCGCTGAGCTCGCCCTTGAGATAGACGTCGGTGAGCACGAGGTCCGCGCCGGGTGCAGCGGGGCCGTCGCGATAGGCCTCCAGATACGCCAGCGCATCCTCGGCGCTGAGCACATGGGTGACGCGCATCTGCTGGGCCTCGAGCATGCGCCGCGTCGCGAGCGCCACCGTGCGGCTGTCCTCGACATAGAGCACGTGCGCGTCGGGAATCGGCGCCGGCTGCACGTAGCCGCGGATGAACTCGGCCAGTGCGCGATGGCCCAGCGCCTTGTCGAAATGGTCGGTGACATCGTCGGTAAAGCGCCGCGCTTCGAGGTGGGCCTGGGCGTCGGCCGACACCACGATCACCGGCACGTAGCGCTGGCCGGTGGACTCGCGGACATTGCGTGCCAGCTGCAGGCCGTCACCGTCAGGCAGCGACAGCGCGGTGCTGACCAGATCGACCGGCGCGGCAGCCAGGGCCTGCGTCGCATCGGCAAGGCTGGCGCAGTCGACGATCTCCACGCCGGGCAGCGACTGTCGCAGCACGTCGCCGATCAGCCGGCGCACCAGCAGTGAGCCGTCGGCGACCATCACCCGGGGCGTGTCGCCGCCGAGGTGGCGGAGGTCTTCCATGCATCAGGTCTCGGTGGGTCGCGTCTGGCGCAGGAAGTGCCCGGTGACGATGCCGCCGCCCAGCCAGCCCAGCAACGCCGCGCCGCCCAGCACCGCCAGTACGCCCAGGGGCCCGAAGCCACGCAGGGCGAACGTTGCACCATAGCTGGCGGCGAGTTCGGCTAGTGGCGGCTGCAGTGCGCGCCCGGCGAGCGCCAGCAGGCCCAGCGCGACCGCGCCGGCTGCCAGGCCGTACCAGGCGCCCAGATAGAGGAACGGCCGGCGGATGAAACCATCGGTGGCACCGAGCAGCTGCAGCACGCCGAGCTCCTCGCGTCGCGACTGGATATCGAGCCGCACGGTGTTGCCGACCACCAGCAGGGCGCCGATGCCGAGCAGGACCGCGAGCACCCAGACCACGCGGCCACCGAAGCGCAGCCAGCCGTCGAGCCGCTCGCGCCATTGGGCATCGTGCTGGACGAGCTCGATCTCGGGCATCGCGCGCAGGGCGCCCGCCAGCAGCATCTCGTCGCCGCCGGGGGTCACGATCAGCACGTGCGGCAGCGGATTCTCCCCCAGCACGTCGATGGTGTCGCCGAACTCGCCGCGCTCGCGCAGTTCGGCCAGCCCCTCGTCCGGCGAGCGATGCACGACGCTGCCGATGTCGCCGCGCCCGCGAAGCTCATCGGCCAGCGCCTGCGCGCGCGCATCGTCGACGTCCTGCTTGAGGAACACGCTGATCTCGCGCGAGGCATCGATGCTGCCGCCAAGGCGGCCGACGTTGTCGAGCACCAGCCACAGGCCGAGCGGCAGCGCCAGGGCCACCGCCATGACGCCGATCGTCAGCGCCGCCGACCATGGCTTCCTGAAAAGCCGGCCGAGGCTGGCGAGCACGCTGTAGAGATGATGGTCGAACCAGGTTCCGACCGGAGAGCTGCCGCTGCGCGCAGGCTGGTTGCGGGGCGCCTCAGGCATCGGCGAGATCCTCCGGCGAGATGTCGTCGGCGAGCGTGCCGTGGTCGAGGACCAGGGTGCGCTTCTTCATGCGCTTGACCAGGCCGAGATCATGGCTGGCGATCAACACGCTGGTGCCGCGCTCGGGCAGCTCGGCGAACAACGCCATGATCTCCGCCGAGAGGGTGGGATCGAGGTTGCCGGTGGGCTCGTCGGCGACCAGCAGCCGCGGTTCGCCGACGATCGCGCGGGCGATGCCGATGCGCTGCTGCTCGCCGGCCGACAGCTGGGTGGGCAGTGCGCGCTCGCGGGCGCCGAGCGCCAGACGCTCGAGCACGCTGCGCACGCGCTTGCCGATCTCCGGTCGACGCATGCCGCGCAGGATCAGCGGCAGGGCGATGTTGTCGAACACCGTGCGGTCGGCCAGCAGGCGGTGGTCCTGGAACACCACGCCGATTTCGCGGCGATGCAGGGCGACCCGGCGGCCGCGGACCTTGAGCAGGTTGCGCTCGCCGAACATCACCGCGCCGCGGCTGGGCCGCTCGGCCAGATGGATGAGTTTGAGCAGCGTGCTCTTGCCCGCGCCGGAATGCCCGGTGACGAAGATCATCTCGCCGGCCGCCACTTCGAAACTCACCTCCGACAGCGCCACGTGGCCGCCGGAATACTGCTTGCTGACATTGTCGAATCGCAGAACGCTCATGCGCCGAAGTATCGCAGGGAAACCGTGCATGGAGATGTCATGCCGCGCACGCGCCGGCCAGGCTGCGACGCGCACCGCCGGGCGGGTGCGGGCGAGCAGGCTCGACCACGCCCCACGCACCAGCGCCTTCGGGTGCTGCGTTGCGCTCCATGCGAGAGCAGCAAGCGGTGTCGAGAAGTCCGCGCATCGCGCCGGCGCCCCCGCGGCGCCGGTCCTTGACTGCCACGGCCGCCGCCGCTGCGGCACGCGGCCGCTGCAAGGGCCGCAGGCGCGGCCACGGCCTGCGTGCGGGTGCCGACTGCCGGGCGCGCCATCGGGACGTCACCGGCGCGCGTTGCAACTCCGGCCGGCGACCCGCGCCGAACCCCCGCACGGAAAAGCCCCGCCGGAGCGGGGCTTTTCGGGACGCGAGGCGAGGCTGGATCAGCGCGTGTCGCCACCCGAGACCAGGCGACGCAGGCCGCGACCGATGCGGCTGAGCAGCGACGGCGCCGTGTCGGCCTTCGGCGTGCTGGCCGCCGGCCGCTGGGTCGGGCGCACTTCACGCGGGCCCTTGCCGGCATCGCCACGCGGCTTCGCCGGCGCTTCGGCAGCTGCGGCCACACCGGACTGCGGCGCGGGTGCACCCTCGACCTTCTTGCCGCCACGCCGGCGGCGCGGCTTGCGCGGCGGACGCGATTCGTCCGGCGTCGCCTGGGCGACTGCAGCCGCCGCATCGATGACGGGGGCCGCTGCGGCGGGCGCGGCGGGCGCAGCCTCGGCTGCGGTGTCTTCAGGCCGGCGACGCGGCTTGCGCGGACCGCGCTCGCCGCGGCCCTCGCTGCCGGACGCGCGAGCGCCGGGACCACTGCGGCCGCCACCGGCACCGCGGCCGCCGCCAGCACTGCGACCACCACCACGCTTGGCATCCTCGACCGCGCGGGCCTCGCGCACTTCCTTGAAGATCTCGCCGATGCTCTCGCCGTCCTCGGGCTCGAGCTCGACGCCCTCGCGCGGCTTGCGCGGCAGGGCGGTCAGCAGTTCGGCGGTGACCGGCTCCACCGGGATCTTCTGTTCGATGTAGGCCTCGATCTCCGGCAGGCTCTGCGCATAGCGCTCGCAGGCGAAGCTGATCGCGTCGCCCTCGGCGCCCAGGCGCGCGGTGCGGCCGATGCGGTGCACGTAGTCCTCGGCATCGAACGGCAGGTCGTAGTTGAAGACATGGCTGACACCGTCGATGTGCAGGCCGCGGGCGGCGACATCGGTGGCCACCAGAAGTTCGAGCTGGCCGGCCTGGAACTTCTTCAGCAGGCTCTCGCGCTTCTTCTGCGGCACATCGCCAGACAGCACGCCGACGCGGTAGCCGGCCTTCTCCAGCGCCCGCGCGACCCGCTCGATGAAGGCCTTGGTATTGACGAACACCATCGTGCGCGCACCCTCGCTGCGCGAGAGCAGGCCCAGCAGAAGCTGCAGCTTCTCGTCGTCGGCGGGGAAGTACATCACCTGCCGGACCTTGGCATTGGTGATGAACTCGCTCTCGACGACCAGCTTCTCCGGCTCGTTCATGTGCTCGTAGGCGAGCTCGAGCACGCGGTGGCTCAGCGTCGCCGAGAACAGCAGCGTCTGCCGCTCGGTACGGATCGGCATGCGCCGCAGCAGGAAGCGGATGTCCTTGATGAAACCGAGGTCGAACATGCGGTCGGCTTCGTCGAGCACGCAGATCTCGCAGGCGTGCAGGCTCACGACCTTGTGCTGCTTGACGTAATCGATCAGGCGGCCAGGGGTCGCGATGATGACGTCGGCGCCCTCGGTCAGGATCTGGCGCTGCTTGTCGTAGTCGACGCCGCCGTAGACCAGGGCGAACTTCAAGCCGAGGTGGCTGCCGAACTTCACCGCGTCCTTGTGGATCTGGATGGCGAGTTCGCGGGTCGGCGCGAGGATCAGCGCGCGCGGGTCTTCCGGCTTGCGGTCGGCCAGCGCCGGCTTCGACAGCAGGCGGTTGATCACGGCGACCAGGAACGCCAGGGTCTTGCCGGTGCCGGTCTGGGCCTGGCCGGCGACGTCGCGGCCGGCGAGCGCCAGCGGCAGCGTCAGCGCCTGGATCGGCGTGCAGCGGGTGAACCCGGCCTCTTCCAGCCCGGCGAGCAACGCCGGATGCAGGTCGAAGGACGAGAAGGTGATGTCGGTAAGAGGCTTGTCGCTCATGCGTAGGAAGGTGTCCGGGCGTCGCCGACTGGAGGGCGCCGCGTGCTTGCGTGGGAGGCAGTCGCGACGGCAGACTGCCTGGGCGCAGGACGCTATGCCGTCCCGCAGGAGCGCCACCTTGATTCCGGTCGGCGATTCCCCATTTTACATCCATCCCGGCCCCGCTGCTTCAAGCGGGCGCCCAGCCATCGGAGACCCCCGTGACCGAAGCCGTCATCCATGCCAGCGATTCAGATTTCGAAGCCACCGTGCTGCAGTCCGACGTGCCGGTGCTGGTCGATTTCTGGGCGCCCTGGTGTGGCCCCTGCAAGATGATCGCCCCGGCGCTAGACGAGCTGGCAGGCGATTACGCCGGCCGCGCCAAGGTGGTGAAGGTGGACGTGGACCAGAACCAGGCCACCGCGCTGAAGTATCACGTGCGCTCCATCCCGATGCTGCTGCTGTTCAAGGACGGCCAGGTCCAGGCGACCCAGATCGGCGCCGTCGGCAAGCCGCAGCTGGCGCAGATGATCGACAAGTCCCTCTGAGCCCGCTCCAAGCGTCGGCAGCCCCTGGAACGGGGATGCCGACTGAACCGACCGTGCGGCGCCCGCTTGCCGCCGGTCGGGCGCAGTGCTAGGTTTGCGCTGCTCCGGCGTGTCATCGGCCCGCCGCACCCATCTGACGTCACTCCAGACCGTCCATCTTCCGCCACCGCCCGTCCCGGGCGCTCGCACCGAGCGAGGATTTTCCGCTTGTCCGACAATACTTCCGATCCCGGCACGCCCGAGGGCGACACCGCGGTGAAGCGCGTGCGCAAGCCGCGCGTGGCCAAGAAGGCCGCCGATTCCGCACCATCCGACAGCCAGTCGCAGTTGCCGCTGGCGACCCGCGACGCCACGGCGCCCAAGCCTCCGGCGGTCAGTGCACCCCCGCCCCGGGAAGCCGCACCACAGCCCGAAACGCCACGCTCCGACCCGCCCAGGGCGAGCGGTGAGCCCGGCCAGGGCAACGGCGACGCCCAGCGCGGCAACCCGGGCAGCCCCGGCAATGGTCAGCCCAATGGTGGCCAGCACAACGCCCAGCAGGGCGGCGAACCGCGCCAGCAGGGTGGCGGCCAGCAGAACCACCACCGCGGCCAGAACAACAACAACAACGAACAGGGCGGCAACAATCGCCGCGACCGCTTCAAGAACCGGCGCGACCGTCCGCGCGGCGGTGGCCGCGACGACGGCCTGCCGCAGGACGGCGGCAACGACCACGTCCAGCGCCTGCCGCCACCGAACATCCCGGAAGGCTTCCCGCAGTACACGCTGAGCGATCTGAAGCAGATGCCGGCGCACAAGCTGCTCGACATCGCCGACCAGCTGGCGATCGAAGGCGTGGCCCGCGCGCGCAAGCAGGACGTGATCTTCGGCCTGCTCAAGGTCCTGACCCGCCACGGTGAGGGCGTCGTCGCTGACGGCGTGCTCGAGATCCTGCCCGACGGCTACGGCTTCCTGCGCGCGGCCGAGGCGAGTTATCTCGCCGGCCCCGATGACGTCTACATCTCGCCCAGCCAGATCCGCCGCTTCAACCTGCGCACCGGCGACCATCTGCTCGGCCGCATCCGCTGGCCCAAGGATGGCGAGCGCTACTTCGCGCTGTCGGTCGTCGACACCATCAACGGCGAGCCGCCGGAAGCCAGCAAGGGCAAGGTGCTGTTCGAGAACCTGACCCCCCTGTTCCCGCGCAAGCGCTTCAAGCTCGAGCGCGGCGACGGTTCCAGCGAGGACATCGCCGGCCGCATCCTCGACCTGATGGCCCCGCAGGGCAAGGGCCAGCGCGCCCTGATCGTCTCGCCGCCGAAGGCCGGCAAGACGATGATGATGCAGCAGATCGCCAGCGCGATTACCTACAACCATCCCGACGTCCACATGATCGTGCTGCTGATCGACGAGCGGCCCGAAGAAGTGACCGAGATGCAGCGCACCGTGCGCGGCGAAGTCATTTCCTCGACGTTCGACGAGCCGGCCGCGCGCCACGTGCAGGTCGCCGAGATGGTGATCGAACGCGCCAAGCGTCTGGTCGAGCACAAGAAGGATGTCGTCATCCTGCTCGACTCGATCACCCGCCTCGCCCGCGCCTACAACAACGTGGTGCCGAGCTCGGGCAAGGTCCTGACCGGCGGCGTCGACGCCAACGCGATGCACCGCCCCAAGCGCTTCTTCGGCGCGGCGCGCAACGTCGAGGAAGGCGGCTCGCTGACCATCATCGCCACCGCCCTTGTCGACACCGGCAGCGCGATGGACAAGGTGATCTACGAAGAGTTCAAGGGCACCGGCAACTCGGAAGTGCACCTCGACCGCCGCATCACCGAGAAGCGCGTCTACCCGGCGATCAACGTCAACCAGTCGGGCACCCGCCGCGAGGATTACCTCATCGAGCCGGACCTGCTGCAGCGCATCTGGATCCTGCGCAAGCTCCTCCACCCGATGGACGAAATCGCCGCGATGGAGTTCCTGCTCGACAAGATGAAGAGCACGAAGTCCAACGACGAGTTCTTCTCGTCGATGAAGCGCTGACGAAGCGTCGTCCAGGAAAAAGCCCCGCATCGCGGGGCTTTTTTTTCGACTGCCGGCCGGTTGGTGTTGCCGGATACAGATGCGCTGGTCGAAGGCCCGAGGGCGCAGGACGGGCGCCGCCCTCCGCCAAGCAGCATCGGGACGTCGCGAGTGGAGCTCCCACCCCACGGCCGATGATCAGCCCTCGAGCGGCGTCAGCAGCTTGAAGCGCGAGGACTCGGGTGTCATGCCGCCGGCGACCAGCGTGTCGGGGCTGAAGCCCAAGGGCACGGGCGCCGCCCAGACCGGTCGCTGCACCGGGCCCGGATGATAGGCGCTCCACTTGCCGTAGGCGGTCTCCCCGCTGTCGTCCAGCCGGAAATCGACAGGCACGCGGACCACCCAGTAGTCGCGTCCGGCGTCTTCGCCCGCATCCGGCGGCGTGAAGACCCAATGCTTGCGGGCATTGTCCACGGCCGTCTTCGCCAGGGTGGCCCGGATCATCTCCATCTCCCGCGCGCTGCCCACGGCAGTGAGGTTGACCTGCTCGGCCACGACATCCACCGGCCTGCCGTCACCGCCCACCTGGACCAGCAGGTAGACCGAGCCCTTGCCACCGATCTGCGCGATGTTCATTGGATAGCGCGGCGGGCGCAGATTCGACCGCCGCACGCTGGTGCGATCGCTGTCGGAGTATTCCTCGCCGAAATGCGCGCTCGCGATGCGCAGCTGCATAGTGCCGTCGCCATCGCCGGTCGGCTTGGCCACCAGCCGTATGCTCATCTTCGCCCGTGCGAGCACCGGGGCGCCGTCGACGAGGATTGGTTCGAAGCGCAGCGCCGGAAGCGCGCGCTCGACCAGATCGACGACGTAGGGCGGTAGTTTGTCGGGCTGGTCGAGCACGTGAGCGGTGACCCGGCCGGTGCGATCGATGTCGACGTGGCCGGTAACCAGCATGCTGGCCTCGACCTGCTGGCGCGCCTGGCGCGCGTTCTGGGCGTCGGCGACGGGCGCGGCGGGGGCAAGAAATGCGATGCCGAGCAGGGCGGAGAGGGTTCGGTGCATGGGCGCGTCCTGCAGGTGACCGGACCTCGACTGTGCCGGCCCGGCCCCTGCCCGGCAAGCCCCGGGCTCGCCGGCCGCTTGGCTCAGCGCTGCTCGCGCAGGAATCGCGCCATCGACACACCATCCCCGGCCTGGGGCGGGGCGAATTCCGCCGCCACGTCGATGAAGCCGCGCATCACCGCGATCTCGCGCGGGGTGCGGTTGAGCGTGTCGCGCAGGTCCGGATCGGCACCCGCCCTCAACAGCCGGCGCGCGATGCGCAACTGGCCGTGCAGGCCGGACAGATGCAGGGGACCGAAGCCGCGCTGGTCGCGCGATTCGAGCGAGACGCCTTCGTCGAGCAGATGCTCCATCGCCGCCAGCACCACATCCTCGTCACAGGCAGTGCCGGGCTCGGCGCGGGCGCCGAGCAGCAGCAGCAGCGGCGTCACCCCGCCGGCGGCCGGCGCATCGACCTCGGCGCCCGCCAGAAGCAGGGTGTCGAACAGGGCGAGCAGGCGCGGCCTATCGCGCGAGGTGAAGCCATAGAGCGCCGCGCAGTGCAGCGCAGTGAGGCCCTGGGCGTCGGTGGCATGGATGTCGGCGCCAGCGGTCAACAGGCGCCCGGCCAGATCCGGCAGGCCCAGGGCCGCCGCGAGCATCAGCACGCTGACCTCGCCCGGCAGACGATGGTCGAGCGAGGCGCCGGCTTCGATGAGACGGTCGACGATGTCGGCATGACGCATGCTGACCGCCGCCGACAGCGGCGTCGCCCCCGACTGCGCGGGACGCGCGGGATCGGCGCCGCGCGCCAGCAGCAGGTCGACGACGGCGCGGTGCCCGCCACCGGCAGCGCGCAGCAGCGCCGTGCAGCCCTGCCCATCGGCGGTATCCACCGGAAAGCCCAGATCGAGCAGCCGACGCACGGCATCGGCGTCGCCGGAGCTGGCGGCGACCGGCAGATCCGTCGGCTCCAGCGCACGGCCCGGCAGCTTCCAGCCCCGCCAGTCGAGCCAGTCGGCGAGATCACGGCGACCGGCCGACAGGGCCACGCCCAGCGGCGTCTGGCCATCGGCAGCGCAGGCCACCGGCGAGGCACCGTGGCGGATCAGGACCTTCAGCGCGCCTTCGCGTCCCAGCGCGGCGGCCAGATGCAGCGCGGTCATGCCGCGGCTGTCGCGCAGGTCGAGGTCGACGCCATGGCAGACCAGGCGCTCGATCAGATGCAGCCAACCCAGCCGGACCGCCAACGCCAGCGGCGGATCGCCATTGGGCGCGGCCGCGTAGGGGTCCGCGCCGCGCGCCAGCAGGTCCAGCGCGAAGCTCTCGAACGCGCGCCCGGCCTGGTCGTCCTCGACGCAGGCGGCGAGGTAGCGGGCGAGGTTGCCGGCGCCGCCCGGGGACGCGCCGTGGCGCAGCAACGCCTGCAGGATGGGCAGCACGGTCGGCGCCGAGGACAGCAGCGCGCACAGCGGTGGCCGGCCCTCGGCATCAGCCACTTCGACGTCGGCGCCCTGCGCGAGCAGCCACTCGATGCGCGCGAGCGAAGGCGGCATTTCCGGGTCGAGCAACAAGCCGCCCAGATCGCGTGGGCCGAGCAGACGCAGCAGCGGGCCCTGGTCCTCGAAGCGGCCCTCGCGCAGGCTCGCGCGCAGCAACAACACCGGCGTGCGATCGCCGCCCGGGGCGAGATCCTCGTCGTCATCGAGACCGAGATTCGCCGGCAACGGATAGTCGGGGTCGAGCAGGCGCACCAGCGTCCAGCGTCCGGTCTCGGCAGCGCGGTCGACCGGCCTGCGCCCGTCCCCATCGACCACGTCGGCCGGCACCCCCAGATCCAGCAGCCGCTGCACCAGGGCTGCCGAGGGCAGCTCTGCCGAGCAGGCCAGCATCAGCGCGTTGCGGCCGGCGATGTCGACCGCGGCGACGTCGGCACCTGCCGCCAGCAGCGCATCGAGCGCCGCGAGGCGTCCGCCGCGCGCGGCTTCCAGCAGCGGCGTGCGGCCGTCGTTGTCACGCCCGCGCACGTCGGCGCCAGCGGCGAGCAGGGCCGCGAGGATGTCGGCGTGGCCATGGAAGGCCGCCACGTGCAGTGCGCTACGGCGCTGCGCATCGCGCGCATCCACGCGGGCCTTGTGCCGGATCAGCAACTGCACGCCAGCGGCGTCGTCCTCGTCGCCGCCGGCCGCGGCCAGC
>Ga0233380_1001436_pt1 | contig 10682 bp, 7 predicted proteins | sample ElkDunMinimDraft_9_FD_191541 | JGI IMG/M metagenome (GOLD analysis project Ga0233380, IMG submission 191541) | Fecal eukaryotic communites from dung pellets of Tule Elk in California, USA - Elk Dung F36 | ecosystem: Host-associated > Mammals > Digestive system > Large intestine > Fecal | place... | reverse complement strand
GCACGAAGCGCTGACCGCGGCGCTGCTGCGCATCGAACACTGGCAGCTGTCACGCAAGGGATTCGGCGCGTTCGAAGCCGGGCTCGAGTCGAGCTATCGCCGCGGGCGCAAGGCGATGCACACGGCCTGCCGGAAAGGAGAAGACGCAGCCTTCCATGCGTGGCGCAAGCGCTGCAAGGAGCACGGATTCCATCTGCGCCTGCTGCGACCGATCTGGCCCGGCCCGATGCGCGCCGAGCACGACTGCGCCTCGGAACTCGGCGAGCTGCTTGGCCTGCACCATGACCTGGCGGTACTCGCATCGGGCGTGCGCGTGATGCCCGACATCGATCCGGCCACGGCCGAAACATTGTCCGGCCGCATCGCGACGCAGCAACAGGAACTCGCCCGCCGTGCCTGCTCGCTCGGCGCGCGCCTGTACGCGCTGCCGCCTGCTGCATTGGCGAAGAGCTGGCGCCGTCGCCATGCCGCGTGGCGGCGCGATCCGGATGCCGGCTGAACCCGGTCCTGATCCAGCGCGCCGAACTGGAGCCCGCTTCACGCAAATGGTGCAGCACCGATCGTTAGGCTGATTCCACGCACCCGTTCACAACGCAGGAGTCACGCTTTGAAGATCCAGTTGAACACCGACAACCATATCGATGGCAGCGATGCACTGGAGTCGCGGGTCAACGCGATGATGGAGCAGCACCTGGGGCGTTTCTTCCCGCGCCTGAGTCGGCTTGAGGTGTTTCTGTCCGATCACAATTCCACCAAAAGTGGCCCCAGTGATCGTCGCTGCGCTCTGGAAGCACGCATGCAGAACGACGATCCGATCGGCGCGAGCCATGACGATGAAAATACGGAAAAGGCGATCCGGGGCGCCTGCGACAAGCTCAAGGCACAACTCGAATCACGCATCGAGAAGCAGCGCGGATATTGATCGGGCCATGCGCGCAAGCGCGTCCTGACAGCGCCGCTGCATTCGCCAAGTGACAGCGAACCCGGCACGCGATCTGCGATGCCGGCTCGACCGCCTCGAAGGCCCCGCATGTGCGGGGCCTTCGATCCTGCGGACAGAGGTCAGCGGTGGGCCAGCGTTCTTCGCTGGACCTGCCGTAGCAGAAAGCCTCCCGAGGCCGGCAGTGGGGTCAATCACGCGCTGAAAACAGCGCCGCCCAGTTCCGTGACCTGCCGGTAGCCCCTCGAGACCCTGGCGTTCTGCGGCTTCCTGCGCGACGAAGAACGCCCGATGCATCGCCGGATCTGGGAGATCGGACGTGCACTCATCGATCCCACGAACGCCCGGACATTCACCAGGGCGAGGTCCGTGGCATGGCGGCCACCGCGCTTCCAATCGGATTGACGGCCCGCCGCGCTCCGGCCCAGAGCTGAGTACCGTCGCCTCCAGCGTACCCACGCCGACATCCCCGCACTCGACGCGCAGGTGGATCCGCGCGCCGGAGGCGGAAATTCGAGCAACGTCGTAGACGTAACGCAGCGGAAGGCCGGGCGACCGCCGCTGGCGCCAGCGGCCGCCCGGTCCGGCTCACTCTTCCGGCGCGGCGAACGTGCCGATCACACGCGCCTTGCCGATCACGTGTCCACGCATCGCCTCGAGCAGAGTGTCGCGATCCGCGCCCGGGGCCACGTCGAGCGGCGTATCCAGTGCGAACAGCTGGAAGTGGTAGTGGTGCACCCCGCTGCCCGGCGGCGGTTTTGGTCCGAAATATCCGGTCGAACCGTAACTGTTGCGGCCTTGGCGCAGGTCCGCTGGCTCGGTCAGTCGCGGATGGGTGATCAGGCCTTCCGGCAGCGACGTCATCTGGCCCGGGATGTTCCAGGCCACCCAATGCACGAACGGCTTGGGCATGTCGGCGTCGGGGTCCTCCATCACCAGCGCATACGACTGCGCGCCCTCGACGGCCTGCCAGCTCAGCGGCGGCGAGACCCCTTCGCCGTACTCGCTGTAACGCAGCGGAATGGCCTGGCCGTCGGCGAACGCCTTCGTTTGCAATGACGACGACGCCCCCCCGCGCTGTCCAGTCTCGGGCCGGTCGAACGCCAGCGGCACGCCATGCCCCTGCCTGGCCTGCCGCTCCATCGGACCAGCGGGCACCACCGGCGCAGGCGGCTGATTCTGGCGCCCGGCCTGCTGGGCACCGCCGTTGTAGGCGATGCGATAGATCATGCCGTTGCCGTCGTCGCTGAGCAGCAGGGCGCCGTCCGGCATCACCGCAAGTCCAACCGGCCGCGCGATCTGCGCATTGCCGCCCTCGACGAGGAATCCGCTGGCGAAGGATTCTATCGCCTTCGGCTCGCCACGCTCGAAGCGTACCCTCGCCACCTCGTAACCCACGGCCGGCTTCCGGTTCCATGAGCCGCGCATCGCCACGAAAGCGTCGCCCTGGTATTCGGCCGGGAACGATGCGCCCTGATAGAAGGCCATCTGCATCGGCGCGGCATGCGCGGTGTAGCCCAGGACCATCGGCACGCTCATGTCGCGCCACTGCGCCTTGGTGATACCCCCCGGCGGCGTGGTCTGCGGATGCAGACCGCCATCTGCGAACACGTGCGGCCATCCGTACTGCTTTCCCATTTCGATGCGATTGAGTTCTTCGGGATGCTCGTCGTCGCCGAGGCTGTCGATGTTGTGGTCCATGCCCCACAACTCGCCGGTGACGGGCTGCCAACCGAATCCGATCGTGTTGCGCAGACCGCTGGCGAAGATGCTGCGCGAGCTGCCATCGGGCTTCATGCGGAGAATCGTCGCGTGCTCTGGATTCGTTTCGTTGCACGCGTTGCAGGTGGAACCGACGCTGAGGTAGAGCATGCCGTCGGGCCCGAATGCGAGCGTGCGGTTGGGATGCTGGCCACCATCGGGCAGATCGTCCAACAGCAGTTCCAGCTCGCCCAGCGTGCCGTCGGGCTGGATGGGCGCGCGCAGCAGTTCCTTGACCGTCACCACATACAGATGGTCGCCGTGCACGGCGAGGCCATGCGCCTGCGGACGGTGAAGTACCTGCGTCGGCGCGCCGTCTGCGCGGCCGTCGCCGTCGGCATCGTGCAGCAACAGCACGTCGCCCTGCTCGCGTCGCGACACGTAGATATGGCCCGCCGGGTGCACGGCCAGGATCCGCGGATTGAGCAGTCCCGAGGCGAATACGTCGATCCCGAAGCCTTCCGGGAGCTTGATCTGCTGCAGATGCGCGGGCGTGGGCTCGAGCGGACCGGGCTTGAACACCGTGTTGCGTGCCGCGGTATCGGTTCCGTCGGCCTGCTGGGCAAACGCGGGCGTTGCGCCGGCCAGCAGGCCGACGATGGCGATGGAGAGAAAACACGGGCGGAATCTGCGCACTGACATCATGTCGTTGCCTCGGAACGCCTGGTGGAACCGGCACGCTAGGGGCGCACACGTGGTGCCAGCGCGAAGTCGTCGACCGGCCCGGTGTCTCCATGGCGCGCTGCGCGGGGCGCCGGCCGGGCTTTCCGCCTGCTTTTGCGCAACACCACAGCAGGTCGAACCACAGCACACTGCGCGCGGCGGATCGGGAAAATGCGCGCCCGACCCGGAGCGGATGCGGCCGGCCTGCTGCAGCCGGCGATCAGCTACCGCCATTTTCCGCGACGTGGCGCGGCCGCTGTCTACACTGCCGCGATGCGGAACGGCATCGAACATGAAGGCAGGCCCGATCCCGGACATCGGGCAATCAGCGACGACCGTCAGCTGTTGCGAGGCGTCCTGGCCCACGACATGCGCCGTGACGTGCGTCGCCACCTGCGCCCGATGCTCGCCTGGTATCTGTTGTTCACAGGCTTCGCCACGGTGGCCGCGGCGCCGCTCACGACCTGGTCGCTCGCCGCACTGCTGCATTGGATCGAGCAACCGCTTGCGGGCGAATTCGATGGACTCGCCGGCCTCGCGCTGGCACTCGTCTGGCTGATGCTCGCAGGCGCGTTTTCATGGTTCGTAGTCTCGCTGCAACAGGCCGGAATGCTGCTGGTCTCGGCGAGCCACGGATGCCGCTATCGCATCGCGGCGGCTGCGCTGCGCGGCATGTTGCGACGCGCCGGACCACTGGCGGCACTGGCGGCCTGCCAGGTCATCGCGCATGCGCTGCTGGCGCTGCCATGGCTGTGCATCGGTGGTGCGCTCTACATCCGGCTGCTGGGCGGACTGGACCCCTATTACGTGGTCAGCGCGCGTCCGCCTGCCCTCTGGTGGTTCCTCTCAGCCTTCGTTCCCGTGCTCGCAATTGGCCTGGCGCTGCATGCGACGCTGTACTTCCGCTGGTTGCTGGCGACGCCCGCGCTCGTGCTCGAGGGACGATCGCCACTGGCTGCACTGGCGCGCAGCCGCGACCTCACCCGTGGTCGCCACCTGCGGATCGCGATGCTGGTGGTCGGCGTCGCACTGTGCGTCGCGGCAATGCCTCTGCTCGTCAACGAGCTCTACGCCCGCGCCGCGACACCGCTGCTCGACTGGCTGCCGGACTCCCGGCTGCTGGTGAATGCCGGCATGGTCGTCTACCTCACGCTCCATGCCGCCACGGTGCTCGGCGCGCTCTTTCTGGGCGCCACCGCCAATGCCTTGCTGGTGCGCGCGCTCTTCCTGCGTCTGGGCGGTCAGCGCGGAGCACGCGCCGTCGATGCGGCGCCGCTCCGGCCCGCGCGTTTCGTGTGGGCCGCCGAAGCCGCTTTCCTGATTGTCGCGGTGGTGCAGGCGGCGCTCGCGGTCGCAACCATGAACCTGCGTAGCGAGCCTACGGTCACCGCGCACCGCGGCGCCTCCACGGTGGCACCGGAGAACACCCTCGCCGCGTTCGAGGCCGCCATCGATGCCGGCGCGGATGCGATCGAATTCGATGTGCGGCTCAGCGCCGACGGACAGGTGGTCGTCTTCCACGACAGCGACTTCCGCCGCGTGGCCGGCGACCCGCGTGCACTGGAACGGATGCGCCTGGCCGACATGCGCGACATCGACATCGGCAGCTGGTTCGACCCGGCGTTTGCCGGCGAACGCATCGCCACCCTGGGCGAAGCGCTCGCCTTCATCGACGGGCGCGCGCTGGCGCTGGTCGAGCTCAAGCCGGACGCCGCCAATGCCCAGGCGCTGCTCGACGCGACACTGGCCGAAGTCGCGCGCAGCGATGACCCGGGACGCGTGATGCTCGCCTCGCTCTCGCCCGAACTGGTGCGCGCGGCACGCGCCGCAGCACCGCAGGTGCAGGTCGCGTTGTTCGCCAATGCCGCGCTACCGGGCACGGCCCGGCGAACCGACTTCGACATGCTCGGCCTCAACCACCTGCAGCTCGGCCCCGGCGCGGTCGCCGATGCACGCCGCCGCGGATACCGGCTGCAGGCCTGGACCGTCGACGATCCGCTCCGCATGGCCCGTTACCTGGATCTTGGCGTCGACGACATCAGCACCAACCTTCCGGCCGAGGCGGTCAGGGTCCGCGATGACCGCGCCGCGTTGAACGACGCCGAGCGTCTGCTGGCCCGATTGCGCAGCTGGTTCCGCAGCTGAAGGATGGCTCCGCCGCTGCGCGGCGCCGGCATTCTGCGCGAACGCGAAAGGCGGAAGACTGTGGCCGACGCATCGGTGCAGCTGCCGCGTCGTTGCGCGCAACGCGTGCGGCTTCTGCAAGGCCGGAGCGACGGAGGCACCGTGACCGCAACGCAGTCGAGGGCGCGTGGTCCGCGCACCCCGACGCAGCGCGAACGACAACGCTGGCCGCGATACCTGCGCGTCGCGCACACTTGCAGCCCCTGCCGCCCGTCGTCGGCCGCGTCCCTGCCCCGTCATGCACCCGACCCACCGCCTCCGTTGCGCACCAGCGCTCCGCGTCCGCGCAATGCAGGCGCGGGCCTGCGTTGCCGTGCTCGCACTCGCGGGCGCGCTGCTCGGCGCGGGCTGCGCAAGTACGCAGCTTCCAGAGCGAGGCGCGATTTCGGCAACTGCGCCCGTGGAATCGCCCGGGCGCCCCGGGGGGTCGTCCCGCCCGATGCCCGGCAGCCCGGCAATCGCCGCGGACACGATCCGGTTCGTCGGCCTGCCGTTCCAATACGATTACGCGGTGCCGCAGTCCCCGGATCTGCAGGAGATCCACCTGCGCGTGCGCGAGGCCGACCTGTTGCGCCATCTGCCCGAAGTCCAGGCGATCGACGGCGTGTTCGCCCTGCCGCGTCCGCTGCGTTACGTCACCGCCGAATGCGGCGAGTCCGGCGCCTTCTACCGCCCGGCCGATGCCGAAGTGGTGCTGTGCTACGAGACCCTGCGCACGCTGTACGAGCGCGGGCAGCAGCACCAGCGGTTCCTCGGAAGCGACGACGGTCATCCTCTGCGCTATGTCCTCGCCAATGTGCGCTTCATCGTCCTGCACGAGACGGGGCATGCGCTCGTGGATCTGCTCGACCTTCCGGTCACCGGCCGCCAGGAGGACGCCGTGGATCAGCTGGCCGCCATCCTGATGCTGCATTTCGCCGACCTCGACGAAACCACCGAGCAGGTGACCAGCAATCTGCGTCTGGCCGCGAACTGGATGCTGTCCGACAGCACCGGCGCCTATGACCTGCATGCCTACGCGGACGAGCATGCGCTGGCCGAGCAACGTTTCTTCAACCTTCAATGCCTGATCTACGGCACCGATCCGGCGCGCTTCGCCAGCATCATCGACGCCGGCGATCTCACCGCCGCCCGCGCCCGTGGCTGCGTACGCGAGACGCAGCGCCTGGAGCGGGCCTGGCTGCATCTGCTGCTGCCACATGTCGCATCCGAACGCGCGATGTCAGAGACGGAAGCACTCCACTACCTGCGACAGCGCAATGCCAGGCCGGCGTCTGGCCCGCCACCGACGCCGCAGATCCCCTGAGCCATTGGCCGCGACCGGAGCATCGCTCCGATCGCCGCGCGCAGTGCCCAGCCCTGCAGCCGGCGCATGGAACACCGCGTCCAAGACCGCTCCGGCAGGGCCGACGCCAGCACTAGACGGGCGCCGGCACCCCTGCGCTCCATATCCCGGGGCTGGCCTTGCAATAGGACGCGATGAACGCCTGTTGCGATGGCATCCCCGCGGCCGTGTGTGCGATCTGCGCGCGGATGCCAGCGAGCAGTTGTCGCAGGGCGTCGTCGCCCAGCCCCCGTACCAGCGGATGCGGGGGACCCGGCTGCACGCCCTGCCCCATCAGCACGTGCGCCCAGGAATCGACCCGGAACAGTTCGTCACCGAGCTGCCAGGCATGCGCGCGATCGCGCCATGCGCGCAGGCGCTGCTCCAGCGAGGCCGGGAGTTCCATGTCCCGGCACTCGGCCCACATCGGCCCGTCGCGACGGGTCGCGTGGTAGTGCAGGATCACGAAGTCGCGCACGTGCTCGGCCTCCGCGCGGCTGAGATCGTTGAACAGATCGACCAGCGCCGGCGAGATGCCCTCGAACGGAAACAGCTGGATCAGGCGCACGATCGCGCTCATGGTCAGGTGCAGGCTGGTGGACTCCAGGGGCTCGACAAAGCCGCTCGTCAGGCCAAGCGCCACCACGTTGCGGTTCCAGGTCCTGAGCCGACGCCCCGTACGGAACGGCACCAGCCTCGGCTCCCTGAGCGGCCGCGACTCGTTGTCGTGCATCAGGCGCGCCTGGGCCTCGTCGTCGGACAGGTAGCGGCTGCAGTACACAAGGCCGTTGCCGACCCGATGCTGCAGCGGAATCTGCCAGCGCCATCCGGCGTCGTGCGCGATCGCGCGCGTGTACGGCACCGGCCCGCCCGCCGACTCCGTCTGCACGGCGATCGCACGATCGCAGGGCAGCCAGTGGCTCCAGTCCTCGTAGCCGGTCTCCAGGGTCTGCTCGATCAGCAGCCCGCGAAAGCCGGTGCAGTCGATGAACAGATCACCCTCGAGCCGCCGGCCGTCGTCCAGGACCACGGCAGCGACGTCGCCGCTGTGCGCATGCCGCTCAACCTCGCCGATCTTGCCCTCGACCCGCACCAGCCCGTGGCGCTCGGCAATCCCGCGCAGGAACCGCGCGTACAGTCCGGCGTCGAGATGGTAGGCGTAGTTGACCTGGGGCCGGGTCTCCAGTGAGAAGCGGTCCGCCAGCGCGGCGACACCCTCGAGGCAGAAGTCCGCCAACGTCGATGGCGGCATTCCTCGGCGCCGGCTGTCGAGCCAGAAATGGTGAAAGGGCGTGGCCCAGGTGCCCTGCCCGGCCGGCCCGAACGGATGCAGATAGCGATCGCCCGGCTGGCGCCAGCCTTCGAACGAGATCGCCAACTTGAACGTGCCTGCCACCGCGCGGAGGAATTCCTGCTCGTCGATCTGCAGGAAGCGGTGGAAGTTGCGGATCGGCGGCACCGTCGACTCGCCGACGCCGATGGTGCCGATCTGGTCGGATTCCACCAGGGTGATGTCGAGCAGGTCGCGGAACTGGTGGGCCAGTGCGCAGCCGGCCAGCCAGCCGGCCGTGCCTCCACCGGCGATCACCACCTTGCGGATCCGTCCCCGTGCCGCGTGTGCTGTATCCATCGATCGATCCCCTCAGCGGTTCAGCCAACCGATCAGACGCGCGCGGATGCGGCGCGCAAGCGTCTCGTCGATGGGCCCCAGGATGTCGCGTGCCTGCACGGGCAGGTGTTCCCCCGCCCGCGTGCCCGGCCCGAAGACGTAGTACTCGAACACGCCGGCCCAGGCGCGCTTCTCGCGCTCGGGCAGGTCGCGCAGGGTCCACAGCGCATGGTGGAGCGCAGGCAGCGGTGAGGCGAGGTAGGCCGGCGAGCGGCGCCACCAGTAGTTCACCAGCACGTTGAACGGCGCGAGGCTGCGCACGTGGTGCCACCACATGCCGGGAATGTAGATGGCATCACCGGGTTCCAGCAGCGCGGTCTGCGCGACCGCCAGCGCATCGCGGAAGCGTGGATGTTGCTCGAAATCGGGCTCGGCGAAATCGACCAGGCTGACCACCTGCCCGCCCGGGGTGGGATCGAGCGGGCCGGGATAGAGGTTGTCGATCTGATCTGGCGGGAACACGGTGAAGCGGCGCTGGCCCACGGCGCAGACTGCGATGTTCTCGGGCGCGTCGAAGTGGCAGGACGCGACCACCCGGTTGCCGATCCAGATACTCGGAGGCGCGCCGATCCCCAGCGCCGCCAGATCGAGGTCGTTCTCGTCGCTGAAGCCCGGCAGGGCCGCGGCCAGGGCCAGCGACGCGACGTAGTACGTGGGCGGCAGGGCATCGTCGAGGTGGTCCTCGATCGAACGCAGCACGTCGTCCAGGCCGCCGCGCCGCACTTCGAAATTCAATGCGGTGAAGTCGTCGTTGTAGAACGGACGCCCACCGATCGAAGGGTCGCCGTACGAGTACTGCAGGGGCCGGTCAGCGTCGAAGCGGCGCAGGTGCGCCATCGCCTCGGCGCTCGATTCCAGGCCCGCACACACCAGGCCCCAGTCCCGGGCCACGCCCTTGAGCAGCACGGGCGTGCCTTCGGCGAGCAGTTCGTCGAGCGGCAGCGCATCGGCGCGGCACCCGTGGATGGTGCGCATCGGCGCGGGCACCGCGCTCACGCGCTCAACCCCCGCCAACAGGCGGAGCCGCGTCCTGCGCACGCAGGCGACGTTGCTTTTCCGCCATCAGGCGGCGCACGTTGTGCAGCGAGGCCAGCACCAGGTATGCCCCTTCCAGATAGCCGGCGCGGTTCAGACGTTCGAGCGAGGAACCGTCGAGCGCGGCCAGCGCCTCGCGATCGATCCCGTGCAGTCCACTGACGTCGATCCGGTGCTGGGCGTCGAGTTCCACCGCAAGCGTGAGCGGCTGGATCAGACCCAGCGCATCGAAGGCGGCGAACATGTCCGTGGCGAACTGGGTGCCGTCGCGGATGCCGCGAAGTACGCCGGCGATGTGTTCGAGGTAGGGGCTGTTGCCGCCTTGCGGCAGGAAGACCGCCTCGCCCTGCGCGTTCTGGACGCGCGGGTGATCCAGATCGACGTGGATCACCGGTTCCTGACGGAGCTCGCCATCGACCACCTGCTCCTGGAAGCCGATCAGGAACGGACCCTTGGCGGCGGCGCCCGGCAGATAGGCTGCATTCCAGCGGCCGTCACGCAGGAACAGGTTCTCCCGCTGCTCGAATCCCAGCAACGCCACCGAGCCCCACCGACCATCGTTGTCGCGACGGAAGAAGATCGGATATTCGCGCTGCAGCTCTGCGTATTCGCTTGGATAGGCCGGCACCATTCCCACGTCGTCGCCGAACTCGGGGCCGAAACCGGTGGCGACGCGCAGTTCCCGGTGCGCCACGTTGTTGAGCAGTTCGTAACGTCCCATCTCGTCTCCAGGCCCCGATAGCGCCGGCCGTCGCGGCGGCGGTTCCGGCACGATAGCAAGCAATGGCGGCACGCCGCCTGCCCGTACCCCCGTGCGCCGCACCGGGAACCGCTGCTCGCGCAGCGGCCCCCTTCACGACCTCCGGACCTCTACTTGCGGTCAGAACCGGTAGCGCACACCCAGCATGTAACGCGGGCTCTGGTCGACCAGCCGCACCATCTGCTCGTCGGTACGGGCATGCCAGCGCACGTCCTCGCCGGTGAGGTTGATGGCCTCGAACCCGAACGACCAGTGATCGTCGAGCGCGTAGTTCACGCTGAGATCCCACTGATCATATGGCTCGACGTAGTAGGGATTGCGGCTGCCTCCCTGGTTGGCGAGGATC
>Ga0233380_1001435_pt1 | contig 10686 bp, 24 predicted proteins | sample ElkDunMinimDraft_9_FD_191541 | JGI IMG/M metagenome (GOLD analysis project Ga0233380, IMG submission 191541) | Fecal eukaryotic communites from dung pellets of Tule Elk in California, USA - Elk Dung F36 | ecosystem: Host-associated > Mammals > Digestive system > Large intestine > Fecal | place... | reverse complement strand
GACATGGCCGCCGTCGTGCGTGTCGCGCCCGAGACAGTGCGACGTCGCATCGCGAAGCACAAGGCGGGGGGCGAGTCATGAGCACCGAGACACTGACCGCCCGCTCCGGCCTCGTACTCGGCATGCCGGAGGCCGATTACCACGGCGGCCCGGAGCTGAGCAGCACGGGCGCGCGGACCATCCTCCAGTCCCCGGCGAAGTTCGACTACGAGCGCACGCACCCGGTGCACAAGGACGTCTACGACGTCGGCACAGTCGCGCACGCCCTCGTGCTCGGCTCGCCCCTGGACGTGGTCCTGGTCCCCGGGCCGTGGACGACGAAGGCCGCCAAGGCCGACGTGGCCGCGGCCCGGGAGGCCGGGCAGGTCCCGCTCAAGCCCGAGGCCTGGGAGTCCATCCAGGCCATGTCGGAGCGCGTCCTGGCGCACAAGACGGCCCGCGCGCTCCTGGAGCGCGACGGCGTCGCCGAGGCGTCCGCGTTCTGGATCGACCAGGAGACGGGCGTGGCGTGCCGGGCCCGGTTCGACTGGCTCACCGACGCCGGCGACCGGGCCCTGGCCGTGGACTACAAGACCACCACCGACGCCAGCCCCCGCGGGTTCGCGTCCTCGGTCGCGAAGTTCGGCTACTTCCAGCAGGACCCGTTCTACCTGGACGCTCTGGCCGCCCTCGGCCACGACGAGCCCGGGTTCGTGTTCGTCGCCCAGGAGAAGGAGCCGCCCTACCTCGTGGGCGTCTACGAGCTGCGCCACGCCGACCGCGAGATGGGCCGGGAGCGCAACGCCCTGGCCCGGCAGATCTTCCGCGACTGCACCGAGGCCGGCGTCTGGCCCGCCTACTCCGACGACATCCAGCTTCTCGACCTGCCCCGGTGGGTCACCTACCAGCACACGGAGGACTTCTCGTGACCGCACAGACCATCTCCCTGCCCTCGCGCCGCACCGACGGCGTCGCCCCGGTCGGCCGGGCCGCTTCGCAGGCCACCGTCGTGGAGCAGTCCCGCGCGGTGGCCGAGGTCGCCGCCGCCGTCCAGGTGGCGCAGGCCAACCCCCGCGACATCGACCGGGCCACCGCCGACATGCGCGACACCTGCGGCCGGCTCCCGGTCGCCAACCGCGCCTTCTACGCGGTCCCGAACCGCGGGCAGGGCCTGAGCGTCCACCTGATGCGGGAGCTCGCCCGGATCTGGGGCAACACCGACTACGGGGTGCGCGAGCTGCGGCGCGACGACGACGCCGGGGTCTCCGAGATGCAGGCGTGGGCGTGGGACCAGCAGACCAACACCCGCTCCACCCGCTCGTTCATCCAGCCGCACCAGCGGATGAAGGGTCGCGAGCGACAGGCCCTGGTCGACCTGAACGACATCTACCTGTCGAACCAGAACACCGGCGCCCGGGCCGTGCGCGAGTGCATCGCCAGCGTCCTGCCGGACTGGTTCATCGCCGACGCGCAGGCCGCATGCGAGACCACGCTGAACAACGGCGAGGGCAAGAGCGTCGAGGTCCGATCCCGCGAGGCCGTGACCGCGTTCAGCAACCAGGGCGTCACCCGGGCCCAGCTCGAGGACTTCCTGGGCGCCAAGTTCGGGAAGTGGACCCCGGTGCAGCTCGGCGAGCTGATGCGGGTCTACACCTCGATCACGCAGGACGGCATCGCCGTGGCGGAGTTCTTCCCGGAGCGCACCGTCGAGGTCACGCCCGAGCCGGCCGCGGCCGGGCGGCGCGCCGCGGCGAAGCGGAAGGCCGCCGAGCCGCAGCAGCCCGCCGCGGTGGAGCCCCCGGCCGAGCAGGCACCGGCGGACGACGCCGAGCCGTTCCCGAACGACGAGTACAGCGACACGCTGCCCGGCGTCGAGGGGGAGCAGGCATGAGCATCCTGACGACGAAGCGAGTCCGGGAGCTGTACGGCATGGCCGTGCGTTGGGACTCGGACGAGAAGACGGCCGCCATCCGGGAGTCGAACCTGGCCGAGTTCGACGCCTGGATCGCGCAGCACGACCGCGAGGTCCGGGCGGAGGCACTGAACGGCGCCCGGGCCGAGCTGCAGGCCGCGTACAAGCGCGGCCCTGGGGCGCGCCTCGACGGCCTGGAAAGCACCTGGCGCAAGGGCGTCGCGAAGGCGCACCGGATCGTCCGGGACTGCCAGGACCGGCTCTGGACGGACGGTGCCGCATGACCGCCCCCTGCATCTTCTGCGAGATCGTCGCCGGCCGGGCGCCCGCCACCATCGTGCACGAGTGGGACGACGCCCTCGCGCTCATCCCGCTGAACCCCGTCACGCCCGGCCACACGCTGATCATCCCGCGCGGCCACGTCGCCGACTTCGCTGCCAACCCCGACGTCGCGGCAGCCACGATGCACCGCGCCTCCCAGTTCATCCACTGGCGGGCGCCGTCCGAGGCCTACAACCTCATCACCTCCCGCGGCCGGGCAGCCACGCAGTCCGTGTTCCACCTCCACCTGCACCTCGTGCCCCGGGCGGAGAACGACGGCCTGGCCCTGCCCTGGTACTCGGGGAAGGGGAAGCGCGCATGAGCGCCGACGACCGCCTCCAGCTCGGCACGCGGGTCACGTTCAAGCGACCGCTCCGACGTGCCCGGGTCCTGGCCAACATGAACCGCAAGGTCTGGGAACCGGACCCGTGGAAGACCGGCACGTACGGCGGGATCGTCGTCGGGCTGCGGACCCTGTCCGACGGCGAGACGACCGACTGGGAGAGCGGCTCCTACCGACCCTCGCGGCACTTCCGCGCTGTGCTCGTGGCCGAGGGCCTGCACCGCAAGCCGGTGCTGGTCCTGCCCGAGAACGTCGAGGTGGCGTCATGACCATGACCCACCCCGTCATCGCCTCCATGCGCGACGAGCGCGACACCGAGCAGCCCACGGTCGAGGCCCCCGCGCTGGACACCTGGGTCGTCGAGAACGGCGACGTCATGGACGCCCAGTACCTCCGCGCCGTCCCCCACGGCTGCCACTGCCCCGACCGCCGCCACCGCGACGAGCGCGACCGCGAGGCCATCAGCCCCAACGGCTGGCTGCCCGACGGCGCCCACCCCATCACCGTCCACCTGTACGCCGTCATCGTCGAGGAGACCCACCCCAGCATGTCCCGTGATGGAAACCGCGACCTGCGCGGCGACGAGATCAACCGCATCCGCCAGGACCTCGACAAGCGCGCAGCCGCCGACGTCGCCAAGGCCGAGCGGCGGGCCGCGAACGCCGCGGCCAAGGACTCCGCGATCCGCAGCGGCGGGGACGAGAAGGACCGCAAGGGGCTGTTCGGGACGATCTTCGGGGGGAAGAAGTGAGGGGCGCCGAGACCTCGTACCGGGGCACCACCTTCTCCGAGCGCATGGCCGACGCCCCGTGCCGCGAGAACGACCCGGACCTGTCGTTCCCCAAGGGCTCCGGCAAGCTCTCCGTGCAGCACGAGCAGGCCATGAAGGACTGCGCCCGCTGCCCCCTCGTCCTGCGCGAGGAGTGCCTGGAGATCGCCATGCGGACCGAGGGAAGCGCCTCGGCCGCCCTCCGGTACGGCGTGTTCGGGGGCCTGGACCCTGAGGCCAGGGCCGTGCTCGCCAAGGAGCGGCGGGCCGAGCTGCGGGAGCGGAACACCCAGGGGCACGGCACGCCCGCCCGCGCCAAGAGGCACCGGCGCGACGACGAGGCACCCTGCGGGCCCTGCCTGTCGGCCGAGAGCGAGGCCCAGCGCCACCGGAAGCAGGACAAGGGCTGGGGCAAGAAGCGGGTGGCGGCATGACCGGCCACACGTTCGTCGCCCGCTGGGAGCTCGACGAGGAGGGCATCGACATGCCGCTGCGCCACCTCAAGCGGGAAGCGTGCCGGGGCGCGATCCAGGAGCTGCTCGACGAGCACGGCGCCGAGCTCCTGGTGGAGCCCGAGCAGATGGACTGGCGCGTCGACGCCAACAACGAGCTCGTCGCGAGCGGGCCGGCACGGCCTCGGGTGGGTCAGGTGGCCGCGTGATCCTCACCTTCGACGTCCAGGGCATCCCCGCCCCCAAGGGCTCGCTGCGCCACGTCGGCGGCGGGCGGCTGGTCGAGCAGGTCAAGGCCAGCCGCCCGTGGATGACCAAGGTCCGGGCCGCCGCACTGGCGGCGGCCGCGGACTGCGGCTGGAAGCACGACGGGCAGGGCGTGCGCGTCACGCTCGAGCTCGTCGTGCCGCGCCCGAAGTCCGTGCGCCGGCCGATGCCCGTCAAGCGGTCCGCGGGCGACCTGGACAAGCACTGCCGGTCCGTGCTCGACGCACTGACCACCGACGCCAGGCACGGCCTGCTCGGCGTGCTGACCGACGACTCGGCCGTGGTCGACCTCGTGGCCAGCAAGCGGTACCCATCCGGCGAGCGTCCGTTCATCGGCGCCGTCATCACGCTCGAGGAGGTCTGAATGGGAGCCCGCAACGTGTCCGCCGCCTACGTGCTGTGGGGCCACCTGGACCACGCCCCGTTCCGGCTCCTCGTCGGGATGGCGCTGCAGTCCCTCGACCAGCAGGGCAAGACGGGGCGGCCCCCGCGAGTCTGGTTCGGCGGCCAGGACGCCCTGGTCGACATGCTCGGCCGGTCCCGCACCCAGGCGTACGAGGCCCTCAAGAAGCTCCGCGAGGCGGGCGCCATCGAGGTCATCGACGCCGGCCGGATCGATCACCGGGCTGTGTACCGGCTCGTGCTCGATGCGTCGGCAGTGTCCGGGTTACCCGGACTCAACAGTGTCCGGGTAACCCGGACGAAGAGGGTCCCGCCTACCCGGAATAGAGGGTCCGGAACACCCGGACCCCTAGGAACCACGGAGGAAAGCACGGCGGAATCACGACTAGGAAAAACATCGCCTGAGGTGACCACCTCACCAGCGCCCGGGCCGCCTGTGGATAACCCCGAAATCGACGCCATGGACACCGGCAACGCGAACCAGCTCCTGATCCAGCGGCACGGCGTCCGCGTCCACACCGTCCTCGCCGAGCACGCCGCCACCCACCCCGACTGCGACGACCCCGTCCGGCACCTGCTGGCGGCACCCACGTTCACCGTCATCCCCGGAGGCAAGACCGCATGACCACCGTCGGACCCAGCAGCCCCAGCCGCTGCCCCGCCCACGGCACCACGCTCCCGTGCGCCTCGTGCTCGGCCGACCATCTCGCCGGCGAGCACCCCAACCGCGACCACGGCGACACCTGCCCGCGGTGCGAGACGCCACCCGCCCAGATCGACGCCGTGAGCCTCGCAGCGGCGGACGACAGCCTGAACAGCCCGAACGACGAAGGAGACCCGAGATGAGCACCCCCGCGAAGTACCGCAAGAAGCCCGTCGTGATCGAGGCCATGCGGTGGGACGGGACGAGCGACAGCCGCGCCGAGGTCGCCCGCTGGGTGACGAGCGGCGGGGGCGAGACGACCTACACGTGCTCCGACACCGACCGCTGCGCCGAGAACGACGGCGACGTGCCGCACTACTTCCGGGTCGTGACGTTGGAGGGCGCGATGAACGTGGCCGTGGGCGACTACGTGATCCGCGGCGTCGCGGGTGAGTTCTACCCGTGCAAGCCGGTCATCTTCGAGGCGACGTACGAGGCCGCCGAGCCCGCCACCACCGATACCAGCACGATCAGCGACGGGTACCACACGTTCGCCGAGCTCTACGAGTACCGGATGCTCTACAACGCCCACGCCGCCGAGGGCTGGGCGCAGCAGGGCAAGGCCGTGAAGTCGTGGCGGCACAGCGACGGCGAGGAGTGCTTCGGCGGCGGCTGGTTCGTCGTCGTCGTCGACCTGTACCCGCACGGCCAGGTCTCGAACCACTACCCGGCCGCCGACTGGGACCTGTTCCACGTGCCCGAGGTCGACCGCGCGCCCGAGTGGGACGGGCACACGCCCCAGGACGCCGCCCAGCGGCTCCGGGCGGCGCTGACGACTGGCGAGGCCACCCGATGACCGCCCCCACGCCCCACGACCACGCCGAGCGCGTGGAGGGCGAAGCGAACCAGGGCATCGGCTGGTACGAGTTCATCACCCCGAAGGCGACCACCCGCATCGCCTACGTCGGGGAAAGCGGGCGCCTGTACCTGCCTGAGGGTGACCCCGAGGAGCACTTCTACCTCGCCAGCGCCCGGGGCCGAGCGCACCGGCTGATCCGGGCCGACGCGCTGGACGTCGAGGAGATAGCGCGGGTGCTCGACGACCACCAGCGCGTGGTCGGTCCCCATGGCCTCACCCGCACGTGCACGTGCGGCGTCGACCTGGGGCCCGTCGGGAACCTCAAGACCCACCAGGCCAGAGCCCTCCGCGCCGCGATCCTCGGGAACGCCTGGTGAGCCCCGACGAGGTGCCGGCCGAGCTGGTGGACCTGGGCATGCGCGCGCTGGGCTCCTGGGCCAAGGGGCGTGCCCGGGTCGCGCAGGAAGCCGACGTGCGGGCCGTGCTCGCCGCCGTGCTGCCCAAGTACGGGGCGACGGCGCTGGAGGAGGAGGCGCGCACGGACCGGTACGACCGCCCGTGCGAGGACCGCCTGCTGGACGCCGCCGAGCGCCTGCGCGGCACGACCACCGAAGGGAGCGGGGCGTGAGCCGCCTGTCCCGCGCCGTCTGGCGCTGCATCCCGCTGCGGGCATCGTTCCGCCCCGACGGCACCATGACGCGGTTCGGGCGCTGGGCGCTCCGCCGCATGCTCCGGAAGATGCCCCGGGGCGAGTTCATCACCACCTGCGAGACCGAGGAGGCCACCGATGCCTGACCGCATCTCGGAGGGCTACACCGAGGCCCTGAACGCGATCGCAGCGGGGCTGCAGGAGATCGCTCGGGCGGTGGCAGCGGTTACCGCGACGCCGCCCTGGATCGATGCCCAGGCGGCCGCTGAGCAGCCTCAGGCCGCGTCCGGGGGGAATCGGACGGGCGGAGGCTCATGGGTGCCACAGACGGGTGCCGAGACGCTGCGGGCGATCGAGGAGAACGCGCCCCGGTTCGTGGCCGCCCTGGAGGCGGCTGGGTTCGTAGTGTCGCTGGCCCAGCCAGCCGACCCAGTCGACGAGCACGACCACCGGTGGGTCGAGCAGGACACGACGAACGAAGGAGAGCACTGATGAGCAAGTTCACCGAGCGCCGCACCCCGCAGATCAGCAAGAAGCAGGCCGTCATGGACTACGGCTACCGGACCGGGCAGGGCGGCGACGGGGACTCCGCCGTGTTCGAGCTGCCGAACGAGGACATCCCCACCGCCCGATCGGCGGTCCTGTACCTCGGCCACGCCGACTTCGAGGCCCTGGGCTCGCCCGAGGTCATCACGGTCGCCATCGAGCCCGGCGACCTGCTGAACGTCGAGGAGTCGACCCTGACCCTGGCCGACCTCCCGGACGAGACCCTGATCCGCGCGACCGGCGCCTACCTCGACGGCGGCACCTTCACCGACTGCTGGGCGCGCCCCGTGCCGCAGCACATCTCCGGCGCCACCAACGCCGCCGAGCGGCTATGGGAGGTGCTCGTCTTCGGCTCCACCGCGTTCGACGCCATGACGACCGAGGACCGCATCGCATCGTTCGAGGTGCTGTACACCGAGGCGACCTCATGACCGCCGCCCGAAACGAGGCCAGCCGCGCCTCGTTCAGCCCCGCCGTCCGACGCCTGGGCGACCGGCTCACCGAGGAGGACCAGACGTGAGCAAGCAGAGGACCGATGTCTCCGGATGGGCCAACCTCCGGCCCGGCGACACGATCGTGGAGACCGTGAACACGTACAGCAACGGCACCTGGACCGTCGAGCGCGAGGTGCCCGAGATCGCACCCGGCACCGCGGGGACGGCGACTGTGCGCGGGGTGGAGGGCGTGCGGGTGATGCGACTGGACGGCACCGATCACCCCTGGTCGTCCGCCACGTTCTTCGCCCCGGCCGGTGACGTGAAGGGGCCCGGCCAGAACCGGCACGACGACTGGCAGGTCACCGACTTCGTGCCCGACGCCCCGTCCGCCTGCGCGGACGACGGTGTCTCGATGTGCCCGAAGATGGCGTACTCGAACAAGCAGATCGGCCGCGAACTGGACGAGGCGCGGGCGGAGGTCGAGCGGCTGCGGGGTCAGCTCGCCGACCGGAGCAACGACGCGCGCAGGTACCTGGAAGAGTCTCGCGACTACAAGAAGTCGGCCGAGCTGAACAAGGGCGCCGCCGAGTCCGCACAGGGCCACATCGACATGCTCCAGGAGCGCATCGACGCCGTGCTGAACCTCGCCGACCAGTGGAAGGCGGCCCAGAAGGAGAACGCTGCGGCCCTGGAGCGGCACGAGCTGCTGCCCTGCAAGACCCCCGACGCCGCCGACTTCCGGTACGCGGCCACGGGGTGCCTGGACGTGCCGCCTGTGGACGCCCCCGAGCCCCGGCCCGCGTTCGTGCTGCCGGACCTCTACGCGCTCACCACGGCCATCGCCGACGACAGCCCGCTGCACCTGCCTGTCGAGCGTCGGGAGCAGTTCAAGGCGGCGGCCGAGCGAGTGCGCGCGCTGCTGGCCGAGCACGCCGTGACCGAGGACTCGCTGACCACCGCGCTCATGCCGACGTACTTCGACCAGGAGCACTCGGCCCGGACCGTAGCCCGGGTGACGCTGGCCCGCCTGACCGGGGAGGCCCGCTCATGACCACCGAGCCCACGACCGACTGGGAGCCGAACAGGTGCGCCTGCCGATGGGGAGAGCAGCCGTGCGACAGGTGCCTCCCCGTGCTCGACGCACGGTACGCGGCGAGGAGCGGGGCATGAGCCGGCTGAGCGAGGTAGAGGCACGGCTGGCGGCGGCGGTCATCGAGCCGTGGGAGCACGTCGAGCGGAAGTTCGACGGCGGCAGGGTTCGCGAGCACTCCGTCGAGACGCACCACCACGTGATCGCCGACAACCTGTCACCGAACGGGGCCGAGCTGATCGCCCACGCGCCCGCAGATCTCGCCGCGCTGGTGGCGGTGGTGCGGGCGGTGGGGGCGATCCACCGCGAGATCGACGACGGTCGCGGTCCGCACTGCTTCGAGGACGCCGAGGACTGGCCCTGCCCGACCGTGCAGGCCATCGACGGGCTGGAGGCGTCGTGAGCCGCCGCTGCATGGCCCCCGAGACGGTCGTGGGCAACGAGTCCATCGGCCGCTGCGCCGAGCGGGCCGAGCGGATCGCCATCGTGACGATCGGCAACGTGCCCCTGACGACGTGGTTCTGCGTCGCGCACTTCGGCGCCGCGTTCCACGGCGAGCCCTGGCCCGAATGACCCCCGCCGGGCGTGCTGTGCGGGCCGTGGAGGCTCGTACAGCGCGTCCGGGGGGAACGGGACGTAGAGACGAGACAGGCGCCCCTGAGGGGCGTGGAGAGATGGAGGGGCTGATGGACAACCTGAGCACCGTGCTCGACGAGACCGCCGACACGTACGAGACCGTGGCCGCACTCGCCCCCACCGTCGAGCGGATCACGGGCAAGACCGCCGGCGGCAAGCCAGGCAGCCGCATGCCGCCCGGGATGGCCGAGGTGCTCGACGTGGACGAGTACCAGCGGGCCGTGGACGACGTCGACTCGTGGGCGCTGTACATCGCCCACCACCTGCTCGACACCGTGCCCGGCATCGGGTCCGTGCCAGACAGCACACCCGGCCGGCTCCGGCTCGCCGCACGCTGGGCCGACCGGCTGGAGAACGAACCCGACGTCATGGCCCGGTACGCGTTCGCCAGCGACGCACGCGACCACCTGGCCACCATGCGCAGGCTCGCACGGCGCGGGACCAGGCGGGTGCGGACGCACAGCGCATGCCTCGACGTGACGTGCCGCGGCGAGTACATCGCCGAGATCACCGGCGCGGGCGACCTCGTGTGCTCGAGCTGCGGCGAGAAGGTGCCGCAGGAGCAGTGGGAGCGCTGGGGCACGCGGACGGAGTGGGTGACCGTGGAGCACGCGGCCAACATGCTCGGCATCAGCGCGCAGGCGGTGCGGCAGCGGGCATCGCGTGGAGGGTGGAGGCGCCGCGGGGAAGGGCGCGAGGTGAAGTACTGGGCCGAGGACGTCGAACGAGTGGAAGGATCAGCAGCATGAATCCGTGGATGTGGATCGTCTGGGTGCTCGTCATCTGTGTGGTGCTGTTCGTGCTGTCGGCCGCATTCGCGGGTGTCATCGAGGCAATCAAGAAGCCCAAGCCGTGCGAGAAGTGCGGGCACGTCAAGGGGCAGGCTGCCTAGTGTCGCGCGCGATGGGATACCAAACCTGATAGCGTGTCACACGTCGGTGCATCAGTGCGCCCACGAAGGCCCGGACTCCTCACGGCGTCCGGGCCTTCGTGCGTGGTGAGAGGAGGCGCATGGTCACCTCACGCACAGGGACAGCGAAGTACCTGCGGAACCGCAAGACCGTGCTCGCCAAGGCCAAGGCCGAGGGCCTGACGCGCTGCCCTGGCTACACGCAAGGCGGACAGCACCGAGCCTGCGGACGCGAGTTGAACTACGACGCGCCACGACTTCCCGAGAGCGTCGAGGCCGACCACATCCTGTCGCCCAAGTTCGGCGGCACCGACGACGTCGACAACCTCACGCCGCTCTGCCGGGCATGCAACATCGAGAAGAGCGACGGGACCAAGGTCATCGCCGGGTTCGGCTCGGTCGATGACTTCCCGCTCAGCCGAGAGTGGTGAGGGTGGGGAGGTGCCCCCTCTCCTCCACCCGGCAGACGCC
>Ga0233380_1001432_pt1 | contig 10690 bp, 8 predicted proteins | sample ElkDunMinimDraft_9_FD_191541 | JGI IMG/M metagenome (GOLD analysis project Ga0233380, IMG submission 191541) | Fecal eukaryotic communites from dung pellets of Tule Elk in California, USA - Elk Dung F36 | ecosystem: Host-associated > Mammals > Digestive system > Large intestine > Fecal | place... | reverse complement strand
GGTCAGGATCGCCCAGGCGGGCATGGCGTCGACATAGTCGACCATCGCCGGCGGCATCTGCGCCATCCAGGCCAGGTCGCGCATATTGGTCAGCGCGAAGTCCAGGCAGCCGAAGCCGTTCCACGCCGTGGCCAGCGCGCCGATGATCCAGAACCGCCTTGGTGCCGCCGCTCGCGTGATCGTGGCCATTTATGCGCTCTCCCGGTCCTGATGCAAAGCAGCCCGACGCGCCGCTGGCCCACGAGCGGCCCATCTGGCGCCGCCCGATCGTGGTCGCCTGGTCGCGGTCATGTCTTCGGCCATGGCGCGCCGTTCGCTCGCGCCTTGCGTCTATCGGCTCCCCGGCGACGGTGCAATTGCGCGCGCAAGTTGCTACATCCGCGCCATGGCCGACCTCTTCGCCGATGACTTGCCCGCCCAGCCATCCGCATCCGCCGAACCCGCCGTGGACGCCCCGCTCGCCGACCGGCTGCGCCCGCGCGCGCTGTCCGAAGTCGTCGGGCAGGAGCACCTGACGGGTCCTGAAGGCGCGATCGGGCGGATGGTCGCCGCCGGACGGCTTTCCTCGATGATCCTGTGGGGACCGCCGGGTACCGGCAAGACCAGCATCGCCCGCCTGCTCGCCGATGCCGTCGACATGCGCTTCGCGGCGGTTAGCGCGGTGTTTTCGGGCGTCGCCGATCTCAAGAAGGTCTTTGCCGAAGCCGATGTGGCGGCGACCAGCGGGCGGCGCACGCTGCTGTTCGTGGACGAGATCCACCGCTTCAACCGCGCGCAGCAGGACGGCTTCCTGCCTTATGTTGAGCGCGGCACCGTGACCCTCGTCGGCGCGACGACCGAGAACCCCAGCTTTGAGCTGAACGCGGCGTTGCTCAGCCGGGCACAAGTGCTGATCCTGCACCGGCTGGACGCTGCGGCGCTGCGCGCGCTGCTGGACCGGGCGGAGGTGCTGGCAGGGCCGCTCCCGCTTGACGATCAGGCGCGCGAGGCGCTGATTGCATCGGCGGACGGCGACGGGCGGTTCCTGCTGAACCAGGCCGAGACGTTGCTCGCTGCGCGGCTTCCCGCCCCGCTCGATCCGGCGGGGCTGGGCCAGTTTCTCCAGCGGCGGGTGGCGGTCTACGACAAGGACCGGGAGGGGCATTACAACCTCATCTCGGCGCTGCACAAATCGCTGCGGGGTTCCGACCCGCAGGCCGCGCTCTATTACCTGGCGCGGATGCTGACGGCAGGGGAAGACCCGCTTTACGTCCTGCGCCGCCTGACCCGCTTCGCCAGCGAGGATATCGGGCTGGCCGATCCGCAGGCGCTGGTGCAGTGCCTGGCCGCGAAGGACGCGTACGAGTTCCTTGGCTCGCCGGAGGGCGAACTGGCGATCGTGCAGGCCTGCCTCTATTGCGCCACCGCGCCAAAATCGAACGCGGCCTATGCGGCGTTCAAGGCCTCGTTCAAGTCTGCCCGCCAGACCGGCTCGCTGATGCCGCCCGCCAACATCCTGAATGCTCCGACCAAGCTGATGAAGCAGATCGGCTACGGCAAGGACTATGCGTACGATCATGACCAGGCGGACGGCTTCTCCGGCGCCAACTACTGGCCTGAGGACATGGAGCCGCAGACATACTACAAGCCGGTGCCCCGCGGCTTCGAGCGCCAGGTGATCGAGCGGATGGAATGGTGGGACAAGAAGCGCCGGGAGCGCCGGGGGACCTGAGCGCGCCGCTGCCGATGGCCCCTGCCCGAGCGGACGCGGCGCGCCCACGCTTCCGCCACTTCCTGGCGATCGACTGGTCGGGCGCGGCCACCCGCCTGCTTCGCGGCATCGCGCTGGGCCTCTGCTCGACCGGCGCCGGGGCTCCGCGGTTGGTGCGCCCCCCGGCGGAACGACACTGGTCGCGCGAGGCGGTGCTCGATTACCTGCTGAACGATCTGCCGCCCGATACGCTGGTTGGCCTCGACCTTGGCATGTCGCTGCCCTTTGCCGATGCCGGCGCCTTCTTTCCCGACTGGGCCGACAGCCCTGCCGACGCACGCGCGCTCTGGCGCATGGTCGATGGCCTCTGCGCGCCCGACCCGCATCTTGGCGCCTCCGCCTTTGTCGACCACCCGGCTGCCAGCGCCTACTTCCGTCGGCACGGTGAGCGCGAGGGGGAGCGCTTCCATCTTGCTGGCGCGGCGCACAAGCGCGGCCGCTTCCGCGTGACCGAGATCGCGCAGGAGCGCCTGGGCTGCCGCCCCTACAGCAACTTCAACCTCGTGGGCGCGGCGCAAGTCGGCAAGTCCAGCCTCACCGGCATGCGGCTGCTGCATCGGCTGCAGCGCCGCCTGTTCGTCTGGCCGGTCGACGGGCTGGCCCCGCCCCCTTTGGGATCGGTGGTGGTGGAGATCTACACCGCCATCCCCGCCCTCGCCGCGATGCGCAGCGCCGGGCGTTCCAAGATCCGCGACGGTGCCGATCTCGACGCCGCGCTCGCCGTGCTCGGCGCCGAGCCAAGCGGCCTTGCCGGCGCGATTGACGATCACAGCGCCGATGCCTTGCTTAGCGCCGCCTGGTTGCGCCGCCACGCGGGCGATGCCGGGTTGTGGCACCCGCAAGCGCTGACCCCGCAGGTCGCCCGAACGGAGGGCTGGACCTTCGGCGCGGCTTAGCTCACAACTCGATCCAGAAGAGGGATGCCCCTCGTCGGGCAGGCCCCTTTTCTTTCGCGAAACAGGGGGACACCATGAAGATCAAGACCACGCTGCTGGCGGGGATCGCCTGCCTGGGCCTTACCGCCTGTGCCACGTCTACCCCGTCCTCCCACCACACCGCCGCCGATCCGGCCGGAATCTCGCAGGCCCGCACTGCCCAGCAGCCCTGGAAGGATTTCGTGCAGTCCACCATCGACCAGTGGTTCGCGCTCGATCCCGCGTTTGCGGTCTATCAGGGCGATCACCGCTTCGACGGCAAGCTGCCTGACTGGAGCGAGGCGGGCATCGCCCGGCGGGTGGCATTCCTGCGCTCTGTCGTCCAGGACGCCGGGGGCTACGCCGACCTTTCTCCGCAGGAAGCAATGGAGCGTGACAGCCTGGTCGCTTACGCGCGGGGCGAGTTGTTCTGGATCGTCGACGCCGACCGCCCGCACCTCAGCCCGTCATGGTACATGGGGGGCGGCCTGGACCCCAACGTTTACGTCAGCCGCGAATATGCCGACAAGCCGACGCGGATGCGGGCGATGATCGCCTTCTTCAACGCCATTCCCCAGGCTGCCGCCAACATCCGCGCGAACCTGCGCACTCCCCTACCGGCCAGCTTCATCAAGCTGGGTGTCGCGGGCTTCGGTGGCTTTGCCGAATACTACAAGGGAGATGCCCGCGCTGCCTTCGCCGACGTGCAGGATGCCGCGCTCCAGGCCGAATTCGCCGCCGCCTCTGAAAAGGCTTCCTCCGCAATGGCTGGTCTTGCCACCTGGCTGAAAAGCCAGGAAGCCGCAGCCACGCAGGACTATGCCATGGGCCCGGACCGCTTCGCGCGCATGCTCAAGGAGACCGAGGGCGTCGACATCACGCTCGACGAATTAGAGGCGATCGGCCGCGCCGACCTCAAGCGCAACCAGGAAGCGCTGAAGCGCGCCTGCGCCAGCTATGCGCCCGGCCGTACGGTCGGCCAGTGCCTGGACAAGCTGAACGAGGAAAAGCCTGCCGAAGGCCCGGTCGCCGCGGCCACCCGGCAGATCCCCGCGCTCACCGCCTTCGTTCGCGCCAGGGACCTCGTCACGATCCCCGGCACCGAGCAGGCGCTGGTTCGCGAAAGCCCGCCCTACAACCGCCAGAACAGCGCCTACATCGATCCCGCCGGCCCTTACGAAAAGGGCATTCCCTCCATCTACTACATCTCCCCGCCGGACCCGTCCTGGCCGAAGGAGAAGCAGCAGGACTACATCCCGGGCAAGAACGACTTGTTGTTCACCAGTATCCACGAGATCATGCCGGGTCACTTCCTGCAGTTCCTGCATTCGAACCGCGCGCCTTCGTGGGTGGCGCGGGTCTTCGTGCCTTATGCTTTTGCGGAAGGCTGGGCGCATTATACCGAGGAGATGATGTGGGAGGCTGGCTATGGCGACGGTGACCCAGGCGTCCATGTCGGCCAGATCTCCAACGCCCTGCTGCGCGATTGCCGTTTCCTCTCTGCCGTGGGTCTTCACGCGCGGGGGATGACGCAGGCCCAGTCGCAAGAGATGTTCGAGAAGGAGTGCCACCAGGTGGAAGGCACCGCCGAGCAGCAGGCCGCGCGCGGTACCTACGACCCGGCCTATCTTAACTACACGCTGGGCAAGCTGATGATCCGCCAGCTGCGCGAGGACTGGACCGCCTCGCGGGGTGGCAAGACCGCATGGAAGGCGTTCCACGACGGCTTCCTCAGCTATGGCGGCGCCCCCATCCCGCTGATCCGCCAGGCGATGATGAACGAACCCGCACCACGCGCGGTGTTCTAAACTCTTCTTGCCGCGGCAAAGCAGCCGGGGCGACGGGAACGCGGGCAGCGCCCCCTCCCGCCCCGGCTGCATTAGCTCCCGCCACCGGCGCACCCGCCGGTGCCTCATGCCGCCGCGAAAGTAAGCGCCTCGATCTTGTTCCCGTCCGGATCGCGGACAAAGGCGGCGTAGTAGTTCGCGTCATACTCAGGTCGCAGCCCCGGCGGCCCGTCGCTTACTGCGCCATGGGCCAAAGCGATGCGGTAGAACGCGTCCACCACCCCCCGGCTTTCCACCTCAAAGGCGACATGCGCGCCGTTCCCGGCGCTCGCAGGAGCCCCGTCAGCTGGCAGGTTGAGGCTGAACACGGTGATACCCGCCCCATATCCCACCGCGCCGTCCACATCGAGCGTCCGGCGCAGGCCCAGTGCGGCCATCACCGGATCATAGAACGCCCGCGCCCCTGCGAGGTCGCGCGTCCCCAGCGAGACATGGTGCAACATGCTCCCGAAGCGCGCTCTGCGCCGAAGAGTTCCCGATGGAGCGCGCATGGCTGCCCGCCCCGTCCCAAACTATGGCGTAAGCTGGTGAAACTTCGCCTAGGTGTTTTAGTCCCCGCGGGCCAGCATGTCGTTGCGAGTTCCGCCGAGCGTTTGGGGCTCGGTCAAGTCGACAACATGGACGCTCAACTTGCCCATCCGCTTGGCGATACGGCTACCAGAGGGCGATCCCATCTGCGCACGCACAGTGAAGCGGTCGACACGATAAACGCCCGGATGACCCGCCTCCACCGCGAGGGGCACGTAGCGGCGCTCATTGACCTGGCGCAGGATCCCCGGCTCCCACTGCCCCAGCCCCGAACTGCGCAGAAGTGCCACACCTGCGGTCCGCCCGTCGGGCCTGATCCAATAGCCGACATCGGCAAACCGGATCGCGGAATCATGCGCAGGATCCCGCTCCATGCCGAAGCGCGTAGGGCTGATATTCTCGACCGGGGGGGCAAATAGCAGCTTGGGCTGTTCTGATGCCGATTGCCGCAGTCGCGCCGCCAACGCATCCACCGCGCCGTCCTGTCCGCGCCCGCGTGCTATCCGCATTCGCACGATCTCGCGTGCTTCCACCATTTGCCTGTTATCCACCCCTGCCAAGGCGACCGCTTCATCCGCCCGCCGCGTCGCTTCCTGGTCTCGGCCCGAAGCAAGCGCCAGTTGCGCGCGCCGCATTGCAGCCTCCGCGGCCAACGCCACTTGGCCAGTTTCCGAAGCCTTGCGCTGGACGCGGCCATAGATCGCTTCGGCCAGTGAATCCCGGCCCTGCCCCACCATGTTATCGCCAAAGGCTAGCTCCCGGCGCAGCGTCACCGCGTTTCCGTCACCCAGATGACGGCGCAGCACGACCACGTCGTTGCGGGCCGCCGAAAACCACAACCCGGTGTTCCCCTCATGCTCCGCCACCGTCGCCAGGGTCCCGTAGAGGCTCGCCACCGCCTCCGGCAATTCACTGGCATGCTGACGATTGCGACGGATCGCGCCTTGCAACGTCTCGCGCGCATCGGTGTAGCGCGCTTGCGCAAATTGCTGTGCCGCAGCCTGCAAGGACGCCTCGATCTCTTCCCCCGGTGGGCAACCGCGCGCCTTGCACGCGACAAGATCGTCCTCCGCTCGACGGCCGATCACCACTAGATCACCAGCCGCAGAATGCCCCACAGGCACGTCCACCGACGGCGGGGGCGCATTGACGCTCTGGGCCAGCAGGAGCAGCAGGTGGCTCAGCATATCTCCCCTTCCTTCCGCGATCGCATGAGGCGCGGCACGGCGCGAACCTAACGCATGGATCCCGCCAGCGATCCCGCTCATTTATCCGGGGTATCGTGGAGACCCGCATCATGGCTGACTTCGACCTGTATTACTGGCCGCTGCCTTTCCGCGGTCAGTTCGTTCGCGCCATCCTGGCGTATGGCGGCAAGACCTGGAACGAGCACGACAGCGTCGACAACGCCGCCCTGATGGCACGTCCTCCCGCCGACCAGCCGGTCCCTTTCATGGGCCCGCCCGTGCTGATCGACACCGCCAGCGGCTTCGCGCTCTCGCAAATGGCCGCCATCGCGATCTACCTTGGCGAGGAGTTGAACCTCGTTCCCGCATCCGCGCAGGCGCGCGCGCTCAGCGCCAAGGTGGTGAACGACGCCAACGACGTGATCGACGAGCTTACCTTGAACGGCGGCCAGCAGATGTGGACGCAGGAGAAATGGAACGCCTTCGTGCCGCGTCTGCAGCGATGGATGCAGATATTTGAGGCGCTGGGTACGCGGCACGGCATGACCGCGGACAGCGGCTTCATCCTCGGCACCCCGGATCCCGGCGTCGCCGACATCGTCACCGCCACGCTCTGGGCCACCATGGCCGACCGCTTCCCCGCGATCGCCACCCTGCTGGAGCGAACCGTCCCGGCCGTGGCCGGCCTCACGCGCCGCGTCCAGTCCCTCCCGCCCCTCGCGACGCTCCGCCAGCGAACCTTCCAAGCGCACGGCGATGCCTACTGCGGCGGCGACATCGAAGCCTCGCTGAGACGGGTGCTGGACTAAGCGTGCCGGAAGGTAGCGGTTTTGGGCCAGGCCGGGACCGCCTCGCGCCCTCACCCCATCTCGAACGCAGTGCGATTGCGGCCCAGCGCCTTGGCCTTGTACAGCGCCTGGTCCGCTCTTGAGAGCAGATCCTCCAGCTTCACATCGGCGGCCAGGCAGCAAGTCGAGCCGATGCTGAGTGTCACGTTGATCAGCCGGCCATCGTCCAGCGCGACAGGGTTCTCCTCCACCGAGCGGCGAATGCGCTCGGCGACGGAGCGGGCCTGCGAGGGTGAACAGGCGGGCATGAACACCGCAAACTCCTCGCCGCCCAATCGGCCGAGCACGTCCGCCTCCCGGATCGCGGCCCCGATACGCGCGGCGGTCGCGGCCAGGACCTTGTCGCCCACGGGATGACCATAGCCGTCGTTGATCGCCTTGAAGTGATCGACATCCAGCATCATCAGCCCCACGGGGCCCGGGGCGCGCGAGCCGCCCAGCGACTGAGCCGTCGCCTCCAGGAACGCCCGCCGCGTCAGCACGCCGGTCAGTTCGTCCTCGGTCGCTCGCCGGCTGAGTTCGCGCGCGAGCTTCTCGCGCTCCTCTGCCAGCAGGTAAGTGGCGTGAACGTCCGTGCTGGTGCCGAACCAGCGGGTCACGCGGTTGGCCTCGTCGCGGATCGGCAGGGCCATCACCCGCAGCCAGCGGAACTCGCCCGAATGGTGCCGGAAGCGGTAATCCAGGTCATACGGCTGGCCGGTACGCAAGGCGTGGTTCCAGATCGAGGACACCATCTCGCGATGTTCGGGATAGACCAGCGTCTTCCAGGTATTCTCGTCGATCTCCTCGGGGGAAAGACCGGTGAATTCGTTCCAGCGGCGCGAGAAGTAATCATGGCGGCCGTCGGCATCGCAGCTCCACACGATCTGCGGCAGCGCTTCTGTCAGGGTCTGGAACTGGAACCGACTGTCAGCCAGCGCCGATGCGGTCTCCATCTGGTCGGTCACGTCTACCAGCACCCCCAGCAGCCGCACGCCCTCGCCATCGTCTTCAACGACGGGCTTGGCCGAAGCGATCACCCAGCGAGTGACGCCGCTCGCATCGACCAGCCGGTGGCGGCAGCGATAAGGGGCGCCCGTGGTGGCCGCCTTCGCGAGCCCGGCCTCCACCTCGCCGCGATCATCGGGGTGGATCAGGTCCACATAGCGGCCCACGTCGACGCCCGCGGCGCCCGCCGCCGCCGACAGGCCGAACATGCGCGCGACATTGGCGTCCGCAGTGCAGACGCCGGTGGCATAGTCGAGCGTCCAGATGCCGACCATGCCGGAGCCGTCCAGGCCCAGGCGCAGGCGCTGCTCGGATTCCGACAGTTCGCGAATACGCTCGCCCAGCGCGGTGACATCGCTCGCCACCCACAGCACGCCCACCACGGCCCCGCCCTCGCCCTGCAGCGGCGTGAACTCAAGGTTGAACCAGCTGGCGCCCGCGCCGTCGGTGTTCAGGCGGATGAGTTCGCGGGGCGAGGTCAGCGGCTGGCCGCTCAGCGCCTGCGCCAGCACGGTGGTCCACAAGTCCGCCCGCGAAGGCATCACCTCGATCACCGAGCGCCCGTTGATCGCGCCCGCTTCCTTGGCAAACAAGGTCTCGGCCGCGCGATTGGCGAAGAGCATACCGCGGGGGCCGATCATCACCGCCATCGGCACCACGGAGAGTGCAGCACCGCGCACCATCGCCGCCAGGGCGGGCTCCGCGCCGGCCAGCACCTGCTGGTCTAGCTGGCCGGAGCCGGGCTGCGCCTGCGGCGTTTCGGCCGGCTGGATTTCGGCCGGCGGGGTTTGGTTCGCATCCGGCTCCGGATGTTCCATCATAGCCTCCCGTCCCGACCGCGCGGGACCCTTGGCCAGCCGCCGGTGATCCGCACAGGATCCGGCATGACGGGCCAGCGATAGTGGCCTGCATCGCCGCCGAGGATGGCAGCAGCAGCGACCGTCGTCAGTTAGAGCCCGATCAAGCCGAAGCGCTGCGAAGAAGAGCGCGCAAGAAAGAGCATGGTAGAAACAGCCACGTAGAAACGCGTATAGCGGCTTCTTTGTTGCCTTGCCGATCCAGTACAGACGGAGTGGAGGCCCCTGCGGTCATACTGTCAAGCTTGCCGCACCTGCCTGAAGGAACCGAAGCGGCGGAGTTCCAATTTACGGGCGAGCGCCCGACGGCAGCCGCCTCACCGCTTGCGCAACACCGGTACTTCACGGCGAAAAACAGGAAGGCTAGGCGGCACACCGCCGGTATTTGCACGAGGCTTCCCGGGATCGTCGCCTGCCGGGACCGAACTTACACCGAAGGCATCCTTGGCGCATCTTTCTGTCGCCCAGGAGGCATTACCGGTCACGACATGGCACGGTCCTTCTGTTAACGAATCGCTCCATGCAATTATCGAACTTTCGCTTACCCCTCGCCTGGCTGACCGTGGGGGCGACCATGCTTGCCCCGACGATCGCCCCCGCTGCCCTTCCGCTCGCCGCCGCCGGCCTGCTTTTCGTCTGGCTTCTCGGCATCATCCTGTGGTCCGCATTCGGCGTGGTCCACGAGGCGGAAGAGCTTGCCGAGATCCTGGGCGAGCCTTTCGGTACGCTCATCCTCACGCTGTCGATCGTCATTATCGAGGTCGCGCTGATCTCGGCGGTGATGCTCAGCAGCGACGCTGTTCCGACGCTGGGGCGCGACACGATGTTCGCGGTGCTGATGATCGTGCTCAACGGCGTGGTCGGGCTCGGTCTGCTGATCGGCGGCCTGCGCCATCACCAGCAGAGCTTCAACCTGCAGGGCGCCAGCGCCTACCTTGCCGTCACCATCCCGCTGGCGGTCATCGCGCTGGTCCTGCCCAACTTCACCGTCTCCAGCACCGGCGGGACGCTCTCGGTCACGCAGTCGATCCTGTTCTCGCTGCTGACGATCACCTTGTACGGCCTGTTCCTCTGGCTCCAGACCGGCCGCCACCAGGGCTTCTTCCAGCCCGCCGGGGTGAGCGGAAAGGTGGAGGACGCCAGCCCGCTGCCGCACCCCGGCCCCACCCCCAGCCGCAGCAGCCTGATGCGCCACGTGCTGCTGCTGCTCGCCAACATCCTGCCGATCGTCATCCTCTCGAAGAGCCTGGCCAAGCTGCTGGACGCCGGCATCGCCGCGCTGAACGCACCTACGGCGCTGGGCGGCATCATCATCGCGATGATCGTCTTCACGCCCGAAGGCATCTCGGCGCTGCGGGCGGTCGCGGCCAACCAGCTCACCCGCGCGATCAACTTGTGCCTGGGCGCCGCAGCCTCCACCCTCGGTCTTACGGTACCCGCGGTGCTGCTGATCGGCCTGATCATCGACCAGCCGGTCATCCTGGGCCTGTCAGCGGCCAACATGGTCCTGCTGAGCGCCACCCTGGTCCTCAACGGCATCACCTTCTCGGGCGGTCGCACCACGGCGCTCGAGGGCGCGGTGCACTTGTCGCTCTTCGCGGTGTTCCTGATCCTGGTCTTCAGCCCCTGACGGCCAGGCCGGGGTGGAGCCCTGGACGTCTACAAGATCATCGACGAGATCACTCGAAGAGAGGCTTGGGGCTAAAAGCGCCTAGCGAAAGTTGGAGCCGGGGCTGCGGCCCCTCCGCAGAGTACTGAACGCACTTACGGAT
>Ga0233380_1001430_pt1 | contig 10702 bp, 6 predicted proteins | sample ElkDunMinimDraft_9_FD_191541 | JGI IMG/M metagenome (GOLD analysis project Ga0233380, IMG submission 191541) | Fecal eukaryotic communites from dung pellets of Tule Elk in California, USA - Elk Dung F36 | ecosystem: Host-associated > Mammals > Digestive system > Large intestine > Fecal | place... | reverse complement strand
CGAAGCGGATCTCGTGCAGGCCGCCTGCGTCGACGGCGGGCACCAGGGCCGCTGCGCGCTGCAGGTTCATGATGTCGACGTCGTAGTCGCGGACGTTCTCTTCCAGGGCGCGGGCCAGCTTCGGCCCTTCGGTCGCCGCCACGGAGATCAGGTTCTCGATGCCCATGGTGTCCAGCACCTGGCCGCCGAAGCGCTCTGCAGCAACGCCTGTGCGGATGCCTTTGCGCGCCGCATAGATGGCACCAGCGGCGCCCGCAGGGCCGCCGCCGACCACGAGCACGTCAAAGGGCTCGCGTTCACTGACTTTCTGCGCGTCACGGATGGCAGCACGAGTGTCGACCTTGGCCAGAATCTCCTCGACGCTCATGCGGCCCTGGGCAAAGGGTTTGCCATTCAGGTAAACCGACGGCACCGACATGATCTGGCGTTCGTCCACCTCTGCCTGGAACAGCGCGCCATCGATTGCCACGTGGCGCACATTCGGGTTGAGGACCGCCATCAGGTTCAGCGCCTGGACCACATCGGGACAGTTCTGGCAGGACAGTGAGTAATAGGTTTCGAACAGGAAATTGCCTTCGATCGCGCGGACCTGGTCTGCGACGTCGTCGGTGATGCGGGCGGGGTGTCCGCCAACCTGCAACAGGGCGAGCACCAACGAGGTGAACTCGTGCCCCAGCGGAATGCCGGCGAAACGCAGGCTGATGTCTGTATCGGCTCGCTGCAGCGCGAAAGAAGGCACACGGGGGTCGGTGCCGTCGCTGCGCAGTGTGATCTTGTCTGTAAGCCCGGCAATGGTTTCCAGCAGGCTCCACAATTCCCTGGATTTATCCGAATCATCAAGCGATGCCACCATTTCGAAAGGCCGCTGGACTCGCTCCAGATAGGATTTCAACTGAGTCTTCAATGTTTCATCAAGCATGGTATGTTCTCGAATGTGCTTCACAGCGCTGCAGGGATTTGCCGAAAGAGGCCCGCTCCGGGTGGAGCGGGCGGGTCTTGCAGGTCGCCTTAGATCTTGCCGACCAAGTCGAGGGAAGGAGCGAGGGTCGCTTCGCCTTCCTTCCATTTCGCCGGGCAGACTTCGCCTGGATGGTCAGCCACGTACTGGGCAGCCTTGATCTTGCGCAGCAGCTCCTGGGCATCACGGCCGATACCGCCCGCAGTGATTTCCACGATCTGGACGCGGCCTTCGGGGTCGATGACGAACGTGCCGCGCTCTGCGAGGCCATCCGCTTCGATCATGACTTCGAAGTTGCGGCTGATTGCACCGGTGGCGTCACCGAGCATCGGATACTGGATCTTGCGGATGGTGTCGGAACTGTCGTGCCATGCCTTGTGGGTGAAATGGGTGTCGGTGGAGACCGAATAGATTTCCACGCCACGCTTGCGGAATTCTTCGTAGTTGTCAGCCAGGTCGCCGAGCTCGGTAGGACACACGAAAGTGAAGTCTGCAGGATAGAAGAACACTACAGACCATTGGCCACGCAGGTTAGCATCAGTCACTTCGATGAAAGACCCGTTGTGAAACGCAGTAGTTTTGAACGGCTTGACTTCGGTATTAATGAGGGACACTTGGTTGAACTCCTTTGGGTTGGTAATAATTGACGAAGGGAATGATACGGGCCGCAGTACGTTTTTGAAAATATATTGTTGCTACCGTAACGATAATTTTTTTAACTCACATGCCCCGCCCTTCAGGGGAAAGGAGCAGTGGGTCGCCCTTTGCGCCGGCCTGATTTGGTGACCGGCCGCGGCTGGTGGAGACTATATGGGGATACACAAAGAGACCACAGGGAGGAAATCAGTGTGATTATTAAATTCCAGAGTGAAGATTCCGGCGAGTTCGTGATGCTCAGCCACGTCGCGGAACCCCTGCTGAAGATGATGGGGACCAGCGGCGGCAACGAAGGGGCGGTGAGCGGAGACAATCTGTCTACAGCGCTCAGCCGGCTCGAAGCTTCCCTGCAGCATCGCGCCGAACCGGCAGAGGATGGGGCAGACGAGGAGGACGAAGAAGCCGAAACCCCGGTGGCGCTGTCCACCCGCGCCACGCCGCTGTTGCAGATGCTCAGAACCGCCGCGGAGAACGACGGCTACGTCATGTGGCGACCGGAGTAGGCCCAGGCAACACGGACGGCGCTGACGCCGTCCCCGCAGTCAGGATGCCTTATCGCTCGGTTTACGGCGCTTGCCCTTGTCTTTGTCCACCCGTTTGCTCTTGGGCTTGGTGCGCACTCTCGCCGCAACCTCTCCCTCAGCCGCAGGCGTTGCTGCCCGTGGGCTGGCGCCGAGGCTGGGGAAGCGCTCCAGCACCTCGCGGGTGATGTCCTTGCTCTCGACAACCGGTCGCCCTTCGCCACCGCGCGAGGACGCATCAGCCTTATGCTCTGGGGCAGCCGCCGTTTTCTTGAAGCCTGCTTTCTTTGCGTCAAACTTCTTTTCGTCAGTCTTCTTGAACTCTGACTTTTTGAAGTCTGGCTTCTTGAATTCTGATTTCTTGAACTCTGATTTCTTGAACTCTGATTTCTGGAAGTCGGGCTTTGATTCTGGCTTTTTGAACTCTGTTTTCTTGAATTCGGGCTTTGATTCAGGCCGGGCTGCTTCGGGCTTCTTGAACTCCGACTTCTTGAACTCCGACTTCTTGAACTCCGACTTCTTGAACTCCGACTTCTTGAATTCTGATTTCTTGAACTCGGGCTTCGAGAATTCTGGCTTAGAAGACTCGGGCTTCGAAAACTCTGGTTTAGAAGACTCTGGCTTGGAGAACGCTGGTTTACCGCCGGCAGCGGCTACCTGCTCGATTTTCAACGGCTTGTTGCGCACACGGGTCTTGGCCAGTATGTGCATGGTCTCGGGTGGCATTCCGGCTGGCAGATCCACCGTGCAGTAATCGTCATAGATGCGGATGTGGCCAATGTAGCGGCCTTCGATCTGCGCTTCGTTGGCAATGGCGCCCACCACCTCGCGTGGTGTCACCCCATCGGCATGGCCCACATGAATACGGAAGCGCTCCATGCGGACATCGGGAAAATCACGCAGCGGTTTGGCACGCCCGTCTTCCTCGGATGAGTGCTCGTGGCGCGGGCGGCGCTCCGAGCGGCCATCTTCGTTGAGCATCTGCTCGAACTGCGTATCGGAGCTGGCGCGGGTTGCGCGTGCTCTGCCCGCAGATGGCTGGCGAGAAGGAGCCTCCTTCCATTCATCCCTGCCCGTCGGGGTACTGCGCGGGCGGCGTGATTCCGCCTCGGCTATCGCGGGCTCCAGAGGGCGATCTTTCTGCAGCAGAAAGGCCATGGCCGCCCCTACCTGCGCCGCGTCACAGCTGTGCTCCTCGCACAACTCAGTCACCAGCGTGCGGAAGAAGTCCAGGTTGCCGCTGCGAATTGTCTCGCTGATGCCTTCCTTGAACGCGGCACTGCGCTTCTCGATCAGCTCGCCACGGGTGGGCAGCTCCATCTGGGTAATTTTCTTGCGGGTGGTCTTCTCGATGGATTGCAGCAGGCGACGCTCACGAGGGGCCACGAACAGGATCGCCTTGCCACTGCGTCCGGCGCGACCGGTACGGCCAATGCGGTGTACATAGGCTTCGTCGTCGTAGGGAATATCGTAGTTCATCACGTGGCTGAGGCGCTCCACGTCCAGTCCGCGCGCAGCCACATCGGTGGCCACCAGGATATCGATGTGGCCCGACTTCAGCTGCTCGATCGTGCGGGTGCGGATAGCCTGGTTCATGTCCCCGTTAAGAGGCGAGGCCGCAAAACCACGGGCACTGAGCTTGTCAGCCAGATCTACTGTGCTGGTCTTGGTGCGCACAAAGATGATCATGCCGTCGAACTCTTCCACTTCCAGAATACGGGTCAGCGCATCCAGCTTGTTGGTGCCCTGCACCAGCCAGTAGAACTGTTCGATATTCTCATTGGTGGTGATGGCAGTCTGAATGCGTATTTCTTCGGGGTTATCGAGATACTTTTCGGCAACGGCCCGGATCTGTGGTGGCATGGTGGCGGAAAACAGCGCGACCTGACGCCCTTTTGGCGTGGTTGCCAGGATGGTTTCGACATCGTCGATAAAGCCCATGCGCAGCATTTCGTCCGCCTCATCCAGTACCAGCGTCTTCAGCTGGGTCAGATCGACAGTGCGGCGATTGAGGTGGTCCAGCAGCCGGCCTGGGGTTCCCACCACGACCTGTGCGCCTCGGCGCAGGCCGCTGAGCTGGCGCCCCATCTCCTGACCGCCATAGATGGGCAGGACCTGAAATCCGCGCATACCGGCCGCGTAGGTCTGGAAAGCCTCCGCCACCTGGATCGCCAGCTCGCGCGTAGGGCACAGCACCAGCGCCTGAACGTGTTTCTGGCTCAGATCGATTCCCGCCAGAATGGGCAGGGCAAAGGCCGCAGTCTTGCCGGTGCCGGTCTGGGCCATGCCGACCACATCACGCCCCTGCAGGAGGATGGGGATCGTTGCCTGCTGGATCGGCGACGGCTTTTCGTAGCCTACCCTGCTCAGGGTTTCCTGCAGGGATGAGGGAAGATCGAGCTCAGCGAAACTGAGTTCCGGACGGGTACTGGATGACATATCGGGCCTTGTATGCTGGTGCGGTAATGGTTGCGTAGCGGAAAGCGTAACGACTGACGCGGAAACTGTATGCGGAGAGCAGCTGAAATTCAAACGGGCGGCGATTATACGTCAATGGCCCGCAAGGAGCCAGCGTCAATCATCTTCTGTGCAGGTAGCGGACCGCCCGGTCGGGAAAGTCGGTGAAAACACCATCCACCCCGGCCTGTTCGTAGAACAGCGCCAGCAGATGGTCGAAATCACGGGCGTAAGGGGGCACCTGCCCCTCATCCAGGCGGAAGGTATAGGGGTGAACCTGCAGGCCCTGGGCGTGGGCATGGCTGACCAGGTCGCTGATGCGCAGATCGTGGAAGGGGGCGTTATAGGCGATGATCATGCCCTTCTCCGGACCCAGGCCATCGGCATGCCGGGCGATTTCCCGGATACCCTCTGCGGTCTGCATCCAGCTGTTTTCCGCCCCGCCATCCAGCAGTTGCACCAGCTTCAGGTCTACGCCCAGCGCCGGCAGCACCTCGTGGCGAAGCCTTTTCAGTTCCTCGAAATCGAAGGTCTGCACGAAGACCTTATCGCTGCGCGTGGTGTAGCCGTAATCCCTGAGAACGGCGATGACCGCACTGCCGAGGTCCTTGCCCTCAGCGTGGAAGAAGGCAGGTGACTTGATCTCGGGATAGATCCCGACATCTGCGCCGGTGGAGTGATTGAGCCCCTGTATCAGCTCGATCTCCTGCGCCAGGGTGTGAATCCGGAAGGTGGACAGGCCCACGGGAAAGCGGCCAGGGTATATCGCCTGGCGCGAGTCACCCACCTGCCGGGCGCCCTCGGTGACCTCCAGCGACTGGATCTCGGCCAGCGTGAAGTCGACGACGTAGTGCAGGCCATCCTCACGACTGCGACCCGGAAAGCGGGTGGCGACGTCCGTGGTCCTGTCCAGGGTGATGTCGTGCATGACCACGAGTTGGTCATCGCGGGTCATCACCACATCCTGCTCAAGAAAGTCCGCCCCCATCGCATAAGCCATCGCCTTGGAGGCCAGCGTGTGCTCCGGCAGATAGCCGCTGGCCCCACGATGGGCGATCACGACGCCTCGCGTATCAGCATCGACTCCATCAGCAGCGGCATCTGTAGCAGCATTTGTAGAGAGAACTACCATGGCCAGGATTCCAGCAAGCAGGCGCAAAGGCATCGTGATTCCCGATCAGCAACGAAACCACGAGCCTAAGTCACCAGTGTGTCAGTGATATGACGACAGGAGCACTGCGGCGTTGCCGAAGCAGCGCTCCGCGGTGGCCGATCTCAGCTGCCCAGGCGGTAGCGCAGCTTGATCACCCAGTTGTCGACGATTGGCTCTGTCCAGGCGTGCTCAAACATGCCGTAGTACTCATCCTCGTAGTCCCGCGCCAGGTTGCCCCCGCGCGTGTAGACGAAGAACAGGTCCGACAGCGGGGCGATTTCCCAGCGGTAGCGGGCCTGGAAGCTCATGCGGCTGACGGCGAAGTCATCGCTTCCTGCCGTCACGTCGCCTGTTTCATTCAGGTGCTCCACCCGTGCGGCGTTAACCTGATAGAAGCGATCCTCGAAGGCCTTGATGCCGGTCCACTGCAGGCTGAAGCGCAGCTGCTGCTTGGCGGTGATAAAGTAATCCATCTCCAGTTTCGGTGACCACTCGTTGGCCTCAAAAGAGGTCATGCGGCCCCCGCCCTGATGAATGAGCCACGCCTCGCGATCAACATACTTGGTGCTGAAGTCCATCGAGAAACTGGCCGTAGGGTTCCAGGTCACCCCCGCTGTATAGCTGAAGTTCTGCTTGCCCAGATCCTCTTCGGCGCTGTTCAGGGTGGCATAGACGGAAATGGGCCGGGCGCGGTCGCTGCGCCAGGTGCTGTCAACGCCCCAGCGATGGGGAATCTTGTAGGTGCCATTGCCCCGACTCAGGCGGTCGTCGACACGCGGCGGATAGTAGCGCAGGTTGGAACTCAGCGTGGAGTTGTTCAGGAAGGTCATGTTCTGGGCGAAGAACAGCCCCAGCCGCACCGGCCGGCCATCCGTATTCCACTGGTTGATGACGCTGACAGAGCGGGTGCGGGTGCGCAGGCCGGGCACATTGGAGTCAGTCAGCTGCAGGCGATAATCGAGCTGCACATGGTCGTTGCGCTGCACATAACCGATATCGTTGAGCTCCAGGGTGTCGTCCAGGTAGGTGCCGGTAAAGGTGTGCTGGACGCCGCGCTGGGGACGATAGTCCACGTCGAAGAATCCCCCTTGTCCGGTGACTCCCTGCACGTCGCTGAACATCATCTGGCCCTCGGCCACCCAGCGGTTGTCGGCAGAAAAGTAGTGCATGTCGACCGCATTGACCATCGCATCCCGGTCGGGGTGTGACAGATCGGTGCCCAGCCAGCCAATGGCGCGTCGGCCACCCGCGTTGGTATCTTCATAGAGCACGCGCCCGATGGCGAAATCCCGGCCCTCGGCTTCGATGTTGACACGGCTGCCATCGGCACGATAACCCCGCAGCACCGAGTCATCTTCCGATGCCATCAGCGTACCATAGCGCCAGTTGCCACTCTGGCCGGTAAACTTCACCGCGCCGAGCAGGTCGGAGGGACGGGTCACATCCGTCCCGATCACTCTCACGTCGGACGGGATGTCGTAGATTGCCTGGGTGCCAATGCGGCGGGTGTTCAGCAGGGTGGTCGGCCCGAAGCCGCCCCCTCGCTGCCGCTGGGAGGCGGTGAAGACGTCCTGCCCTTCAAGGAAGAACGGGCGCTTCTCTTCAAAGAAGGTCTCGAAGGCGCCGAGATTCACCACCACGTCATCAGATTCGACGGTGCCAAAATCCGGATTCAGTGTCGCGGAAAGCTGCATGTTGGAACTGGGCCGCCAGTACACATCTGCGCCTACCCGGTAATCCGTCTCGTTCTTCATGTCGTCGAAGGTGGCGGAGGTGTAGGGATAGAAGGTGAACTGGGTGGCGGGGTTGACGTCGGTCAGCTCGTACTTCTGGAAGGCCGACAGGTATTCGCTGTTGGTTTCCGGCAGCGCGGGCCACGACCAGGTCTCGTTCATGGAGGCCACCATGCGCTCCGTGTACAGACCGATGCGACGGGTCGGGCCGGAGGCGGGCAAGGTCATCATCGACCAGGGCACAAAAATCTCGGCGACCCAGCCTTCGTCCGTTTCCCGCGCGATGGCATCCCAGGGGCCGTCCCACTGGCGGTTGATCTCGCGCTCCGGCAGGATGGTGCCGTCGGAAAGCGTGCCGCCCAAATTGATGCGCATCATGTAACCATACAATCCCTCGCCCGAGGGGTCGATGGAGAGTACATAGCCGTCGCGGAAGATGCCTGTGTCCCTTGAGCTGCGACGCGCCACCAGCGTTTCGGGGGCCTGGTAGTTCATCACTCCCACGTACAGGCCGCGGGAGTTGTAGAAGATGCGGGTGTGGGTCTCCAGGGATGCCGCTTCCAGCGTGTCAGGGCTGACGACGCGCATCGCGTCCATCACCGGTACGCGATTCCACACCTCCTCGTCGAGGACACCATCCAGCCGGATCCGCGATTCACTGTCCGGCATGCGGGTCAGGGGTGGGGCTGAGGTGCCCGACTGGGCATGAGCATGAGGCAAGGCAAGAGGCAGGGCAAAGCAGGAGACCAGCAACAGCAAACAGCCACGGCGGGCAGTGGGACAATCGTTCATGGTGTGCGCACTCGGCAATTATTGTTTTCGCGGCGGATAATACCAGTTGTGCCAGAGGAGGAAAGCACCGGCCCGCTACTTATAACAAAGCATTACATTTGGGGGCTGTAGCGGTGAGGGCTGCCACAATTGATCAGAATTGCTCCCTGCATTGCCACGATTTTTTCACTCTGCTGGCTGGGGGCTGGGGTTTAATGTCCCCTCACCCATCCAGCGGAGCCACAGTCACCATGAGATTTTTCAGACGTCGCCTCAACCCGATCTTCATCGAAGATGAGGAGCCGTATGATTGGGGCAGGCAACACAGCGTCGGGCCAAAGGTGCTTTTCATCGTCATCACCTTCAGCACCGTCATGAGCGTCCTGTACTTTTTCCTGCAATAAACGTATCCCTCACCGAGCCTTGAGCACCGCCTCCACCGTGATCGTGTCATCGCCGCGCCTGACGACCAGCGTCACCTCGTCGCCAGGGGCGGATGCACGGAGCATGTTCGAATAGCCCTGCAGGTCGGCGATGGACTGGCCGTTGTACCGCAACAACACATCACCTGCCTGCAGCCCTGCCTCCTCGCCGGCGCTGCCGGGGGTGCTGCCCGAAATCTGCACGCCCTCCCCGGCGTAGTTGAACTCGGGGATGGTGCCCAGCGACGCCGCACGCTCACCGCTGACAGCCGTGGCATCGCGCACCGGGGCGTTGCTGAGATTCACCCGCAGGGGCTGCTCGCGGTCGGCCAGATAAACCATGGCTTCCTCCACCCACAGGGCGATGTCTGACATCCCTGCCAGATCCAGCTTCTCCGGACTGTCGCCTGGCTGGTGGTAATCGGTGTGGACACCGCTGAACAGGTGGATCGCCGGAATACCCGCCTCCAGAAAGCTGACATGGTCGCTGCCGGCCACTGACTGCGCTGGAAACTGTGACGGCACCCCGATGGTGAAGCCAATGCCCTGGGCCATGAACGGCCACTCGTAGGCACTGTCGGAGGCAAACACCTGCAGCGTGCGCCCTTCCAGGCGACCGACGCTGTCGAGATTGATCATCGCCAGCATATCCTCCTGACGGAAACCGGCGGGCGGGTTGGCGACGAAGTGACGGGAACCCACCAATCCGGACTCCTCTGCCGTGAAGGCGACGAAGATGATCGACCGTCGGGGCGCGAAGGATTTCCGGAGCTTGCTGGCCACCTCGATGAGGATGCTGACGCCGGAGGCATTGTCATCGGCACCGGGGTAAACGCGCTCTTCCACCATGCCCAGGTGATCGTAGTGCGCCCCCAGCACAATGGGTTGTCGGCTGAGTATGGGATCGGTGCCCGGCAGGATGCCGATGACGTTGGCCAGCGCCACCTCTGTGCCATCGGGCAGGGTCTCGGTCCAGCCCTGCAAGTGACCCTCCGGCGCCTCCAGCCCGGCTTCACGGAAGCGGTCCGCGATATAGTCGGCGGCCCGTTGCAGCCCCGCGGAACCAATGCCACGCCCCTGCATCTGGCTGTCCGTCAGCGCCTCGACATGGCTCTGCAATCCCGAAGGCAGGTATTTGGGCGGCAGTTCGGCCAGCGCCGCGCGAGCGGGTAACAGGGCCAGCTGTGCCCCTGCAGGCAGGTCAGGATGATGCCACTGCAGCGGTGAATCCGGGCTCTCCCACTGACCTTTGACATCATTGGTGGGCTCGCTGCCGATGAAGCTCAGATAGGAATATTTGCCGTAGTGGGGCAGTTTTTCGGTGAGGCCCGGCATCGCCTCAGGGGAGTGCGCATGGATCCAGCCGATGGTCAGCTCGGGATCGTCGGGATGTGCCGCTGTCAGCACGGTGCTGCGATCGGAAAAATGCAGCTCGCTGCCCAGCAGTGACAGGCCGGCCTCCGACCAGTTCACCCCGTAATAGCCCACCGCCTGCGCCACCACCTCGGCGGCGGGATTGTCGCGACCCAGCACCCACACCGTCCGGTCTGACGGCAGCATGCGAAAGTCCTCGGCGAGGATGATCTCACTGTCGATAGTGCTGCCGGCCGTGAAGAACTCGGCCATCTCGATCCACAGCGCGCGATTCTCCTGCGGCACGACGAAAGCGATGCGCTGGGCGCCGAACATCTCGCGCAAGGTTGGCGGCAGTTCGCTGCCGTCCAGCCTCCGGAACACGTCGAAGTAGGGGTCCACCAGCACTGCCTGCAGCCGCGCATAGTCCGGCAGTTCGATGGAGGCCTCGGGCCCGGTCATGGCAAGCCACTCGATCTGCGCCTCGACCTCTCCTTCGTAATACAGTGCTACGGGAACGCTGAGCTGGTAAAGCCCGCCGCGCTGCGACTGCGAAAGGGTGATGCGCGCCGCGCCGTTGTCCTGCCGGCTGACATCCACGGAGAGCACAGGGGCGCCCGGGCGCTCGACCCATTGATCGAAGAAGGGCTGCAGGTCGCGACCTGCGACGCCGGAGA
>Ga0233380_1001429_pt1 | contig 10703 bp, 7 predicted proteins | sample ElkDunMinimDraft_9_FD_191541 | JGI IMG/M metagenome (GOLD analysis project Ga0233380, IMG submission 191541) | Fecal eukaryotic communites from dung pellets of Tule Elk in California, USA - Elk Dung F36 | ecosystem: Host-associated > Mammals > Digestive system > Large intestine > Fecal | place... | reverse complement strand
CGGAGGAGTTCAAGCGCTTCTATCCCAACGTGAATATCCAGATCCAGGCTGCAGGCTCCTCCACGGCGCCGCCCGCGCTCACGGAGGGCACCGCCAATATGGGACCGATGAGCCGGGAGATGAAGGACAACGAAATCGAGGCCTTCGAGAACAAGTACGGTTACAAGCCCACGGCCATTCCTGTGGCCATTGACGCCTTGGCGGTATTCGTCCACAAGGACAACCCGCTGGAAGGGCTCACGATGGCGCAGATCGATGCCATCTTCTCTTCCACGCTGCGCTGTGGCAATGACCAGGTCATCAACAACTGGGGTCAACTGGGGCTGACCGGTGCGTGGGATCGCCGTGATATGCAGCTGTTCGGTCGCAACTCCGTGTCTGGTACTTACGGTTACTTCAAGGAAACCGCCCTGTGCACCGGCGATTTCAAGAACTCGGTAAACGAGCAGCCGGGCTCCGCGTCGGTCGTGCAGTCGGTCAGTACCTCGGTCAACGGCATCGGTTACTCTGGTCTTGGATACACGACTTCCAGCGTCCGAGCCCTGCCGATTGCGAAGGACGCCAGCAGCCCCTTCTATGGTGCAACTCCCGAGGATGCCATTGCCGGCAACTATCCGCTGGCCAGGTTCCTGGTGGTTTACGTGAACAAGGAGCCGAACAAACCGTTGCCGCCACTGGAGGCAGAGTTCGTCAAGATGGTGCTTTCCCGCAGCGGCCAGGAAGTCGTAGAGAAGGATGGCTATATTCCGCTGCCAGCCCACGTGATCCAGGCAACCCTGGGTAATCTGGGGCTATAACGGTCTCGCAGCTCCCTGATGTGACAGGCCTGCACCGCTGAATGGATGTGTTCGGGCCTGTCATCAAACTGTAATAAAACTGACTTAAGCTGCGACGCCATGACCGAGCTGCCTCAATCAATGGAATCTTCCTCTCCTGACTCCTCAGGGCCGGGGCGCCTGCCATCCTCATCAGAGATGGTTGCCCGCCGCAAATTCCGGCATTTCAAGGACAAATTTGCCCGCGTCAGCATTGCTGTCGGCGGCCTCAGCGTTATTGCTGCTGTCCTGCTGATCTTTCTCTATCTGCTCTATGAAGTCATGCCGCTGTTCCGCAGCGCATCCATGACGCCCGTCAGTGAATTTCGCCTGGCGGACGCCGAGATGCCGGCAGTGTTGCATCTGGCCGTCGAGGAGCGGCGCGAGGTGGCCATGCGCCTGGGCGCCGATGGCACAGCAGTATTCTTTCGCACCGCAGATGGCAGCGTGGTCAGCGAGTTGCCTCTGGCGATTCCGTCGGGGCAGGTCATCACAAGCTTTGCGCTGGACACTGATGTCAGCGGCATCTTCGCAGTGGGCCTGTCGGGGGGCGATGTGCTGGTGGTCCAGTACGCCTATGATGTTTCCTACGGCGAGAACAACGCCCGAAGTGTTACTCCGGTTCTACGCTATCCCTTCGGAGAGGAACCTTATCAGCTTTTCGATGGTCGTCAGGTAGCCAGTTTGAGTGTGAGGTCTGGCACCGGCGAGCTGCTGGTGGCGGGATCCGATGACGCAGGCACTGTGCAGCTGCTGCGTGCAAGCAGGGAAACCAACCTGTTTTCGGCATTCTCCACCGCGGCACCGGAATGGGAAACACGCACCGCCACCCTCAGCGGCGTGGTGTCGGAAATTGACAGACTCTATCTGGGTATTGATCGCGTCTGGCTGTTTGCCGTTGCCAGCAATGGCCGGATCAGTGTCATCGATGTACGCCCCGCGTTCAGCGGCGAACAGGTCACGGTGACGGACGAGGTCAGGGTAGTGGATAGCACCCGGACGCTGACCGATATCACCTTCCTGCTGGGCGGGCTGTCGCTGCTGGTAGCGGACGATGGCGGTACCGTGTCACAGTGGTTCCTGGTCCGTCGCGACGGGCGCACTGGACTGGAGCGCGTGCGCGACTTTGACGCCGAGAGTCGTGTCACTGCCATGAGCGCTGAGCAGCGGCGCAAGAACTTCATTGTTGCCAACAGCGAGGGCGGCATTGGTATCTACAACACCACGGCTGAGAGACGCGTGGCGTTTGAGCAACTGGTAGACGGCACTCCCACCGATATCGCCGTGTCGGCCCGTGGCGACGCCCTGCTCATAGAGAACAGCAACGGTTCCTTCAGTTTCTGGGATGTAGAGAACCGCCATCCGGAAGTGTCGTGGGGCGCGCTGTGGCATAAGGTCTGGTATGAAAACTACCAGGACCCTGAGTACATCTGGCAGTCATCCGCCGCCAATAACGATTTCGAACCCAAGTACAGCCTGGCGCCATTGTCATTCGGCACCCTTAAGGCTGCGTTCTACGCGATGCTGCTGGCAGCACCGCTGGCGGTGTGTGGTGCCATATTTACCGGCTACTTCATGGCCCCCGCCATGCGCAAGAATGTCAAACCGCTCATCGAGTTGATGGAAGCATTGCCCACGGTGGTATTGGGCTTCCTGGCCGGCCTGTGGCTGGCGCCGTTCCTCGAGAACAATCTGCTGGGCATCTTCAGTCTTCTGATCGTGCTACCCGTGGGGATCCTCGTCGCTGGCTTTGCCTGGACCAAAATGCCGGAGTCTGTGCGCTATCGCGTTCCGGACGGCTGGGAAGCGGCACTGCTGATTCCTGTCATAGTCATTCTGGGCTGGCTTGCCATGGCCGTCTCCGGCCCGATGGAAATCGTGTTCTTCGACGGCGACATGCGCACATGGTTAACCAACGACCTGGGCATCGACTACGACCAGCGCAATGCCATGGTGGTGGGTCTGGCCATGGGTTTTGCCGTTATTCCCACCATTTTCTCGATCGCGGAAGACGCCATCTTTACTGTGCCGCGACAACTTACCTATGGCTCTCTTGCCCTTGGGGCGACTACCTGGCAGACCTTGAGCCGGGTGGTGTTGCCGACGGCGAGTCCCGGCATTTTCTCGGCCTTGATGATCGGCATGGGACGGGCTGTGGGTGAAACCATGATTGTACTGATGGCAACCGGCAACACGCCGATCATGGACATCAATATCTTTGAAGGCATGCGGACGCTGGCGGCGAATATCGCAGTGGAAGTTCCGGAGTCGGAAGTGGACAGCACTCACTACCGCATCCTCTTCCTGGCGGCGCTGGTCCTGTTCATGTTCACTTTCGTGGTCAACACACTCGCGGAAATCATCAGACAGCGTCTGCGACGCAAGTACAGCACCATATGATCAACGACATTCGAAAATACTTCGCCAGTGGCGCTCCCTGGATCTGGGCCAACGCAGGAGCAGTCGCGATCGCCATCGTCATGACGGTGGGGCTGTTGCTGCTGCTGGCGGTGAACGGGCTCGGGCACTTCTGGCCACGTGACATCATGCTGGCCCAATACGCACAGCCTGTCAGTGATGGTGAACCGATCGCCAGGGAGCTCGTTGGTGAGCGGGTCGGTCGCGAGGAGGTCAGCGCCGAGCGCATCATTTCATCGGGAATTCCAGTGGATGACTCGCAGCCGATGTATGCACGCGAGCTGATCAAGATCGGTAACCGTGATCTGAACGGCAGTGATTTCACCTGGGTGCTCAGTGACTATCTGTCAGATGTCAGCTATCCGGCACACCTGACAGCTTTCGAGCGCAGAGAGTGGGGGAATTTCTACGGTTATGTCGTGGAAGTGCGGGAAGCCGGTGCTGTCGTCGCGGTCAGCGATCCGCTGCAGCCGGAAGACGATCGCGCCTGGCTGGCCCTGCAGCCGCGCATCGAGCGGGCGCTGACGTTGCACGATGAGATCTCACGTCTGGAGAAGGGTGAAATCGGTGAGGTGAACTACGCGCTCGAGCGTCTGCGCTTGCGTCAGCGCGGTTTCGAGCTCCGCGATCAGGTGACGCCGGAAAACATGGCCGAGCTGACTGCCGAGCGCACGGACTGGGAGAGTCGCTACGATGTGCTGCGGGTCCGGCTGCAGGAACTGTACGACGAGGCCGAGCGCGACACCGTGTTGATGCAGGCCATGAATGGTGGCGAAACAGAGATCAGTGTGGTGGACATCGTCCGCGCCTACCAGCCCAACAGGATGAGCATCTTCGGTAAATTGGGAGTGTATGGCCAGAAACTGGTCGAGTTCCTGACCGATGAACCCCGCGAAGCCAATACCGAAGGCGGCATATTCCCGGCCATCTTCGGCACGGTGGTGATGGTGCTGCTGATGTCGGTTTTCGTGACGCCATTCGGAGTGGTTGCCGCGGTCTATCTGCGCGAATATGCCCGTCAGGGGATCATCACCCGCACCATCCGCATCGCAGTGAACAACCTGGCGGGCGTACCGTCGATCGTTTACGGTGTCTTCGGGCTTGGGTTCTTCATTTACTTTGTAGGCGCGGAGGTCGATCAGGCATTCTATGCGGAAGCGCTGCCGGCACCCACTTTTGGGACACCGGGGATGTTGTGGGCATCGTTGACGCTGGCCCTGCTGACAGTGCCGGTAGTGATCGTATCAACGGAGGAGGGACTCGCCCGCATTCCCCGCAGCCTGCGCGAAGGCAGCCTGGCCCTGGGTGCAACCAAGTTCGAGACGCTCTGGCGCGTGGTGCTACCCATGGCCAGCCCGGCGATGATGACCGGACTGATCCTGGCGGTTGCCCGGGCAGCGGGAGAAGTGGCACCCCTGATGCTGGTGGGTGTGGTAAAGCTGGCCCCGGCACTGCCCATCGATGGCAATTATCCCTATTTCCACCTGGATCAGAAGTTCATGCACCTGGGCTTCCACATTTACGACGTAGGCTTCCAGAGCCCCAACGTTGAGGCAGCGAGGCCGCTGGTATTTGCCACGGCGCTGCTGCTGGTGATTGTCATCGCAGTGCTCAACCAACTGGCGGTATCGATACGCAACAGACTCCGGGAAAAGTTCAAGGCCCTGGACATGTAACGTGAAGCCGTTGGAGATTATTCTTTCCAATGCCTCAAACAATGGAATTCTTTCAATGACAGAACCGAATACAGAACTTTCGCCACCCAGTCGATCCAAGTTCAAGAAGATCGAGATAGCCAAGCTGGCTGGCGGCGAACAGGCCTCTTCTCCCGACGACCTGCCGAGCTGTCTGCGGGCGCGCAATCTGAATCTCTTCTACGGAGAAAGCCAGGCGCTGAAGGACATCAACATCAGCCTGCCCCGGCAGCGCGTGACCGCTTTCATCGGTCCCAGCGGCTGCGGCAAGTCGACGCTGCTGCGCTGCTTCAATCGCATGAACGATCTGGTTGACGGTGTCACCATTCAGGGCAGCATCACCCTGGATGAGGAAGACATCTATCACCGCTCCGTCGATGTGGCAGACTTGCGACGGCGCGTCGGAATGGTGTTCCAGAAGCCGAATCCCTTTCCCAAATCGATTTATGAGAACGTGGCCTACGGCCTGCGCATCCAGGGCATCAACAAAAAGCGCGTGCTGGATGAGATCGTGGAGAAATCCCTGCAGTCCGCCGCACTGTGGAATGAGGTAAAGGACCGGTTGCATGACAGCGCACTGGGTCTTTCCGGCGGGCAGCAGCAGCGTCTGGTGATCGCCCGCACTGTGGCGGTGGAGCCGGAAGTGCTGTTGCTGGACGAACCGGCGTCGGCGCTCGATCCCATCTCGACACTGAAGATCGAGGAGCTGATCAACGAACTCAAGGATCGCTACACTATCGTCATCGTAACCCACAACATGCAGCAGGCCGCCCGCGTTTCTGACTTTACGGCCTTCATGTATATGGGGAAAATGGTAGAGTTCGATACGGCGGACAATATTTTCACCAATCCGAAACAGAAGCAGACCGAAGACTACATTACAGGTCGTTACGGTTAACCATTATCTCTATACAGGCAGGTTGGCGGCGGGGACGTTTATGAACAATAAGGATGCAATCAGTCATACCCATCATATTTCCCAGCAATTCAATGAAGACCTGGAGGATGTGAAGAGCAGTATGCTGGAAATGGGCGGCATGGTTGAAAAACAGCTCAGCGATGCGCTGGACGCCATCATGCAGGCCGATAGCGGGCTGGCTCAGTTGGTGCGCGAGGACGACGCGGCCATCAATGCCATGGAGATCAGCATCGACGAGGAATGCAATCGTATCCTTGTGCGGCGTCAGCCGGCCGCCAGCGACTTGAGACTGGTGCTGACAGTCATCAAGATCGTCAATGATCTGGAGCGTATAGGCGATGAGTCGGCGAAGATCGCCCGCCTAGCCATCGAGCTCGCGGAGCAGGGGGAATCCTCCAAGGGCTACTTCGAGATCCGCCACATTGGCGACCGTGTCAAAAAAATGGTTCACATGGCGCTTGATTCCTTTGCCCGGTACGATGTGGACGCCGCCGTCACGGTAGCCCGTGAGGACGCCAATGTCGACATGGAGTACAGCACCGCCATGCGTGAAATGATCACCTACATGATCGAGGATCCCAGGAGCATCACCCGGGTGCTCAACATCGTGTGGGCGCTGCGTGCGCTCGAACGGGTGGGCGACCATGCGAAGAACATTGCGGAACACGTGGTCTACCTGGTGAAGGGAACTGACGTTCGTCATATCGGCCTGTCGGGGCTCGAAGAACATCTGGGCGTCGATTAACGGGCGCTGTTCCCCTGTCACTTGGATGTCATACAAGTGTAAAATAGCATCTTGACTGCCGTCGCCGGAGACTGTTCTCCGGCAATCACGTGGAGAGCAAGATGCATATGGGACGTTTGGTTTATTTGTTGCCATTGACGGCGCTGTTGGGGACGTTTGCTGCCGATGTTCGGGCGCAGGATGATGATCTCAAGCCCCGCCTGTATGGCCGACTGAATATTTCAGAAGTCTTGAATAAGCCAGAGTACGGCGGGCACGACCCCGAGTTCGTCAGCAACGCCTCCCGGTTGGGCATCGCCGGCAGCCTTCCCTTCTCCGAATCCCTGCAGTTCATCTATCAGGCCGAATACGAGATCGATCTTGATCATGGTCGCTTCGATTCTGGTCTCACGTCACAGCGCAACACCTACCTGGGCCTTAGCGGTGATTTCGGCACGCTGCTGGCAGGCAGGCACGATACGCCCACCAAGCTGATACAGAATCGCGTGGACCTGTTCAACGACCTCCGGGGGGATATACGTGCCCTGGTGGTAGGGGAGAATCGCACCAACGACACCCTGCACTATGCCAGTCCGGAGTTCGGCGGCTTCGAGGTGGGTTTCTCCGCGATTGTAGACGGGCAGAGTGGGATGTATGACAGGCTCACGGGTAGCACGTCGACCTCTATCAGTTTCACCGAAGGCCGCTTCTTTGCCGCCGTTGCTGTCGACAACAATGTGAACGACAGTGACGTCATTCGGCTCGTCTCCCAGTACAGCCTCGGTGACCTGCAGCTTGGTGCGCTCTATGAGCGTTCCGAGCACGCGACCAGCGATCGTGGAGAGCAGGATGGCTTCGTGCTCAGCGCGGCCTATACGCTGGACAGATGGGTGTTGAAGGCTCAGGGCGGCGCCTCGGATCAGCGCGTCAAGGGTGGGCGCGAATATTCGCTGGGAGCGGACTATCTGTTCAATGACGATTCGCGCCTGTTCGGCTTTGTCACCGTCAGCCGCAGCGATGTCGCGGCAAACAACAACGACCAATACGGTCTAGGCTATGAATACCGTTTCTAGGGAGCGTCCTTAGGCCGCTACTCCCTGGATTTCCACTTCCTAGACTTCTGCTCCCTGGGCCTCTATCAGGCGTTCCGTAGGAAAGTGGCAGGTGAACCGGCTCCCCTTTCCTGGCGCGCTGGTGATTTCCAGCTTGCCGCCGTGTCTTGCCACGACATGCTTGACGATCGCCAGCCCGAGGCCGGTTCCGCCAGTTTCTGTCGAACGGCTTTCATCGATGCGATAGAAGCGCTCAGTCAGGCGGGGAATGTGATGCTGCGCAATCCCCGGGCCATTGTCCTTAACCTCAATATCCATCCCGGCATCTGTCCGTAGCAGGAATATAGCGATCCGGCCTCGGGGAGGAGTGTACTTGGCCGCGTTGAACACCAGATTGGAGATGGCACTGTATAGCTCTACCTGGCTGCCCCGCAGCAAATAATTGCTGTCGTTCTGCAGTTCGAAAACGTGGCTCTTTTCGGCAAACACCTGTTCGGCCTCGCCCTTGATCTCCCGCAGCAGCGCCAGCATGTCCACGTTGTCCTGAATCTTCGGCAGGGATTTGGTTTCCAGACGGGACAGCGTCAGCAGATCCCGCACGATGTTCTCCATGCGCTGCGACTGCTGGTGCATCTGCTGGAGGGGTTTGATCCACCGCGGCGCCACACTGTCCTTATGGTCCAGAAGCGTCTCCAGATAGCCATTGATCACGGTGATGGGGGTGCGCAGTTCGTGGGACACGTTGCCGACGAAGTCTTTGCGCATCAGTTCCAGCTTGTGCATCTGGGTGACGTCGCGCACCAGCATCAGCCGTTCACCTTCTCCGAACAGGGTAATCTGGAACTCCAGCACCTGGTTTTTGTTGATAGGGGAGGGAATACGCAAGGGTTCGGCGTATTTGTAGCTCTCGAAGTATTCGAAGAAGCGGGGTTCGCGCAGCAGGTTGGTGACCGCCTGCTTGCGATCCTGCTCCGTGCGGAAGCCCAGCAGGGTGTTGGCGGCCTTGTTCCACCACTCGAGCGATCCCTTGCTGTTGATCATGATGACGGCCATCTCAAGGGCGGCAGAAGACTCCTGCGCCTTGTTGAGGATACTCTCGAGATGATCGACTGCCTGGCGTTCGCGCCGCTGGAGCCGGTAGATGCCATCGAAAATGCCCCCCCAGATGCCGCTGCTCTCGGGAGGATCGGTCTGCTCGGCGTCGGGAAGATGTTCAAGCCACTGGTGGAGGCGGTGCAACTGGCGCAGAAAGTGTGCCAGATACCCCAGAAGTGCCAGCAGCACGATCAGGCTGACGTTTCCCGTCAGCAACCCGATGACCGCCGCAGCGGCCAATACCAGCAGAAATCGATTGAGTTCAGAGCGCCAGTCGCGAAGCAATGCACGGGTCCTTGGGGTGTAGGCGGGTGCCGGTCACTATAGCGAATGCTGCACCTGAAATAAATCTCAAGCGGGTTTTACCGAAAAGCGGTAACCGGCACCACGCACAGTCTGGATCAGCCGGGCATAGTTGATGCTGGTCTTCTCCACCGAGCTGAGCGCCTTGCGCAGACGGCGGATATGGACGTCGATGGTGCGCTCTTCCAGATAGACATTGCCACCCCAGACCTGGTCCTGGATGTGGTCGCGACTGAACACTTTTTCCTGATGGGACATGAAGAATTTCAGCAGCTTGAACTCAGTCGGACCCATGTCGACCGGGGTGTCCTCGATGGTGATCCTGTGGCTGGAAGGGTCCAGCTGCAGGTCAAACACGCGAATAACCTTGTCCTGCTGGTTGCCGGTGCTGCGACGCAGGACGGCCTTGATGCGGGCTACCAGCTCACGTGGAGAGAAAGGCTTGGTGATGTAGTCATCCACGCCCACGTCCAAGCCCTGCACCTTGTTGTCTTCGCTGGTTTTCGCCGTCAACATGATGATGGGAAGGGTGGAGGTAAGTTCATCGCGCTTGAGTCGGCGAGCCAGCTCAATGCCGCTGCCTCCTGGCAGCATCCAGTCCAGCAGCACCAGGTCGGGGCGGCTGTCCACGATGGCAACGTGAGCCTGATGGGCCGTTTCGGCGGTAATGCTGGCGAAACCTGCGAGGTCCAGTGTAATGCCAATCATATCCCGAATGGCCGGCTCGTCATCCACGATCAAAATTGTTGGATCACTCATAGTTCTTCCACTACTCAATGGCTTGTAAGTACTTGTAATATAAACAAGAGTATTAGAGCAAGTTTATATTACAGTTGTGTGACAGCGGCGTGATGAACGGGACCCGGGCCAGGAATCCCCAGCCCCGGACCGCTGTGTTTTCTAGAAACGGTATTCCACTTTCAGGCTGGCGGCGCGGCCATCCTTGTAGCCGGTGGCCACCAGGCCGCCCTGGGTGATTTCCTTGCGCTCGTCCAGCAGGTTCTGGGCCTTCAGATTCAGTTTCCAGTGATCCCCGAACTCCTTGATGATGACGAGGTCGAGTTCGCCGTGAGGCTCCTCCACCAGATCAGGCGCACCCAGAATACCGACTTCATAGATGCGCTCGCCGAAGTAGTGGTAAAGCAGGGTGGCGGTGAGGCCGTTGAAATTGTCGTACCCGACCTGACCGTTGAAGAGCCAGTCGGACTGGCCTTGCAGCGGCCGCGACGTGTTGGTTACTGTGCCGTGGTCGCTGGCACCAATGGTCACTTCCGACTCAATGTAGGAGGCGTTGCCGGCAAAATAGAAGTTCTCCCAGCGCGCGCCCAGGAAGTCGAACTGCTTGCGAAGTTCGAACTCAATGCCCTGGTTTTCGGCAGATTCGGCATTCACATAACTGCGGGCACTGTTGGCGCCAGGTTGCACTATCGACTCGATGGGGGAGTCGAAATCCTTCATGAACAGGCCGACGGACATGCTGTCAGTCTCACCGAAATACCACTCCCAGCGCAGGTCATAGTTCTTGATGCTGGCTGTCTGCAGGTCCGGGTTGCCCACCACTTCATACCCGGTGAGCGGGTTGGTGAAGGTAGCGGGAGACAGTTCACGGAAGTCGGGTCGCGAAGTGGTTTCGCTGTAACCCAGACGGAACTGATGGTTGCCTGCGATGTAGGTGGCGGTGAT